>Ga0207641_10000297_pt1 | contig 62206 bp, 75 predicted proteins | sample KBSSwiS62_FD_184306 | JGI IMG/M metagenome (GOLD analysis project Ga0207641, IMG submission 184306) | Switchgrass rhizosphere microbial communities from Kellogg Biological Station, Michigan, USA - KBS Switchgrass S6-2 (SPAdes) (version 2) | ecosystem: Host-associated > Plants > Roots >...
CCCAAGAGATGCCGACGCCAGCAACTACCGTGGTATGGGCACGCGCCTCATGCTCTTGTTGTATGACGAGTTTTACTTCTTCCCCAATGTCGTCTACACCACCACTCTGCCGCTGGCCAAGAACGGCGCCGCCATTCTCATGATTTCCAGCATGTCCAAAAAACATGACACGGAGGTAGAGGTCTTCGTTCCTTCCTGTTCCTCCTAATATCCAGTAGGTACGTCGCATGATCTATGCCCGCTTGGAGGATGGCAGCGACCTCTTTTTGCGCATGGACTGGATTCGCTCATGTGCCAAGTGCATTCGTCGCAACCAGGAAAACAAGTGTCGGCACATTGAACCACGGCCCTCCCACTTTGAACCGCGTGGCGCCCTGCGTCGGCAAAAGGCTTTGATTACCCCCTTTGGCACCCAGGCCTACGAGACCGAGTTGCTCAACCAAGCAGCGGCCAATAACCGCACGCCCGTATTCCGGTCCGAATGGTTACAGCCTTTAAGGGACGGCACCAATGATTGGCCGTCGGCGCAGTGGAATCCGCACGTTCCCTTGGGTGACTTTGAGGAATTCTTTGTGGGCATTGATCCGGCCGGTGGAGGCTTCTCTCGTCTCATTTTATTGGCTAATATTATCGACAGGACAAGGGCGAGTGGCGGCGCTCAGTATCAGTGTGTGGTGGTGGCATGTGAGGCCGTCGGGAAACTGTTGATTGAGATGGACTTGGGCGACATTATTGTCGACTTTGCATTGCAAGTGAGAGCCACGATTCCTGGCCTACGGCATGCACGAGCGATCATCTGTATCGAGAGCAACAGCATCCTGGTGCCGCATTCGATTGTCGGGTCAATTCAACGCAATTCCAGGGCCACGAACATGGGCTACATGTGTGAATCAGCCGCTGCGCCGGCCAATCCAAACGGTCTCATTGACGTGCGACCGGGGACACGGACGACCAATAGAAGCAAGGAAGCGATTGTATCCAAAGTGAGAGATTTATTGGTGGCCGGCACCTTGTGTTTTCATCGACAATTTTTCATTCCACACCCCGAGCAACAGGCACCAGGGGAGGAAAATGTCAAGGTGGGACGAGAGTTGTTCATTGAAGAGCTGGGTAACTTTTGTATGGAAGTGATACAGCCCACGGGTCCCGTGGCCAAACAACAACGACCGCATGTGCGTTATCATGGGGTGCGCGCGTCGAGCAACCAAGCCGCCAATGACGACCGACTCATGGCCCTGGGGTTTTGCCTGCAGTGTGAACCCTTGTATCGTGCCAACCGCCAGCTCTTTGTGCACATTGTACAGCAGGGGCCCGGCGGCATGAATACGGGTCATCACCCTCCACCGGCATGGATGGTTAGGCAAGCGCCTGTTTATGCTTTTTAATAGATCGCCTTTCTTGTAAAATTCTCTTAAATATGTTATTCTCCCTTGCTCTTCCTTCCATTCTCTTGTTTCATTGAATCGCCATCGATGGAATCCGACGACGATGAGAATGACAACAACAACATGGATATCGTTGACATACCGGAAGAAGAACAAGTAGAAAAAGCAGAAGATGATGATGTCGAAGCCATGGATGTGGGTGATGGCGACGGCAATGGGAGTGAAGAAGATCTCGACGAGCTTTTTCCTGCTTCTTCTGGAACAGTACACGTGGGAGACGCCATCACTGTACCCAACACAGCGCCCTATGCTGGGGAGTGGGTCACAAGCACGTCTGACCCGCTCATCACCGACTACCTCCGTCGCATGGCCGAACTGCACGCTCGAAACAGAGAACGTCTCCTCGGCACCGTGACTGGGATCGGCCGCCCCGCCGGGAACGGGATGGTGGATATGGAATTGAAAACCTACAAAGCTGATATGCACTGGGATCAACTCGACACGCCACAGAAGCGGGAAGCCGAACAACGACCCGTGCTCAAGGAATTTCATTATTTCGAAGCGCTGCCCGAGGACATTTCCCTCGCTATTCGTGTGTGGTTCATGGTGCCCAAGGATCGATTGTCTCTCAGTGTGGTCTCGCATGCGTGGTATGACGACAAGGAAAAACCATGGCGCAAGTACTGGCGCAAGTGGATCAACCATGCCCTGCGATGGATGCCCGATCACTGTGACAAACTATGGGACCTGTTCAACCACCCCATCCTATTGGACATGGAATCTGAACCAAGGGATCCCCATACGTTTCAATGGTGGCCCGATATGGACTGGCTCAATGTCAAGGCACTTCAGAGCGGTGAAATGTACCCCGCGGTATGGCGTTCCTCCTACCTTGCCACCGATCACCAAGCCTATCCTATCGTCTACGTGGAAGATGGTGTATTCACGTACCGCCTCCCAGCCACGTCGCAACCTATTGTCGTGCAGTGGCCTCCGCAGTCTGTGGTGGCGCCAAAACCAAAAGGTCATCGCCGGCCGCGGCATGGCCGGGCTACCGATGTGCCAGTGCAATTATTCACCATTCAGACCTCGACCTTCTTTCCCTATGTCGGGCTGCGCATGCACCACCGAAAACATTGTGCAGTGGCCACCTCGCACTGCCAAGATCTCGTACGTCACCTCGATCACTGGCCCAGCGAGACCCAGCAATGTAGTGATCAGCGCGAGGCCTACTTTGCGTTCTTCAACACATGGACGGTCCTGTGTCATGCCGGCCTTCTCAAACGGGTGGTGGGATGTGATGTGCAGGTGGCCGTGTATGATTTGGAAATGCCATGGAAGGCTACCACCACCACGATACAACAGGGTCCCGTCGCGGTAGTCCCTATGCGTATCCACATGCCTTGTCTCGAAATTGTGTGGAAATGCGACGCGCGGCTCCTCGAGATTTATTTTGAACAAGCCTGGTCACACGGCGTCATGAATTTCATTGTCAAGCAACGCGTTGGGTCGCCTGTTTTGGGCACTTATACTGAAGAGAAGAAGACGCTGTTTCAAGAGCATTTCGAGAAGCCACTGGAACTCCACTTGCGTGCTTATCAGCCACACCCCATCAAGGAGGCGGTGTCCCTGAATAACATTATCACGCGGTTCATCAAGACCCTGCGCACAGCCCTGCAAGAAGTGTTTCGTTTCCCGGCCGTGCCGGAACCGCTGCCTGCCGAGGCTATTGCTTCAGCGGTCAAGTATAATATGGCGGTGGAGCAGCCTGTTTTCATTGAGACACGAGATGTGTTATCAGAGGAGGGAGAGGGAGAGGTGGACTATAATGGTGAAGGGCTGGACGAGGAGGGGGAAGGAGAGTACTGGTAAGACTGGAATACATTTAAATCTTTAGAAGAGTCGTCTCCTTTTCTTCCTTCTTTTTGTTCACCGAAGGATCGATGACCGGGAAGGAGGAGGAGGAGGCAATAGAGGAAGAAGAAAAAGTCGTCCAATCATCCTCAAGAAAAGCCCAATCCATTTCATGACGTTCCTTGCGCTTCTTTTCCCGGCGTTGGCGGCGTCTGGCCTCGGCCTCATAACGATAAAAATCACACGTTCGGCCCTTCCAGCATGCCGGATCTCTGCCGTCGGCATTCAGGGACGGCCATGCTGCTGCCACCTCCTCCATGAGGCCCTCCATCTCCATGGTCTTACAGAAGCGGCGCACGTCCTTGGGAAAGCGACGCTTGTTGCGTTGGCGTTCTTCCTCTATTTTAACTGCGGCTGCTGCACGATTCCGCTGTTCTTGCCAGTGCGCGAGCAGACCAACGAGGCATGGAAGCCCGAATAGAAGGAGACAAAGAATCATGAGTGCGAGACCGGCCGCAAGCGTCGCTTCTCTGGTTGTTCCAGTCGCATTCGTTGATGACGCGGAGGAGGTGTTGGTCGGATCCGTGGGGGTGTTGGAGGGTGACCATGGCGGATAGATGATACAGTATAGTGAGTCTTCCACTGAAAACACAAACGACACCACGGCATGAGCAATCTTCTTGGCAAGCTGGATGGGTGCGTGTCGCTGAAATCCCGTTGCATTCGGCGAATGTCGGACGCTCGCTAAGACTTGTGCACGATACTCCTCTCGTGTCACGTTATTGATAGGAGGAACATGCAACCAGTCTGCGCATGTGTCGATCACACGGAATGTCAGAGAGACGATGCGATGCGCGATATACTCCATTTCTTCCATGAGTCCGATCCCAGACCCAGGATCATCGTCGAACCAGGTGCTTTTTGTCGTGTTCTGTGGCGGCCATTGCACGGGTATGGGTGTTGGAACGTGAACAGGGCAGGGGACAGACTCGTAGATGATAATCGTAGTATTCGTGGTCTCGGTAGCATGTGGATGCATGCTATTCCCCACACAGACACCCCATGCATAACCTATCCAGAATGCAAAGAAAGCAGCAAAGATAACGTGCCGTAAGAGCTCTTGTCGGGGCACTACCCGCGTATTCCACCAGGATTGAAACAATGTGCTTCCAGCCAGAACCATGTCAGCCACCCGATCCCATCGGCTTGTCACAGGAACCAAGGCGGGTCCCCTGCCTGTATGAGACACCATTTTTTTCAAATGTCTTTTGTGAAGCACCCGACGCGAGAGAAAACAATGATTCTTATGTGATATTAGTAACACGTCAGCTGTGTGATGCTGACATCATCATCAGATGCGCACGTTCAGTCTTCTGTTACCTGCAATGGGCAATGCCTTGGCTCCTGATACCACTGTGTGGATCGATGTTCTGCTTGCACACACCACCTTGTCCTTGCGGGACCTGGCTAGGGTGGCCCTAACTAACAAGGAGGTAGCGGAGCAAGTGAATGTCCTTGTGGATACATTCTCCAAGCCAGTACTCGTCACCATGCTCGCTCGCCTTCCAGTGGTCAAAAGCACGGAATTAAAAGACTTACGTCTGTTTCACACCACCGTTGGAACTGTCTGTGAACTGGGCGCCTTGTGTTATACCTTCCCGCCATGGTGGAGTTACAAAACTGCCCGCATGAGGAGTATCATCGAACCCGAGGCATATCATCCGTATGAGCAGAACGCCGATTGCATCCTCTCGGGCACCGTGCTTTTTCATCCTTCAAGTTTATACACGGACAAGGTCAATCCCTATATCATGTATTGTCAAGTTTACCCCATCCTCGACGTGGGTATACGGGAGTGTTGTAAACGTCTGAAACAGGCTGAATCGATTACATAGAAAAAGTATTTCTTTAATCTTCTTTTTTCCACCACGTCTCATAGGCCAGTTGTAATTCATCAATACTCTCAAAGTCGCGGGGTCGCAAGGCAGCGGGAGCACACACCGTGTCCAACTTGATTCTCCCGAGAATCCAGGCATGCAGGCGTGGGACCAGAGGTTGAAACAGAAATAAGCCTAGCAGTTGATAGGAGAGCTTACGGACGAGACGAATGATGCGCCATTCATTGTGCCAGACCCAACACACATCCTCCTCGCCACGCAGTTGCACAGGCACGATGGGTGTTGTGTCCCAGTGGGCGTACGCACGCCTGAGAATGGGTAACGGCCGAGGCACAGGGAAGAGCGGTGGCCCCATTTCGAGGACGCCACCCGGCAGCACGGCCACGTCGAATTCTTGTTGTAGTGCCCAGCCAATGCTCTCGGGCCGGCGGTCAATACAACCCAGTGCAAGCATGAGGTTCCGCAGTCCCACCGCGGGCACGGTCCACCTGTCCCTGTCCCATCCTAACCAGCGTACCAGAGGCGGCGGCAGCAAAGGCCATCGGAAATAGAAATCATGTACAACCAAGAGGACGGGTTTGTGTCCGGGTCGGTCGGCTGCGCCACTCAAGAAGGTCAGCGCCGCCGACAGGGCCATCATGCCGTGTGGTTGGGCCACATAGAGTACATTTTCATGTGGGGTTTTGACCAATGCCTCGCAAGGTGTGTAAGTATGATGCATGCACCGTCGGAGCGCTTTCCATATCCAACCACCACGCCAATGATGTTGTAAGAGACGGCCTGTATAATGATATTCTTCCCTTGTATGTCCATGGTGCGCCGTGTACCATAGAGAGGCGATCACGAGCAGGAAGCTAATGGTCCAAAAGACGGCGAAGACGCCCAATAAAATAAGAAGCAAGAGCACGGGATCCATATCAATTAGAAGATGAATTTAAAAGTAGTCTACTTCCTCAATCACGTCCTCGTCCTCCTCTGGTCTTTCTGGTGTCACGTCAAAATCAAAGTCGGATCCATCGTCCTCCCCTTCCTCTCCCATGTCCAAGACCATTGCCGGCCGAGGAGTATCAATGTCCATGGCATCCACTATTGATGGTTGTTGTTGTTGAGAACCAGTGGAAGAGTGGAGTTCTTCATGACCCCACTCCTCAAAGCCTGTCACGTCGCGCACGCAATCATACTTTGGGCAAAAAAAGTTCACATTCGCATCGGCCTTGTAGCGCTTCAAGCACGTGCCACACAGCGCGGCGTGGTCACACGGCATGGACTGGCTGCACGGCAATTCAAAGTCGCACTTGAGGCAGAGAAAAGTGCTGCTTGGGTCATCATCCGTCATGGCTCGTGCTGGCATGCGGATACCATGGGCCAGCAGGCATCGCTGCCGTCTCTGGTGTTCTTGTACTTGCGCAGAGTCTGGCAGGGGCGGCGGCGGGGTGGAAGAAGAAACAGATTGCTCTTGAAAGAATACAGCATCCCTACTGTCACGCCAAGTTATTGTTCGTCGCAAGCACGTGGCCAAGGGACAAATGTCACGCAGGGGTGTATCCTGATAGCGTCGTGCGCAGGGCGTACATAGGACGGTGTGACCACACGCTTGGGACCGCACCGTGGCCGACATTTCCTGACACCACAAACAGAACAAGGGAGGGACGCGCTTGGAGAGCCAGGCACGATCGACAGGGATGCCCAGTTCGGCCAAGTCACTGCGTACCGTCTCTTGCAAGATATCATATTCCAGGGTCTCCACGGTTTCTGGTGGTCCCGGTGTTGCCGCAGCCATGACATCGGCCAGGATCCACTTGACCCACTGCCGACAATTGACGTAGGGGCAGGTGTTGCCCGCGACCGTGGCCTTGTATCGGGCATGACAACTGTAGCAGTGGGTCACGTGGCCACAGGGTGTGGCCTTGAAAATGGGCCAGAGTTGCTGGCAGCCACAACATTTCTCTGGCGTGGACAAGGGAATCTCCAGGTGCGGCATATTCAATTGAGAGAGGATGGTCTCCAATGCGTCGCGTGTGAGTTCGTGCGTGGGAACCTGGGCGGCACGGGCAGGTTCTTGCTCCAGGCGCTGTGTCGCTTGCTCCACTTCTTCATTGGTGACGGGTTCACCAGGGTCTGCGATCTGGTTAGGTTGGAACGTCGACACGGCACCCGTGGGATAATAAGTCACGTGGGCAATGGGCATCCATGCGGGTCGCTCCAAGGGATAAGTGGGATAGAAGAGTTCGGCCACGAATCGAGCGTCTTGTGGTCGGACAAAAAGGTGAAAGTATTGCTTCTCGTTGATGCGCGTGGGACATAGGCGATGTTCGTGACCTAGATATTGTTGCAATTGATGCAGGAGCTCTTCCAAGGGCTGCTCCTCTGGTTTTTGCAACAAGAGGAGACGTACCCAGGAGGAAGAGGGGGTTGTGGTGGTAGTCGGAGGGATGACGTCCTTTTTAACATAGGTTTCAAGCGGGCGTTCCTTGCCTTTGCCCTTGGGTTTCATCACAGGATCGGGTTTCTTAAACACAAGGGCAGGGGCAGTGGCGACCACCGATACCACAGCGGCAATGATACCAGGAGGCAAGATCTTGGGTTCAAGGTCTCCTACTTGTTTTGGGATAACCATATTGTGTGATACTCTGGTTGCTTCTGGGACCCACCCCTCTTGTTCGGTGGCAGCAAGACGATCAGGTGCCGGCACACCCACAATGCCCACGCGTCTGACTGGGAGACCGATGGGGACTCCACCTTTGTAATACACCAGAGAAACGAGACTGCTCCAGGCAGAGCCGGCCATGCCATAGGCCAGCGTGTCGGCATTGTCCTGCCGGGTATACAGATAGAAGATACGGTCATTGTGAGGCAGCAGGGAGGGACGAACTTCGACGGGAAACCCATGCCGTTCCAACAAGATGCGTGGCATGGTGTCGATATCCTCCTCGGACAGGGTGCCCGCACGCAGACAGATGACCAGACAACGCTGTGCCGCAGGGATGAGATCCTCCCAGGGTTCAAAGATGCATTGCACGAGACTGGTGCGGTGGCGTGCCAATTCTTGTAAGGCGAGACGCGCTTGGTGAGGAGGGCAGGAGACGTTGACCCGAGGAGGGGCGTCGTTATCGTTCTTTGGCGTGTAGGTCAAGGTCAGGGAGCGTGTGCGATGGACGAAATTGGAGTCTTTGATAAAGGATTTGGGGATGATGCCGACGAGTCGGTGGGATTGCTTGTTTTCCATAGTAAGAGAGTGAGCTGCGTGCCTGTATGTTAGTCACTCTCCCTTTCCTGGATTATGGCAGATTTGACTGCACTGCCAACACCGCTGCCGCACAATCATGTGCGTCTTGCGTACTGCAAGAAGCTCGACACCTATCACGACCTGGATTTTGCCCGTAACACCATGGCACCCGAGGATTGGGTCGAGGAGCAAGTGAAGATTCCTGGCAAGAAGGCACCATGGGACGGGTCGGAGACGCACTGGAATGGACACTACAAGGGATGCTCGCGTCTCGCATGTCTTGATGCGGGTTTGTGATTCTCTTTTATGACAATCATTTTTCTTTGCAATGAGTATTATATACTTTTCCCTGTTTTGTCTCCTCTTTGTCAATATCAGCGCCGTGGGATATCCCTGCCGTCTGTGTCGAGAAGAGGATATCCCCATGATTTGCACGCCACAGACCGGTGAAAGTTATTGTTTCTGTGAGCCCGATGCCGCCGCTCTTTTACAATGCGATCTTATCCTTGACGACAATGCACCGCCTATATCAAACATCTCACTCCGCATCCTGTCGGAATGGTGCAACTTCTGTGAAGGCATTGAGTTTGACGCATGGGCCATTTCCTTGCTGCATCCCTTCTTCTGTGCCAGTGGACGACGCAGACATGACTCTTTATTTCCGCTTATGACGTCATACGGTACCGCATTCAGCAAACGTCAGCATCAACCCAAGTAATCACTACAACAGAAATCATTTGCCATCGCATTCGTATGTGTCACCTGCCTCAATGAATAAACGCTTCAGTACGAATCCCAACTATCATGCCTCGGTGCATATTGCAGAGCACTATTTCTTCCCTTACTATCCCTTTGTGGGTACGCTGCTCGTGTTGTTCTGTCTCTACCTCGTACGCAGCACTCCCATTCGAACTACACGCATGGTGCTGATCGCCCCTCTGGGTATATTCAGCTTGCATTACATTGTTCTGGATACCATGAAGCGCTACTACAAGCATGACCCCTATGACTACGAACCCTTTATGATACCCATTTGTATCCTACAACTCGCGGTCTTGGTGGCGTCTTTCACCGCTCGCTGTCACAACAGCTATCGTGCGGAGGTTGTACAACGTCTTGGGCTTACCGCCAATGATCCCCGGGTCGATGAAGCCATTGACCTTCTCACCGACATTGCACTGGAAACGGTCCAAACGCCGGCAGAACTCGACCGGCTCTTGACCAAGGCACGGCGACGTGAGCAACGACGTGACTATAACGCACAAATGTTTGTGGGGTGAAGATAAACAAACGTATCGTTCTTCCATCTATATCCAGCATCGCGGTGGTCGACGACGATAGTGATGTCATGTTTTTTTATTAATAAATGTTTTTGTTGTCTATGTCTATGTGTGTCCGCACCCATGTGAGATTCGAGATTCATGACAGAAGATTCGAGATTCGAGATTCACGACGGGAGATTCGAGATTCGGCATTTGAGATTCGTGATGGGAGATTTGAGATTCACCTTTCAGTTCAAAATTATTTTTATTTTTGGGAATTCCAGGAAGACACTTCTTACTCTCCATAAAAGGCAACTACGCCCAGTTCGAAATCAGGCAAAAAAAAGAAGTCTTTTTAAGCAAGAACAATATGCATGGCAGGCGGTGGGGCGACACCACTGGATTCTGATTTTCTCGTATCCGCCGCCTCCTGCCGCCAATTCCTGTTGACCAAGTAGAAGAGGGTGAGACCCCAGAGCACAACACCCGTCAGTGTCGCGCGGAAGCATAGTGTATTCCAGCCCTGAGGTCTTGGCGATTGTCGTGTATTCAGCAGCGAGAGGAGACAATAGCCACTGATCCAGATGCTCCAGGCTAAGAGGAGGAGGGATGGGGGGCGCATGCTCTGGCGCACAAGAAAAAACAGAGGGAGATGACAGAGCTACTGGTTTATTTCCCTGTAACATCAAGGAGCAGCCGACTCTTTTTTTTTTGATCATTTTCTTCTCCTCATGAACAACAGTACTACCACTGCCATTGCAGACAAAAGTAAGCGCAAGAGGACCGACGGTAGTGAAGACGAGGAGTCTTCTTCTTGTTCCTCCTGCGCGACGTATGCTCAACACGCAAAGAAGAAAAAGCAGAGGCTCGATGAAGAGGAAAAGAAGAATACCAAGTACCGGGTTCTCGTCTTCTTTGACTTGGGCTGCAGAAAAGGCTGTGCCTTTCCACCAAAGCTCTTTTGTGAATTCAGCGAGCAGAAGTGGGCATGCTTCGAGGAAGTACTCGATGATGTGACAGGTGAAATCTTGCTCCATTCCTCCGATGGTGACATGGATTGTCCAGTATCGCGCAACGATGTCAAGTATGTCCTCAAAGAAAGAGAACGTCCACATGAATATCCATTGAAGCGCCACCTGATTGAGGAGGAGTTTGGACAGCACTTGGAAGAAGAAGGACACCGTTTTATTGTGAATTTTTGAGAGATAAATACACCTCCCTGCTTGCAGCGGGGGTCTCACGACAGGATATGAATGCAGTTGTATTTTTTCAAACAATCCTACCTACTTTGAAGGCAAGGCCGTGCCGGCAGGTGCTGCAAGCAATGCTTGTCCATTCGTTGCCACAGGGACTACTTCTTCCTCTGCTTCCTCCACCACACCTCCTCCACCTCCCTGCATCGGTCTCGGGTCCGGCAGACGCTGACGATTCATGCGTACGGCCGCCACCTCCCTCTCAGCTGCCTGTCTTTCCACTGCGTCGCGTGTTTCCTCCTCCAACTCGCTGGGCTCGGTCGACCAGTACACACCGACGCTCAGACCACACGTCCGCAGATTGAGCTGGTTGTCGTAGTCGACGGCCTCTTCAATAATATAGACACGGTAGCCCTTGTTTTGCTGCAGAATAAGGTGGCGAAAGAGTTTGACACCCTCGGCCACAGCATCGTCGGCCCAATCGTACATGGGATTGCCCTTTTCCATGCGCGTATACTTCATGTACTGCGTCCAGAATTGTTCGGGCGGGTTGCGTTGCACCGCGGCCGTGAGACCACCCGACAAGTTGATCAATGTGGCCAGCGCCTCTTGGCGAAAACGTGTCACTTGCTCGGTAATGGAGCGCTCCGCCTCCTCGAAGACCAGTGTGGCCATGCGATACTTGTGCTTGGCATCCGTCCTGCGCGCAGACTCGAGGCGACGACAGGCATCGTCCAGGCTGCTTGTATTATCAAAGAGATGAATCTTCTTCTCGGCCGCGATCTGGAGTTCCTCGACGTCAGGCAGGGACTCGATGAGGGGGAGGCACTGTTCTTCAGTTTCGGTAGTCATTACAGGAGGGATAAGAAAGTGAGATAATTCTTCTCGTGTATTCTTTTTTTTTATCATCACTCGGGCAAGAAACGGTTCATTTGTTCTTCATCATCCCATGGTCCATGTACAGGCACCAGGGCACACCATAATTCGCCCAGGGCACGGACGGCCAGACCCACGGTGACGGTCAATGAGTCTGGGTCCTCCACTGCCTGTCGTATCACCCAGGCCAGGATGCGCTGCGGGCCCAGGGTCAAAAACGTCCAGAAGCGCCAGGACTCGGAGGGTCGCACATGCAACACGGTGTGAATGCCGTCATGCTGACACAAGAGCATGTGACGCATGCGCATGTCATGCACCACGGCCAACACGGCCGCGAAGCGCATGCTGTTGAGGACGAGCTCTTCTGCTTCTATGGTGTGGGCCAGCGCCCAAAAGGCCTCATCCGGGGACAGGAGTTGGGGACACGGCAAGAGTACGGGGACAGGATGCGTCTCCCAGTAATGGGTGTCGTGTAAGCCTTTTCCCTCTTGCTCTTGATCCGTGGGCATTAAAGTCGCACAACCATGCAGGACATGCATGAAATCGACCAGGTTCTGCCGCTGCCAGTAACACAGGATACACCAGAGCAAGTCGGGCGGGTCGGCAGACAGGGGCCGTGGCCGTTGACCTGGGGGTAGCCGCGGTACCACAAAATCGACGGTTCCTTTGGTTCCTGGGAGGGACAGGCCTTGTAGCATTGTTTACTCTCCTCTTGCTTGGCGGGAACAGGAGGGTGAATGGGTCTCTTCTGTTAAAAAAAGAAATGGCAACACCCTCTCCATCTCTTTGTCTGGAGAAGGAACCGGAGCCGATATGGGTTTTCGTGGCCGGTGAACCCTTTGTGGGCAAGAGTCATTTCATCCAACACCTCGCCCTGGGCGATGAGCAGTACAAGAAGGCGGATATCCAATCCGTGACGAGCGCGCCGGAGACGGAATTCATTGAGGACTATGAGCTCCCTGCGGAGGCTGCCAAAGTCCAAGTCCGCCTCCTCGACACGCCCGGTCAGACCCGATTCGATGCCATCATGCCCATGTATTTGCGCCTGGCTGAGGTGGTCGTCCTGGTGTTCGCCCTGGATAAACGCAAGACGTTTGAGTCGCTACGCACGCGCTGGCCCATCAACAAGGAACACTGCACACGCAATCCCGTGGTCGTCTTGATTGGCAATAAACTGGATGAGGCGGAGAAGGACAATGGCTCACAACGACGGGTTGCGACGGCCGAGGCAGGAACATTGGCCCTGGAGGTGCTGGGTGCGTCGGCTTACTATGAATTATCGGCCAAGTGCATGCAAGTGCGTCACCTGCGACTGCCCTTGGATATTGCTCTGGGGGCGGTCGTGCGCCGACGGCGAGAGGCCAGGCAACAACAACTTTTAATGCATCGCATGTCGTCTTCTTCCTCTGTGGCTGCTGTTGTTACACCCCCGCCTCCACGAACGATTGTCTTGGGTGTCACACCCAGTGCAAACCCCCTGTGGACACTGGATGAGATACAGAAACAAACCACAGAAAAAGGATGCTGTTCATGATCAAATAAAGAAAAAGCCACTTCCTCCTCGTGTATTTTGTTTAATTAATATCAATCCTCATCGTCCTCGTCGTCGTCATCCTCGCCAAAGTAGCAGAGATACTGAATCTTCTCACCCAAAGGAGGCGAACGGGATCGAGAGAAAATCGTCGTGGCAGGGGCAGCGATCTTCTGCAATTCTTGGTAAGCGTCAAAGATGTCACCGGCGCCGGATCGACAGGTGTTGAGGTTTTCCTTGAGACTGCCGACACCGAACCACAGTCGGATGACCGCATAGAACTTCCGAGGTGAGAGATGCGCGCGCAATATGAGACGCACACATTCGACAAATGCATTCTCGTCCTCTTGCTTGGCACGAAACTGCAGGACGAAGAAGGGCTGCTCGACATTTTTCCACATGAACGCAAAGATGTAGGTGTTTGTGCTTGCTGCCGTCTTCTCCCACGGCAGAATGCGACGCTTTTTAGCTGCAGGCTCGTCCTTCTCCTCCTCCTCCTTTGAGTCCTCTGCGAACAGCGGAGCAATGCTGGCGAGAGACCAGGGACGCTTTTTGTTCTTGTTATCGCCGTTCTCGAGTAGACCGAAGATGACGCCCTTGCTTGTCTCTTGTTCTTTCTTCTCCTTGGTCTCGGTGTCATAATCAGCGTCTGAACCAAAGGACTTGTCGTCCTCGTTGCTGCTGGTGCTACTGCTCTCGTCGGCCTCTTCCTCGTCATCCTCATCACTGCTGTCGCTGCTGCTGTCATCCTCGTCCAGAAAATCTTCAATACTCAAGCCCAGCGTCTTCTGGAGGAGCACTCTCCACCAATCTGTCGAGGAATGCGGCTCCTTGAACCAGTCCATCGGGTCACGAGGTATATCCAGGGGCATGACTTTATGTTTCAACGTATTGAAGTAAGCAGAGATGCGTTTTCCAGGTCCTCCATCCCTCTGCAAGCGCACATTATGCTTGACGAGATAATTGTAGGCGAAACGCGGCATAATCTCACCCACGGTGCGACCCGCATAGTCACCAGTGAGCTTGGTCTTCAATCGAACCCATTCCGAGTCGTTGTCGTCACTCATCGTGTATTACAAGAGAATGAATCGGCAGTCCCGTCTGTAGTCCCTCCTTTTTCTTGCCTGCACCACAGAAAACAGAAGACAGAAAACAGAAAATCCAACATGTCCATTTCTTCGAACAGGTGTTTCTCTGTCTTCTGACACTGTACAAGTACAGAATACGCATGCTACTCTGCAGTGACCACTCGCCTCTCTTTCATTCTCTTTACCAAAGATGCAGGACGTACAGATTACCGTTTTACCCGAATACAAGCGTGGCATCTTGCCTATACAGAACAAGGAAGACCCCTTGACTGTCCGTCTCCTGATTCAACTCCAAGGTCGACGTTCCACCGCTGCTGTGGCCCGCCCTGTCGACCTTGTCCTCGCCCTCGATCGTTCCGACAGCATGCAATTGCCCATGACTAAAAGCATAGAACAAACCCGAATTCAAATGGTGCAGCGTGTCGCCAAGGCCGTCGCGAGCTTGCTCCGTCCCGGCATTGACCGCCTCGGTGTCGTCACCTTTGGTCTGCATGCCAAGATATGTGCCGAGCTCGGCAGTGTGCAATCGCAGGCGACACGCATGGCCTTGAATCAGCTCTGCGACACTGACTATTCGGACCATCTCGATGGCATGACTAATATTGGAGAGGCACTCAGTGAGTCCTTTGCCCGTTTCCCTCTCCTTGCCGAAACCCCAGGCCGAGCACGCATGGTGTTATTGGTGACCGATGGCGATCCTACGGTGGGAGATGATACACTCGAATCCTTGGCAAAACGGTTCCGTGCACAAGACGATCCTTTATATGGCGGCTTACCTGACGATTGTGTTTTACACACCCTGGGCATTGGAGAGCAACACAAGGTGGAGTTATTGCAGGAGTTAGCGGCGCTGGGCCATGGGCAATACTTTGCCATTCACGAGGAAGAACATATGGTCAAGGCGTTTGCTGCCACGCTCGGCAGTGTCGTTGTTCATCCCGTCGTCAAGGACCTCACCTTGTTTCTTGATAGCTTGTATAACGTTGGTCAAGTCCGTCTCACCGCGGTGCATGGCTTGCAGGTGCAGGTGAACAAGGACATGTTTGACATACCCAAGAGTGTCACGTGGGCCACCCCCTTGTATAGTGGACAAGAACGATCCTTGTTGTTGGAAATGGCCATTCATCCTGGCGCATTGCGGCATGCGATTCGACCCGTCACCTTGTGGCTGTATTTGGGCGAGGCAGCGGCGCTACGTTTGGACTGTCCTGAAATTCGATTTGCTGGTGCTGCAGAAACCACAGAGCGTGATCCTGCGGTGGTGAAGGTGAAACAAGACTTGTGTGTCGAGCGTGTCCTGCAATTGATTGAGAACCCCGATCCACTGGAACAGCTTGCAGACGCCATGATGCAAGAACAAAGGCAAGACTTGGCGGCGCATTTGCTTCATACCGCGTCTCAACTGCGTGCGTCACCCAAGACTGCCAGTTACCACTCGGCACAGGTCCTCTCGTGTATGGCACAGCGTGAATGGTCCGATTCACAGGTTGAGTTTCATGAGGGGTTGGTCGAGGCCATGGCGCATCCTGTTTCTCACGGTAAGAGGCCAAGGGAAGAGGCAGGAGGAGAAGAATCACCGACCAAGAAACAACGGCCACAACCACCGGTAGCACTGCAAGAAGAAGAACAGGAGGAAATGGACTTTATTGCAGAGACCATGAGTGGCTTAGCCAATGATAACATGGATGTAGAACAGAGTCAGGCTTATTAAACTCCTTCTTGTTGTTTGTATTGTTGACTGCAAAGTCGAAGAGGAACATGGTAATGCCACGGAAGGGCCGCTGTTTTGATCCATTTTGCGATGATACTTCCGTTGCTATACCACTCTGTGATTGGTGTATTCTTAAAAAAAGTCTCGATTCGACGGCGACCCGAACCAGAACAGAGAGGTTTGCTCATTATTATTTATTATTGAAAGGAAAATGATACACAAGCTTATTTAAAAAACATCCTCTTCATCTCCTCCTCGAATCTCCATCACCTGTGCAATTCGCAAGCACCCACCAGAATGTTCTATTTCTTCCTTGTAGGGCACAATACACCACGTGCCGCCCAGCCTAAAAAGGCGTTCTTTAAGGCCTTGGATCTCGGAAGGGTGGTTGTGCTCGTTGTACATGTCGTACAGGATAATGCCGGGATCCAGCTTGAGCTGTGCAACCACGAGCTCGCGTTCATGTGTATTCTTCTTGGAGGCCGGATCAAAGAGGACACTACAGATGCCCAGCTCCGAGTGATAACAGAGGAAAAGCCACCAGGCAATCGAAGGGTCGAACTTGGGAAGGAGCTTAAAGGTGGTTGTTGCTGCTTCTTCTTTTTTCTCCTCGATCTCCTCCACAAGGCGTGGCTTCTTTGTAAGAGGTTCCTCTGCTTCTTTGTCTTCTGATCTCTTCGTTTTGAGACTCGTTGTTACGTCAGTCATTGCAAGTAATTATACAATGATTTGTAGTTGAATATTAATACACTTCTCTTATTTCAAGCACTCAGAGAACCGGCTCTCCCTGCCTCGGGATTACAGAATATAGAAAACAAAAGACAGAAATCGAACATGCACGCTTCTAAGAACGGGTTCCTTCCGAATTCCATCTTCTGTTTTCTGACCATGGATTGGAGCTCAGCCAGAAGGCAGCAGCCAGGCAGTCATTCCCCTATTGACCCATGGAAGACGATATCGATAGCAGCAGCAGTGAGCTCGATCTCATGGATCTGATTATGGTCTCCTCTGCTGACGACGACTTGAGTGAGAGTAACAACAGCGATAGCCTCGACGACTTTGTGGACAATGAAAAACATCCTCCTCGTCCTCCTCCTCCCCCTCCTACTATTCCCATTGTCCTCGACCTTGTCCCTCCCACTGAACCCGGCCTCGTCTCTGAGTTGAATCACGATGTTCTGCAATTGCTAGTCTTTTACATGGGCCAGTGCTACATTCGTATGCCACATGCCATGGCCTGCAACAAGCTCCCTCTCCGAGGTCTCAATCGCACGCTGCGCTGTGAAAACAACCATGCGAATCGCGCCAGGGCCTACCTTCGTGCCGTCTGTCGCAATGTGCTCCGTTTCCGTGCCACTTGCCGCTACCTTCAGTCAGATCAGCTGACTTGGTTGCCAAAGTATAACGACATGCTTGCGTCGTTCATGGCCCTCTGCCCGTTCCTCCTGGATCGAGACTCGACGGCGCAGACTCGCAGGCAGTGGTTCCAGAGCAAGGGACTCACCGATGAGATGGATTGGGCTTGTGATGTCACTTTTGAAAAGGATGAACAAGATGCCAAGGCTGCGTTGATACAAATGCTGGCCATGGATCCAAATGAAGTCCTCCCTGTCATGCGAATGCCTGTCGATGGCAACACTTCGCTGATTGTCTGGTCCGAAGCAACGCATCGCAAAGTAGAAGAAACCGCGCCGATGCCTTCACGAGATCGTGTGATTCGCGTCATTGAGCGTGGCAAACACAAGGATGCACGCAAAGGAACGAAACGCATTGGTCACCCCTTTGGATTCATGTATGAAAACAAGAAGGGCGAGTCCGTGATTACCCTAGCGAGTGAAATCGAGACATTGCCAGAGAAGGCGCTCAAACTCCTGCCGCGCAAATCGCCCTTTCGGCACTCCTATGTCCTCGACGGGCAGACGCGAGATATCGAGTGGCTTGCTAAGCACTTGGTGCGTGTGGGCCCACGCAATAAGCAAAATCTGAAGAAATGGAAACGCAAGCAGATTCAACCCATGTTGTTGAAGAAGAAAGCACATGCCAACCTGCTTATGCAGAGCGCCGGCAGGATTAGACGTTCGCTGATCGATTGGCGCTATCACCAACGGCTGAGGGAGAGGGAAGAAAAGAAGAAAGCAGCAGAAAAAGAAAAAACAGGAGAGGGATTCGCACTAAATTCTCTTTTTCATTGATTATTGTCCTCTGTATTTAATATAAATGAGTCAACGAGACGATGAGTACGACCCACACAAGGTGGCCCAGGCCTTCCTTGCTCATCTCTTTTGTTGGCCCGAGGCCATGGCCGTCCTCTTGGACTATTGGCGCACGCAATTCTCTGCCCTTCCTCCTCCACCCCTGTCGACTCAACTCTTGCTTGGCATGGGCAGTGAGGATGATGACGAGGATGAAGACACAGTGGTGGCCGAATACGAGGATGCCGTCCTGCAAGGGCTAGCCTTCTTTGCAGGTCAGGGCCCCCTCCTCGACGTGCAAGCGCGCATGCAACAAAATGCCATGCCCCAAAAGACGGACACTGGGACAAGGCATTTCGTCTGTCTCTGGTTCGTCTTTGCGGGTGGGCGCACGCTGGCCATGGACGATGTGTTTCTCGCTTTCCAAGCCCACAAACACTGGACCACCCCTGCTTTACGTGATGGCGCAAAGACGTTGGCCACCTGCCTGGGACACATGAGTCGACGGCATGACGATTTTTGGGAGCATCATGAGAGTCATGGCATGGCGGGCCATTTGATCCTGACGCATTTCAAAGGGGCACAGGAACTAGGGGAGCGACTGTATCGGCCCATTGCTTTTTGTGTGGCACATGTCGAACGCTTTTTTGAGTGGCGGGTGCGGCATGGCATTGTGCGACAAGAGCAGGAGATGATCATGGACGATGCTGCTGTCGACGCCATGGATTGTCTCATTCAGAAACAAGCAGCGCACTTGGCGATACGCATGGTTCGGGTGGAAACAGAGGAGGAGGAGGAGCCGCTGTGGTCTTTTGCATGGCATCATGAAGTGGACGCAGGGGACCATGATATCATGACCCAACTCTATACGATCCTCAATGTCTGCCGCACCCCGGAACAGGTGCCTCAACTGTGGCTCGCTCTGCACGAATTCGTCCGTGTGCATGTGAGGAGCGCCGGCAAGGCCATGTTTCACGCCTGTAAACAGGAGACAAGAGGAGGTCATTTGGTGCCTGGTCACCTGCTGGAGGATCCAAGGCAGTACGTGCCGGTGGAGGAGATTTTATCACGCTTGTAATGAATTTTTTTATGCAATGCGAAACAGGAGCCTGACTCTCATATATGTTCGTATCATCGGACTGTCTTCATCCTCTTCCTCTTCTTGTTTAATCTCGAGGTCGAGTTCGTCTCGCTCCTTGAAATTCAGTTCACGGACCAGGAGTTGTTCAATGCTGGCGCTCACCAAGATGACCATGGCGGCAAGCAACAGGGTGATGAACGATAGACCCAGTTCAAAACCCAGCAAGGTCTGCACTGCCACTACAAAGACGAGACCAGTGAGGGTCACCATGCCTAGCAGGCTGAACATGGCAATGGACAGGCGCCGATGGCGATTGAGATTCGGACAACAACAGCGACACATAATGGAAGGGAAAAAAGAATAACCAACACGTTGTTGAGTATATTGAGAAAAATCGCTGAAAGACGCACACATGAACTTCTCACCTAAACTAGAACCGATCGAATATTGCCCATTTTCCTCTCAGCGACGACATGGCACACTCTCTACTATTAATCACCTGGGAGCCCCTCGCGCCACCTCCCTTGTTACTTACCATGCTGCCGCACGTGCCACCCCCTCGCCTGCTCCTGACGTGGGACAATACATGCCACATCTTGGAGCACCCACCCAAGGAAATTCTTGTGGAAATTCTACGACACACCCTGGTCCCTTGTCCTAACCTTGGAGACGATATCGCCGGCGTCATGCGTCTGCGCCTCTGTTGCAAGGCCTTCTCTAACGTGGTCAATGACACGCTGCATGTGCCTAATTATAGTGCCCTTCCAGACACCAAGAAACCTTGGTGGATGAACCTCTCCATGATCGAGGCTGTCATGCGTGCCGACTGGTTGCCTTCGTGGTTCCTTACACCCCAGTATCTTTTCAATCGACAAGGACAGACGGCGCTCTTTCGTGGCCACGATATCACGGCCGATGATAAGGGTCTCGACTGGAATCAGGGTAACAACAAACCGCCGCGGGTTGTCTACCATATCGAGCAGTTTGTCCAGATGGCGCTCCAGCAGAAAAAAATAGGACTGGCTATGGATATCATCAACGCAGGCTGTGGCTACCCCATGTTGAATCACAGTCGAATCGCACTTTTCAAAGCCATTGCGACCTATATCTACTACCACTCGGCCGTCCCGTGGGATATGCAGATGCAGTGGTCGGACGTCCTTGCTTTTTGCCGGTTTCTTTCCACTCTCTGCGGCTGTCAGTTCTGTGAAGCGCTCGATGACGAGGGGAGCATGAATATCTATGTGCGCCTTTACAGCACACCCACACCATCCTACGTTGGCGTTGGTTTTATGACCCAAGTTCAAGTCTACCCGGAATTCTTGGGTCCCGTATGGTTTTATGATGACGATAAGATTAGATTGAAGGGCGGGCCGCCCACTTATAATTACTTGTGTGAGAACTGTTCAAGTCTCCATGAGGAGGTTTGCTATGGCGCAAAGTACATGCGCGTCCAATGTGTGGTCGAAGACGTGCGCACTGGCTATCACCGAGAAGCATCGGAGTCGTCTTGGGAATGGCACCGACAGCCCTTGCATAACGTGCATCCCTACGCGGAGGCAGAGGAAAAGGACAAGGAGGCCTTGTATAAACACTTGGGTCCTATCCCTATTCATGTGTTGCCCACTACGCCTGTTGAGAAAAAGGAGATGACGATACCGCCACAACCACAGAACAGCACCGGTGGGAGGAGAAGAATGTTGCCTGCTCCTGGTAGCTGGACAACGCCAAACCTCGATGAATTGTATGAACATCTCATCTTGTCAGGGATGCGATTTCCAGATAAACAATAAAAAAGAGAGCCCTACTCACTCTGTTTCCAATGCCCAAGCAAGTCAGGAAACGTGATTCATGTATGGACTGTAAGCACGATATCTATGACAAGTGTCGCGATGGCATCTCGGGTTATGCTTACATGCTCAAAGACCCGCTTTGGCACAAGCTCGCCAAGAAAACAAAGGGTCGAGGTCTCCTCTGTTGGTCCTGTGCCCAGCATCGGCATGGCACAGCGTTTGTGTTTAATGATCTTCTCCCATGTCCCTGCTCCTATCGCCGTTTATTGGTCCTGTCATTGACTGGCTTACCATCTGTACGCGCTCGTCGTCTCCTTCGCCGTGGGCGGTCCGAAGCGGTCGCACTCATGTGTGGGATTGTCAAAAGGGGTAATAAAACGATATATCTTTGAATCTACTCACACAAACAGACATTTTTATACACTGGCCATGATCATCGGAGGCTGATGATCTTGTATCTTGCGTATCCGTTTAGGTTTAGGTGTTGCTGCAGTGTCTAATCCTCTCTTTCGTTTCTTTCCTCCCTTTGTTTTTTCAGCCATGACCGCCAGCTCGGCTTCCGTGGGCAGGGTCTCGATGCGACGTGCAGAACACAACTTGCCGTCGGCATCGAAGTTGACCTCATAGTTCAGGGTCCGTTGTGCCTTGCCCGGATCGAGGGCCCCATTACGCACGAGCGCCAGTTCGGCATGAATATTCTCGGGGGTGTTCTTGCAGGAGTCGAGAGTGGGATGAAAATGTCCATACGTGTTCACGAGGTCGGTCAATGAACTCGTGCCGACACAAATGACATTGCATCGGTAGACCAGGACGGTGGCGCGGCGTTCCACGTGCGTCAGAACGACACTTTTGAAATCTTCGGGCATGTCGGCCGCCTTGTTGCCCTCGGCATCGTAGCCCTCAAGACGCTTGAACAGGAGACCGAGGCATAACTCCTCGCCGGGTCGGAGGCGTTGGCTGGCCACAATGTTTTGGGAAATGTTGCGGTAGGCCCCAAAGTGGCATCCTTCGTCCTCTGTCTCCCCATCCTTGTCCCACAATTTATGCATCAAGGGCACGGTCATGTGTTTGATGAGACCACGATTGTTGCGTCGATTGTTGGCGCCCGTCGAGAAGATGCGGCCCGTGGTAAAGATGAGATGCGTGCTTGTCCATGGTTGTGTATAACTGGAGAAGGATGAGAAAACATGGACAAAGAAGATCATAGTACCGTATCGACAGGGCCGTGGCCACACTGTTTTTGCCATAGCCCAAAGGTAACAAACATCGTTGCCACCACTTGAGAGAAAACTGGGACGGCGGCTGTTGATGCTTGCTGCCCCCACTACTCACCGGCTTTTCACCCACGACAAAGGCGTCCTCGCCCAAATCCTCCCACTGTGCTTCGACATTGGCCATGGACAAGCCGCGGCCACGCCGACCACGCCGTGCAAACTTGGCGGCACGGCTGGCCTGTTCGGGGTTCTGTTTCTTCTTGGCGTACTCGCTCTCCTCGTCGGCGCCCAGGGAATGTTCATCGGCGGCCATCCGTTTCGTCAAGATCGTACACACCTTATTGACCACACGCACATGCCCGTCGGGCGTCTTGAGCCGCTCCGCTTGGTTCAAGACGGTCTCGGGCTGCAACAACACAGACCGTAGAAGAGGCGCTTGTTTTTCAATGAGTGCTTGGATCGCAGAGGGCGCAATATCATGACGCAGGCGACGGATGCCGAGAGGGTCCATATGTCGCTGATCCTCTTCCTCTGTGACCCATCCTTCGGCCGGCTCCCAGTCCATCCCATCTATTAAGGGAGGACGTTTGCCGGGGGGACGGCGGTCAAAGGGCACGGACCAATCCCTTTTCCATTGCTGAGCCGCCCGAACACGCTCCGCTTGCAGTTGCATGGTTCACTGGGTAGGACAAAAACAAGTCACAAGGGACTGAGAAGCTCTGCCCCATTGCCTTGTTTTATATTATTATAAAAAGGGGGCATGAAGCGTTTGCGATCGGATGACGAGGAGGAAAACCTGGAGATCTCCGCCCTTCCTTCTGAACTGTACACCATCGTCAAATCCATAGCACAAGCGGATTCGGCCAAGATTCGGGCCAATTTCCGCCGCGTATGTCGGGCGTGGCGCAAAGCTGACGAGGCGTTTGTCTCGCCTGAATGGTCTCACTGGGACAATCTGCCGTATTTACCGCATGCTGCTCAAGTGTTCTGGTGGGACGTGTGTTCCCGTATTGCCTTTCACGACGTATGGTCCAGGGTCCCGATACCTGATTCGATCACCTGGGTGCCTCGACTCCGACGTGATCTTTGGCGACTGCGTATTTATTGGTCAAAGTTTCGCCCCTTATACAATGTCCTGAGTGTTTATTATCATGACTACCACGATGCGAGTAATCGTGAAATAACTTACTGTTGGGGCTACTTTTTAGTGGGTGAAATCGGGGCTGAATTCACAGGAGACGCGTGGGCAGATCCCAATAATAATTTTAAATTCTTGTTATCCTCATAAATTATACACGTTCCGTATCCTGTTCTCCTCCTCTTGAATAGCAGCGTGAGATTTGACCAAGATAAGAAGATTCAAGGAGACTGTGCCCGTGGCACGCTCTTCATTGGCTTTCACATGCATGAGAGAGCGAGTCGCGAGCGCTACCTCGAGCTCCTCTATACTCGTCAGTTGTTCGAGGAGCGTGTCCTGCATTCTCTCTATCACGCGTGCTCCGTGTTGAGCGTCATTCAAGAGCGTTGCTTCGGCTGAAGACATGCGATAGTAGCGCTGGGCACCGAAACCCAAGGCGATCGGGTCTTCGCCGGGCTGTTGGATGCGATAGCCTCGGGCACGCAGTTTCTCTTCCAGTCCTTGTACAAGAAGGTGTTGTCGTTGCTCCATCACATCGCTGGGTGCCGGCCGCAGTGCCAGTCCAAAGTGATGTTGCAGTTGCTGAAGAAAAGCAGGGTCCATGGTTAGAACAAGAGAGTGGCATGGACAAGAATGCACTCTTTTTTTTGCTTCTTTAAGAAATACACACACACCCCATTGTCTATTACAGAATGACGGTACACGCACTGGAGAGAGCACGTTTAGCAGTTCTCCCTTCGGCTTGTGCCGCCACTGCCTCGGCGGCTCGCAGTTCCTGGCCTCTACGCATGGCAGCAAAGGCGGGGGTGAGCTTCTCCATGTGCAGTGCTCCTTGCTTGATGCCCAAGGGCATGGCGCGTTCCATGAGATCGTCTTTTCGTCTGCCCGCCACCCATTCTTCTTCTACACTCTCCTGTTTCAGAAGGCTACGTCGCTTGCCGCCCAAGAGGTAGTGCGTCTGGGTATAGGCGTCCACGTCTTTGCCGGCACACGCATACTGATAGACACACAAGCTGCTGGAGAAGTTTGCGCCCGGTACGGTCTGATCCGAGTTGTAGGTTGCCCACATGCTCGTCCAGTAGAGATTCGCTTGATCGCCACTCATGGGTAATTCCGTGATGGTGAGACACGCTTGCTCGGCCGTCGTCATATTGAGAAAATCATGGCATGACAACGAGCCCGGTTCATTGAAGCTGAAGAAGACAGGGCTGTCGATTACGTAGAGTGCCATCTTAAATGCATAGTACGTACAGCCACCAATGGCCTGACAGTCGCCATGGATTAAGCCATCGCCCCCATTCGTATAGAACCAAGCCCATTGTAACACGTCACAACTGCTTTGAAGCGTATTGTCCTTGGTGTAGAATTGATAGCCATTGATCCCGCCATCGCACTGTGCCGCATTATATTCCACAATCGGCCAGTCTGCACTCAAGGTGTCAATGGCACAATAGCCCTTGCACTCGGTGGCATTATCGCTTACACACACGTGGTCGCTGTTGCAATAGGTGTCGGTGGTGTTCTCAATGAAACATTGGGTGTTGGTGCATGCCTCTCCTTGTCCAGAAAAGTACGTGGTGCACGTCTTGACGCCATTGCCATCGATAAAACTATAGCCCTTGCTGCATTGGTTGGCAGGCGCGGGCGGGTCACAGGTTGTGTTGCGCACCGGGTCACTATCATCCAAATGTGTCTCAATGTCGGTGACGCGCGTGCGTGTCTGACTGTCGAGCACGAGCAGGGCAATCATGCCGCCCACCAGGAAGAGGAACAAGATCCAGCCAATGATACGCTCGGCCGTGTAGCCATCGGGCGAGGTGTGGTGATGTTTCGGCATTTTTTTGGAGGCGGAGCAAAAGGAGAAAAAAAACGCAGGAGATGGAACTATAAGAAGAAACACATAGAGAGAGAGAGGGAAAGCCGGGTCATCTTTTCTTAGCTTTCCAACAGACAAATTCTACAGGGAGACATATATGTTAATCCTGGTGCACTCGTTTCGCTGCCTCTGTTTCACGTCGCTCGCGGCGTTCCTCCACCACAACGACGACGACAGCCAGAATGAACAAAACTACAAACGCCTTGAAAGCCATGACCCAATCCAATAAGATGGGCCCGGTCAGCTCGGGATTGCCCGTGGCCCACGTGATCATGTCTCCCAGCCATTTCCAGGGTCGCGCGGCATAGTAACAGGAGGGAGTATGTTGAAAGAAACAGCCCGCAGAAGCGAGAATCCACACGGGCAAGTCAATGCCACAGCTCAGCATGCCGATGACAAGCCATGCACAAAGGCCAAGTAGAACAAAGAAGGTATAGATCATTTTTTTTTATATAGTATTTCTTGGTCTAAGCAAGAATATTGGAGACAAGAGCAGGAGACTGAGCATGAATCGACGTCTGGTGTTTGTCTGCTTCCACAGGCAACGCGGGCAATGGGATGCGAAGTATCATGGCCGCTCCTCCTCCTTGTTCCTGACGTTCCATGTGATGTATGGTCACAAGAACATCCAACAACTCGCTACACGCCTTGTAATCCATGGAGAAACAGCGATGGTCTTTCTCCCATGGCAACACATGCACTGGGCAACCAAGGACTTCGGGACACATGACCCGAGGGTAAATCTTGTCCAGCTTTGCCAAATAGGAAGGGTCCACCGTATTGTAAAAATCCTTGTCAGCGCCACCACGCTCCCAAATGCGTTGTTTCAAGGTGCTGTCGGCGGCCGTGAAATACAGGGCCAACAAAGGGGTGCGATACACGTGCTGTTTCACCATGGCCTGACTCTCGTCGCGATACACTGCCCACTCAGCGTCACTCAAGTTACCTTTAGTTGTGGTCAGGAAAAAAAGAGGATTATTGAGGTAGAATCCGGCTGACTATAGTACCTTCCGCATGATGCATCATGGCAAAAGCCATATCGCCTGCCAGGGAACGATCCATGAACACCACCGCGTCCGGGTCGTGCTTCACTAAATCACTGGCCGTGGTCATGGTCATCCCACGTTTCAACAACATGGTGATTTGCGTGGTCATGGCATGCTGTTTGGGGTTGGTGGTGAAATAGTCCAGCAGCATCGGTCGCATCTCCTCTTCGAGAGCGACGGCATTCAAACGCAGTTGTTCACGGGCGTACTTGGCCAAGGCAGCGACTGCGTAACTCTTGCCGACACCTGGCAAGCCTTCGCAAATGATGATCTGGCCACGCATGATTTGCCGCTGTTGCTGGCATTGCATGCTCATGCCCTCAAACAGGGACCATGTGGTTTTCTTATCGCTCATTGTTGGTGTTGAATTAAAAAAGTGACCAATGTCGAAAGCGAATCTCATCTTGTTGTGGGGTGGGATTGCCGCCACCACCGTCGCCATTGCCGCCTTGTTTCTCTTTGGCATTGCTTATCCGTGGTCCATTGGACAGTAATAAGTGATAGCGTTGGTAGGAGACATCTATAAGAATTAATTAGGAATCATACCGATATCGCTCCCTCGCTTGCTCATTCTCTCTGATTCATTGTTCATTCTCGTCTTGTCTTGGCGCGTTCACTTCTCGCTCTTTTTTATCAATTTCTCCTTCTCATCATGATGAAACTCATGCCGCCCCCACCTGCCTCCGAAGAAGAAGAAGCAAGAGGAAGAACCAGAAGACGCAGAGGATCGACATCGACCGTCTCTGCTTCTTCTTCTTCTTCTTCGTCTTCAGAAGAAGAAACAAAAACAAAAACTCCTCCCACACCGATTCCTCTTCCTGTTCCCTCTCCCCCCTATTGGCCCAAAGGCCAACATCCGACATGCGAGATCCGCATCCCAACTGGCACCGACCACCCCCACCCCCCTCCTACCGTGACCTACACGGTCCAACAGGCTCTTGGAAAGGGCTGTTTTGCCCGTGTCTATTACGCTGAACCCACCTCCCATGCCCATCAACAAACATGCCGCCCATTTGCTCTCAAATTGGTACACACCAAGACGCACAACCAAGCGAATCAATTCCTGCGTGAATGGCACGCTTATCGGCGCCTCAACACCATGGGCAAGGCGCTGGACATGTACCCTTCAAGCCTGCTGCGCTACTATGAACACCACACACTGCCCGGCAACCTGGCCTACTTTGTCATGGATCTCATTCCCTCGCTCACCCTCGAGGATTATATAAACCATGAATGGAGACGGCGGCAGAGAAAAAAGGAGGACCATGGCACCCCTATCCCCGACGAACTCTTTAGCCCTGCCCTTGTCTTCTACCTCATGCGCCAATTGTCCCAAGCCGTGGCCTTTATGCATGAAGCTGGCGCTGCTCACTTGGATATTAAACCAGCGAATATCAGCTTTGACCCCGTCGAGCGGCAAGTGAAACTCTTTGACCTGGGCTTTGCCTGTTGTCGGCCCCTCGTAGAAGAAGGACCAACAGATCAGCCGTTTCGGGTCAGCACACGCGTGGGCACCCCCTTATACTTTGCTCCAGAACAGCTTCGATGCGTACGTGACAATGACGACAGCGCGGCCTGTGGCAAGGCTGCGACCTACGATTTTGATCCCTTTCCCGCGGACGTATGGCAATTGGGCCATGTCTTTTACATTCTCATGACTGGGCAACATGTGTTTGAGGACTGCTGCACGGACATGCAGGACCTGCACACGACGCTCTTTTTCACCCGTCCCAGCCCTTTATTGCATCCCGTGGTGAAGCGCTACCCCGACTACCAAGAGCTGCTGAGCAAGACGTTGTGTTGCTACCAAGCACCCATGCTGCGCATCAAAGCTGGCCCACTGGACACCCTTGTGCGTTTTCTCTCAGCACGGCATCCGCTGCCGCAGGGCCTATTGCTTCTGCAATCCACCGCCACCACCATGGAGGCTTGAGCACACAGAGACAGTTTTTTGTTGCACTTGAACCTTGAAAAAATACACTTGCTTCCACACTCATTATCTCCTCGTCTCTTCCTGCCTGTCTGCCTGCACACATGGCGCGCCTGACCCACCCCTTGAGTCTCAGTGATCCTGAACTCGCCCTGGTCGAGGTGCCCAAGAAGAAACCCCCACAGCCCCAAATCGTCAATGCCGCCGAGAAGGCCGATCCACAAATTAAGGCACGCGTCCAGGCACGCAAGGAATTGTTGAAGCAACAGCAAGCCAAGCTGACGACTTCGACACCTCTTCCTCCTCCTGCCCCTGCCCCTGCTGTCCTTTCCTTGCTGGGTGGCAGTGATGATGATGATGAGGAGGATAGCGAGGAAGTCGAAGAAGAAGAAGAAAAGGACAAGAATCAAATGGACTCGGATGATTACGTGTGGGATGACGGCCATGCCAAGGAACACTTGGATTCCGAAGAAGATTCTTCAGCGGCGGCGGCGGTCGAGCCTGAGCCTACCCCTGCTGTCCCTCCACAAGAAGAAGAACCGTCCGTCCTCGTTCCGCTGACGGCACAACAGTTTGAGAACTTGTCGCAGTCGTTGAGTGGTCGCATTCCACCCAAAACACGACAGCGCATGCCCACTTTATTATCTCCTCCACCTTCTCCCATGGCCGCCGCCGCTGCTACTTCGAGCAATAACAACAACGACTCCTCCGACTCCTCCCTTGGTATGGACCTGGAAGAAGGGCAAATTACCCCTGATCGGGAGATGCTCGCCAGCCGCTTCACCCACCTTGACATGCCTGTCCCTGCCGTATGTGACACGGTGGAGAAGGAGCAGGCGATTGATGGCGCATTTTACATTGTGGGCGATCACCTGCCGCGCATGTATGTCGGAGTGGGTGGACCACCCTCGGGCCAACAAATGCTACCCGCCAGTGCTCATCACGGCCAGTCCATCACACCGCAATTGTTGGCACGCGCCAAGAATCATGCCGACCTAAGCAAGGCCATCCACACCCTGTTGCAACTGGCCGAGCCGGCGCAGGCCTATCTTGACTCGTGTTTCGCGAAATAAAAAAGGGACAGAGACATGGTTTTTTTTCTTTTATTGTTCAGGTGAAACAGAGACAGAAGCAGGAGCAGGGATCCAGGCCAGATGCGGTTTGCCGTACAGGTCAAACGATCTGGCCTGTGCAAACGTCGGGTCTACACCAGTTCTTGCCTTGGCTTGACATGCCTTGTGTGCACAAAAGAGCATGGCCCATACCTGTGCGCGGCGCACAATGCCAGCACGCGCCAGATCAAGACGGGTATGAGACACGCAGAGCCACATCTTGTCCTTGCCCAACAAGGCATGGCAATGGGCACATGTGCTCCCTGGTCGACGTGCCCATTGTTGCAGCAAGGGGATGACATGTGTGTTGCGGATGGAGGACGCCGTCTGCAAATCACTCCAGGACTCACGGTGAGAGAAAACAAGGAGGGGTGTCGCAGGTGGAAGCTGGTATAGGATCAACTGGAGGCCCAGGAAGGCCTGTGTTTTTTCTTGTTCATTTTGCACTTTTTTTATTACGTTGGCCATGATGTCACAGACGTCGTGGAATCCGTACGAGAGAATAGAATGTATTGTACAGCCCTGGTTGGATCATGAGAATCGGATCATGGCCGCTGGGTTTCGGTTCTTTCTCACCGACAAGGCCCCCTATGATCCGTTGGATTTCAGCCAGGAAATCAAGGCCCGCATGCTGGATTTCCTAGCCCAGGCGCAGCTCGTGCCGGATCCAGACTTTTCCATGGACTGCAATGTGCAAACACGCCGATTGTTCGATCCAGAAACACAGCCTCCGTTGCGCGGGCATGCACTGACCATCACTGTTGTTGCCCCCTATTTACCCGCAGGCCGTGCCGGTCCCGTAGCCTATCGAACCTAGAGCATCTGCTGCATGCTCGTTCATTTTTTTTTTAAGTTGTTATAGCCATGTCACAACCAGGGAAAGTGGTGCGCAATCCGTACGGCACAATACGATGTATGCGTGGCGGTCCCATGTTGGACGAGGAGCAGCGGATCGCCGGTGCGGCGTTCTTCCTCATTCTCGAAGAGCAAACGCCTCCTCCCCTACGACATGGCTCGGTTGAAGAAGAAGACATGCTCATTCAGGTTAAGGCACGCACGACCGACCTCTTGGCACAACAAGGTTTGATTCTCGATCGCAACGACGCTGCGGCCTATGAATATCGTGCCGAGAAACATCCGATTGGCCCATTCCCATTGGTCACAAAAACATGCATCGAAGTCACATGTGCCGTGCGTTATTCTCTGGCAGGCCAGAGTGGTCCTGTTCCATGGTGTTCGTAGAAAATATATATACAGAGATGTTCCCTGCCCAACTCTAAATTATCCACATTCTGCCCAAGGCTGAGTCAGGAATGCATCTGCATACATAGATCCCTGTGTTTTCATTGGCAGTGGCACGCGTCGCACCAGAATGGGCAATGCACAGACAACGGCCGGAGAGGCCACTTTTTTCTTCTTCGTCATCTTCTCCCTGGCCTATGCCCTGGGCATCCTGATTGCCTACCGCGTTTTTATATTGGTGCATGGCCGCTGGTTCCCGTGCTCACGCAGCAATCGCAGCGAACCTTTTCCTGGGAAACGGCAAAAAAAGAAACAACACCATGAAAGTTGGTATGAGCGCTTGCGGAAACCACCCTACTTCCCAGCCACTCTTGCGTACATTATTACATGGGCCATTGTGTTTTTCTTACAAGCTTACACACTGTGGCGTATCGTCATCAATGTCCCTGCTTTTCATGTAATTTCTTCTTTTTTTTTGTTTGTCGTTGCTTCCTTCAGCGTAGGACAATTATGGTTACGCGTTTGTCTTCCTGATTATCATCTACTGGATCTTAAACGGCATTGCCTCTGAACTCCTGTTTGGTGTCAAGGATTTGACATGGGCGGCGGTGGGCTATGGCCTTGCGGCCGTCACCTCCATGATTGCCCTTATCATGATTGGTCTCTTGACCTGGCAAAGTGGGCATCAATGGCTGCCGTCGGTGGCCGTGTTTGTCTTGCAATGTTTCCCAACGGCTGAGAGTTTTATCATGGTCATCCTGGTCGGCATTTTGCGTGGCATGAATCCCGACCATTTAGGGAATACGAGTCAGCGCCGCCACTACCAAGAAGTGCAGGACAAGGATAAAGAATTGACAAACATGGAGGGAGAGGAGGACGAAGAAGAGGAAGAGACACTGCCCACATCCGAGGAAACGACACAGTCCTTTTGGACCGCGACGGCCTCTACTGTATAACATGTAAAAAAGAATTTGCTCTCTCCCCCAACCTGCTCATTTCTCTTTGTACCATATGACCACGCCAGTCGAGTGGACCGACGCCGACGGCTGGCCTGTGGACACACCCGAAAGCCATCCAGCTCATGCTCTGGATCGCAGCTTCTTTATTCTCATTGACTACTATCAACAATCCAAAGGCAAGCCAGCCAAAGCCTTGGTGAAACGGCTCTGTGATGCCTTCCCCGAGCATGGCTGTCGACCGCGTGATCTCGCACCATGGACCCTGTACGAGAAATCACAAGAAACCCAAGGGCGTCGCGCGTGGCGCCGTCACTACTGGGAAATCATCCTTCGGCCCATGGTAACCGACCTGTTGTTCATGACGAAATTAAAAAACACAACGGTGCGTGTCAAGGACATGGACTACACGACTGAGGACCGTGATGCGAATATTCTTAAGCTAGAGGAGAGCGTGGCCTACTGGGATAAGCATTTTGAAAACGTCTTCTATTAACTCATGTGGTCCTCTGTCAAATCAATACATACAATCTCTGGTTTCTCGTCCGCCTTCTCCCCTACGCCAGGGACCACAATGTCCAATTCGCCCCAGTCAATGACTGAATGGGCTGTTTCGACAGCCGTCCCGTCCAGCTTCTTGAGTTTCTTGGTACGTTTGCCCTTGCCCACTTCCGCCGCTCGCTTCCTCTTAGTTCCTCTCTCTCCCTTGTTGGGATAGAACAAGTGCTCCAGCTTGTGGTACTCGACCAGATAGTCCGGTCGCATCACGGCAGCATCCTTGCCCAAGGCAGGACGAAACGAGAGAGCCGCCTGGCCCTGCATGTCCGACCAGGGCGCATCGAGATTAATGAGTTCCCATAACAGGATGCGAATGCACGGTTCAGGATGCCCGGGCGTCCATGTATAACCCTCAATAATGGGCGTCGTCAATCTATCCTGTGGCACCGACTGCATCTCCACTAATTCGACCAAGCATAGACCCAAGTTGCTTGTCCCAGGATCGACACCGAGCACGCGAATTGTGCCGCCGCCATTCGACTGCTCTGGCGTCAAACACGGGAAACCAGGGCGGTCTTCCCTGGGAGCGCGATTGCCCAGCACATCCTTGGCATGCAGGTACCACAAGAACAGGGCGGCCTGTATAGCCATGAGCAGCGCGTCCGTCATGTCGTGAATGTGATCACGGTAGCCATTCGCTCGCGCATTGTCCAGAAACTCCCTCACCTCCCCTGTGTTGGTATAATGGTCCAGCAAGTACTGCCCAATGCGCTCGGACTCTTTCTTGCGTAGTTGTCGCTTCTTTTGATCAAAAGCATATTTGTAGCCCACCGGATTCATGTCCTGCCGTGACTGCGGCCATAACCCACCGTCCTTGAGTTCCTTGGTGGCGAGCTCCGAGAAGGTATGGTCATGCGGCAACAACCACTTGAGTTGTGACTTGACAGGGCTGCCGCCACGGTCGTTTTTGATGGGTAGTCCATTCGCCATGTCCAAGGCAGTGGCCCAGCATACGTCCGCGATCTTCTTGTCATGTTTCGTGATGCTGTTGGCGGCCTTCCAACTAATGCGCGTCATGTCGTTCTCATTCCAATGGGAGTGGGCCCCGTCACTCTGGCCCTCGACATGAGCATAGGCTAGGTCATAATACCCTTTCACTTGTTTGTAAGGGGTAAACAGGCCGCTGTTCAGTACGGTCGGGCTCCGTGTCAAGTGATGCTTGAGTGCCTTTTCCCACTTGTCCTGGTCATGCGGCTGTGATTTCTTCTTGCCAGGCCGGTCATAAGCAGCACCGCCAGGACGGAGGCGGTTGGCCGGTTGCCAGTTGGTGCGTCTCTTCTTGGTCACACCACCCGTCGTGGGCTGTGTCGCCTTTTTGGGTGGGAAGAACTTGTCCATTTTCTCCTCGAGTAAAACAGAAAAAAATGAATGCTGACACGGCGCACTATTATATTGTCTTCACCCTCATCCAGCTGCATCATGATTCGGAGATTCGCTGGAATACCCAATCGATTGTGTATGTTGCCGTGCATGAAGAAGACCCAACATACAAGAGCATCATGGATGCCGTGAAAGAACAACGCACTTCTTATTATGGCCGCATCCTGATCACGGGCTACAACAAGATTTCCAAGGAAGCATATGATGACGGCATTCGAGAAGAAAGAGAGCGCTTGCCGCCTCCTCCCCCTCCTGGTGATTGTACTATCTTATAGGGAATCGGAGAGGACGTATTCGTGCTCCTTTTTTGTTTAATGAAAACAAGAAATACATGATTTACACGCCTGCCTGACCCCCTCTCAAACACACCTTCTTGTGTCCACCCGCATTCCAGTCGTCATGCAGGCACAACTCCGAGCACAAGTAATGGCCCTTGCATCCACCACCACATTTCTTCATGTGCGTGTCGCGGCAGCCACAGTTGCGGCAGGTGAATAAAGCGGGAGTATCGATTCCATTCCCTGTCCTTTTACCAGGAGGGACAAACATGTGCGCGCGGTGTCGACGTCGTTCTTGTTCCATTTCCTCGATACGAGCACGGCGTTGGCGTTCCATGATGCGTTTCTGGGCATTGCTGTGGCCATTGGGATCATCGCGGCCACCCATCAAGGGTCGGGTCGGGCTACCCAACAGACTGCTCGTGCTGACACTGGAACCACCATAGTCGTTCTCGTTATAGTCGTCCTCTCCCAATGCTGCCTCCTCTTCTTCAGTGTATTCGTGGTCGTCGCGGCCCATGAGGTCATCACGCAAGGGTTTCTTCTCCATGGTTTCCTATGATTGTCGGCGATGCTACAGGAGAAGGAATAGACAGAGAGAGGAGACACATGCAAGCCGAGAACATAAGCCACTGCCGTGGACAAATTTCAAACTTTTGAAGAAAAACACGGCACCTGCATGCCATTCCCTTTTCACATCATGTCCCTTGGCCTGCGCTGTTCCTTCTTGTTTTTTCTCCCGTTGCTCTGTCATGTCGTGCACCCAGAATGCGTTACCAGGGGAGAAGAAACACAGCAAGACAAGGATTGGGAGCATTACGTTGCGCATGGCACCTTTCCCGACAGACCCTGTGTATGGAAGGGAGTGACACTGGGTGCCGTACGCGAGGGCTACGAGTGTATCAATCTTCGGTACATGCTCAATGAACAAATGGACCCCGACGACCTCACCTTGTTCGATGCCGATTGGGACGTGGAATCGGGACTTTCTGCTGCCCGCCGTGTGCTCTGGCAAAAACTCAAGAAGAGTGACGGCTCGATCCAAGTCCGTTGCCAACTGACCCATGGTGTGGTTTTTATCATGAACGACTGGTCCACCGCGCAGTGTGCTCAAGCACGCTCCGACTATGAACGTTGCATCAACACCAACCTGACACCGCGCGAGTGTCTCGGCAAGGCCATCATGACACCACCCTGGGAGCCGTGACAGATGTTTATATACAATAAGCTAAAATATCAGACAGAGAGAGAGAGAATGCATGTCCTTGAAAATTGTCCTCCCTGAGCTCTCTTGTTTATGTATGTGTGCATATATCCTCCCTCCCTGTATCTCCTTTTTTTCATACGCTATTTCCTGCCCTATACCACAACCCGCTATGCTCCACGTGGAAGTCATGCTTGAGAGCGATGCTGCTCTCATGGGCGGGGACTACGAGTACGACCCCTTTGTCAAGTACTCGGCCAGCTGGGGCAAGCATCGCTTGACTGAGAACAGCACTGCTCTCCCCATTGGGGAGTTCCTTGCTCTCCCACCTCTCCAACTGCCTCCTGCGCAAGTCTCCCGCCTCAGTGGGGACGAGATGCTACACCTCAAGTTGCAAACACAGAGCCGCCACTCTGGCATTGCCTCTATTGATGCCCAAGAAAAGGGACAAGAACGCTACGAAGTGCAGGATGGAAAAGTCATGGTGCCCCTCGCCGACCTCCTTGCTCTCCATGATCAGAAGGGTACACTGCGCCTCCCCGTCAGTGATGGTCCCTTGTTCCGTGCTCTCGAGGCCAAGCTCGCCCAGGACGAGCCCAACTTGCCACCCAAGGAACGAGAAGCACGCGCCACCCTTGCCTCTTGCAAAGGTATCCTGGCCCTGCGTGCCCGTGTCACACAGGACGCTGCTCCCTTACAGCAAGCCCTGAAACAAGCTGTCAAGTTGGAACAGGAGGGCAAGCGTCTCATCTATGGCTCACCCTTGTTCTTCCGTTCCTTGCAAAAGATGCAGACGCTGCTGCTGACCGACTACAGTAAAGGATTCTATGGACAGTACCGCCACGACGGCACACTGGCTGTCCCGCCCAAGTACGCGCTCGGCCGCGAGAAGACGTTACAACACATGCACATGCCACTGACGCCCAGTGAGTTTGGTGATATGCACTCGGCCTGCATGGCCCAACACCGCATGGAGCAACGGTACAGGGTCTCCTCTTCCTTGATTCTCATAACATGTTCATAGAGAGGGCTTCATGGCGCGGCTTACCCCTGAAGAACGGAAATTCTATGGAGCAACCAAGGCCGCTGCATTGGTGGTGGAGAAATCCTTTGCCTCCTCCTGTGTTCGTGCTGGTATTGCAGAGGCCCAGTTCCTGGCCACCATCCGTGCCCACCGTGCCCAATCCCACACCGACCCCACGATGAGTGCAGGTAACTCTTCTTCTCTTCCTTTCTCTCACCCTACCCTCTGTGTAGATTACCTCACCGCGACCATGGTGATTGCCGATGTGGGCACGGCGCGCGGCAACAACCTGGCCTACATGAAGGACTTGCGGTATCCTAATAAGATGACACTCACGGACCAACAGCTTGCTCTCTTGCAAGGACAGAAGGAAAACAACAAGATGAACTCCTCCATCATGTCCACCCCCACCCTCGTCTCTCGTCTCCAATGTGCCAGTATCCGTAGTGCCATCGCTGCCCACCCCTGTGGGAGAGATATGGTGTATGGCAGGAAGAAGCGGTCCCTGTTCATGGGAGAACACATGTTCTTGGGAGGGTCGAAAAACAAGGAAGAAGAACTCATGCTCGAAGTGGAAGTGGAGAGCATGGATGCCGTCGGTGTGCACAGCAAGATGGGTGTGGATGACTGTGAGGGCTCTGCCCAAGTCAGTACCGACTTACTGCGCTATCTCCCCTACCTTGCTCAACAAGTGACCGCCGCCGAAGCACCCTTACTTCATGCAGCTTGTCAAGTAGCAGCCACCCGTATCGTACTCGAGTGTGTCAGCAGCGTCAGTGCTGCTTTCGTCGACACTTCAGGTGTTGAACTGAGCAGGGACGCCCAACGGGCGATGAAGGACTTGCCCATGATTGGAGATGAACAGGTACTGCTCCTTTTATTATCTCATAGAAAAAAAACAAGGTAAGGGGGAGGGTTAGTGTTTTTCGAGGAGGAAGGTTGTTGATTTTTCGATTTTTTTGGACCCCTCGATTATGACAACTTTTTGCTGGTGGCGGCCGACCTAGGCGCTTAGGGGCGACCTCTTTTTTTCTGAAAAAGACACTGACCATAGACTGCGCCGGCCGAGTTTCTAGGGCGCGTCTCTCTGCTCACGAAAAAGACACTGACCATAGAACATGAGAGGGGAGGGGGTGGATGCAGGGAGAGGGAGGGTGAGGGACGGCGGTCGCCGTCCCTCTCGAGAAATGTCGATCGAAGGAATTGGATTTTTTGGAGACCCCTCGAATGCATAAAAATTTCGATGGCCACACTGGACAGTGGCGGCGGCCGGCAAGATTTTTGGTGGCGGCAGCGTCGGACACGACACGGCACGGCACGGCACGGTGGCGGTCAAGATTTTTTGGCCGTCCCTGGTCGACCTGACCTGGCCTGCCGACGGAGGAGGGGGCATCCCAAAAATCAGAGGGGTCATGCCCAAGGCTTGGCGAGGTTGAGTTAAGGCCACGGCCGTCCGTGCCTGGTCACGAATTTTTTTTTGGCGGCGGCGGCCAAGGTCGGACATGGTCGGTTGCTGCCTCGGCGTGGCCATGGAATTTTGTGTGTATTCGAGGGGGTCTCCAAAAAATCCAAATCCTTGAGTCGTCATTTCTTGAGGAGGTAAGGGAGGGAGGGTGACGGCCGCCGCCGCCGACCCAAAAATTTCTTGCCCACGCACGGCCATTGACCCGTGGCGGCGGCCAACTTTTTCATGCTTGAGGGGTCTCGAAAATCTTTCAACCCTTCCAATGTGCATCCTCGCCTTTTCACTGAAACAGAGGAAGTGCCGATGGAAGGATTTGGATTTTTCAGAGACCCCTCGAACATGATAAAAAAGTTTGGCCGCCGCGCCGTGACAGCTCTTGGCCGTGGCGGTGGCGGCGGCCGAGGGCGTCCGTGCGCAAGTTTTTTTCCGTGCGTGTCGGCCGTGGCCGTGGCCGCCGCCACAACTCAGATTGACCAGCGCGCGGCGCCCGACTTATATGTCAATCGAGGGGGTCTAAAATTTTTGAGATCCTTCGAAGTGCACTTCTTCATTTTCTGTGAAACAGTGGAAGTGCCGATTGAAGGATTTGAAATTTTTGGATACCCCTCGAATGACATGAAAACCCTTGGCCGCCGTGCGTGCCACTTTTTGCGGTCGCGGCGGCCGAGGCATCCGTCGGCAAGATTTTTGGGCCTGTCGGTCATGACTGTTGCCGTCGGCCGCCGCCAGACCTTGGGTTGACCAGTGGCGGCGGCCGACTTTTTTTATGTATTCGAGGGGTCCAGAAATTTCGAACTTCCTCAAGGTGCATCTTCTGAGAGGGACGGTCGGTGGTGTTCCCTCCCAAAAAAATGTCCGTGTCGGACAGGTCGGCCGCTGCCGCCGTGCCCTTAACTCAACCTCGGCCGCCGCCGCCGCGGTCAAACTTTTTAACTCATTCGAGGGGGGTCTAAAAATTTCCAGATCCTTCAATCGGCACTTCCTCTGTGTTCACTGAAAATCATCGTGGCACGGCAGGTCGGTCGGTGCTATGTCAAGTTTTTTCCGTGTGCCAGCACACAAGGAGCGTCGGCCGCCGCCGGTCAATTTTCGGCGGCGGCCAACGATCTTGTCATTTGAGGGGGTCTCCAAAAAATCCAAATCCTTCGATCGGCATTTCTACCGAGGCACGGAGGGGACGTTGTCCGTGCCGGACCCCCCAAGATTTTTTGAGCCGACGCGCTGGGCAGGGAGGGACGACGGCCGCCGCCGTCAAGAATTTTTCATGTCATTCGAGGGGTCTCCCAAAAAACCAATTCCTTCGATCGGCATCCTCTTATATTTCAGTGAAAAAAACATGAGGCGCGGCGGCGGCGGCCGAGGTTGAGTTAAGGGCACGGATCGTCCCTGCCTGGACCCAAGATTTTTTGGAGACACGCCAAGCAGGGACAGCCGCTGCCGCCACCGCGTGCCCACGGCGGCTGAAAAAATCTTGATGCATTCGAGGGGTCTCGAAAAAATCCAAATCCTCCAATCGACACTTCTTGACGACCGCCGCCGCGCACGCCCAAAAAATCCGTGCCGTGCCCAGACCGTGTTGACCGTTGACCAACGGTGGCGGCGGCGGCCAACTTTTTTTATACATTCGAGGGGTCTCGAAAATTCGAACTTCCTCGAAGTGCATCTTCTGCGAGGGACGGCCGCCGCCGTCACACAGCGAAAAATCCGTGCCTATGCCAAGGTCGGCCGCCGCCTTCGACGGCCAACATTTTAGTCATTCGAGGGGGTCTCCAAAAATTCCAATCCTTCCAATCGGCTTCTCTTGCCGTGCATGACCTTCCTAATTAGGAAGGTTGATTTAGGGATGCTCTGGTTTTTTGTCCCCGTGTCTAACCTCTCTCCCAGGACACGCATCGCAAGGTCGGTGGCCACTGCCATGGTCTATGGATGTCCAAGGCCGCCGTGGCCTTGGCCTTGCAACGCGGCGGCGCCGACTTGGCCAAGGACTTGCCTGCCTTGCACCGTGCCTTGCAAGAGGCGTCGGCCGCCGACCGCCGTGCCCCAACCTTGGTTTTGGAGGGGACGGCCTCGATCGACCCTCTCGTCCTGTCGGCCGGCGAAGTGGCACGCGCGGTCATGCCGACGGGCGGCGACGCCCAAAAATTCGAAGCAGAGGCCGTGACGCGCAAGGGATTTTTCAAGAGTCTCTTGCCAGGGTCGGCCGCCGCCGAACTCGGGTCGTCCGTGTCTGTGGCGGCGTCGGCCACCCCTGCTGAAAAATCACCCTTGTTGGAACATGCGCATGCCGAGGGTCTGAGTTTTTACGAGACGCCGCAGGACGAGGAACGCCGTGTCAATGGGTTTTACATGGGCATTAACATTGGCAATTCCGGTGAATTGTACGCCATGAACCCGGCCTATGGCCACTTGCATTTCGTGGACCCCGTGGCTATGACCCGGGGTGGGGAGTTTGGCGAGATTCTGCGTCTCCCGTTTGCCAGCGCGCCGAAGCTCGCGCTCGTGCCTACTTTTCGTGACGTGACCAAGAAACAATGGGACATGGACATTCGGCCCGTCATGGCTTGTATACAGAACCAGATGCCCTTGGCCGCCGTGGATTTTTATGCCAATGACAAGGAGGCTGAAAGAGCTTCGCTGCGTACCCTGTGCCGTCTACCTGCCTATCAATTGACCCATGGATTGCCGCAGTCGCTGTCTTCGTTGTCTTTAGCAACCCTGTTGGAACGTCAGGCTCAGGCTCATGTACTTCGTACCCTTCGACAGCCGCTGCTATTGGGTGCAAAGAAGGAACAAACAGGAGGAGATGAAGGTGTAACGATGCCCTTTACGGTGCCGGCCTGGGCTGTGCGCAATGCCGAGGCGATGCAATCAGTGGTGCGGACCCTGGATGCGAAAGTGAAGAGCGGTCAGCTGTTGGGCTACCAAATTGTGTCGGACCAACCCCTACTTTATGGTGAGCCGGTGATTACGATTGTGACCACTTTACCGACCCAGTCGTAGATCAACACGAAGACGATGTTGTTCTTTTCTTTATTACATAAAATGCTCTTCTACCCTTCTCGAAATGTCACAACTCTTGCATGTATAAGCATTGCGGGATGCGCTGTAATAGATGGCAGGATGGGGATTGGCATGACATTCAAAGGCGTGAAGGATGTCACTTGGCAAGGTGGCATTGTCGCAGAGGATGCGGTCATCGACAAAGGCCGACCCAGGCAGCTCATCGCCTGCCAGGAGCTTGGCAATCACATGGCCGAGTGTTTGTAGCATGGTCCAAAACACAGGAGAAGGAGGAGGACATTTGGGGAATAATTAGAGTCTTTTAATCCAAACGCATACTCTTGCGATTAAAGTATTTCTCACTGGTATACCACTCGGGCAAATCCTCCCTATCCTTGAGTCTTTCATGGATCCACCGCAGCATTTTATACTTCCCCGAGTGGTAGGCTGCCATGGCCATGTGTTCATAGCTTATCATCGTGTCGGCCACCAATCCATGGTTCACGAGCCATTCGAGGATGGGTGGGTGAGCACCGGATTTGACATAGTCCGTGCCTCTCCGCAGTTTCTTGCCCTTTTTCTTGTGTTGTGCAGTCAAAGCGACCATAAGGTCCGGTCTTAGAGCACAGAGGAGAGCAATGGCCTCGATGCGGGTGCCACTGTCTAGGGCACAGTGCAAGTCCTGGAGGTCATACAAGAAGGCATGGGAGTCCACGAGTGCGACGTGCCCATGCCGAAGCGCTGCGATCATGATTGGACGCGGTGGATTGATCGGATCCCAGTCCTTGAACAGGATCGGGAAGATTTTCTCGTCAAACAAGGTGAAGTGATGACGCGCCAGCATCAATTGGATACATGATGGCCGCGCAGCAGAATTGTGTCGATCAATCTCCGGTGGGTGGTCGGCGAGTACAATGCTTATGCATGCTTTCTCATTGTATTGTAACTCTTCGACAGCAAAGGACCAGTGCCCAAAGGAGATGGCATGACAGGCGAGATCGATTTTATTGAACCATTCAAATTGACGATCACACTTTTGGTGGGCGTTTCCTTCGCCAGGAATAGAGGCCCAAATGCGTCGCCATGTACGTCTGGCATTGCCAGAAGCCGCTGCGTATAGGACATGTTTTATATAGTCCCATCGTGTGGCCTCGTCGGTGATGCGAAACACCCAACGTTCGAAGATGGGCCAATAATGCAAGAACACACCACCGTGATCGTCGTAGATGGCTTGATCGAGGACACGAATAAAGGGGAACATGCCTGTGTTAAAGACACTCTTGTCACGTCGTGAATATTGATTGTTGGCCGTGTGCAACGCCGTCAATTCCCAGTGGGCTACGGTAGGGAGAGGGACAGGATAGAGAGAGGCAGTGTAGCGTTCGGTCGCACGCCATTGCCGTCGTGACGTATTGTCCAGGTGGGGACGGATTTCACGGAGTAACATGTCACGAGGAAGAAAAGAGAACGAGAGGATGTCTGCCATTTTCTTGTTGACAAAGAATGACTGCGTGGTTCCTTGTTTCCTCTGTCCTACTCCTCTCGCTGTTGTTCATTCTCATTCTTTTCTCACCCATGGCAGACGATCAACAGTCACCGCCCAAATCCGTGATTCACTTTAAAGGCGGCGACGGAGGACAGAGTGGCAATGCCGTAGGAAAAGGGAGTGTGAGTGGGCGTGGTGGCGCAGGGAGTACTATTATCCTACCTCCTGGTACCAAGGACGTGCGCTGGACTCTTGTCAAGAGCGGCGAAGCTGGCCCTGAGATTGTGCAAGGCGTTGTCGATGCCGACACGAGTGTGGAAATTCATGTGGAACCTGGTCAGCCTGGCCAACAACCAGAGGAACCGGTGATCATCTTTGAAGGCGGCAAGGGTGGCCAGGGCGGCGATCTCGGTGGTGCCGGTGGAGGTGGAGTCCAGGCGTACGCAGAACCTGTTGCTGGTACCAACGGTATACACTGGGTCGTCAAGAGTGGTCATGGCGGACGTGGTGGCGATGCGATTGGTGCAGGCAGTAGAGGTGGCAAGGGCGGCGATGGCGGATCCGTCACCTTCTTGAACACTGCCGAAACGAATGTGGAAATTATCGTGGAACCTGGTCAGCCTGGTCAACAAGGCAGTGCCACCGATGGTGGACAAGCAGGACAAGGAGGAGCGCCGGGTTCTGTGCGATTCGATTAAAATAGTATACAAGTCAAGTCTTAGTCTCGCATTCTTCTTATATTGGAATTCCGCGAATCTTCCTTATGAGAACATAAAATTCTTGTCGTCCTGCTTCATAGGCGGCGACACTTGTCGCATCAGTGAAATCACATGGGTAATCCAAGTAGATTTGAAAATCGCTCATGGCTTGATCCACCAGGTGTGTCATTGAAAGATCACAGAGAGGACGGAGCTCGATGATGGCATGCAAAAAATTTAAATAGCGTGCCATGCTGCTGGGTGACAAATCGCGTGCGGCCCACGTGGCATCATGGTTGTTCAAGGCGCTGAAACAAAACTGAGGCAATTTTACCATGTCCTTGATTTCCTGGCTGCGATCACAGCAGTCCAGCAGGACGGAGACGCGTCGATTTTCAATGCAACGCCATAGCAACTCACGCACCCGGTCATGTAAGAAGGTAAAAGCATTAGTTGGAACCCAGGGCCCAGGTATATGGCGCCACGACAAGATCCAGAGCACCAAGTCAATATTCACGCTCACGTAGTAGGGAGCGGCAATGACTGGAGCGAGATACTTGCTAATGTTTCCGGGGGTTTGCTCATCGTCAAAGGGGAATCCCAGTGCACGGGCATGGTCAATCACTGCCCTCTCATTACTGCCATACAGAACACCAATAATATAATTCTTCGTCAGTCGTACTTGTCCAATGGGCCAACACAATGCCAGGACCTGCTCAAACAGAACGAGGTCGCCGCGTAGACAGATACCCGAGAGAAAATCGAGCTCCTTCTCCATCCCATCATAGGGATTGCCCGCCAGTTGTTTCATAATGTCTTGAAAATAGGCGGCGTGCGCGAACTGGCCCTTGCAGTGGTGTGTTGTCATCTCTTTGAGTTGCTTTTCGTCGACCGACCATCTTGTCTGGTACTCGTGACAGGTCATGGCCAGCGACTGTTTGCTATACAAGTCGAGCTTCTCTGTCACTACCACTTGCTGCAGCTCAGGAAGAAGTTGAGGAAAATCAAAACGGGCCATTTTTTTGTGTTGACCAGGAAGAGAGAATAAGACAATAGCCTGCTCTTCCAGGAACGCGGTCAAAAACATGCTACGTAAGTTCACTCTCTTCTCGTCCCTCCAATGTCGGGCGCCAGTGTCGATGTTGATGATAACGAAAGGGAGAAAGTCGCCTGTCGCTCTGCCTGTCTCATGCCCTTTCTCATCATGTATGTCTTCTCTATCCTGGTGTTCTGGAGCATCGCGGCCTGCAATGCCTACGAGAGAAGAAACGAAGGACCATGGGAACTGCTTACCGACTGTCTGCAAGCCGGCTATGGTCTATGCGTCATGCTCTTATTGGGCGTCCCCTTGTACTTTTTGGTCGCCTCTTTGCTGTCCTTGTTTGCCCTGCTCAGCCTTCTCTTGTGTCCGACGATCATGATATGGGCGGTCGTATGGCGTGTTCTGGCATGTTATCTCGTTGTTGAGGAAGAAGATACAATGGAATCACAGCAGCAGAAAGATGTTCTTGTAGTAGTGTAAATAAAGAAACGTCTACAACCACTCATGACTCATATGTTGCACATCGTGTATCTTGTACAGCACTTGCCGATACAACCAATTGGGATTGGCCACGGGTCGTTTTTGCTGGGCGAGATACAGAGGATCCTTGTTCCTCGAGTATTGTCTGGCAAACCCAGGGTCGAGCATCAAGTACGCCAGGGCGACGGTGACACTGCGCGACACGCCCATGTTGCAGTAAATAAGCACTGAGCCCGCGGCCCATGGCTCATGCTCTCGCCAGTATTGAATCACCACGACCGCATCTTGTAGCAAGGTCAAAACCTGTTCTTCCTTCTCGCGTGCCGGATCATCCAACAAGCCGGCGATATGAAAATACAGCGTGCCCTCGTGCCCTGTATACAAATTCATGCCCTCCACATTCCATTCGTTGGCCACCGACAGGGCCAAGGAGATTTGCTTCTCCCGCAGAAACGTTTCATTGCGTGATGCACAGACACTGCCGACCCAGACGCCAGGCACGAGCTCGTCGGCCATGTGATACTCTGTTCCAGCAGGAAAACGAGCGAGCCGCTCCTCGTGGCACTGGGTAATGTGCTCGGGCAGCATGGGAGTGATATCGTTGAGGGAAAAGACACAGGGAAGAAGAAGAACATAGATGAACGAGGACATCTTTTCTTGTTAAAAAAAACTATGACGACGAACACAGTCCCAGCCGTGCTCTCTTCACGGCCTGTTGATCCTCCTCGGAGACGGGCGGACGTGGTCGGAGGGCATGCTGAATGGCTCGGTCGAACATGAGGAATTGTGCAAATTCCTCGTCTTCCAGGACATTTGAAGTAGACACATCGGGTTGTTGACCCCAGAAATGGAGCATTCTTCCTGTAGGGATTGATTGGCTCTTTAGGCGCTTACGTGGGGTGCGTTTCACTTTCAGCATGCGCGCCCAAGCGAATTCAAAAATATAGGCACGGTCGTCCTTCTCCTTCGTATGTACCCAACACAGGGATCCAATGGGTGTGTTCCATATTCTCCGGCTCGTACCCACACGCATGCCATTGTTAATGCCATTGAATGGTACATAGTAACGCTGGGTTGTCTTCATGTGCCGCAGCAACTGCTCAATATGCTTGGGCTCACACTCGGCCAATTGCATGCAGACCCATGTTCGTGCCAGCGTACATGTCTTGGCCAGTTTGGCAAGCACCTCAATGCCGGTGTGCGTCTCCAAAAAAGCATGGAACAAGACGTTGAAATCAAACTTTTCATCCAGGAGGATACCACTTGAAACAAAGCTACCCATTGTATGTGCGGAAAAAAGAGTGGTTTCTCTCACTCTCTTCATCCGTCCGGTCATTCTTTCTTCTCAAGCAATGGAGGAACCGAAAACAACAACAGCCCAACAGCTCAGGCTCCGATATGAAACAGAAACGCGTGCGCAAGCCGCTGCCAAGGAACAGGCCATTGCTGGCCATGTCGCCGCCCTAACGCAATGTCTCACGATCCACGTCAAGGAAGCGTTCTTGGCCGGCAGTCCCAATGTGCTATTACGCTGGCCCGAAAAGAACGTTTTGTCTTATGCCCAGGAGGTACAGACATGTATGCGACTGCCCTTGAATATCTTGGCAAATGATACCCAACCCATGTTCCAAAGCGTCTGGCAGCGCTTCGAAGCCATTATCAAGGCCAACGGGACCCAGTTGCTTTGGGAAGATCTGTACGACCATGACAATGATTTCTGCGAGTGTCGCCCCAGAGAAGGAACAAAAGGATGTCAGCACCGTGTTCGCCTTTCGCTGCGTGATCTTGAACCCCAACCCATGGGAGTCGACCAGGCACGTCTGGAGCAGGTGGTGGGCGACATGGTTGTTTTCGTCGTGGACTACATGGGTGGACAAGTGACACGCGGACATTGCGATGAGAAATTGACCTGGACCACCTGGATGCATTACTTTGCTCGTGTACAACCTCGCCACACGATTTTCTTGAAATACGCCCCCGACGCTGCCTTGCACCTCCTATGCACCATGGTAGGTAATGCTCTCAAGATGAAGCATGGATTCCACTGGGTGGCTAAAGAAGAGGACGTGTATCCCAGCAAAGACGTGTATGTGACGATTTCGTTCTAAGATATATACTATAAGTCCAATTCACATTTGTTAATCACGGTATTGCAATGGGCAAAATCCTCACAGTCACTGTCGGACTGACAACAAATGCAATCGGCAGCAGTGAGAAACACAATGAACCCTTGCGTCAGTGGACTGCCACATTGACAGCAGCCGGTGAGGGTGTAAAGTCCAGCCAAGGCAAAGGGATTACAGCTGGCGTAGGTCTTGCCGGGAATGTCCAAGGGACACTTGGAATCGTCGTAGACGGTCTGAAAGACGATATTGGCAATCGTGCCCACGACCTCTCCGACGGCGTTGTCGGCCAGGACCGGTGCGGTATAATAACATTTGGGGGAGATATCGCGAGCATAGACGCAGGATCCACTGACACAGATTTGTGAGGGATTGGCACAGGTGTAGAAGCCATTGGAGATGACGCCATTGATGAGCGTGTTGGGATTGGCCACATACGCTCCTTCATCAATGCATTCAATCACCGTCAATGCCGTGTCATTGACGATTTTCTGATTGACACAGCGTTGAATGTTGGGATTGTACGAGTCGACCGTGGTCGGGTCGCCATCGTCACAGTTGGTATTGAGCGACAGCACTGTCAAATTCGTTTGTCCGTCCAGTAAGATAATGCCAGTCGATTGATTGCAACTGTAAACAATGGTGGCATTCAGCAAGTTATCGCTGCGGCCAGTGTATGAGCAGGTGAGATGCACGTCGTCACATGTATCAATGGTGCATGGGTCATTATCGTCACATCGATCGCTCACCGTACATATTTGGGTCTGTGGATTGAGCACTCCGACGTGACAGAAGTCTGGGCCTGTGCAGTTGATGCAGGAGCCATTAGGTGCTTTGTATTGGGGCGGCAGGCAAAAGGACGTGATGAGTGGGACAGGAACGACCACTTGGATGGGTGGGATGCTGACACTCGCGGTCTGATTCGTGGTATTCACGGGCGGACACGCGTCGGGACAGCCCGAAAAGTTGAGAAAAAAATTGTCAAAGGAGAAGGGCAGCACGGCGAGATAGTAAGCAGTCAGATTAGTCGCATTCGTGGCGCACCACTGGGTATGTACTTCGTCAATGGTGCTGCGAAAGCACTGATTGCTGCTATTGTAGAGACATCCAATGGTCGTGTTGACACTCGATTGCAGTTGGCAGGTGTTGCCCTGGCAATTGCGTCGCTGCACCTGCTGTGCACACGTAGCTTGTTGCTCTGGCAAAGCACTCTTGGTGCGGTATTGTTTGTAGACACCCGGCGGGTACTCGACACATTGAAAGGACCACGGACTCCAGAGCGACGTCGAGTAATCACATGGTGCTGGAGGTGGAGGCGCCGGTGACGGGAATGAGATCCAGGCCGCACACTCGGGCACACAAGGGGTGTAGCCAAACTGGAACGTCGTCTGTCCCGGCCAAGGGTAAGCGGCAAGATAGTCCGTCAGATTGGTTGCATTGGTCGTGCATACTGTGTAGACCGTCGTCGTCACAGAGCTTGTGATGCATTGCCCACTCAATGGATCGTACGTGCAAGACGGCGTGTTGTTGGTCATGGTCATGTTGATACAGCTATCCAGGCTGCAGTCTTGTCGTTCCAACACATCAGTGCAGTTGGGATTCAGAGTTTCATTGACGAGTACGACACGCACCCGTGCTTGTTGGTACGTTCCGGGAGGGTATTCGAAACACGTGCCAGACCATGGGCCCCACTCCGAATAGCTACAGGGAGCGACGGAGGGACATTCGGTCAGGCAGGGTTGGATGTCCGTGGTCACATTGTACGAGGGCGTCCCGCCTGGCACCTCCTCCAAATACAGCGTCAGATTGGTGGCATTCGTATTACATCGTGGGATGGTGGTAATGTTCAGCGTGGAACTATTGCACGTGGCCGTGTTGTTCAGGTATTGGCAGTCCACCTCCTGCAGCGTCTGCTGCCACGTGACACAGTCAGCAGTGGAGCAATTCTGTCGCTCCAGCGTATCCAAGCAGTAAGAATACTGAGGGCTAGGCTGCCGCACACGCCACTGGGTGAAGACGCCCTCGGGATACTCGCCACAGATACTGGACCAGCTACCCCATGCCGTATAGGTACAGGCCGCAGGAGGCGATCCACCGGATGGGACAGGTGTAAACGGTGTGCTGCCATTGGTGACAGGACATTCCGGCACGCAGGGAGTGATGCCGAAAATGAAATCGGTCTGTCCATTGGGCACAACCTCCTCGAAAAAGTTGGTCAAGTTGGTAGCGTTGGTAGCACACCAAGTGTACGTGTTGGTCGTCTTGGAGGACGAGATACAGAAATGCGTGGTGCTATTGTACGTGCACCCAAACGTGAAGTTCTGCGTCTGGAATGTCGTGTTGCAATTCTCTGTTTCACAGGGGCGGTACTCGTAGAACGTGGGACAATTATCCAGTGCCGGGTCCGTGTGATTGCCTCGAAATTGAGCGTATGTGCCTGGCGGGTATTCGGTGCAGGTCAGGGACCATTCGCTCCACCCGACATATTCACAAGGGGGCGGCGGAGGTGGTGCCGGCGTAGGTGGGGCATCACTGGGACCACACTCGGCATAGCAGGGGAAGCTCAGATCGAATTGGAAGACGCTCCACCCCACGGATTGAATGTGGCTGTAGTAGTCGGTCAAGTTACTGGCATTGGTGACACAAAAGGGCGAGGTGTCCAGGATCCAATTGGAGCCTTCACACAGATTCGTATCCTCATCATAGAAGCAGTGCACCGTGTACTCGACGTGGTATTGCCAGAGACACTCGCCCAACACAATGCTGCCACATTCGTCGTAGTCATACAACTGCGGGCAGTAGTCCCATGGCGGTGTGGCGAACATGGTGCGAATGCGTTGATAGACCAGCGGCTCCGTCTCCAAACATTCAATACCCCAGGCCGACCACTCACTATAGTTGCAGGGGGTGGGTGGTGCGGCGACACTGCGCTGGGCTGAAATCATCAAGTCGGCTGCACCCAATGCAATGGCCACCACGGCCAGCGCGACCGTACAACAGCAGCAGCACCAGAAGAAGAAGATGGGAATACAGCAACGCCGGCGACGTCTATGGTGATGATGATGGTGATGGCGATCAGCATCGTCGCCCTCTGTTGATTTATTTTGTTGCAGCGGCACGGGGCGGATGCGCAAGAGTATTTCGTCATCGTCCCATTCCATTTTTGCGGGGGAAAGGGATCTGTGACAACGCAATCACGGACAGGGCATGAAGGGGGGTGTTCCTCGCTGTTGTCGCTTTCACACAATAGCAAGACAGAAATCAAAGGAAGAATGACCGAGGCCTGTGTCTGGTTTTTATTGTTTAAAAAACTATCTGTTCAACCATTGAATGGGTCCGCGCCGCACGTCATGCCCTTGGCTGTTGTGACACCACGTGAATCCATTCGTGTCAATGCCAATATTCGTGCTGTCGCACACTGGGCAGTGATCAAGCGTCTTACTGCTGACGAGTCCACAGTAGCAACAGCACCAGAGCCCAGGGTTGTCGGGGTAGTAGTGGATCGTGGGTGTGCCGTCGGGCTGTACACGACGATGACACATGGGGCATGGACGGAGAGAGTCCACGTCTTGCGAGAATGTGTCTTCATCACTGTTGCTCATTGCCTTTTCCTTGTTTCTTTGGTTACAGAAAGTAAATGACAGAGCAACACCGTCCCCTCAAGGAGATTCTTGTGGATTATGAAAAGGCAACAACGGCTTGGGATGACGCCAAGAAGAAGGCGGATGCCGCCGCAGCAGAAGCCAAGAAACACCTTGATGCGTTGAATACTGCTTGCGAGGCCCTACGCAAAGAACTCCGTGCCCATCCCGAGAAGATTGCTGCCGAGGCAAGAGAGGAGCGTGTTCGGCTGCACAAATGCTTGGGTGACCACCTGTATGAAGAACTCGTGGTGGAGCTCGGCTTGTCTGATATTACCCTGGCCACATGGAAGGTCGAAACGCGGCACCACAACCAGTACAATGATTGTAACAGCATCACCGTCGTCCTCAATGATACAAAATACAAGTACGAATCGGGCGACTGGGGCAGCCAAGGCCATAAATTCAAGCACGTCCCCTGTGTGAATAAGATTCAACCCTGGGAACATCGCTCGGCCAAAGATGACAAGGAGAAGATGGCCGAGCTTGCCAAGCGGCAGGCTCTTTTGGATAGCAAAGAGTTTGAGCGCAAGGGCAAAACGATCGAGTGGGCCTGGGAGCAGTGCTGTTTACGCAACCTAGGGAATGACGCGGGCGCGGTCATGGCCTTGGTGGATCTGGCCCTCGAGTGGCAAGGCATCGACGGCATCATGGATGAAGCAGGTGATGTGATTGAAGGTGGTGGTGGATATGATGCCGAGGACCATCGCGAGTGTGATTTTATAAAGAAGCTAGTGCCGGAATTGTGCAAGATGCTCGAGTGTGCGAAGCCGGTTTATACTATGGATGTTTCGGAGGAGGAGGACGAGGACGAGTCCGATGATGACGACGCAGAGACCAATGGAGATAAACGCAAACGAGAAGAGGAAGAGGAGGAGGATGACGTCACTGGCGGAGCGCACAAGAAACAAAAGACAAAGTAGTGTGTTGCGTCAGTCAGTCAATGTGTGTTCTGTAATCCACTTTCTTGTCTCTGAAAAAATGGCCACAAAACGTGTGATTATCAAGAGTGATAAAGTTGGTCTCGTGCGGCATTCCCTATCTCCGTCGGCACAACAGGACGCCATGTCCTCCGTCGCGATTAAGGAGACAGCGACGACGCGGACGTATGTCAAACCCATGACATACGATCCCAGCAAGGATACTCGGTTGTTCGCCTCGGCACCGCCGTCCTTCCCTCCGATACCAGAGAGTCCTATCCCACCGCCCTCTCCTGTTCTCATGGTTCCACTGGTCCCGATGGTCTCGGAGGTGGTTGATGATCGGCCATTGCCACCGCCATTACCACCTGTTGTCCAATCGCATAGAACAAAGGATGACGGCGGGAAAACGAATTCTCCTCCTTTTCATGTGGATTCTCTCTTCCTTGATTTCTGTTGTCCTGCCCTCGTCATCCTTGGTCTTGCTCTGATTGTTCTCGCCGTCGGGCATGCCGTCCAAATAATCCTGTATCCAAAAGAACAGGATATTATTCTTCTGGGGACGCACTGGTCCTTCTCAGCCGTGCTCTATGAACACAAGCTCCTGCAAGAGGAAAATTGGTCTCTGCCCAACGGTGCCACCCTCCTCAACGTGACCGAGACCGTGCGCTCGCATCGTGAAGTCCTCGATCGCATCGATCAGGTGTGTCGCATGGAGACGGCTACCCGTGACGTGTTTAGTCACTATGCACCGCGCTGTCGACAGGAGCAGGTGGGCATGGGCGACGAATACGAAATCTATGATCACAGCGAGGAGACTTGTGATCCCCATGGTTTTTGTCAGGAAGAAGACGTGTTTGTGAAGAAGCGCGATCCCGTGTATGGTCAAGTATGCACACAGGACCTGCCCATCTATGTGAAGGAATCCTACCCTGTACAACGCTGTGAGAATGTTCGTGTGACGCACCAGGAGCCCGTGTTGGCCACGCGATATACGTATACGATTCAACGCTGGGTCCGTGGGCGTGAAGTGAAGGAGAATGGTAGTGGTGCCGTGGATGTTCGTTTCAGGCCTGGCGAACATCAGCGTTTGGATAATGAGCATTACCTGTTCTTTCTCACCTTTGAGAGCGATTGGCCTCTTCTTCCAGTCTCACGTACGCAATACGAACGTTACATGGGGCGCGTTGGACAAGCAGTCACTGTGAATGTCCAATGGTTCCCGCAAAAGACGATTGTGTTAAAAGAGTAAAGCATGAAAATCGAAAATAATAGTGCATTCCAGGAACCCAACAGATGTGAGAAGAACTCAGGAATTTCGAAAATCGAAAATCAAAAACGTCAGCATCTGCTGTCGTCGTCCTGTTTGCATGTCATTTCATTGTGTTGTTGTATTCGAGAAGAAAATCAAAACAAAGCAAAAAATGGAATCTCAAATGCAACTGTTTCTACTTCTCCAGCAACAACAACAAGCGCAGGCCATGTTGGAAATGTTTCTCAAGAGTCGGCCTCAGGCGACGATGTCGTCGATGCTTCCTTTTTTTGCTTCTCCTCCTCCTCTCCCTCACGTCTCTGCCCCATCGCCGTATCCTTCCCTGCCACCTCCCGCCCCTCTATCGTCGTCCCACCAGGATAGGATGATTGAAGAAAAACGCAGAGCCGAGCGCGAGTACTACCATCTTCGTCGTCAGGAGGAGTCACCACCACCCCGAGCACCTGCCCGACCTGAAGAAAATTACCACCATCACCACAAGAAGGAGATGAAAGAAGAAGAAGAGGAAAAAGAAGATAAAAAACTTCAACAACAGCAACACGGCCTTCGCAAGGATTTACCCATGTGTGGCACGCTTTTCATGTGTAAGCTTTCCTCCTACGACAAGGAGAAGGACTTGAAGAGGTACTTTGAGCAGTTTGGTCAGGTCGAAGGAGTGAAGATTATCATGGATCCAATGACTGGGACTTCGAAATGCTATGGGTTTGTCTTCTTTTATGAGATACGCAGCGCTCATGCCGCCTTGTCTCAGCGTGATCATTTCTTTGGCAACCCTCCGCGTCCTTTTATCGTCAAGCAGTGCACCTTGGAGGACCATGAAGATTGTACCTACGCCGATCGACGTGGCAAGAAACGGCGTTACTATAAGTTTAACATTGCAAGTAAGAGCAAGAAGCGCATGCGAGAGGATGAGGATGAGGAGGATGGTTACTTGCCGTTGGACAGCTATGGTGATGATGAGAACAAACACCAACGCAAAAAGCAACGTCGTGGGGATCGCTTTAGCGCAGAGGATTCTTCGGAGACACGTAGTGCTTCGGCCACTCCACGACGTTAAACAAAAAGAACGTGTTTTATATGTGTGTATCTAGAATATAGAAAATCGAATTTAGGAGATGCGTTCGGATAACAAATGCTCATTCTTCTTCACAAAGGAACATATGGAGGTGACGACTGTCTATACATGTGAAGGACACGTCGCTCAACTGGACGCGTATCCCGATTGTTACTTATGCTTCGCTCAGCTCGGTCGCTGGGAACGGCCCCAGGATGCGAACACCAACTTTGAAATTGCCTGTGAGAGATTCCGGAAAGAACACCCACACATTGGACGTTTGGATTTCAAGTTTGTCAAGATTCCTGTTCTCATGCTGGTGATTACTACTGCCGATTAGAAGCGCTACTTTGATCTCATGAAGATCGAAGTGGACGTTAAGGGAAAGTAATAATACTTTGTTGAATTAATCATTAAATTCAACCGGATAACACATGTTCTCCACGTTTTCTGCACTATACAAGAGCACCTCCCTCACTTGATTGGCACGCACAAAGAGACGTCGCGGCCGCAGTGGGTCCATGACCAAGAATCGTCGTGCTCGGCGACGACATGCCATCAACACAACCCAATGTCGGCCGCCATTAATATGACCCAGAAGACTATGTTTTGGATCCTGTAACCACGCACATTGTCGATCGAACGGCCAACATGCGGAGCGTGAAGGCGCGGGGTTGTTAGTCGGATGCCATAATGTGAGACCCAAGGGGTGCGTCGCCGAGTAGAGGAGTGCACAAGAATTCCAGGCAAAATGACCCTTTTCTTGCATCCATTGATTCAGCGTGACGGGCGAGGCAGTGACATGATTGGCCAGGCCGTGGTGTCGCAGGACAGAGAAGAGGGCGGCGACGAAGCATCCAGTTGAACACATTGTCTCCAAACATCGAGGGCCGCCCAAGGAGTGAGCAGCCCACCGTGGATCACATTGTTGGATCACGGGGTAGATGGCTTGTGCAGAACACACCATTAGAAGTACGAGGGTGATCACTTCTCTTCTCATGAAACGTCTTCGTGAGACCACGCTGTACGAGTACAAGGGATTCACCAATCCGTGTAAAAAGAAACAATGGCGAGAGCGTTCCTTGTTGGACATGGGTGTGAAATGGAAACGCACCTACGCTCCGCTCGAGTTGTTGCCCGACGATGTGCTCCGCATCATTGCTGCCTCTCTGCCGCTCAAGTCGCGTGTGCAATTGCAACGCGGTTCTGTCTCGCTCCATAAGGCCATGCCAGGTCTCTTTCTCCCGCAGATCCTTGAACCCTGGCGCCACGTGCTTCCCCTCAATCAACACAAGCATCTGTATCATTTCTTGTGGGAAGTGTTCTACGCGGGCATCTTGGAAGCGCCACGGCGGCTATTACGTGTTCTCAACCTGCTGCAATGCGACGAACAAAAGGGGACAGACGTCGAACGCTTCAATTATAACCGCACTGGCGGCACCCAGACCTTCTGTTTGGCGCTCGAGTTTGACGGGAGCGAGCGGGACAAGAAAACGAGTGCCGCGTATCGTCGTGAATTGATCATTGCCTCTGATAGCATCGCCCCGACCCTGCGTCTTCAACAGGGGCATGCCTGGCGGCCTGATCTGAATCAATGGGTTCGCACAACGCGTCATGTATGGGGTCGGTCGCCCTTCTCGTTCGATGCGAGTCTTCGATGGGAGACCCGTGCCTTTCATACTCAATTCTATAACTACAGCGGCGCGGATGGATGGCTTCTCCAGGAGGTGCTCAAGGAGTGTTGCTTCTTTGATACAAAGAAACAGGAGGAGAAGTGGTTGGACAGCGACAGTGACAGGGAGTCGTATGAAATGGATGATGCAAAGGCAGTCAAGGAGATTTTCTGATTTTATGACTATAATAATACAGCCCGTGCCAGAAATGTGAGTCCTGGCTCAGCGAATTGCGTCGTGTCATGCAGGGGCTTCTTTTGCCGATTCCACCACTGCATACCGGGTTGTTTGTAGAACGGGTCCCTGTTTTCCATGCCGTGGAATGGAACCATTAAAGGAATTCGCAAGGGCCCGGGCTCGTTGCGTGCGACGGAAAATAATTCTTCAGGGATACTGACGCTGTCCGCCAGCTTATGTTCAAACACCACCGCAGGGAGCTCCATGTTTTCTAACAAGTTCAAATCCATCTCCAAACTCTCCCGTGTCTCGGGCTGCATATCCACTTGAGCCAAGGCCGTACGACAGGCGGCAATTTCCTGTTGCAAAAGACTGCCGTAACCACGCACACTGACCATGGCAGGTGACAGGTAGACATTGGTGTTGTTTTCATGACTCCTCTGTTCAATGCGGCGCTGGCCTTCGGTGGCCATGTAAGGGACAATCAAGAAGAAGGTCATATCCCGTGTATTGGGCCGGCGCTCCCGGCCCTCGGTGCTGCTGATACGCGATTGGTGGATGAACATGGGGTAATCAAAGGCGGTCTCACTGAGTTGTGTTCCACTATAAACCATGTCGTCGACATAGAGGATGTTGAGCTTGAAGGGCAGCGTTTCTTCATTGCGGGGCCATTGTCGAATGAGGGCCGGCAAAAAGGTGTAGAGATGACCCACTTCTTGGGCCACCTCTTCGTCCGAGTCAACATCCATGGCGGAATCTGGAAGGCCTATCGAAGCATGATGCAACAGGCGAAACAAGTCGACAGCGCTCTTCCAGTCGGACACGACGAAATCAACGTGGTATTTGAGATAGCGTTCCCATAAGTAGGCCGTCAACCATGCATTCGACTTACCCAAGTGTCGGTCGTTAAGCATGACCACCGTGATGGTGGCATCATGCCGTTCGCGTATGGCGACCAGCTGTTGAATCACATCGCCTGTCACGGTTTGTAATTTCATGAGAAACTGCGGCCACTTGACATAGAGAACATGATCAATCATCGCCCTACCCAATGGTTTAAGCACGTCAGGCAAGGCACGTTGCCATTCATCCAGGGCAGGTTGATTCAATTGGACGGGCGGGGTATGTGTTAGGGCCAATACCTGCGTCGGCGCATCCAAGTGCAAGTGCGTCCGGTTGATGTGTACCAATTCACCAAAGAGAGAGGCTGGGATGATTCTCAGCTGACTACGAACTTCAGCCTCCTCTCTCAGCTGTTCTTGCAGGTAGTGAACAATGGCATCTCGTTGCGCCCGTTGTGCAGGGTAGTGGGTTTTGTCGTGCTGGCGTTTCATTACCCAGGGACGCTCATGCAAAAAATATAAGTACGCTGGCAGAAAAGAGAGATATTAAAAGTGCCTCTCGGAGACAATCAAATCGTGGCATATTCCATATTCTGTATTTCCTCGTGATTTTTCCATTGTTTGGAGATATATCCAGAGGGCGTCGCCTTCAACCCACCTACCTACCTGCTCATTCTCTACACCCACCAAAAATGTCAGTGCAACAGCTCTTTCTTCCCCATCATCGAGGCACCAGGGATTTGCTCTGTGATGTTCTGAATGTGAAATCCAATGGTGGCAAAGTCGCACGTTGGATTGTGATTGGCCGCGACCTGCCGGCCTTCCCTGGGAAAACCCATCTCGCCGATGCGCATGAATTCCTGGACTGGCTGCGCGATGGCGATCGCATGTCGCTGCGCCAAATCATTGCTGCTATAAGCAATTATGCGGGCGGGGATTTGTTGAGTCGCCTCCGTGACTTGGCCTCCATGCCGCCTGAACCTGTTCCTGTATTCAAAGATGTCCCCCTCCGCGCCAAGTCCCTCGAGGGGCTGGGCCATCGCAAGGCCCAGTTTATCGCCCTCCTGCGCCAGAGTGTGAAAGTGTTGACGGACGGTGATGTGCCGCGCTTCGCCCAGTTGCATGGCCTCACACCAGGCGAATTTGACTGGCTCCATGAACAACTCGATCTCCCTTCGGCCATGGTGACCTGGCTCAAGGACAACCGTGGTCTCGCTGTCGACAACCTGAGCGCGTTGGTCCTGACTTTGCAGGGCCTGAACAAGCAGCCACCCAAGGAGCTCTTGGATTACCAGCAAATATACAAGGAGCAGGTGGTGGAGGACGATGGAAAGGGGAAGTGTGTCATTTGCTTGGAAGAAGAATCCAAGTGGACCTTTGTTTCGTGTGGTCATCAATGTCTGTGTCGCGAGTGTGCCCAACGCTTTCAACAGCAGCAAGGCATGAAGACATGTCCCATGTGTCGCAAGAACAGTCAGCATGTGATTGAAGTGTTTCGCTCTTGATTCGTATACATATATTTTAATAATGAATTCTCAAAGATCGTCATCATCAGCCCAACTTACATGTTTTCCTTGTTTTCCATCATCAAAAGGAAACAGCACAGGGTCGGGCTGTGGGACATCCAATGCTGAATTATATGGACCATAGCGTTCATACATGAACGCCATCTTCTGTCGATACGCTGCTTGGTCCTCAACATCGTCTGTGCTATAAAATGAGTGGTGACTGCGTTTCAGCACGAGCGTATGCAGATCCTCATCGTGGGTCCTCGATCGACGCACCGCGTCTCGCACCCTCAGGGTATGAGCCATGGGAACGTGCCAATCCGCCTCAGATGTGACAAACAGCACCGGGACATGGGTCGGGAAGTTGGATGCCAATGCGACTGGGGGTGGATACATGGGGTCATATCGTGTGAGTGAGGGCAGAAGGAGATGTAGCAAGCCACCAAGGAAAGAACCATATCGACCAATGGCAATGGCCGGGACAGAGTCAAAGGCACCTTCCAAGAGCACAAAGGCAATATGATCCTGCTCCTTGGCCGTCATGCGTGTCACAGCGCCGAGCATGGTGGACGCCCCACGACTGCTGCCTGCTAAGACCAACTTTTTCATGTTGTTCTTGGGATCTTCGATAAAGGCACGAATGGGCCGGAGGCATTGTTCAATGTCGTCGTGCCCCGCGAAACTAATCAAGGGCCATGCCAGGACGTAATCTGAGCCACGAAGGATATGTTGCCACACGCGGGCCATGGTGGTGATCGGGAGCATGTAGATCCAGGGCAGTTGCATCCAGTGGAATGCCTTGTATTCGGGCGGGTCAATGGCATGAATGTTGTACAAAAAAAAGGGGCTGTTGGGCATGGTGGCTTCGCCTCTCTCGACCTCCTTACCTCCCGTGTAACGCAGTGACTGCATCCACCCTGCGCCTAGGCCGGGGAAGTAGAAGGTGATCAACGTGCCCCAGTCGACACCCAGAAAGGGCCGTTGATGTTCCTTGGGCGTCGGACACATTCCATGCACAGGGAGGTAAGGGGCCAGGAGTTCAGGACCCACCCAATAGAAAACAATCGCCACGGCGATCAAGGAGAGGGTGAGCAGCGGCTTCCATGATAAGAGGATGCCGAGGATGAACCAGGGCAAGCCCGAAAGGATCACGAAGCGGATGAGAAACATGAATGAATGAGGACAAATAAAAGTGGAGACAGACGTTGCCCTTTTTTGCTGACGTTGTCATGTTCGATTTTCTGTATTCTGTTCTTGTTTCTCCCACTTCCCCGAAGTCAGCAATGTCGATTTTCTATATTCTGTATTCTGCTGTTGCTGCTGTATAAATGCGTATTCTAGCGTGCATTTCATTCATTCTCCTGTGATTTCGAGTGGTGTTATCCTCTCCACCTTGTTTAATTGAAACAAAAAAATGCAAAAGGAAGATGCCATTGTCGCCAAGAGTGGTTCAACAAAAATCGACACCAGTGATATCCTCTTCGAACATGCTCCCATGGAAACGACCGATGAAGAAGCCTTTTACAAACGCCTGGATGATGCTTTTATTAAAGAAGAAACACTGCTGACCACCTTTCGCGACCTGACCCGCACCCATCGTGCCTTGCCTGGTTTCACGGTCGTTCGCAGCGACACCTTTTGCTTGTTCCCTGCTTCCGCTACCTCCAAGGATTATGAACCCATACCTCTCTCTGGTGCCATTCGGACCATTTTAGGTCCCAATCTAATTCTCGTCCGCCCTCCAGGCAAGGCACATCCTGGGGCTGCCTCTCAATGTTGGTGCCAACTGGCCAGCAAGCGACGTTCCTGTCGTCGTGCTCGCCTCTGGATCCCCTGGAACAAGGTCGAGGCACGCATGCCGCAATGCTTTGCTGTCCGCCAGCCTTCCATCCCTGTCCGGGCACGCCGGTCCGATGCGGATGTCGCTCCTGTCAAGAAACCCGGCAGTGCGAAACGAAAACGCTTAGCACGAGAGGCAGAGGAAGCAGACTATGTGGAGGAGAAGGATGGTGGAGAGATAGAGATTGAGGAACCAAAGGAGCCAGTCGCCAAGAAGCAACGCTTGTATTTGGTCGAAACCAGTGTCACCTCCGAGGCTGAAGGACCAACTCCTCCCTTGCCCAAACTCGATGATTGTGCTCTCACCCTGACTGATGTCAACACCTATCTGCAACGCTGCATGGATGGAGCGCAGGATATTTTGCAAGCTGGTTTAAAACGTCGCATGGCGACCATTCAAGGCATGGGCAGTGCGGTGGAGCAACAGATGCAACAACGCCTCGCTCAATCAGCACAAGCGCGTGCGGATATTGACAAACACATGGAGGAGCATGCACAGGCCCTGTTTCGCCTCGAGTTTGACTGGCACGCCCAGTCCTCCATGCTCATGATGCAGCACGAGTATTTTCAAGATCGCCTACGCACGCTGCGTTCACTACCTCAACTGAGTATCGCCCAGGTCAATGACAAGAAGCATGTGAAAGATGACGACGTCCTCTTGTGTGCGCAGTACGAACGTGAGGAACAGGTGTTCCAGGCGGCACAAGCGACTCTCATGGCTCAGATTGAGGCATGCAAGGCAGAGAAGGAGAAACTAGGTGGTGCTGAGGAGGAGAAGACTCCTGAACTTGAGGAAGTGCAAGCCGAGATTCGTCGGATTGCTGCTTTGCAACAGGCACTCCCGGAGAGTCTTCGCGCTCTCACGGCTCATTGCCAGGTGGATTTGGCCAAGCGAGTGGGCATGGATCCCATGCAGGGAGTGATGGAGGTGGAGAAACAGTAATGAGGACTTCTTTTGTGGATAGCGATGTAAAAAAAAAGAATGCACTCATAGAGAGAAGCAATGTATTCGGGTGATGCTCGAAAACAGGATAAACATGATTTCGAAGCGAATATTCGTGCAAAACACTCATTGAACAATTGCAGGAGATGGAAGAGATCTTCTTCCAAATACCCCGTGTGCGTCCAATCGAAATACGCCGTGTGATTCCAATGAAAATTCCATTCGGGTTTCCAATGTATCGCATCTTCGGATTCACATGCGGTAGCGTCCATGTCTTGACACCAATCCGTAGCGTAATAATGGTCATAAACCCACTCTGTGTCCTCGGTCACAACAGAACCCAGAGCATCGGCTGCCATCCGCCAGACTTGATTCAGCGTGAATGGTTTATCGTACAACCAAGGAATGCGACGAATCTCCTGCTTTGTACATGTCTCAGGCGAGAAGACAATCATGTCTTCTACATGATCCTTCATCATGCTTACACCGAGAAAAGGGAAGAGAAGCAGTAGAAGAGAAAATATCATCGGAGAAGAAGACATGATAAGAGAATAAACAGAGAGATGTCGTCGGCGACTCATTCATTCTTCCTGATGACAGACGTTCGCCAAGCCCTCGAGCAAGAATTAGCGCTGGTCCTTAAGATGCAGAGTGACGCCGTGGAACCGGTGCGCAAGCGCCGCCGTGTGGATGAAGAAGCCGCCGCTGCGCCCTTTGAGACACGTATTGCCGACCTGCGAACCCGGATCGAAGAGGAAAAGAGCAAGTCCATCTGGCTCGTCCGTGCTCGGAACCATTCGTTGACCAGCATCACGAGCGGCGCGTACATGACGGAACCCGAGGCACGGGAGAATTGTCCCAGCAACACGCGCGTTTGGTCATACTGGGTCGAACGTGTGCCCCTGAATCGTACCAAGGCCGACAATACATGTGAGGAGCCTTATGACCCGCCGTCCAAGTGAGTAGGTTTTATGAATAAAGCGAGAAAAAAAAAAACAACGCTAATGCTTTTCCCCTCCTCCTCCTTTCTCCTTGGCGAAAAATGTCTTGAGGTCCTGCCGCGAGACAATGGGCAGTCGATCCACAATGGCCTTCTCCGTGGTCAGGATGCTGAGATTGTGCGTCATGGTATTGTAACGGTCCCCGAAGAAGACTTGGATGTGTTCCATGACCCGATCAGCAGGCCGCACTGTTGGGAGATAGACTAGGAGGTTGAGCAAGGCATTGAGAGTCTCGACATGCTCTTGGAGCGCCTGGCGAAAAAGCAGAAAGCGCTGCCTGTCCTCTTGCACATCCAGTGGGGCTACAAACAAGGAGGCCAAGTAGCGCATCACCTCACCTGCCACTTCCTTGTTGGGCCGTAAGCTCCTTTTTGCAAGGGCCCAGAGCACAGGGAAGGAATACAAGGAGAGGGGGGAGGCGAGCATCTCCACCACGTTCCGTGATTGTTCTTCCTTTTTTTCGAGTAGCTCCGGAAATGCCTCGCTCAGGACCTGAAACCAGTGAAGGATAGCCTTGTTCTTGGAGTCGGCAGCCTGCACTTCGTCCTTGAGAAATGCCAAGAGGTTTGGATAGAGGACATGCACACGGGACATGCGATAAGGTGGAGGCGGTGGCAGCGAGAGAGAGGATGGACGAAGTTCGATGGATTCCTTATAAAAGCGATCCCATACACCATCAGTGTCCTCCTCCACGTCGAGATCCGGCCACCAAAAGTCGGGCAGGAGAGAGGGGAAACGTGGATGCTTGGGCAATCCATGGAGCTGCTCCATGAATCGATAGGTGAGGCGTGCTGGCGCTTCTGAAATGGCGCGTGGTCCAATGCGATACGCACGAAAATTGGCCACGCCATTCTCCCGTTTGCCTCCTCGATAATCATACGTGCTGCCCAGTTGTGTGTAGAGAGCCCATAACAAGGCATCGACGGGATCTTCTTGGAACCATAAGGCCAGACACTGTTCCCAGACACGTTGATTGAAATACGCCACCTCGAC
>Ga0207641_10000299_pt1 | contig 62004 bp, 43 predicted proteins | sample KBSSwiS62_FD_184306 | JGI IMG/M metagenome (GOLD analysis project Ga0207641, IMG submission 184306) | Switchgrass rhizosphere microbial communities from Kellogg Biological Station, Michigan, USA - KBS Switchgrass S6-2 (SPAdes) (version 2) | ecosystem: Host-associated > Plants > Roots >...
GCGCCATCAGCGATAGCAGCATGTGCTGATCTACGGGCAGCACCGCCGTATTATCGTTGTATTTCTTGTAGTTGGCAACAAACCAGTGCGGAAAATGCTGGTTGATAATGGCCACCGTTTCGCCATACCATCTTTTTGACAAGGCCGCGCCTCCTTCTCCCGACTCATTGGAAATAATGATGGCAAACCGCTGATCGCCTGCGCCCGCCCATAAAGCGGCCTTGCCTAACCGTGAGTGGCCGATAAGCGCGATCCTTTTTGCGTCAATGGCTTTGTCCTGCTGCAAATAATCCATTATACGGTCAAGCCCCCAGGCCCAGGCCCCAATAGCACTCCATTCTTCCGGTTTAATTTGCAATGCAGTACTCATCGTTGTACGAATACCCGTTTTCCAGCCATCCGGGTTATCTGGTTCAATATCTCCGTAATATGCCACAGCAAGGCCGTAACCATGAGAAAGTATCTCGCGCAATTGCCATTGCGCCGTATCTGTTCCCCTGGAAGAATCCGTGGCCCTGTTGTCAACAACACCTTTTGCTTTTGGTGGCATCCACGAGGTTGACAAATAGATACCCGTATCGTTCGCTATGGTGTGATTGCCGGTAAAATTATAACCGGTAAAAACGGGTACCAGTGTTTTAGCCGCCGCGGGCAGGTATACTAACAGGTCAATATATACGCTGTTGGCCGGCGGGTTCAAATAGATTCTTACCTGTTTGCGCACGGCAAGGTTGTTCAAAGCATGATTATTGGTCTCCCTTACCACAAACCGTAAGGGGATTTTTTCAAGTGGAAACCTGCCGTAAACATTCTCTTCAAACAAATGATAGATATAAGGCCGCTGCTGGTTATTCCAGGCCGCTGCGCTGGTAATTTTCTTACCATCTTTTGCTGTTAAAGGATCGGGCAAAATATACGGAGGCACCTTTTCTTCAATGGTATTGAAAACAATGGTCTGTGCCCGTCCTTTTACCGGTAAAATAGTTGTGATTAAAAGAAAAACTAAAAATGTGGATGAAAAAAGCCTTTGCATGGATAGTGTTACTTTTTAAGTTTGTAAACTTCGCTTCCTGCCAGCAGAAAACAACCCAGGCCATAATCTTCAAAGTCTGGTTTGCTGGTAAAAGTAACCGGTTGCCCGTCTTTTGGTTCTTTGCCGGTTCCCTGCACATACCCCAATACACCGTCTTCATGTACACAATCGGTCGCCATTACATTCCATGCTTTTACCACCGCAGGCAGGTATGTTTTTTTGTCAAGGTAGCCATTATTAATTCCCCATGCCATTCCATAGGCAAATAAACCTGTTCCGCTGAGTTCCTTTCCGCCAAAATGGGTAGAGTCGCGCAGGCTGGCATTCCAGCAACCATCGGCACGCTGCAGGGGCAGCAGTGCTGCCACCATGTCTTTATAATCCTGCATATACCCGTTAAAATAAGGACTGCTTTTTGGCAACAGCGACAGTGTGCGCACCAGGGCAGCCAGCACCCATCCGTTGCCCCGGCTCCAGTAACAGCCCTCTCCATTGGGTTCTTTATAGGGCGCAACAAAATCTTTATCGCGCCACCATAAATGATCTGCCGGGTTGTACAAACCATTTCCGCCATGTTTGTATTTGGAGAATGCATACATTTCATGCATCCGTTTGAAATAATTGGTATCGTTGTATATCCTGCCCAGCCTGGCATACACCGGCATGGCCATTTGTATGGCATCAATCCAGCTCCAGTCATCTATTTTATCCGTTGCTATCATTGCATCTATACTTGCCTTAATGTCCCTGATGCGTTCTTCCTTTCTGTCAAGCAGGTACAGATCAATATAGGTTTGGCCGCAACACTGGTTATCTGCATTCCTTACTTGCACACCGCCATTCAATCCCCATTGATGCTTTTCTCCCCACTGCACCGCATAATCGTAATATACTTTCTTCTTATCAATGCTATACAATGCCATTAACCCTTCATAATAAACAGCCCTTGTCCATATATTGCTTGGCCTTTCTTTATTGGTGATGATTGTTTTACCGGCATCGGGCCAGGTACGCATAAAATAGGCATTGGCCAACTGCATTTTTTGCAATACCTCTTTTTTGGAAGGCAGTGTTTGCGCATTTGTAGTACCCAACAGGGAAACAAGCAGGAAAAAAATACTCAGGATTTTCATATTGCTAAGCGTTAATTGATGTAAATATTATTTTTCGCAAAAAAAATTGCTATTTATAAAACACCGGTCGCGGCTTCTAAAATACAAGCTTATACCTGATATCAAATAAAAAAGGCCTGCAGCCTATAAGGCATACAGGCTTACTTAGACAAGGCTGAATGGTGCCGGCAATACTTTTATGCATTCAATTTTTAATAACCGGTATTTTGCGTATACAAACCTGGCGCTGCATCCAACTGCGTCTGCGGAACCGGGTATATAATATAATTTGCTGTTACTGCATTTATTCTTTTCTGGGTATCTTCTGTGTTTATCCAATTATTCATAATGGTTATCAGGTTGCCGCTTCTTTGCAGGTCAAACCAGCGCGAACCCTCGTCGGCAAACTCCTTTCTTCTCTCATCAAATAATTGGGCAAGTGTTACATTGGTAAGCGGGGCTAAACCGGCCCGGTTTCTTACCTGGTTAATGATCGCATCTACATCTGTTTGAGTTCCCGCTGCGCCATGTAAAATACATTCTGCTTTAAGCATCAGTATGTCTGTATACCGTATGGCAATAAAATTCTCTCCCCAATCAAACCGGCTGGCCGCGGGTGCTTTGGTAACATCCAGGTATTTTTTAAAGAAAGGGCGCGTTTCCGTACCTGCCGCGGTAGTATACCCGGCTGTATAAACGGTAACAGCCTTGCGTAAATCGCCCGGCTCATAAGCGTTTATTAAATTATTGGACACCGGAATAATTTCAAGGCTGCCATTTGAGTTGGGTATGTTGAGCGATGTGAAATACGTATTGGGTGCAAGGCCCCAAACATAAGTGGCACCCAGGGCCGGACTGGCGCCGCTGATATACATTACATCAAAAATGGCTTCCTTGTTACCGGCGGCAGAGGGCGACTGGTTGGAATAGGAAAATATATTGGCGTAACTGGGATTAAAAACAAAGCCGCCATTGGTAATAATATCCTGCAGAAGGGGCAATGCCATGCTCCATTCGTTAAGACCCAATCCAGGCCCTTCAATATTATAGGTAGGACCGGAACGCGTCATGTACGCCAGTGCAAGCGTTGCTTCTGCGGCATATTTTGTTGCCCTTCCTATATCTACCCCTGTGTAAGATGCGGGCAGATTGGCAATGGCATACTGCAGATCCGTAATGATAAATTTGTACACGTCTGTTACAGCGCTACGCTTTATCGTAACAGCTTCCGGTGCTGTTACCGGGTGATCGATAATGGGTAGCTTGCCATAATACCTGATAAGATCAAAATAAAAAAAGGCGCGCAGGAAGCTGGCTTCTGCTTTCAATCTTGTTGCCAGTGTTGTTGAATTAACGTTGGCGCCATTCTTTGCCAGTTGATCCAATAATGTGTTGGCCCTGAAAATACCATTGAAATCGGTACTCCAGGCTTCTTCCACGTAGGTGTTGGCGGCTATTCCCGGCGAGAAATTATTAATGGGATCCCAGTCGCGTACTGTTACAGATACCCCGTAAATATTGTCCGACCGTATTTCAGAAAGGTTCAGCAGCCTGTCCGGATACCCCGGTGAACTGGTAGCACCCCGTAAACCATTATACACCGCATTAATGCCCTGTATAAAATCGCTGGGCGTTTTGTAAAAAGTTTCTGTTGTTCCCGATGAAATGGGCACCTGGTTTAAGTCCTTACTGCAGGAACTGCCCAGGATTACAAACGCTGTTATAATTATAAAAAATATCTTTTTCATTTTTTTAGTTATTGCGTATCAGAATGTAATGTTTAAACCAATTATCAAAGACTTCGCCAGTGGCAGGCCTCCATAATCGCCGGCTTCAGGATAAGCGCTGTTTGAGCTAACGGTGGTATTGGCAGATTCGGGGTTTAACCCATTATAATATTTATCATGCCCAAAAAAATTCTCCAGCGTAAAATAAATACGTGCACCATTGATAACCGGTGTTTTAAAAACATTTTTTAGGTTATATCCCAGCGTTATATCCCGCACCCTTATATAGTCTGATGAATACAGCCAGTCTGTATTGGCAACAAAGCCAAAGGTTGAATAGGCTTTGCTAAACCTTCCTGCACCCTGATCGGTGGGTGATCTCCACCTTTGCGTATACGCTTCCGGCGCATTGTCGGTAAAGCCCTGGCCGGTGCGGGTAATGGCCCGGCCGAGCAATGAATAGATAGAGCCGCCAGACTGGCCCTGCACCAGGATATTCAGATCAAAACCTTTGTAGCGGAATGTATTGGTAATGCCGTAGGTATAATCCGGGTTGGGGTGGCCGACTATCTGTTTGTCCGCTTCTGTAATAACACCATCGCCATTCAGATCAAGGTATTTGGGATCGCCAACAGTTTCGCCCGAACCATAGGTGGCTACTTTTTTAGTAATATCATCCTGCGTTAGAAAACCAATTTGTTTTACTACATAGATACTGTTCAAAGGCTGTCCAACACGCAATATCTGATCGGCTACTTCAAACCCGTTGGGAACAATGATCTGCGTCTGACCCGGCGCCAATGAAACTATCTTGTTGGTATTATGACTTACATTGATGGTAGTCGTCCACTGAAATTTACCCACCATATTACGTGTGGTTAGTTCAAGCTCTTCTCCAATATTTCTTACTGAGCCTATATTATTCAGGTAAGTCTGAAAACCGGTTACTTCCGGCACCTGAACGTTTAACAGGAGTTTCGTGTTCAATTTATTGTAATAATCAACCGAACCCGTAATGCGGTTATTTAAGAAACCGAAATCAAAGCCGGCATCCCAGGTTTGCGATTTTTCCCATTGCAAATAAGGATTGGCCAATACATTGGGCGCCTGACCTATCACGGTGGCCTGCGTTGCGCCCAAAACATAGCCGGCAGAACCCAGCGTTGCAATGCTGGCATAGTCGTTTGGAAGGTTATTGTTTCCGTTTACGCCATAACTTACCCTCAGTTTCAGATCGCTCAGTACCGTAATATGCTTCATGAAATTTTCTTCAATCACCCTCCATCCCAGGGAAGCGGAGGGAAATACACCATATTGATTATTGGCGCCAAACCTGGAAGAACCATCTGAACGCAAACTGGCCGACAAAAGGTATTTGTCTTTAAAGCCATATTGCAAACGGCTGAAGTAAGAAAGCAACACACTTTGGTTGGATTGTGTGTTACCGGTAACAGCGGCTGCTGCATTGAGTGTTTGTATAACGCTGCTGGTGTAGCCACCACTTGAGTTTAATTGCGTCCTGTCTAACCGGTCCAGGTTGTATGACTGCCCGATTAATATATTCAGGCTATGTATTTTATTAAAAACCTTGTTATAGGTAAGCGTGTTTTCATTTACAAAAGTTTGTCTTCTGTAACTGTTGTATGAACCGGAGGTTGCAGAAAGCAGGTTGTTTGAACCGGTAAATGTGCGGCTGGCCTGCGTACCTGTTGTTATGTAAGGAACGTAGGCAGATGTTGCATTGTCTGTATTATCAAAATTCACAGAACTTCTCAGGTTTAATCCTTTTATGATTTCAACATCGCCAAAAACGGTGGCCAGTGTGCGAAAGCGTTTGGTGGTGCCAATATTGTATAACAACTTGCCCAATGGTGCATTGGTAGTATTGCTCCATGCATATTGCGCGTTTTTGCCAATATTGGGCAGGTTGCCAACCGTATCTTCCTGAACAGGCGTCATGCTAAGAGCCTGGTGAAAAATATTGTCTTTGCCTTCTACACCCGGGTCCTGTGTTATGGAATAAGTCGGTGCCACATTTAATCCCATTTTTATTTTCTTCGACAAATTCACTTCCACATTTGCCCTGGCAGAATAAGATTTGTAACCTACGCCCGTTATAAAACCGTCCTGGTTGGCATAGTTACCGGCAATATAATACCGAACTACATCTGTGCCGCCGCTGGCCGACAATTCATAATTCTGCATCTGTCCTTTTCTTTCTATTACATCCTGCCAGTCGTGGAAAGCAAGGCCCGGATGACCAGCCATTGCCCATCTTGGATCCAGCATATAAGCGGTATTGATTTGGGTACCGGTTAAACCTATTTTGGCACGGCGGGTAGCGTCATCATCATTGGCTGTTGCACCGGCCGAACCATATTTCAGTACATAGGCAGCATTGATCATTTCGGTAGCGCGGTCAATCCACTGATTGCCGTCCAGCATCTTTAATTTTTTGCTTGCCTGGTTATAACCTCCGTAAACATTAAAGCCAATCTTAGCCTTGCCTGTTTGCCCCCTTTTGGTGGTAATCAGTACAACTCCGTTGGATGCCCTTGATCCATAAATGGCAGCGGCAGCGGCATCTTTTAACACTTCGATGCTTTCAATATCATTGGGGTTGATATTATCCAAAGGATTACCCGTTGTAAACGTTCCGTTGCCGGTATTACTTGAATTAACCGACAATGGAAATCCGTCAATGACATATAATGGTTCGTTACCGCCGCTGATGGATCCGGTACCACGTACCTGAATGCTAAAAGCTTTACCTGGTATGCCGGTAGTTTGTTTTACAGTAACGCCTGCCAGCTGACCCACCAGTGCCTGGTCTACCCTTGCAATAGGACGTTCTTCCAGTTTTCTTGCGTCAAATGAAGAAACAGCCCCGGTAATATTTTTTTTCTTTTGTGCACCGTAACCAATTACTATTACATCGTCCAGTGTTTTGGTTTCCTTTTTCAGCCTGATGATAGCATCGGGCTTCAGCGCAACCGTTTGAGTGGTGTAACCGACAGAGCTTATTCTAACCTGTTTTTTTAATGAGTTCTCAGCAACCAGTATAGAGAAATGGCCGCTTTCATCTGTATTGGTGCCCTTGTCTGTTCCTGCAATCGTTATCGAAACGTTCGGTAGCCCCTGTCCGGTTGAATCATCCAGGATTTGCCCTTTTATCGGGCGATCCTGTGCAAACATACTGACTGAAAATGCCAGCGATGTTATCAATAATAAAATAATGTGCTTTTTCATATGCGTTGTTTTAGACTGAACAAACTGTTATAGCAATGGAATTTGCCGACAGCAATTGAGATTCGGTACCCTGAAACTGCCAGCAGAAGAAAATTGTGCCTTCCTGTACATTAAACAAAAGGGATAGTAAAATAGCCGTACTAAACAGCGCTGAGGACAAAGACTGCGCCCGGTTATAGATACATCAAAAATATTCATGCAGCAATTTTTTACAATCGTTTGAATAAAAGTAGAAAACCGCCGAAGGACAGCCATCCCGTTCCATACTGATACGGGCTAACTATTTACGCAATCGTTCCCGGAAATAAATGCTGAGCCGGATGCAGCGTTATTTTGTAAGGCTGATAACAGGTATGAAAATGTATAATTCCTCCGGTAATTGAAATAGCGATAGTTAAAAATTAATTCGGCAGGAAGTGAATCTTTGTGCTTCAATTAATTTACAATATGTATTAAGGCATTTTTTGCAGTCCTTCCCATTTTACTTTCCATGCACCATCATTAGGGAAACCCGGATTGATGCTATTATCTGCATCAGCGCCGGTACACATCATAGCTATTGCGCTTAACAGCCCTCCATTACCCGGCAAGTAAATGGTCAATCGTTCATCCTGGAAATTATGTCCGTTGGCGAGATAAGTATTTGTTCTGACAGGCATCAGTAAAGCGTCTACTGCTTTATCCGGCATATGCAAACGCGTTGCTGCCATTGCGGTAAGCGGAAAATCCCATCCCCAGGTATCATTCCATTTCCAAATCTTCCATACCAGTTCAAAAGTGCTTTTCATAATAATTGTATCCAGTCCATTGGAAACAGGTATGGTACTGTAAGCACCCAGTACCGCCGGATGATCAGTGAGATAACGTCCGGTGGTATAGCAATCTGGCGTACTTTCTGTGGCAAGGTATACGCCATTTGCCCGGGGTAATGGTGCCAGGTTGTTTATTATAAGATCCCATTTTTTATTTCGCTGCATACCGGCACGCAAACGCCACTGCTGTGCAATACTCAATGCCCAATGCCAGTAAGCCAATTCATAGGTAGGGTTAAACGTTGTCAGTGCGTCAAAACATTCCTGCGCAGGGATCAATCCCCTTCCCAAATTATATTTTTTTGTTACCGGGTTGTAAGAAGGAAATGAAGCCATAAAATCGGCCGTCGCAAAAACAAGTTCCTTATACCTGTTGATGGTTTGTTTGGTGGATCTGCTGCGGTACAACATTTCGGCCATATAAATAAAATGTGGTTGCTGCCATATTAAAAATGCGCCTACCGATGAAGGAGATTCATTGCCCTCATGATCGGTCATTTTTTGCCAGCGCAATCCCTGGAAGCCCTGGCGCCTTGCCAGTGCCCTTGCTTTTGCTGCAGCGGCAAAGTACCAGTTAAGGCTTTTTGCCATTAAATCTGCCCTGCCCCATTGCGCATAGTGAACTGCATGCCACCAATGCATTTCAAGATGCGGTTTGCCGTACCAGCTGTTATAGGTAAGCCCTGTTTCCTGGGGCGGAAAGGCAGCTGCGCATTGTATTTTCGTAAGGTATTGAGACAGGACCATCCTTCTTTCTATTTCAAATGCCCGTCTATCGGTACAATCCGAGAAATCTACCGCACCACCACTTAACCAGAATTTATTCCATTCTTTAATGCTGTTGATTTGCGTTTGTATAAATGAAGGAGCGTGTGCATGTTGGTTTTGAGAAAACCGGCAACTGAACTCGTATACATTTTCTGCGGAAGACGGGACAAACAAAAAATAACTGGCCGCTTTTTTTTGAACAATCATTTTACCGCTCCATAGCAGCTTTGTATAGTACACCGTTGTATCAATCTTCCTTTTTATGGTACCCCCGTTATTTGTATGGGTAAAGAGAGAAGACTGCCGCCCATCATCAGCCCAGGTATTGCCTGCATCTTTAAACTGGCCATTGGGATAAGGAAAATGCACGCGCACCAATAGCCGTTTTTCTTTTAGCAACAAAGACTCAATTCTAAAAGCTACGGCGTCTTCCTGCTGGTGGCAAACAGTTATCACTTTCACGGGTATTTCTTCCACGGTAAAATAACTGCTGATAATGCCCGTCCACAAATCCAGTTCCTGGTGAATGTTTTTTATATCCTCCACCGTTGCGGGTAAGCCATTTCTTTTTATTATTTCAAGGCCAATATTACCCAACTGCAGGCGGTGCTGGTTAACACGGAAATATTCAACCGCTTTTTTATTTTCTTCAGGCTCCTTCAACTGCACCGTATAAGAAATTTTTCTTCCTTCCAGTTCATAAGTTTTTTGTGCCTGCTCAACCCGAAGGTTTTCTGTATTGGGGAAACTATGCCAGCCCCATTCGGATTCTGTTCCCAGCGGAACGCCTTTGGCATAGGCATCCGGAAAACTCTGCATGCCGGTTGCGTCGGCAGTAAAGGCAAAACTGCCATTGCCAACTGACAGTGATGACAATGAATCTGCGTATGTATTGATGACGTTGTGACGTTGTACAAGCGCCTTTCGATCAATATGGTTTTGTGCCAATGAATTTTTTATACCCAGGCATAAAAGCACAAAAAAAATATTTCTTATGTATGTTTTATTGCTGATCAATTTTACAAAACCGTAAAGTTGTTTGCACCTATTCATCGTTCACAAAAAGTTTATTAAAGACTTTGGTTGCTACCATTCCAGTTTCAGCAATGAAACCGCCTGTCTGGGCAATATGGCATTATAGCTGAGAACGCCATTCTTTACCATTGTTCTTACCGGTTTTCCTACCGCCTGTAATTGCCCGGCTTTTTCAAGCACCGCTACCTGTTCCTGTGTTGGTTGTTGGGGAGCACCCATTTGTTTCCACACCTCGTATGAGTTGCTGTGCTCCTTGTCAATCCGGTATTCCGTCAGCATAACCTGCTTTGCCGGAATGTCTTTTACCTGTACCAAAATTGTTTCTGCGGGTCCGGTAGTATCATCGTCGTGATAATTCCACATCATAACAGCAATGGCATTTCTATCTTTTGCAGCCATTGCGCCTACATCATCGCCTGCGCGTACGCTTGAATCTCTCATGGTAAGAAAAGGATACATCTTATTGCCCGAAGTGGCTATTCGTTTGCCCTTCATCATACCAAACATGCGAAATACATTCAGTACCGGTTTATCCACGCCATTGGTTGCCAAATCGCGGTATCCATAGAACCAGGGCTGGTTTTCAAATTCAAATGACCAGGACACAGCACCCAGGAAGTTTACTTTATGATAATCGGCCAGTAAATATTTTCTTGCAAACGATGCGGCAGTATACGAAGCGTACATGGTGCCATTGCGGTAAGCATTTTCGGGATTGGTAGCCATACCACAGGCAGCACATCCTTCCGGATCGCTTTCTCCAATGATAACGGGCAGATTTTTAAACGCCGGATAAGCGGCTACTATGGCAAACCCGCTTGAAATATCGCGCAGTTGCTGGCCCACATTCATGCGTACGTGATTATTAACAAAGCGCGGTGCACCCTTGGCATGAAAAGCAATAAAATCAAGGGGCGATCCAATTTTGCCGGTTACATAATTGGTATCAGCGCTGCAATGTGTAAGGAATGTTTTTAAAAACTCAGCGGCTCCCCTGCCCGAAGGGCCCGTAACATGCGGCCCTCCCACTCTTGCAGCCGGCAGTGCACGCTTTACGGCAGCAGACGAGTAATCATACAGTTTGCAATAATCCTGCACATTGCCTTTCCAGTAGCCATTGCCCCCATTGGGTTCATTCCATAGTTCCCAGTACCAGCTGGCTACTTCATCTTTACCATAGCGTTCAACGCAATGTTTCACCCATTGATAAATCAGTTCGCCCCATTTATTATAATCTTTCGGCGGGTACGCCCATCCGGTAAAAATATATTTATAATCCTGTCCGGGTTGCCAGTGATGCTGGTAAGGTTCGGGATTACCGGACAAAGCTTCCGGCATAAACCCCATTTGCGCCAGCGGTTTCATACCACGCTGCACATAGGTATCAAAAATAGAATCCACAATATGCCAATTGTAAATGGGATTGCCGCCGGCATCTTCCGTATATGCATTGGTGGAGCCCCATTTCAATGCAGGTGTTCCATCGCCCGTTGTCAACAGGTTGTGTGCACGTATATGTACCGGCACCGGGCTCAGCGCTGCCAGCTCCGACAATAATTTTTTCCCATCCTTCATGTATGTGTAGTTGGGCTCATCGTACCCAAACCATGCCCATACCGGCTGCATGTCAGCTATTTCCGTTGCGGCATCTGCATAAATAAATGCCGTATCAGGTTTTTGCTGAGCATGCATATTACCTGCCAATGCCAAACAAAAAAAACACAGTATTATAAAAATTCTTTTCATACAAATAGTGTATAACAGTTGGTTGCTGATTCCGGCCCGGTCTTCGCCGTCCACCTAAGTCCCTCAGCATGGCCCCGGCGTCATTTCTAATTATTCAGCAAATTCATTTGCTTTGAATCGGCTATAGCCAGTTTTTTTCCATCTGCACCGGTAAGAACAACATGGCTAAACAGCCAGTTTTGCGCAAAAGAAATATTGCCGGCCGATTTGCCTTCTATAACAACATTGTTAAAATGAAAATTCAGTAGGGAAGATGTGGGCAAACCGGCTGCATTGATAATTTTCTTAACACCGGTTGCTTTAATACCGGCTATAAAAATATTCTTAAAATGTGGTGTGCCTTTTTCTGCAGGCTCTACTTTGTGCAATAATGTTTTCCAGTGCGCGGGTATTGAATCAGCATTAAAACCAGCCGGCAAGGTGGAATAGCTATAGGCTGGGTTCCAGTTCATGGTAAACATAAAAGCATTGCCCACACTGTCGAGCGTGCAATTTTGAAAATGAATGTCTTCTACCGTGCCACCCCTGGTAACAGCCGATTTGATATGAAACCCGTTGCCGGTTCCTTTGCCGGTGAGGCCGGTTGCCAGCACATGGCGTATGCTGCCGGAAGTTTCGCTGCCCAGTGTAAGCAGGCCCCCGCCCCTTCGCGCCAGGCAATTTCTTATAACCACATATTCGGTGGGACGGTTTACGCGCAGGCCATCCCAGTCGCGTCCCGCTTTCAAACAAAAATCATCGTCGTTACAATCAATATCGCAATTTTCAATCAACACCCAGGAAGATGAATCAACATCTACTCCATCGGTGCTGGGGCCTTTGCCATCTTCATTGTTGCGGACAACCAATCCATTAACAGTAATGTGCTGCGAATACAATAATTGCACCGTCCAGAAGCCTGCATTCTTCACTGTTACATCCTGCAGTATAATATTATCTGCGTGCTGTACAAGTATAGTACGCACACGTTTGGCATCGTAGTCCACAATCCAGCGTAACCCCTTTGCATCATATTCTTTTCGCATGCGCCAGTATTTATCCCAGCAGAATTTTCCCCTCGCGTTAATAATCCCTTTACCGGAAAGCCCGGCATTTTTTTCGTCAATGATATTAATTAAGGCGGCGGGCCATTTCATTTCTATGCCGGCTATGCGCGTATCAATGTCAGGGTAATCGTCAAAATTTTGCGAGCCCAGCAGTACCACGCCCTTATCTATGCGCAGTTGTACGTTTGTTTTTATAAATAGTGAGCCGGTTACATAAATACCAGGTTTGAAGACAACAATACCCCCGCCATTTCTGGCGCACTCGTCGATGGTTTTTTGTATGGACAAAGTGCTGGTTACAGTCGTATCATTACCGGCTCCATAATCGGCCGTATTAAATATTTTTTTAGAAGCCAGTAAGCCGGCTGCTCCCACTTTTTTTGTCCACTCCATACCAGCACCCGCCTGCGCAATGGTGTTTTGCGTTACTAACGCAAATGCACACCCCATTAATAGTATCTTATTCATTAGTTTTTTCCCTCCGTAGGTACTTTCCAGCTATCGGTTCTGAATGGAGATGCAGGCAAATCTGCTTTGTTGTACAGATTGGGAAATGGAACATTTTTCCAGGCAAACCTTACGGCCGAAGGTTTTGTAACCGCATCGCTCCATACAACAATCGTATTGCCTTCAATCGCGGCCCTGGCATCAACAAAATTGGCATCTTCGCCCGCAATAGTAAACTCTTTTAGGTCACCGTCTTTCGCCACCAAACCATCTGCATTATCGAATGCAATGCGTATCTTGTTTCCTTCCACCTTCATCGATTTATACAAGGGGCCACTGGCTACTATGTCTTTTTTCCCATAATCATACTTTAACGGCCATAAAGCCAGCCTTTCTCCCACCAGTTTTTTATTGCGGGGATGAATATCCAGTGAGTCGCCGTTATCTGTAGTTACCACCATACCGGTATAGGCCACTGTTCGTAAGGTATACAATTGGGCATCACGTATTTCGGGGTTCTGGCTGCGATGGGGTGAGATCTGTACAAAATAAAAAGGCATTTTCTTATTGTTGAAATCTTCGCGCCAGTTGTTAATCATGGCAGGAAATAAAACCCGGTATTGTGCCGCGCGACCGGCATTGCCTTCTCCCTGGTACCATATAACGCCTTTAATGGCATATGGCAGCAACGGCGCTATCATTCCATTATATAGTTTGCAGGGCGAATTGCTATGGCGGGGACCCATGGGCTCTCTTGGTGCAGCAGGTTTTGATTTACTGGTATCTGCTTTCCATTTGTCGAGCTCAATTTTATATCTATCAAACGCGGCGGGATAATCCCCGCATTGCTTTTTATACCGTTCCAATATAATATTCAGGCTGCTGTCTTTTTCAAGTATTTCTTTTCTTGTCCATGATTCTGCAGGCGTGCCGCCCCATGTGGCATTAATAATGCCAATTGGATATCCGGTGGCTTTATGAATGGCCCTTGCATAATAATATGCCACTGCCGAAAATGTATCCGCCGTTTGCGGTGAACAAATCTTCCATTTGCCGGTAAAATCATTTTGTGGTTCGTCTGCTACTTTGTTGGGCACATCTATCATCCGGATCAATGGATAATCAGCAGCTTTAATTTCTTCCTGGTAATCCAATACACCTGTATAACCACCACTGGTTTTAGCCATGAAAAATTCCATGTTCGATTGGCCCGATGCCAGCCATACTTCGCCCAATAACACGTTGTTTACATCTATGGTATTGGAAGCTGTAAACTGGATGGAATAAGGACCGCCGGCTTTGGTGGTTTTTATACTCACCATCCATTTCCCTTCTTTACCGGCCGTTGCAGTAACGGGCGATTTGTTCCAGCTTGCGCTAATGCTTATTTTTTCACCGGCGCTGGCCCAGCCCCATAATTTTATAGTCGTGTTTTGCTGCAATACCATATTATCGGCAATAATAGCCGGTAACTTTATTTCTGCAGGTGCAATAATGCAAATTAAAATGAAGGTCAGATGGGCGAACAGGTGTTTTAGCAATATTGGCATAGCAAATCATTCTTTTAGGAAAGTGAAAGTTAGTGTTTCAAAAAAGCGTATCCATCCTGCTGTATCCTGAAGCCTGGCTGCTATTCTTCTCTTTTAAATAGCTGTTGTGTTGTATCCGGTGTTGGCCATCCGTCCTTATCAATATACATTGGTCTGATATTAAGCAATGAAGCACCTCCGGCACTGTGTGTGTATGCATGGTATACTATAAATGTGGTATCATGCTCTGTAAAAAAACCGTTGTGTCCGCGGCCATGCTCTGCGCTGTCGCCAGCTAAAAACAAGCTGTATTTATTGTCTAACCAGCTTTCTCCTTCTTTGCTTAAATAGGGGCCCTTCACCTGTAATGATCTTCCCATCACAATCTGGTAGGTACTGCTGTCGCCCGCACAGCACCTGCCCCTCGACGCAAAAATATAGTAGTATTTGGGCCCTTTAATAATAAACGAGCCTTCACCCAGCGAGGTGGTGATGGTTGTAAGTTCCGGCGGATCCTGTTTTAATTTGCCGGTTGAATAATCTAATTCTACCAGTCGCAGGCCTGCTTTGTAAGAGCCATAGATCAGATATTTCCTCTTGTCTGTATCAATAAAAATATTCGGATCAATTACGTTAACACCTTCGCCACCATTCTTAAAACTGATTACGCGGCCCTCGTCCACCCATTTGTATGCGGGATCTTTTGGATCCAGTGTCGTATTGGTAGCCAGTCCAATGCTGGAATTAAAGTTCATCCAGGCAGATACGGAATAATACAGCTGGAATTTACCGTTACTGTAATGGATATCGGGTGCCCACAAACCAATCTTGTCTTTGATGTCATCGTTCCACCAGGAAAATCTGATGCTATCTTTTCCAAACACAGTGCCCGCATTCATCCAGTTAATCCTGTCTTTGGACGTTTTAACGGCCATTCCGGTGGAAAATATATAATAAGTATCCCCTTGTTTAATCATTACCGGGTCATGTACAAAAAGCTGGCCCTTTAAGCCATTGTTCGCTATTATTTTGCCGGCATCGCGCTGTTGTGCACAAATATGCAGGTGCATAAAAACAAACAGTTGAAGGAAACCGAAAAATATTTTCATGCTGACACAGGTTATTACATTAAAGCTAACTGACTGTAACCGTATAACTGGTTTATGACATTAATAAGTCATTAAACCAGGTTAATCAATTAGTGGATGAGCTGCCTGAGATTATCAAATTCTTTTTGTGTAATGGTAAATACAGTGCCGTGGCGCGTACCCACCGGGAAACTAATTTTATCAGAAATATCTGCCCAGTTTTTTAAATCAGCAGCGCTTACTGCTCCATAGGTATGCTGTGTGTATTTGTCGAAATACACTATCCATTTGCCATTTATTTTAATAGCAGTGGGGCCTTCTGCCCAGTAATTACCGGTAATGGGTTTTGATGGCTGGTCATATCCGCCGGTGAGTCTTTTGCTAACTGCCACGCGCAGGTTTTTTTGTGGTGGATTGCGGGTTTCATCTTTCAGGAACATAATATATTGATTGCCTTCCTGCTGAATGGTAGCATCAATTACATTAAAACCCTGGTCGTACAGTAATTTGGTTTTGCTGTATGTTTTAAAATCTTTGGTGATGGTATAATAGAGCCGGTGATTGTATTTATCATCTCCTGCTGTATCGCCATTGATAAACCTTCCGGGAATGGTAGTGGCCCAGTAGATCAGGTAGGCTTTGCTTATTTTATCATAAAAAATCTCCGGTGCCCAGCAATTGCGTGCCGTTGGCTCGTCTTTCATAACCGGTATAAATTGCTGGGTGCTCCAGTGAACAAGATCCGGGGAACTGGCGTATCCAATTCCGCCGTCGTTCCAGCTAACGGTCCATACCATATGAAACCGGTTATCTGCACCGCGTATGATGCATGGATCACGCATCAGCTTATCTTTTGCAACTGCTGGTTGCAGTACAGAGCTGTCGTTGTTCAGTGCTGTCCATTTATACCCGTCCATGCTGTATGCCAGGTGCAGTCCATCCTGGCCATTGTCTTTGAAATACGAAAACATGTAAACAGGTGCGGCCTGTGAAAAGGCCAGTTGTACAAACAGCGTTGTTACTGCAGCCAGGATTATTTTTTTCATGATGTCAGTGTTCAAACAGGTCATGTGTTAATACATAATGTGCATTTTCATGGGGGACTATGGACTTTCAATTGAACTTAGCCGAAACTGGTTTGGCTAAAGCCCTGCATAGGGTGATTTCTTATTCCCCGGCCTAAAGGCACGGGGTTATAAAACCCTACCGGATAACGGACTTTTATGTTAATTCGATTCACCACACAACTAACTATTGGTAATAGAAGCATCACAATACCATCGCCCTTGCCAACACTAACCCCGTGCCTTTAGGCCGGGGTATTGCAACTCCCTCTTCAATTGGCTTTAGCCGAAACTGGTTTGGCCAGACGGGTCCGGCCCCATACCCTCAGGGAATATCCAATGCATGATCTGCAGGGAAATCCTGACCGCTCCAAACTTTTACGGCTGTCCATGGTAGTGAGGGTGCGGTCCAGAACTCGTCTGTATCCGGCAACCCCAGGGGCAGCAGGATGGTTGAGCAGAGGTATAAACTTCCTGTATTGATATATACATCGGCCAATCCCGGCTGATTGCCATACAATCCGATTGCCAGCCAGCCATCTTTCGTAAAAGTAGCCGGCGCCGCAAATGTTTTTTTGATTACGGCCGTCAACGCAGCACGTACCTGTCCCGGCGGCAGCGTTTCCGGCAATTGTTTTCTAAGTGCCATATCAGCCAGGTGATGAAAAGCGCCACCACGATAAACAATGGAGCGCCCTGTTACCGGGAAACTGCCGTCTGCATTGATCATTCTTTCCTGTAAAACGGCATACCGTTTATTTATTTTCTCCAGTTTTGGTGCAAACCATTCGTACGATTTTCCTTTTTCTCTCATCACCGTCAGTATATTCGCCAGGTAAGGCTGTATCACATAACTGTTATAATAATCCCAATGATATTGCATGCCATCTGAAAATAAACCATCGCCCACATACCAGTGCTGTGCAAACTCACGGATGCCATATTCAATTCTCAATGGATCGTATTCCACATTGTATTTACAAAAAAATGCTTCCACCATGCCGGAAAATAAAATCCAGTTGTTATAACCCGGCACTGTATTGCGGGAAAGCTTAAGCGCAGTGATTACCTGTTTCCTGATCCCGTCATTCATATGTTCCCACAACCAGGGGCACCTGATAAGCGCCAACGCAAGAAAGGAAGCATCCACCAGGGGCTGCGCGCCAGTCCATGTTAAATAATCTTTTGCAGAGGGGTTAGTAGCGTTGTCTATTGCCTTCAATGCCCATGCACGGTATTTATTGCGCAGCAATACTTCGTTATTAGTGCCGCCTTCCAGGTTTAGCCAGGGTGCAATGCCGGTCATAGTTCTTCCAAATGCTTCCAGGTAAGCGGCTTTTGTACGCAGCTCCTTGTTATCTACGCGCTCCGATAATACAAGCGGCAATTTTTCCTTTAGCTTATCTTCTGCCAGGTTCGACAAAACAGGACCGGCCAGTGCATCGAGATACTGAAGCCATACTACCCGGTCATTAGCAGCAACCGTCTTACTATTTTGCGCCGAGCTGCTGTACATCGTCATAACTGGTACCAACAGTAACCAGACGGGTTTCATTTTCATTTGGCAAGGGCTTTATAACGTTTCATGGCTTCCACAAAATAATAATCAGCATACGTCAGCGGCACATCTACTTCAGATTTTGCCGGCAGGTGACCCACACAATGTTCTATAATAAAACCACCGTTGGTCCCGGCGGGTGCTTTGTATTGCGCAGACGACAACGATTTTAGCAGCGTTTCAACCGTTTGCATATACTCTTTTGATTGTGCGGCAGACGAATAACTGCTTAATTCTATCAATGCAGCTGCCATTACGGCTCCCGCAGAAGCATCGCGCAGAACATTGGGTATACCCGGCGCATTGAAATCCCAATAAGGAATTTTATCTGCAGGCAGATTGGGATTCGACAAAATAAAATGCGCAATGTGACTGGCCTGGTCAAGGTATTTTTTATCTTTTGTTTCGCGGTACATGACTGTAAAACCATATAATCCCCAGGCCTGCCCGCGCGCCCAGGCCGATTCATCGGCAAAGCCCTGCGCAGTTTTCTTTTGTTTTACCTCACCGGTTGCTGCATTGTAATTCAGTACATGGTAAGAACTGTAATCCGGTCTGAAATGATTTTTCATGGTTGTATTGGCATGGGTAACCGCAATCTTGTAGAATGAAGAATCGCCGGTAACCCTTGTAGCCCAGAACAACAATTCCAGGTTCATCATGTTATCAATTATTACCAGGAAATCACCGGGCTCTTTCGAATCCCATGATTTGATACAGCCCACTTTTGGGTTAAATCGTGTAGATAAAGATTTGGCGCTGTTTAGCAAAATTTCCTTGTATGCCTGTTTTGCAGATAAGCGGTTGGCGTTACCAAAACTACAATACATCATAAAACCCAGGTCATGCGTGCCGGTGTTGAATTGTTCTTTTTTTAGCAATTCCAGCATACGCAACGATTCTTTGTATAAAGCCTGGTCTTTTGTTTGTTCATAAAGGTAAAGCAGTGTACCCGGGTAAAAACCGCTGCACCACCAGCCGGAATTACTGAAACCATACTCATTTTTTTCGGGATAATAAGTCTTTGGAAATTTTTCGGGCGGAAGATTCTTCATTAAAACCTTGTACTGTGCAGCAGCATCGGTAAAATTCTGCTGAATGGTCTGCAGCAATGGTTTGTTTATTTTGTAACTAAATTTTTGTTGGGCCTTACCGCCAGTACAAAAAAATACTAACAAGAAAAATACAGTAAGCGGCCTGCTAATCGTTATCATTATACATTGATTTATTTGTTGCCTGTGCTGGTTTGCAGTTATTCTTACATTTTGAAAGCTGCACGAATAAATGTAACGACTTTTTTTCTTTCGGCCATTCAGGGTTTTTTCAATGCAAATGCGGTCAAACGTGCGGCGTTATGCAGCCAGATGTAAGTCAGCTATCATCCGGCAATTTTTTTAGCTGCTAATTGTATACGAACCGGTTTGTTCCTGTCGCAAACCAGTTCGCCATTTTTATAAAACAATTCGGTTAGCTGTATCAGGCTTCTCTTGTCATCTGCTGATCCGCGTAGCGCGGGTTTATCTTTCCTTCTGCCGGGGTGCGTAAAATAAAAAAGAAAGACCCTGTTATTATTAACCACTACATCGGCATGACCGCCTATTGCCTGGTCATCCGTTCCGCTACCCGGTTCTTCCAGTATCCGGGTGGCCTGCCTGGTCCATTTTAATAAATCGCCGGAATAATATATTTCCATTCCCTTCCATACATCCACTATCATCCAGTATTTATTTTGAAAGCGAAACACCTTGGGTCCTTCACCATGTGCAGCAATAGCAATTCCTTTGTCAACCCAATTATACAAGTCTTTACTGTCTGCATAATAAATAGACTTGCTATCGCTTTCGTTGTTGTACCACAAACGCCAGTTGCCGCCGGGCAAATGAAAAATACAGGCGTCAATTACTTTATGATTGGCCAATTGTAAAGTAGATTCATATTTCCAATTCAGCAAATCAGTACTGGTAAGATGTACAATATCCCTCGGGTGGTTCCAGTTGGTAAATACGCCGGGCACATAGGTAAGGTACATATGATAAATACCCTTGCAGGAGGCAATTTCCGGTGCCCAGAAAGTATAGCCGCTGTCGGGGCGGTAATTGATATTTGCAGTGTCTTTGTATTTCCACACAGCGCCGTCGTCAGATTCGGCTATGCCTATACGTGTGCCATGTACCCAAGCCACGCCGGTTGTATCCGTCATAGTAGCACGGCGGTTGGTATAAAACATCCACCACTTTTTCTGCAGCTTGTTGTAAACAACCACCGGGTCGGCAGCGCCGTCGTATACCGGATCGCGGTACAAAGGTTTGGGAGCAGTCTGTTGTGCAAGTGTTATTATTTGCAGGAACAATATACCTGTCAAAAGGTACAGGCGCGGCCATTGCATTATCATTGATCAATTTTTACCTGTTTGAATACTAACCAGCGGGTTTAGATTTTAACCGCCTGTCTTGCCAGCAGTTTCCATTCCTTGCCTTGCTTTGTCCAAATCAGCAAAATGGCAATTTTTGCCACGCCCGGTTTGCCATTATCACTGGTATTGGCATTCAATACATGACGCACAATAGCCGTATTACCTATTACCTTTATTGTCTGGTCAGATAAATCAATATTCAAAAAATCTGAGGCCCCGCTAACCAGTGCGTCTATAAACTCTGCCTGGTTTTGTACCTTGCCTGATGAATGCCCGTAACTCAAATCCGGGGACGTTAATTTCTCCAGGGTTGCTTTATCGGGATCTACCATCACCTTGCGCAGGCTTTCCACAGCAGCCGCTACCTCCTTTTCATCTTTTGACTGCGCCGTTAAAACGTTTCCGGCAGCAGTTATAATTAACAACAGGCAAAACAATTGTTTCATGATAATTATTTTTATTTGGGTTGATAAATTATTGTACAAATATAACCGGCGTTAAGGTAACCGGCCCAAATAAACCTGCCGCTTTTGGTTGCCAATTGGCTGCGGTAAACAATCCGTCTGTGCCCCGGTTCTTTGCCAGCCTTGCAGGGAAATTGGTATTGTAGAATTTCTTCCATACAATTCCGCGTTTGTCCAGGTCAGCAATGCGGTTGGCCATTCCGTTGGTTACCATTACCTGCAACAGGTTATTATCTTTAAATTTTGCAGCAGGAATAATTAGCTGATAGGAAGGACCCAGCAATACAGCCAGCCTGGTTCCGTTTAGCATTACCCCCGCGGTTTCGCCTGCTTCTCCCAAATCCAAACGCCAGGCAGGTGCATTACCCGGCGGTCTTCTGAACAGGATTTCATATTGAGCAGTGCCGGAAAATTTTTTTACATCGTCGCCCGGCAAATCTGTCCAGGAACCCAGCTTCTTAACAATAGCCTGGGCTGGCAATACAGGACCACCGCTGACAAAATTAATCTTCCAGTCGCCCTTAATAAGCTGTGCCTCTCCATTGGCTTGTGTATACGGAAACAATGTTCCATTGATTTTATTGATGGAAGTTTCTACAATAACGCTTTCGCCTGGTTGTAAATCAAGATAAACAGCCGTAGTGTTACCGGTTGCATTTTTGATTTTTCCAAGGCCCTTCCGCTCCAGCATAGCATCAAACAAAACCACACTGGATGCCTTTACCTGTAATAGCACATCGCCTGTAAAGGCGTTGTTACCAGGATTGGATATAAAATAATAATTACCTGCCGCATATTGCCTGCGCACATATTGCAGTCCATTATCTACCAGCGGCTCCCTTCTTATTTTGGCGGCAGCCAACAGGGCCTGCAAATCATCGCCCAGTATAATCCGGCCCCTGCCCACATTGGATCTCCTGGTTCCATTTTCTTCAGTAAAATGTAATCCCGCCACTAATTGTTTAAAAGATGATTGTCTTTCAACCAGGTTGCCCAGTCCGGGTACGCCTGAGGGTATATTTTTATAAAAGATAATCGTTGCACCGGCTTCAGCCAGTTGCATCAATTTTTCCATTGTTTCCAACGGTATATATTTTGCATCGGCCAGTAAAAGGGTCTGGTAATTGCCGCCACCGGTTTGCAATAATGTGTTGTTATTTTTAACCTGCAGCAATTGCTTATCGGAAATAAGATCAAAAGCATAGCCTTGTTTCAGCAGGTATTCCGCGGCAGCTTTGAAATTTGTTTTTTCAAAACCTTTCATGCCATCGAAGTGCTGCAGCAGGGGGCCGTCCGGTTCACTGAATTTATCACTCAATGGAAAATAAACCAGTATATCATTATCCGGCTTCCCGCTTTGCAAAAAGCTCTGGCAACGGGCCACATAATTATTCAGCGTGCCAAAATCTTTCCAGAAACTATTGGCAGGTGTAAAATGTACGGCTGCATAAAACAACCAGCCAGGCCATGTTTCATTTTGCGGCGAATAATTGGTGCCATGCCAGAACACATGATTAACACCACCCACAAAATATTTGTCAACGGCTTGTTTTACATCGCCCAATGACGATTGAAAATGTTCGTCGAGCCAGGTGGCTGTTTCGGAAGATGCCAGTGGTTTGCCCATTATATTGGCAGCAGAGGTGGCAAATTTAAAACGCAGGATGTCTTCTCCTTCCGTTTCGGGTATATCAACCACCGCATAGCAATCCAGTATATTGGCGGGCGAACCATGGCTCTGGTTGCGAACCATTTTTCCTTTGGCAGCGGCCCAATGCTGCCATGGTTTGGTAAAATTTTCTATAATGAGTTCTGAGATGGTTTGCCTGTAATCATACAATACACGTATATTTTTTTCTGCCTTGTCTTTCTGGTAAAGGGCGGGCAATTCATTTTTCAAATCGTAGCCGCGGCGTTGTTTAAATTCTTCAAAAAATGCGGGAGTCCAGTTGCTTTGTCCTTTTGCATCATCTACTTCATAGCTATCATTAAAAAAACTTCTGAGCCCGGAAATATCCTGTCCTTTAAATGCCTCGTCAAAACGACTTAAATAATGTTGCAATGCAGTGGCTGAAAAATGATCTATCACATCACCTTCTCCCCCGGGCGCCGCACGCTCTACCATTTTTCCATGCCAACCCATAAACAATGCATACAGGGTCCAGTTGCCTCCGGCGGCCACCCAGTCAAGCTTTCCGGCGGTGTCTACTTTATTGGTTAAATCAACAGATTGCCCCCTGTCAGAATAGGCCATCAAAATGGTCAATGGCAATTTTTTGGGAAACCTTACCTGGTCAAATGCATATGCCTGCAAATTTTTATTGCTGGCGATGGGATAGGACAAGGTATTGATATCAATTTTCATCCCGCTTTCCGAACGGTACAATGCTTCCTGTAAAAAAGAAATTTTTTCGGTAAGACTATCGCCCTGTTTTACAATATATGTTTTTAGATTGATGTTTTTGCAGGCGTCGTCTGGCGTAACCCATGGACCGCCGAAGGGCCAGCCGGTGGCATTGGCCAAATCAATGCCCATGTTAAGGCGTTTGGCTTCGCTTAAAGTATGCCTGAGCATTTTCATCCAGTCCGAAGAAAGAAAATTAATGAATTCCGTTTCGTGGCCTTTTACGCCGTAAATGGGTGTAATCTCCAGTCCCCCCAAACCGGCCTGCTGGTATTTTTGCATAGCCGCGGTCAGATCGTTTGTATTGACGGCACTTCCCTGCCACCACCAGCGTGTCCATGGTTTGGCGGTTTGTGTAATAGCCGGCCATTGTACCTGCGCGTGCCCCGAAACAAAACATACAAGGAAGAAAACAAGCAGTTGATTTTTTTTCATGCAAAATTTATTGACCATTGACTGTTGACCATTGACCGTTGGCTATTGGTTATTGACGTCTGATGTCTCACGTTTGACGTCTCACGTCTCACGTTTCATAATCTCCGCCGCATATACATTTTCCACGCCTTCAAAATTGGCGCGGAATATTATCCACTTGCCATCGGGCGAAAAATGAACATTGGGTTCCAGCCGGTAATTATGATGTTTCATGTTCACCAGCTTTTCCGATTTAAATTTGGCGCCTTCGGGCGTAAACAAATAAATCCACATTCCGTCTTTTGCCCTGGCCACCTGTCCTTCATTGCCCCCATCGCCACAAAACAATTGTTGGTTGGGTGAAGTATTAAAATGTATGCTCCATTCATTCCTGGTAATCGAATATTTTTTTTCAGCGCCTGTTTTTATATTGGCACCGGCAACAAAAAAGTTTTCTCCTTTTGGCAGCTGCAAATCGAACCAGATTGTTTTGCCATCGGGTGCAAACCATTCATGCCCGGCAATCTCCATATTCATGGTTCTTTTATGCACCAGTTTAATTTCCTTTGAATATACATCAATTGTCCAAATCCTGTCTACCTTATGCCAGGGGCCTTCGTGGCAAAACATCAGCAATGCAGGTTCGGTAGTTGAAAACTGAACATGATTTAGCCAGGCACTGTCGGTGAAAATTTTCTTTAATTCTTTTGTACGCAAATCAATGGTGAACAGCGTCCGGGGCAACTTTGCCTCATAAATAATGTTGAAATAATCAGATTTTTTGGGATTGTTTTTAAGCAGCTCTTTCTCCTTGTCGTCCGACCAGGCGCCTGCCAGCAAGGTCTCATCGGCATTCAGGGTAGTAATACTTGCCTTAAAGTCAGCCGGGAAAACATATACCAGTGTAGTCTTCTTACTATCAATATTGGTGACATAGACACTATCCTGTATCTGGTAATAGACATTCCTCCCTTTTTTTCCCAATATCTCGCCATTCATGGGCAATGATTGATTGGTAATTCTTGTGGACTGAAGACTGGTAAGATCTACTGCATATAGTTGCTTATCTTTTGTATTGCTGTTATAGGTTTCCTGTTTGGCTGCTTTTTCACTATCGGGTTGTGTGGTTTCGCTGCTGTAATACACCATGCTGTTGCCGGTAAATGGGTTATTATGAAAATAAAAACCCATATTGCTGCGGTTGTTATTGGTAAGCCTTATTACTTTATGATGCGTGTCTTTATCTATCCATGCGGCAGGCATTGCATGACCACCGGTTTCCAAAACTGGCTGTGCCCCTGCATGAAAACCGCCGGCAACACAGGCTGAAAAGAAGTAAATCCATTTATTCATATGACAAGTTGTATAATGTTAAACCAACATTTAAAAATAGATAAGGGTAAAGGGTAAATCGTCCTGACCCATCCTGACGAAAGCAGCTGACCGATGCAGGAGCCTGTGAATACAAGGTTAAAATGCCCGGTTATCAATATGATATGGCCCGCGGAGGCTTAGAAATAAATACATTGGTTTTGCAAAGCAGGCTTAAATTTGGCAAAATTTAATTTTCATTAAAATTACCTGGTTATGTGCGGAATCGTTGCTTATATAGGACCGCGTGAAGCTTACCCTGTTATATTAAAAGGCCTGAAAAGACTAGAATACCGTGGCTATGACAGTGCCGGTGTGGCATTGTTGAACAACGGGCTGCATGTATACAAGAAAAAAGGCCGTGTTGCTGAACTGGAAGAAAGCGTAATTGGAAAAGACATGCACTCTCATATTGGTATTGGTCATACCCGCTGGGCTACGCACGGAGAACCCAGCGATCGCAATGCACACCCGCATGTATCGGCCAATGGCAAACTGGCCATGATACACAATGGCATTATTGAGAACTATGCCCAGTTAAAAAAGGATCTGCAAAACAAGGGATATGTTTTTAAAAGCGATACCGATACAGAAGTCTTGCTCAATTTTATTGAAGACATTCAGAATAACAATAACTGCGGCCTGGAAGAAGCCCTTCGGATTGCATTAAAACGTGTTACCGGCGCCTATGTAATTGTATTGCTTGATGCAGACAACCCGGACACATTGATTGCCGCAAGAAAAGGCAGCCCGCTTGTAATTGGTGTTGGCAAGGGTGAACACTTCCTCGCGTCCGATGCATCGCCCATTATAGAATATACCAAGGAAGTGGTGTATGTAAACGATTATGAACTGGCCATTCTCCGTTCAGACGAACTAATATTGAAAAATCTGGGCAACGAAAAGATTACCCCCTATATACAAAAGCTGGATCTTGAACTGGCGGCGATTGAAAAAGGTGGCTATGATCATTTCATGCTGAAAGAAATTTTTGAACAACCCGATACCATTTACGATTGTCTTCGCGGAAGGCTGGACGCTGCAGCCGGCACCATAACCATGAGCGGCGTACAGAATTATATAGAACAGCTTAAAAATGCCCCGAGGATAATTATCGTTGCCTGCGGCACCAGCTGGCACGCCGGTCTGGTTGCCGAGTACATAATTGAAGAGCTTTGCCGTATACCGGTAGAAGTAGAATACGCATCTGAGTTCCGCTACCGCAACCCGGTTGTACATAAAGGGGATGTTATTATTGCTATCTCACAAAGCGGTGAAACAGCAGACACCATTGTGGCTATAGAAAAAGCAAAAGAGCAGGGAGCCATCATCTTTGGTATTTTAAATGTAGTGGGTTCATCTATTGCCCGCATTTCTCACGCCGGTGCCTATACGCACGCAGGCCCTGAAATAGGTGTAGCAAGCACCAAGGCATTTACTGCGCAACTGGCGGTATTAACCATGGTGGCATTAAAAGTGGCCTGTGAAAAGGGCAGCATTGATCAGAAACGGTATATGAATTTATTAAAAGAGCTCCATGAAATACCGGAAAAAGCAGGCATCATTTTAAAAAATACGGATCACATTAAAAAGATTGCTGAAAAATATAAAGATTCCGTTAATGCGTTGTACCTGGGCCGTGGCTATAATTTTCCCATAGCACTGGAAGGGGCATTAAAACTTAAAGAAATTTCCTACATACATGCGGAAGGTTATCCTGCCGCGGAAATGAAACATGGGCCGATAGCGCTGGTAGATGAAAAATTACCGGTGTTTTTTGTTGCCACCAAAGACACCTACTACGAAAAAATTGTAAGCAATGTTCAGGAAATAAAAGCCCGCAAAGGAAAAGTAATAGCGGTAGTAAGTCAGGGCGATGAAGCAATTGCAGGTATGGCCGATGATATTATGATTGTACCTGAAGCCGACGAAATTGTGGCACCGATGTTAAGCGTTATCCCCCTGCAATTGTTAAGCTATTATACAGGCATTGCCAAAGGTCAGGATGTAGATAAGCCGCGCAACCTGGCAAAAAGTGTAACAGTGGAATAATTAATGCCAGGCTGGCGATCACAAAATGCCAGACGTTATTCAAATATCCATTCATGAACATTATTCATAAGAGTCCCATCAATTCATTGGGTTATAATTTTATTGCGCCCGGTTTTTTGCCAAAAGGTAAAAATGAATACTACCTGCGCAACCAGCAAAACAAAAACGGCCTCCATTACCGCAAGCTGACTGCATATGAAATAGAAGTGCTGGTACGCAACCGCAATACATCCGACGACTGGAACCAGATTTTGGTATCGGGCGCTTTTACACCGGAATTGGTACAAAACTGCAAGTTCTATGGACTGGTTCGCATCGGTAAGCTGGAAGCTTTTTATCTTGAATTTCATAACCTGCGGCGGCCGGTTGGTCTTTACAACAGTACCATTATAAGCGCCGATTTGGGCAATAATGTATCGATAGATAATTGCAACTACCTGTCTCACTATATTATTGGCAACGATGTGATGATAGTAAACGTTAATGAACTGGCCACTACCAGCTATGCACGCTTTGGAAATGGCATTGTAAAGGAGGGCGAAGATGAAGCCAGCCGCATCTGGCTGGAAGTGTGCAATGAAAACGGCGGCAGAAGCATTATTCCTTTTGATGGCATGCTTCCGGGCGATGCCTGGTTGTGGTCGAGATACCGGGATGACAACAGCCTGCAGCAGGCGCTTAAACAATTTACCGACAATGAATTCGACAAGCGCCGCGGATACTACGGCGAAATAGGCGATCGCACGGTTATAAAAAACTGCCGGATTATTAAAGATGTATGGATAGGAAGTGATGCGTATATTAAAGGCGCCAACAAATTAAAAAACCTGACTATCAATTCTAACGCCAATGCCAAATCGCAGGTGGGTGAAGGTTGCGAGCTGGTCAATGGCATCATTAATGAAGGATGCCGCATCTTTTATGGTGTAAAAGCCGTCCGCTTTTTCATGGCTTCGCATTCCCAGTTGAAATACGGGGCCAGGCTTATCAATTCTTATCTCGGCAACAATGCTACTATTTCCTGCTGTGAAGTATTGAACTCGCTTATTTTTCCGGCACATGAACAGCATCATAACAATTCATTTCTTTGCGCCGCTTTAATAATGGGGCAAAGCAATATGGCAGCGGGCGCCACGATTGGTTCCAATCATAATTCGCGCAGCCCCGATGGCGAGATAATTGCAGGCCGCGGATTCTGGCCGGGACTTTGTGTGAGCCTTAAACACAATTCTGTATTTGCCAGCTTTTCTATACTTGCCAAAGGCGACTACCCGGCCGAATTACACATAACGTTTCCGTTTTCTCTTATCAGCAACGATACCAGCAGGGACCAGCTGGTAATTATGCCTGCCTATTGGTTTATGTACAATATGTACGCACTGGCCCGCAATTCCTGGAAATATATTGATCGCGACAAACGCACCGACAAAACACAGTTAATTGAGTATGATTTTTTGGCGCCGGACAGCGTCAATGAAATCATTCATTCACTGGAAACGCTGAAACTGATAGTAGGCAATGCCTATGCAAAAAAGTTTAACCAGCGTATGACAGAGTTCGAATTGAAACAGACAGGCGAAAGACTGCTGGCATCCAACGACCGCCTGGTAAATGAGCTTGAACTGCTGGTGCCGGAAGCGGAAAACAGCGACCGGAAAGTAGTATTGATAAAAGGATTGCAGGCTTACCAGATTTTTAAAGAACTGGTAAATTATTATGCCGTTACTGCATTGCTGCACCTCATTGAAACCAATAAAATTAAAACAACCGATGTATTGCTGAAACAACTGCCCGCAGCTGGTAAATTACAGCCCTGGGTAAATGCAGGCGGTCAATTAATCCCCAATGACCAGATGATTAAACTGTTGCTGCAAATTCGAAATGGAAAAACAAAAAATTGGGCGGCTGTTCACCATTTTTATAAAAAGCAATCTGAACTATACCCTGCCCAAAAATTAGGGCATGCGCTGGCTGCACTGCAAACCGTCTACGGCATCAACCTAAAAAAAGATAAAGCGTCTTTAAAACAGTTGCTTCAGCAAAGTATCTATACAAAGGAATGGATGGTAAAAGGTATTTACGACAGCCGGGCCAAAGACTATACCAACCCGTTTCGTAAAATGGTCTATGAAAACAGGAATGAAATGGACAAGGTAACAGGCAGCCTTGAAAAAAATAGTTTTATCAGGCAGGAACAGGAAAACCTGGTTGCATTTAAAAAAACGGTCCAGCGCATTATTAAAGCCTTTAAATTATAGGGCCTGAAAATATTTGCCTGTAAGTACTCGTAATTACATCCTGACTGTATTACACTTTTACAAACCTGCATGTACTTATTTTTCCATCAGGAGTGCCTGCTGTTAAAGTGTAGACTCCCGGAGCAAGTTGACCCGCCTGGAGTGGAATAATATTATTACCCCTGTTAGCCCATCTGTTCATTGTTTGCATTAACCTTCCATCTGCATCGTAGATAAAGAGCCGGAAATTACCACTGGTAGCAGTGCTCACCACTATATTGGCACTGAACTTTACAACGGTGGGTTGCACAAGTATTACATCCGGCAGGCTTGTACCTGCATCAACCTTTATAATATTGCTGTAAAAAAATGAACCGCCTTTTTCAACCATCCTTAACCGGTAGTACAGGCTGCCGGCCGGTTTTTGTGTAACTGTATATTGGTATACATTATCGCCAGGTATATAATTAATAGTTGAAATGCCCGTAAAACGGTTGCCATCCAAAGCGCATTGCAGGTCAAAATAAGCCGGCTGCCAGTCATTTGCTATCGTCCATTTTAAACGTACGGCATCATTAAGCAATTCACCATTGAAAACAACCAGTTTTATTGGCAACGGGTTTTGAACAGCATCGCTGCCGGCAAGTGTAAAATAGCCAGTACCTGCATCAAACATACTGATAGGATGACTCACTACTGATCCGGCGGAACCCGCCGTGCCTGTAGTACCGTCATTGCCCGCGTCTGTCCAGCTGCCGGCAACCAGTTGTGATACCCTCAGGGCCGCCATATCGGTAACACCTCCGCTGTTTACATTGTCGAAAGACAATTCCACTTTGGCGGCAGGTGCCGGGGGAGCCGCTGCCTGCACCGACCAATATTCTATGGAAGAAGTATGATGAATGCCTTTACCAACCGTTGTGGCCAGTGTGCCCGGATTTCCTTTAAAAAATTCAACCGTGTAATTGCCGGTTACTTCTTTTAGTGCCATCCATCTTTGAACGTCTTTACCTACAGGAAAAAGGAAATGCCCTTCGGCAGATAATCCTTCTTTTCTTAAGGCGCCATTTATAAAACTGTTTTTATTGGTCGAATCTGCATTTATACTGCACCCGGCCTTCAATGTTGTAAGAAAACCATTACTATGAACGATGCCTTTTACCAGGCTTAGTGTATATGGAAGCGATAAACCGGCCAGCAGAGAAACGCCCGCCGCGTTGTTGACCCTGAAATCGATACTGCCGGTAACAGCACCGGCAACCCGTATATTTTGATGGGTGTTGCCGTTTAATTCAATCGCTGGCAAACCCGCGGCCGTTTCGGTAATATCTCCCGCAGTCTGGATAAGATCTCCCTTTATAAAAACGGTGTTATTGTTCGACTGACTGGCCAGGTTGAATACGCCCCCATCTTGTTGATAATTGCCTTTAATGGTTGTTGCAGCAGTGAGATCAAGATTAATAGCAACACCGGTTTCAATCAACAAATCGCCATTAATCACCAGGGGATGGGCGGCACTGCTTGCAAACACCTGGTTACCTCCTGAGGCCGCGGCACTAAAAATAAGTGTGCCATAAGTGCGTCCGCCAGACGCAAAAGTATAACCACCACCGGGCACATCAAATTTGAACATACCTTTTTCTGTACCGGGTGATGCAGATAATACAGTTACCAGGGCAGCATGTGCCGACCTTGTATTGTGTACGTACAGGCCACCGTTGCTAATCCTGAAAGAATCGTTTACAACGATTGCCGCGGCCCCGGCGGTGGCGGATGAGTTAATGAATATGCCGCCATTGCCAATACTTATACCATAGCCCTGTCCTGTAGCTGTAAAAGCAGGGGCAGCGGTGTTGATTGCGGGAAGTACCAACTGTATATTATTGCCGGCCGCTGGCATTATGGTAATGGTCTTAATAACGATAGCCGCTGAGCCACCCGGCAATGAAACAGTATAATTACCGGCTAGCATACTGTTATCCAGTAAAACATCATCGTCTTCTGCAGGAATACTATTGCCGGTCCAGTTGGCGGGGTTTGTCCATTGTCCATCTCCTGCTTCCCCATCCCATTTTACCTGGGCTGTTGTACGAATAGAAACAAGTAATACAGACAGGCACAGCAGGTTTTTGATGCTGCTGCATTTTTTTTCAAAAATGGAATAAGGCATTGGCAGAAATTATATAACAGCCTAACAATATGTTTTTACAAGGGATGTGATACTATGATGAGCTGTAAATTAATTGGAAGGACAAAAGTTATTATGATGAAATCATCGCTTTTTTCATGTTTTTTTCTCATCCTGTTCTTAAGGCAAAAAAAAATCTCCTGGCGGAGATTTTTAAATTATATGCACTGCTTAATTATTTTTTTCTGAAGAACAACCGCACCGGCACTCCCTTAAAATTGAAGCTTTCGCGAAGACGGTTTTCAAGGTAATTCTTGTAGGGTTGTTTTATATCGTCGGGAAAATTGCAGAAAAATGCAAAAGAAGGAACGGGTGTAGGCAACTGAGACACGTATTTAATACTTACGGCATGTCCCCTTACCACGGGTGCATGGTATTGTCTTACCGCATCCTGTATGGCTTCGTTGAGCTCTGAGGTAGGTATTTTTTTATTGCGGTTATCATATACTTCGAGTGCAGTTTCTATTACCCTGAAAATGCGCAACTTGTCTTTAACGGATATAAACAATACCGGTATATCTGAAAAAGGGGCAATGCGTTCCTTTAATTCCTTTTCATAGTCGCGGGCGGTATTGGTTTCCTTTTCTACCAGGTCCCATTTGTTTACAATTAAAACAACGCCTTTGCCTTTGCGTGCGGCCAGGCTGAAAATATTGATATCCTGCGCCGTAATGCCCTTTCCTGCATCCAGCATCAGCAAACAGACATCGGCCTCATCCATTGCTTTTATGGCACGGATGACGGAATAAAATTCAAGATCCTCCATCACCTTTGTCTTTTTACGGACGCCGGCGGTATCAATCAAAATAAATTCTTTCTGGTAAAGTTTGTAATGTGTGTGGATGGTGTCGCGGGTAGTTCCTGCAACATCGCTTACAATCGTTCTTTCTTCACCAATCAGCGCATTCAGCAAAGAAGATTTACCAACGTTTGGCTGGCCAATAATAGCAAATTTGGGCAACCCCTCCCCTTCTTTTACAGCATCTTCTTCGTCGCCTGGTATACCCGCCACAATTGCATCCAGTATTTCACCGGTGCCACTACCGGTCATGGAAGAAAGAAAAAATATAAATTCAAAGCCAAGGCTGTAAAATTCTGATGCTTCCAGTAAACGTTCGTGGTTATCTACTTTATTCACCGCCAGGTATACCGGCTTGGAGGTTCTACGCAGCACATTTGCCATCGACTCATCCAGCTCTGTAATACCGGTAGAACAATCAACTACAAATACAATGGCGTCTGCCTCATCCAATGCTACCAGCACCTGTTTTTTTATTTCCCTTTCAAACACATCCATGCTTTCGGGCACAAATCCGCCGGTATCAATCACGTTAAATGATTTGCCATTCCAGTCTGTTACACCATATTGCCGGTCGCGGGTTACGCCGCTGATATCATCCACAATGGCTTTGCGTTGTTCAAGCATGCGGTTAAAAAAAGTGCTTTTGCCCACATTAGGTCTTCCCACAATGGCTACTGTATATCCGTTCATAATAATTTCATTTCTATCTCATCCCAACCCTCTCCAAAAATAGAGCGGTTGATTTAATTTGTTAGATTGATGTTGTTCAAATTAATGATCGCCAATTCCTTTGCCACCATGGCGGCCCTTCGGTGGGGGCTGCGCCCCCATCTGACATCTGACGGCCTTTCAGGCCTGTACAAACAAACGACAAAATTCATAACTTGCGCTGCCAAAGATCATCTCACCACTCACCACTCACCACTCACCACTCACCACTCACCACTCACCACTCACCACTCACCACTCACCACTCACCACTCACCACTCACCACTCACCACTCACGATTAATGGTAACCGTATTCTTTCAGGTGAATATCATTGTCCCTCCATTTTGGTTTTACCTTTACAAATAATTCCAAAAATATTTTCTGACCAAGAAACTTTTCTATCTCTGCCCGGGCGGCCATACCCAGCGTTTTAATACCTTGTCCCTTCTCGCCCAAAATAATTCCTTTCTGGGTGTCGCGCTGCACAATGATATCGGCCTGTATTTTTACAAGGGTTGATTTTTCTTTGAATTCCTGTACCAGCACAGTGGTGTGGTAAGGTATTTCTTCTTCGTATAATTCGTATATCTTTTCCCTTATCATTTCGCCCACGAAAAAACGTACGGGCAAATCGGTAATATCATCCTCTGCAAAAAACGGCTGTCCCTCTGGTAACAATTCTGTTATTTTCTTAAGCAGTTCATCAGTATGCTGGTTTTTGATGGCCGAAATGGCTACCGCATCCGTACAGTAAGACTGTTCTTTAAAAAAAGACAGGGCATTGGCTGTTTTTTCCCTGCCTGCTTTATCGGTTTTATTGCAAACAACCAGCACGGGCACCTGCAGTTTCAGTGCAGCGAATATTTCATGCGATTCGACGGTATCCCTGTCCGTTAAATCGTGCAGCAGGATGGCTACATCTGCATCTTCCAGCGCCTCTTTTACCGCGGTCATCATTTTCTCGTGCAGCTTGTATTTGGGCTCAATAATGCCCGGTGTATCAGAAATGATGATTTGGTATTCCTTTGTAGTAAGAATGCCTTTGATGCGGTGGCGGGTTGTCTGTACTTTGGAAGATATAATGGCCAGTTTCTCGCCCAGCAGGGCGTTTAGCAGGGTGCTTTTACCCGCATTGGGCTTGCCAAATATGTTTACAAAACCCGCCTTCATAATTTATTATACCAGTGTTTGCTGTAATGTCTTTGATGGGTACCTCACCCCCGGCCTTACGGCGCCCATCTTTTACTCTTGTCAAATGTACTTAATTAAAAAAGCCCGCCAGAAGGCAGGCTTTTTCTGTTGCGAAGGGAGGGATCGAACCTCCGACCTTCGGGTTATGAGCCCGACGAGCTACCGCTGCTCTACTTCGCGATGTGGGGTGCAAATGTAAGGGAAGAATAACTTACAATCCAAATAAAAGAGAAAGCCCCGCTCAACTTTTTTAGATGAACGGGGCTTTTATTCAGCATCGCCTGCTTATTAACTTTTCTTTATACTGCTGGCGCCGCTTTTGTTCATTTTTTTAATAACGCCGTTACCGCGGATGATAATATCGCTGGCACCGCTGGCACTGGCATTCAGCTCCTTTTCCACGGTAATTTTTATATCGGAGGCGCCCGAAGCCTGTGCATCACAACTTTGCACCACCAAATCATAGTCTTTCAAATCGCTGGCGCCACTGGCATCTATATTCAGGGATCCTATCCTGCCGCTGGCCGTAATATCTGATGCACCTCTGATAGTTGCTTTGAGATTCTCTATTTCAAATACCCCCTTTAAATCACTGGCGCCCGACAAATTAAGATCCAAATTGGCGGCTTTTAATGTGCCGTTGATAAAGACATCGCTGGCTCCGGCAGCCCTTAATTTATTAATATTTTTAAACGATATGTACGCCTTCATTTTTTTATGACCCGTACTCCAGTGAAAACCTTCGTTATCGTACCAGATGGTAAGCACGCCATCTTTTACTTCTGTTTTAATGCGATCGCGGTATCTTGTTTCGCTGGCGCTCACCGCTATTGCATCCTCATTGCCCTGGGTTAAATAGATATCAATCGCACTGGAAACACTGATGCCGGTAAAACCCGGTACATTTCTTTTTTCTGCATTGGCATCATTGATAACTGTTTTTTGCGCTGTGGCAACAAAAACAACGCTCATCAGCAGCAGGCCCGCCATAATTTTTTTCATGATTATTATTTTAAACATTTCGCAGTAATAAGGATTTCCACAAGTCAGACATCAGACATTGGCAAATCAGACATCAGCCATTTTCTCTCTATCCATTCTTTTTAATGCTGCCGCCACTGCCGGTAGATACTTTTGTAATTACACCATCTCCTTTATAACGGATATCACCACCGCTGCTGGCCTGGGCAGATAATTCCTTGTTAACACTCACCTGAATGGTGCCACCGCTGCTGGCGTCGGCATTGCATTTATCGCTCACCAGTTCATAACCATATACGCCCGCACCGCTGCTGGCTTCCAGGCTGGCGCTTTGCACTTTACCGCTTATATGGGCTGTTGCCCCGCTGGATCCATCTACGTTAACACTGGTTGCTTCTACGGCACCCTTAAACCCGGCACCGGAAGACAATTCAATTTTCATATTGGTAGTGCTGATGCTGCCGTCTACCGTGGTGGAAGAACCAGATGAACCATGCAGCATATCCAGTTGCTTAAAAGAAACATAAGCTTTTAATTTCTTTCCATTTGAACTCCAGTTCTTATACCATTTGGTATCAAAATAAATTTTTAAGACCCCGGCTTCCACTTCTGTTTTAAGATTATCCCTGTATTCTTTTGTGGAAGCGCTTACTGCCACTGCTTCCGTATTACCCTGTTTAACAATCAGATCAATTCCCTGCGACACGCGGATGGCATGAAACCCGCTTACATTCCGTGCCTCAGCATTGGGATCATTAATTATTTTATCCTGGGCAAAAGAAACCACCGCGGCCAGGCTGGCAAAAAGAAATAAACTAAGCTTTTTCATACACAGTATTTTTAAGTAGGACGTGATACCCGGCAAAATGTTACAGGAATTTATTGTTTTCTGGCATACATTTGCATTATCCTGCCGAAAGGCGGGACAGTGTCCTCGGGGTGCTTCCGCTACGGCGGCGGGCTGAGATAATACCCGTAGAACCTGATCAGGGTAATGCCTGCGCAGGGAAGGTGAACCGAATTTCAGTTCCTCCTCTTTTGCTTAGCAGCATTTCCCTCAAACAATTTTTCTAACAGGGTGTAAGATTGAAGGTGTGGGGTATAAGGCCGTTTCCGCGGCTTCACTTTATACCTTAGGTCTTTCGCCTCAAACTCTTCTCAAATGAAAAAATTGCTTTGGGGAATTTGCTTTTTGACGGTACAACAAATAGGTTGGGCCCAATCAAAAACAGTTCTTCTTGTTACAGACCCCGGCGGTAACCCCGTAGCCAACGCCAGTATTGAACTTGAAAAAACCGGCGTGTTTGCAGCCGATGAAAAGGGCGGACTAACCATCTTTACCCGGCAAACAGGCAACCTGCATTGCCGCGTAAGCAGCGTAGGTTTCAAGACCACCGACACCACTATCAGCCTGCCCGCCCAACAGGTAAAGCTCGCATTGACCCCGCTGGCCCTGTTTCTTGAGCCGGTTGAAATTAAGGCGTTGCGCGCCGGCGAAAAAGCTCCCTTTGCCAAAAGCAATATTAGCAAAACCGATATTGAAAAGCAAAACCTGGGGCAGGACCTTCCATTCATTGTAAGCCAAACCCCTTCCGTGATTATTACATCAGACGCCGGCAACGGTGTGGGCTATACGGGTTTGCGCATACGCGGTACCGATATGACACGTATTAACGTTACCGTAAATGGCATACCCTACAACGATGCCGAAAGCCAGGGCACCTATTTTGTTGACCTGCCCGATATCAGCTCATCGCTGAACAGCATACAGATTCAAAGGGGCGTTGGTACTTCCTCCAATGGTGCCGGTGCGTTTGGCGCCAGCATTAATTTAAGCACCAATGAAACAAATGAAAAAGCCTATGCAGAATCCAACAACAGCTTTGGTTCTTTTAATACCTGGAAAAATACAGTCAAATTTGGAACGGGACTAATCAACGGCCATTTTACTTTCGATGCCAGGCTCTCTAAAATCTCCAGCGATGGGTTTATAGACCGCGGCAGCAGCAACCTGAAAAGTTTTTACACAAGTGCGGCCTATATCAGTCAAAATTCATCGATCCGCTTTAATATTATCTCCGGTACAGAAAAAACCTACCAGGCATGGAATGGAATACCGCAATACAAGCTATTTTATAATAAAGACAGTCTGCTGAACCACTACTATAATAACGCCGGCTCTCTTTATTTTACAACTGCCGATTCATCCAATCTTTTTAACAGCAACCCGCGCAAATACAATGTCTTTACCTATCCCAACCAGACAGACAATTACCAGCAGGACCATTACCAGTTGTTTTTCAACCACCGCTTTGCACACGACTGGTCGCTGAACTCGGCTATCTATCTATCAAAAGGAAAAGGCTATTATGAAGAATATAAAAACGGGGCCAGTTACGGCAGTTACGGATTGCCCGATGTAACCAGTGGCGGCAGCAGTATATCGTCTACAGACTTAATCCGGCGTCTGTGGCTCGACAACAACCTCTACGGCGGCATACTTTCGCTGCTGCACAAAACAAGAAAAGATCAATTTACCATTGGTGGAGGCTGGAATGAATATGATGGAAAACATTATGGCAATGTTATATGGGCTGCCAATGGCGGCGTGCCCAATAATTACCAGTGGTATTATAACAAGGCCGTAAAAAAAGACTTTAACCTGTACGGCAAATACCAGTACAAGTTTACCAGTCACCTGGAAGGCATGGTGGATCTGCAATACCGCCGTGTTGATTATGCCATCAACGGCATCCGTGAAATTCCCGACCTGGTATTGAACAATCATTTTAATTTCTTTAACCCCAAAATGGGGCTTACCTGGTCCTCCGGTTCGCTGGTAGCATACGGTTCTTATGCATTTGCCAATAAAGAACCCAACCGCGATGATTATGAAAACGGTGCACTTACCACCACGCCGCCCAAAGCGGAGCACCTGCAGGACCTGGAACTGGGCCTGGAACAAAATAATTTCAACTATAGCTGGGGGGTTAACCTGTATTATATGAAATACAAAGACCAGCTGATATTAACAGGAAAGATAAATGATGTGGGCGCTGCACTTCGCATCAACACACCGCAGAGTTACCGCGCGGGTATTGAATTTCAGGGCAGGTATAAGCTGAACAGAACAGTGCAGCTTAGTGGCAATCTTACTTTAAGCGATAACAAGATTAAGAATTTCTACGATTATATACCTAGTTACGACGCAAGCTTTAACCTGGTACAACAGGATACTTTTTATTATCATAAAACAAGTCTTGCCTTCTCGCCCTCTGTTATTGCATCGGGGCTATTGCAAATTTTTCCGTTTGCCAATGCAGAAATTAATACCAGTGTAAAATATGCCGGTAAACAATTTTTAGACAATACCGGCAGCGATGCCAAAAGCATCAATGGTTATTTTGTGCAGGATCTTACCGTTCAGTACGGACTGCATGCGGGGTTTATAAAAAATATCACCATCGTTGCGCGGCTAAACAATATATGGGACAGGAAATACGAATCCAACGGGTATACCTACAGCTATCTGTACGACAAGTCGCTGGTAAGGGAGAATTTTTATTTCCCCATGGCCGGAAGGAATTTTATGCTGGCACTGAATGTAAAATTGTAGGAATATTATCTTAAACCGACTGTATACACCTGTCAACCTGCGCAAATGCCTCATACGTAAAATACCGCCTCTTTCAAAAGAGCAGAGAAAATGAGCCCGTATTCCCGGGCTCATTTTTTTAGTTATTCACATGTACACTTGTTAATATATACACCTGCTATAATATATATCTGATAAAATAAAAAACCAACCTGTGTGGTTTTAAATACCCGCATAGCACTAACGGGCTTCGTTCATTGTAATAATTTTCAATATAAAGGGCAGATCACCTGTAATTATTTTTGTTCGCAAACTCGTATTTAATTTGTTTGCATGTGAGTAATAAAACGAGATTGATCAAGATCACTTTTGAAAACATTTTCAAAATAAAATATCGATTCAAACATTGTTTGATGTAACATTGCGTCCCAACAACATAAAGGCAATGCCTAACCGTAATTAGGCTGTCATATTAAAAAAATCTGGTTGTAACCAGTTTCATTACCCCCCCGATCCTATCTTCCACTGATAAGCCAAATATATTTTCTATTTTAACCCATAGCTTTTCGAAAAGCAGGTCATCCCTGGCTTGCTTTGTCTGCTAAACAACATTTAATCAACCAACATTGACGCTGTCCGTACAGACCTGCGATAAGCCCCCTGGGTTTGTTGATTGCAGTTCTATGCCCAAACAGTTTTAATAACCCGGTCATTATGTGACTGAGAGTGGCGAAGCCTTTGCCTTTTAGACAACAGTGCCGGAATATGTTCTGAAACGCAAACCAGCTATTTACCGCGACGCGGCATCACGACATTCACCTGTACCGAAATTTAAATGTTACTAATCCGCGTTGAACACTTGTTTATGGTTGGCTTTATTAGCAACCTTTGATCACTTCAAAAAGCTTTTCAGTAAGCGATAAGTCTAAAAAATGGATTTCTATTTACCCGAAAACAACCCGGTTGCGGCAAAAGACACAATAAGCAACTTGTGGTCGAAATATTTTCCCTACTGGCCGTTTTACCTTTTATTGCTGATTTTATTTTTGTGTGCTGCGTGGTTCTATCTGCAAAAGACAGCTCCACTATATGAAGCCACTGCAACCATCCTGATAAAAGATGAAAAAAAGGGGATTGATGACTCCCGGATGATGGAGTCACTAAATGTTTTAAGTACAAAAAAAATAGTTGAAAACGAGGTAGAAGTGCTGGCTTCAAGATCCCTGATGGAAGAAGTAGTGGCTAAACTTGCACTTTATGCCCCTGTTTTTAAAAAAAGTAAATGGAGATCGGTTTCGGCATACGCTGCCAGCCCTGTAAGAGTAGAAGTGCAGGACCCGGAATCTATTATCGAAAATCCCAGCATTGATTTCAGCTTTGATACAACGAAACAGGTAGTCACGGTGGGTGGATATGGATTTCCCATTGGCGTATGGGTAAACACACAATATGGGAATTTGAAATTTACCAGGTCGGAAAAAAAAACCACCCTACATGAAGGGGCCTTCTATTTTTCGCTGCTAAAGCCCCAAAGAGTAGTAGATGAATTAATGAAACGCCTGGATGCCAGCCCCTCAAATAAGTTGTCGACCGTCATCAATTTAAAGCTAAAAAATGAAAGTGCCCCCCTTGCCGAAGACATCCTTAACCAACTGATCCAGCAGTATAACCAGGCATCGTTAAATAACAAAAACCTCCTGGCAGCAACCACGCTTTCGTTTGTGCAGGAGCGGCTCGACTTTGTGGGCCGTCACCTGGATTCGATAGAAAAAAGAATTGAACAATACAAGTCAAAACAAGGTGCGGTTGACATTAGTGCACAAAGCAAATTATTCCTGGAGAACGTTAGCGCCAACGACCAGAAACTGGCAAATATGAATATGCAGCTTGCAGCTTTGCAACAAGTTGAAAAATACCTGTTATCAAAAGATAAAACCGGAATTGTACCCTCCACGCTTGACGACCCTTTATCATTGTTGCCTACCATGCTTAAAAAACTCAATGAAGTAGAACTTGAAAAAGAAAAGCTAAGAAAAACGACTGCCGAAAACAATTCCATGATGACTGCACTGAATGACCAGGCGGCAAAATTAACCGCCAGTATTTCCGAGAATGTCCAAAGTCAGCGCAAAAACCTGGAAGCCAGCAAAGCAAATTTGAGCGCTACCAACAGTTCCTACTCCTCTTTGCTGCAAACCATTCCACAAAAAGAAAGAGACCTGGTGGAAATCAGCCGCCAGCAAAATATAGAAAACAACATATATTCATTTTTGCTGCAAAAAAGAGAAGAAGCCGCACTTTCTCATTCCTCCACAGTGGCGGACAACCGGTTGATAGATAAAGCGAAATCATCGCTATTGCCCGTAAGCCCCAATAAAATTTTGGTGTACCTGGTAGCAATCGTATGCTCAATAGGAACCGGTTTATTAATCATTACTGTAAAGGAATTATTTAATAACCGGATTCTATACAGAAGTGAAATTGAAAATTTAACTGCTGCTACCGTTCTGGGAGAAATAAGTTTTTCAAAATCGGCAAATTCTTTTGTGTTTAGCGAAGCCGCATCAGGCCGGGTAGCCGAACAATTTCGCAAACTAAGGGCTTCACTCAAATCCCTGGGCTTGGGAACAACCGGGAAATCAATATTGATTACCTCCACCATTGCCAACGATGGTAAAAGTTTTATTACTGCAAATTTAGGCCATAGCCTGGCCCTGTCCGGAAAAAAAGTGGTACTGATTGATGCGGATTTAATTAACCCTTCTTTAACCGGCAATTTCAATATTCATCAAGACCGGGGACTTAGCAATTATTTAGATGGCAACCAAACCCCCAACCAATTCATTTGTGCTTCCGGAATACACGACAATCTTTTCCTGGTACCAGCGGGTGCACCTCCTCTTAATCCATCTGAATTATTACTAAATGGCAAAATGGAAGAATTAATACGCTATCTGTCAGATAATTTCGATTTTATATTGGTCGACACGGCACCCGTCTCGGCAAAATCAGATGCCTATTCACTTTCGCCATTATGCCATGCCACAATATATGTAATCCGCCACGCCCATACCCCGCGGCCCGCAATAGAAAAATTAGACAAAGTAAACCGGGTAAATGAGTTAAAAAATATGGCAATTGTATTTAACGGGATCCAAACCAGAGGATTTGGCAGTGATGTATATGGCCAGGATCAAGGTTACGGGCATGCCTAACACACACAAAATGATAAAACACATACATCATTCCTGAACTTAAAAAATTGCGGTGAAATGTAACCAATAGCGGGCTCGTGCAGCAATCCACAATTTTATCACACTCCGGATAATTAAATTTCAATACCCGCCAATAGAATCGGAAATATCCAATAATGGCATTAAAACATTTACTTGGCTTTTGCACTATTATATTGTTCCTGGCATACTTCCACGGAAGTAAAAATAAAAACAGGGCCTATATACTGTTTGTACTGGCGTTATTCCCATTCATAGACTTACATATAACTACTGAACAATTTGGAACCCTATCAGTGTTCGACGCAATTTCATATTACATTTTATTATTCCGCATAAAAGATTTTGTATCCAATTTCAATTTAAAACGCATTTACTATATACTTTTTTTCAGTCTGGCCATCACTTTATTCATAGGCAGCCTTCAGTCAGATTTTGTTAGTAATTCGCTAATTAGTGGACTTAAATATCTGTCAGTTTTTATATACGGTAAAATGCTAATTGATGAATATAAAAACGATCCCGCATTTTCCAGGCTTGTATTGAAATTTCTAAAAATCATATGCCTGTTTTCAGTGGTGTTCTTTTTTATTCAGTTGAAAGAAGGACTAGGGGTCACCTTTTATCCAAACTTAAATCCAAATACGCAGGTTGAAGGACTAATACGCTACCCAAGCTTTTTCTTCGATCCCCAGGTATACGCACAGTTCTTAGCCATGTGCAGCTTTTTATTTCTGATTGCCATTAATACAGCACCACTGAAAACACAATTTTATAATATCGCGCTATTTCTGCTGATTGTTTTTGTGATATTCATGACAGGAGGAAGAGCTGGCCTGCTGGGTTTTTGTGCAGGTTTATTTATTCTATTTATATCAGGCAAAAACAAATTCCGTCTGTTTGTTGCAACGTGTTGTTTAGCGGGATACATAGCTGTTATCAGCTTTCCACAATCTTTTGCTGTATTTAACAGGGACGAAGGCGTTAATGACTCATTTGCTATCCGAAGCCAGATATGGAGAGAAGGCTGGCAGGTCTTTTCCAGCAACCCTTTATGGGGAGTTGGTATCGGCAACTATACCAGCTTCAATTTAAGGCATTTTAGTTTTAATGGCTATTATCTCATCAACAATGAGGTGGTTTACTATGGTACCGAAAACGGTTATCTGAATATCCTGGCTGAATGCGGAATATCAGGACTATTAAGCATTCTCCTGATCGTTACGACGCCGCTTATTACTTCTATCAAATTATACATCGGCAAAAAAGTTAATTACAACATCTTCTTTTTAGTTGCAAGCACATTTGCCTGGATGATTGCATTTATAACTACAAATACATTAGACGACAAGAGAACCGTAGTTCTTTTGGCGACCATACTGTGCTTGTTAATATCGCTGAACCACTCCCCCCAAAAAAACCATGCTTAGTAAATTAGCTATACACACATCGACCCTATTAAAAAACCCCACATTCAGCAACAGCTTCTGGGGTGTATTTGCCCAGGTTTCGCAAAGCGTATTTCTCAGTTTATTCTTTGTCATCATTGCCCGGGAATATCCAACGCACGAATTTGCCAATTATATTATCGCCAATGCTTTGTATCAATTGATAATTGCATTTTCTACTTTAGGGCTCAGTCAGTGGTTTATAAGAGAAATTCCGTATGTCACTGACAAAGTTGATTTAACTAACAAATTTTTTAAAATACAACTAATTCTCGGTATACTTTTCTATGTTATAAATATCTTCTTTGCCTATTTAGTCTACGATGATCCGGCCATCCATTTTCTTGCAATTATCCTGGGGATCAATATTGTATTTGATAATTTAATCAATGCAATAAAATCAATAAACATTGCAATGCTTGAACAACGAAAAACTTTTATCATTTTAACGATAGAATCATTTTTGAAATTCCTGGTAAGCTGTTTCCTGCTAATTCATGTTTTTTCAATAACTATTCTTGTAATTACTCTACTGGTCATCAGGTTTCTTTCGCTTAACCTGTTTCTCGCGTACGGCTCATCCGATATTATCCATTTGAAAAGTTTGCACAAGTACAAAATAATTCCGCAAGATTTTAAAAAAATAATTTTTGCAAACTGGCCTTTTATAGTCATCGGAGGAGTAGCAATGTTCAATTGGCGCATTTCTACCATTATAATCTCCAAAGCATTAACCAGTACCGACCTCGCCAACTATGAAATTTCATACAAACTTTTCTCAATAGCTCAAATTTTACCCGTAATTGTCTCTTCATCAGTATACCCGTCTCTCATAAAGTTTTACCGGGAAAAAAATTATGCTAAATTGAAGTCGTTCTATGCAAAGTTTCATACCTACTACTTATTATTCGGGCTTTTGGCTTATACCTTTGTCTATTCGTTTGCTGATTTTCTTTTGCCGTTTGCCTTCGGCCCAACGTATGCAGGGAACGCGGTCTATTCAAAGCAAATGTTTCTTACAATCCTGATATTTCCAACAGCATTGCTGCAGGCAAATATGCTTATTGCAATGAAGATGGAAAAAACAGACATGTTATTCAATTGCATTATTCTGTTTGTTAACGTAACCCTGTGTATTATTGGTCTGCATTTTATGAAATCACTGGCAATTGTAAATTTTTCCATTTTTATTGCTTTTGTAATTTTTCGCATATGCCAGGATATTCTCCTCTTCAGAAAGAAAATATTAACGTTTAACAATATCGCAGCGTTTTATATCATAAGCCTGGCGACAGTGCTCACCACTACACAGCTTTCAACCTTAGCCGGCCCCTTCTTAACATTCCTGTTCTATTGGGCTGCCATCGCTATCTATTATTACATAAAATACAAGTTTAAAGCCGGCTCCGAAAGCAAATTATTACCTGACCATAATCGGGACCTGGAATAACAGGCCAAAACCTAACAGGCGAAGCAAAATGTACCATTCAGTGATAAAAGACATAAGAAAACCAAAAATAACCTGGGTAACAGCGGACTATTTCGTGGACTGCGATTTCAATCCACAACTATTCACGGGGCTGCTAAAACTTTTTGATATACACTGGTTAATTATTTTACCAGCCAGGAACGCCAGATTTTGTGCCGGCGACTTCAAAGAAATTTCACAACTACCGGGGCTTCATGTTGAAATTATTCAGTGTAAACACAGAGCGAGAAGTCCAAAAATGCTGCTTTTCTATGAAAAACTTCACGTCCGCATTAAAGCCATTAATTCAGACCTGGTATACTTTAACGAGGTGCCTTCCAGCCCATACATTCTACCTCTTTATTGGCGATTAAATAAAAAGAAAACAATCGTAACCGCACACGACGGCAATGTGAAATCAAGTTTTAAGATGTTCCGGATATCAAAAGCGGCATTCAAGCTTGCTTTTAGCACTGTTGCATTCGTTAATATGTTTTCCGGTACACAAGCACAGATTTTTAGTTCCAATTATAAAAAAACAAAAATCTTCGTCATTCCATTGGGCCTAAAAGACTTCGGAAAAAGTAATCTGCTAAAACGAACAGATCATATAGTTTTTCTTTTCTTTGGCTCAATTCATCCAAACAAAAATCTCGGCCTGTTAATAGAAGCCGCCTGCAATATGTACGATAAGGGCGTACGCGGCTTTAAGGTCGCCATTCACGGATCATGTTCGGATTGGTCAGTCTACAAATCGAAAATAAGATATCCGGACATTTTTGAATGTGATATAAGGTTGCACCAAAATTCAGAAATACCCGATCTGTTTGCACAGAGCCACTATGTCGTATTTCCATACAGGCAACTATCGCAAAGCGGGGCATTAAAAGTTGCTTTTAATTATTGTACACCTGTACTTACTTCAAATCTTGAGGGATTTCTGGATGAAGTAAAAAATGGTGTTAATGGCTTTATTTTTGACTCGTGCGATACCGATAGTTTGGCGCATATAATGACCAATTGCCTGCATCTTGCACCGGCTGAATATACATTATTGCAAAATAAAGCCTGCGAACATAACAAGTTACACTTTTCAGCCGAGACCTTAGTTAGCAAATACATTGACATGTTTAACCATGTGCTTACCTGCAATCCGAAAAAATGAAAACAACAGACGCAAAAAATATATTATTCTTCCAGGATTCTATACTACCAAGTGAAGGCGGTGTTCCAAGGGCCTCAGACATTATTTCAAAAGAGTTAACCAGGCGTGGGTATCGCTGCTATTTTGTTTTTTATAATGCCGATAATAAAGAATATCCCGTAGAAACAAAATTGAAAGCCGACCTGAACAAACCATACAGATTTTTTGCAGCGTCGATCCTGAACTTTATAAAGACAAATGAAATAAATATTTTTATTTGTCACAATGCATATGCCACCAGGTTTATCAAAGTATACCGGGCTATACGACAAAAATATCCTTCATACCCTTTCTTTGGATACCTGCATGCATCACCCTCTCATTGGAGAAACACGTATGCATTGAAGACTGACACCTTAAACCATAAAGTGTTAAAAAATAATCTAAAGAAACTATTAAAAAGGATCATTTATCCAATATATAATCCCCATGTAAAATCAACCACAGCCATTTATAATATTTCCGACAAATTCATTTTGTTATCGGACTCATTTAGAAAATCTTTCAATGAAATATATACCGAAAATGATGCAGGACACAAATTAATTACTATACCCAATCCATTGACCTTTCCCGGCTATATACAAAATGAAGAAATAAACGACAAGCAAAACCTGGTTTTAATTGCGTGCCGTTTTGAGGAAACCCAAAAAAAAATATTTGTTGCACTAAAAATATGGCAACGCTTACAACCAAATACTGGCGACTGGAGATTAGTTATCATAGGCACCGGCCCTGATGAAAATTTTTATAAAAAATATGTTGCAGCAAATAAACTACATAATGTAGTATTTCTTGGCCGGCAAACGAACCTGCTGAACTATTACAAAAAAGCTTCCATTTTCATGATGACTTCCATCTGGGAAGGATTTCCCCTCTCACTGCTGGAAGCGTTACAAAACGGTGTAGTACCCGTAGTTTTTGACAACTTTTCGGCCCTACATGATATAATTTCCAATGAGGAAAATGGGTACATAATAGCGAATAACGATGTCGAACAATTTGCTGAAAAGCTTTCACACCTGATGCAGGACAAAAAAAACAGGCAATCCATGGCATTAAATGCAGTAACCCTGAGTAAAAGGTACCATGTTTCGAATATTGCGGACAAATGGGAGGCTTTATTTGCCGCAACAAACTAAGCGAAACCAAACTATGAATTCTATTTACTTCATATTTCAGGACTGGACAGCCAATCAAAAAAACACGAAAGGAAGAATAATATTGATCCTGTTCAGGATGGCAAATCTGTGCGCCAGAAAAAAAATCAATTATTATATAGGATTTCCCTACCTGATATTTTACAAAATATTCGTGGAGTGGATCCTAAGTATCGAAATCCCCTGGAATCTGAAAGTGGGCAAAAACCTGAAACTATTCCACGGTCAGTGCCTCGTAATAAACAAAAAAGCAATCATCGGCGAGAATTGCACACTAAGACATTGCACGACCATCGGGAATAAAAAACTGCGCAACGGCAGCATGAGCAGATCCCCGACAATAGGTAACAATGTTGATATTGGAAGCAATGCTTGCATTATTGGAGATATAAACATTGGCGACAACGTGGTAATCGGAAGTGGCGCTGTAGTTGTTAAAAACATAAGATCAAATAGTTTGGCCGTTGGCAATCCTGCCAGCGAAAAATCAATATAAAAAATCAAGAATACGCTGGCGCTATGAGGAATCAAATAATAATAACGTCTCCATGCCTGGACGAAAGTTTAAATGTTAGTGGTATTTCTACAATAACAAAATTTATAATAAAAAACAACAAAAGCCATGTTTACTCGCATTTTAAATTGGGCAAAACGGACGATCAAAAAAGAGGACTAAAATGGCTGCTGGGGATTCTATGGTCCTTTTTTGTTTGGTGCAGAATGCTGATTGCTAATAAAAATGTTGTTATACATTTTAACCACGCATTAGAAAAGCCCTCCATTATAAGAGACTTCCCTTTTATTGTAGCCGCCCGGTTGCTACGAAGAAAAATGGTTATTCATTTGCATGGCGGCATATACCTTGTTTCAGATCCGCCCAAATGGCTACGAAAGATTTCGACCCTGATTTTGACAACCAAAACACCAAAAATAGTTTTGAGTGCATCTGAAAAAGATATTTTATCTAAAAAATTCAATATTGATAATGTGTTTATTCTACCTAACAGTATTAATACTGATGAAGCAAAGACATTTGACCGCGTTTATTCTGGCAACAAACCCCTCAATCTTTTGTTTATGGGCCGGATAGTGAGGAGCAAAGGAATTGAATATATCTATGAAGCATGTGTACTGCTGCAAAAGAGAGAGATTAAGTTTAATTTGTTTCTTGCCGGAAAAGGAACTGAGCAGGATCTGTATATTTCGAAATTTTCATCGCTGCTTAAAGAAAATTTTATTTTTAAAGGCGTTGTATCAGGTAAAGAGAAAAATTCATTGATGCAAAAGTGTGATATTTTTCTATTACCGTCGGTTTCCGGCGAGGGCCTTCCAATAGCCCTGATAGAAAGCATGTCATTTGGGCTTGTTCCAATAACAACAAGCGATGGATCCATGCAACATCTGGTAAAAAATAAAGAAACCGGAATTATCGTGACCAAATATTCCGGAGAAGAAATTGCTGGTTCAATAGCGCAATTAAACGGCGACAGAACAGCACTCGAAGTTTTAGGCAGAAATGCTAAAAAACATATCTTACAAAACTACAATCCGAATAATTATATCCAGAACTTAAACCTGATATATAACGCTGCTACCTGAAAAAGGTAACATTGGTTTCTATTTAGATAACCACTTCAAGCTTTTCCCATTGATGATGTCTTCAATTATTTAATGTAATAATAGAAGAACAGAAATTATTATCTGTGCAAAGTTCAGACTGACGGTTATGTTCAGTTAATCGTCTCATACCCGGAAACAAAAGGACCAACCCAAAGATTAATCGCATTTAATCTTATGGCAAACTATTGCCAGTTACAGGATCAATGCTGCGATTGCCTTATATAAAACGGCGGCCGGCAAATCTCTACAATTATAAAAATCACCATGAAAGTTCAGCCAATATTTGATGTTCCAATAACAATTGGAGAGTACCATCATTTTGTCAGGAAAATTGTTCAACTTTCTGAGCATCCTTATGGATCATATGTATGCTTACTAAATGTACATATGATGATTGAAGCACAGCGGAAAGTCCATTTTAAAAATGTTTTAAAAGAAGCAGATCTCGTAACCCCCGATGGCAAACCCATTACCTGGGCATTACAAATACTTCATAATATAAAGCAGGATCGTGTTGCGGGTATGGATATTTTCCCTGACTTGCTGGCTGAAATGGAAAAAAATAATATACCGGCTTTTTTTTACGGGGGCACCGCCACAATGCTTGAAGATGCAAGATGCTATATAAAAAATAAATTTCCCGGGCTGGTTATTGCAGGATGTATTGCTCCGCCGTTCAGGCAACTTTCAATTGCCGAAACCGAAGCAGATGTTCTGGAAATCAACAGGTCTAATGCAAAAATTATATTTATCATTTTAGGTTGTCCAAAACAGGAAATCTGGATGTCCATTATGAGAGAAAAAATAAACGGAGTCATGATTGGCATCGGTGGTGCATTACCAGTTCTAATCGGGAGGCAGAAAAGGGCTCCTGTATGGATGCAAAAAAACGGATTGGAATGGCTTTTTAGGCTAATGCAGGAACCCAAAAGATTATTTAAGAGATATACGGTGACAAATGCCTGGTTTCTCGTCCTGCTCTCTAAAGCCTATTTAAAAAAACTATTTACAGGATCCAAATCACTATAACTTACCATGATCCCAACAATATTATATTACTCCTTAAAAATACTTGCTGCGGCCATTCCAACTATTTGACAAGGTCACAAAAGTTGCCGTCCAACGGCTTGATGCAATCCTGGCCATTTTAGGCAGGGTTTTGAGTGATGAGCGCGACGGGCAAAGTCTGTTGTAAATTCTTTGGTTAAAAATTAAATCGCTGCGCCATTATCTCCTTATTTTCACCGCATGAAAATGTTTATCAGAATCAGCGGTGCGCTATATGCTGCCCTGCTTTTTTACATTTTTTTCCTGGCCCGGCGAAGGCCGCATGCTACGTTGTTCCAGCACAACATGCCGAAAAATATTTTTCCCCTGAAAAATAGGATAGCGGAACTGGGTTACTACCACAACCTCTCCCCCTGGCTGAAACTGAATTTCATAGTTAATATTGTTGGCAATATCGGGTTGTTTGTTCCCATCGTTTTCTTCCTCCGCTTCATCTTCAAAATTACCAATCCCTGGTTAATCCTGTTTATCTGCGGTACAATGAGTACCTGCGTGGAGTTAACTCAATATATCTTTAGCATTGGCGTGGCGGATATTGACGACATTATTCTGAATACCGTGGGCGCCGCACTGGGCATCCTGTTGCTGACCCTGTTGAAGAAATGGCTGCCGCGGCTATACCTTATATCTGACAATCAAATACAAACACTTTCATCAAAACATTTTTCCTGACCCACCTCTTACTTACGTTTTTTGCTGCAATAACCCCTGCAGTGCCGAAAACAGCTTAAAGCGCTTTGCAGTTAATTTGTGAAATATGAACTTTTACAAATGCCCGGAATCAATAACCAGCAAAGCAGATGGGGTTTATTTTTTCCGCCTGCCCGCGTTTAATTGCGTTTAACATTTCTATTACCTACCCCGGTACAAGTTTTGCCTGTTTCACAACATGAAATCATTAGTGAGGATAGGAGCCGCCTGTTATGCGGGCGCATTAACATATATTTTTTTCCTGGCCAGCCGGAGGCCATGGCCCACTTTCTTAAAACACCGGGTAGTAGTAAATGTAATGCCCCTGAAGCACAAGTTGGATGAGCTGGCCATATATGGCTCCCTGCGGCCGGTTGACAAATGGAATTTTTTTACGGATTTATTGGGCAATATCCTCCTGTTTATTCCTATGCCATTTTTCATGGTCACCCTCTTAAAAATAGAAGAACGCTGGAAAACCATCTTCCTTGCCTGGCTGGTAAGCACCTGTGTAGAATACACTCAGTTTATTTTCAGCGTGGGTGTAGCAGACACCGACGACATTATATTAAACACACTTGGCGCGGCGCTTGGTGTGTGGATGATTCAACTATATCAGAAATATGCCGTCCGTCTTAACTGGCCGGCGGCGTTTCAGCTATCTTAACCAGTTGGAAATGGCCCATCGCAGAACGCCGGGGCCATGATATCCGCTTATCCGTGACGTCACCCTGCCAATCCCCAGCTGCCTTTCAAACAAATTTCTCCTGCCAGGCCAATATACCACCCTCTACATTTACCGTATTGGTAAAACCCTGCGCTTCTAGATACATAGCGGCCATGGCGCTGCGCTTGCCGCTGCGGCAATGCAAAATAATTTCTTCATTTTCCAACCCGTCCAGTTCATCGGCCTGCATGGATTGTATTTTACCCAATGGAATCAGTTTAGCACCAATATTGAATTCCTGGTATTCGTTGGGTTCGCGTACATCAATCAGGTTAAGCTTTTCTCCTGCATCCATCCTGGCTTTTAATTGCTCTACAGTAATACTTGTCATGCTATTACGAATTAATTGCGGTTCTTAATAATTGTTATCAGATTTATCTTTTACCGGCGCAACCACAGAATCTGATACGGCCGGTTTTTCAACACTCAGTCTTATATCAATCAACTGCCCGGGGTGAATCCTGTTTACGCGGCGGTCTTCTGTAAGCCGGGGCGGGTTTTGCCAGTATATAAATGCATTCAGGGTATCTTTTATGCCGGGCTCCGGCACTACCGATCCAAATTCCAGTCCAACACCTTCCATCAATACTTTCGCTTCGTTGTACGTCATACCAATTAATTGCGGCACAGACATATCAACATCTGCAATACCATTACTTATTACAAGATCTATTTTGGCACCCAGTGGAACCTTTGTGCCAAAACTGATTTCAGCTCCGTTATAAGATTGTTTTTTTACAGAATTCTTGGCAAAATCCGCCACAAAAGAAGTGTCGCCCAGTTTTAACCCGGTTTGTTTTAATAGTATTTGCGCACTACGAAAGCTCTGGCCCACCAGTTGCGGCATTTGTATAAACGGAGCAGCACTGCGGTTAATGGTAAGATATACAGTCCGGTTAATTTTAACTTCGGCATCTGCATCCGGAAATTGTTTTACCACATTTAGCGGCGGCAGTGTGTCTACATATACTGAATCCTGTATCTGCACATCAAAACCCTGGGTTTCCAGTTGCTTTTTTGCATCGGCTAAACTTTTACCGGCTACCTGTGGTATTTTTAAAATTTTACCGTGATGGGTTATCCAGTTTAAGGAAAGCAGGAAGATAAAAATCATCACCGTTACCAGTGCAATTGCAAAAATGATGTTTGCCCAGAGGGGTTTTTTGGTAATAAATTGAAACACGTTATTGTTTGCTGTTGTTTTAATGTTTGTTGTTTACACGGAGTAATTACTGAATGCTTAATTACCACTTATTTTTCTCTGTCCAGTGCATCGTTTATCAGCGCCGTATAAAAATCCTTTAAATTCCAGCCCATGGCAGCAACCTGTTGTGGTACCAGGCTGGCTTCTGTTTGGCCCGGAACGGTGTTAATCTCCAGCATATAAGGCTGCCCCGTCTTTTCATTATAAATAAAATCGATCCTTACAATGCCCCGGCAATTAAATACCTGGTAGATTTTTTTTGCGGTGGCCCTTACTTTCTCTGCGATGCTTTCTTCAACTACTGCGGGTGTTATTTCTTCCGTAAAACCGGCTGTATATTTGGCTTCGAAATCAAAAAATTCTTTTTTGGTTTTTATTTCTGTAAAAGGCAAAGTAATAATCTCTCCTTTCGACCGGAATACGCCAATGGTAAATTCGCGGCCTTCAATAAATTCTTCTACCAGTACCTGGTTATCTTCCCTGAATGCTTTTTCAATGGCTGTACCCAATTCTTCGGAGGCATTGTTGACCCTGGACATACCGATACTGGACCCGCCATTATTGGGTTTTACAAATACCGGGAAACTGAGCTGGCTGGTGATTTCTTCCGGACTTTGAAACCTGTCTTTGATAAGCAACACAGACTTTGCAACATGTATACCAGAAAACGCAGCAACAGCTACCGTATAGCGCTTATTAAATGTTAATGCCGAGGTGGCTGCATCGCATGAAGTGTAGGAAATGCCCACCATATCAAAGTATCCCTGTAACTTACCATCCTCGCCGGGTGTGCCATGAATACCAATAAAGGCCGCATCAAATTTTATCTTATTGTTGTCAATGGTTAAAGAAAAATCATCCCTGTTTACATGTATTTTTTCGCCGGAAGCAGCGGTATAAAGCCAGGCGGAAGGCGTAATATCAATTTTGTATACCCTGAACAATGCAGGGTCAAGGTTTTTCTCAATGGTAACTGCACTTTTATATGAAATGGCTGCCTCTCCGGAATAACCACCGGTAATAAATGCAATATTGGGTTGTTTTGCCATAGTAAACTGGGTTTCTGCTGCCGGGTTTTGCCCAACAATAACGCAAATATTGAGTAAAAATTCAAGAACAGGAAAAATATCACCTCAAGGCGGCGGGCACCCGAAGATTTTTATAATTGTTATGATTTTTTTATGATTCGGGCTGGCTGATTGTGTTGCCTGTTTAACATTAGCATGTTTAAAAAATGACCAGGCATTGTTTAATGATGACCGCTTTATCCCGTAAAAAACACCGGGAGTCCGCGTTTCCGTGCAGGCATAAAAAAGGTGAAGGAATTATTACCTTCCTTCACCAGATTTCCAGCGGAACATATCACCCGCTTATTGAGTGTAGCTTACGCTACAGGTAGAACATTTTTGTTACTGTCAAGGTAATGCAAATTTTCATTGCATCATTAATTTGAACAGCAAAGTTTTGCACAATCAGATATGCAATTTTTCTTTTTTTGCCATTAACTCATCAACTGTTTCTTTATACATTTCATCGGGCACGCAGCAATCTACGGGGCAAACGGCTGCACATTGCGGCTCTTCATGAAAACCCTGGCATTCTGTGCATTTATTGGGTGTAATATAATAAGTGTCTACGCTTATTGGTGCATTCTTCTGGCTGGCATCTACTACGGATCCGTCCAGCAGGGTGAACTGTCCCTTTACTGTTGTGCCATCTGCAATGGCCCATTCCACGCCGCCTTCATAAATAGCATTATTTGGACATTCGGGCTCGCAGGCGCCGCAGTTTATACATTCTTCCGTTATCTTAATAGCCATGGTCTGTTAATTTAAATGGGTTAGTTTACAATTATCTTTGCCCACAAATTTAATACTGCGAGATGAAATTACAAGAACGTATTGATTTATTAGTGAAACTGGGCAATTATTTACTGTCGGATGAACCTGCCTGGGCGACTGCTAAAGAAAATGCGGAAAGACAAAATGGATGGTTTACACAACCTTTTATTGAACTGGCAGTCTCCAACATAGTAAACAATTTTTTAAACCCCGGAATATTAAATGATTTTGCAGCCACTTACGCCCTGCCCGATAAGCAGTACCACGCAAAAAAAACAGGACTTGTAATGGCAGGCAATATTCCCCTGGTGGGTTTTCACGATTGGCTTTGTATTTTCTTAAGCGGGCACCGCGCCTTTGTAAAACCTTCTTCCAAAGACCTGGCGCTGATTACACATATTACAGAAAAACTGTGCGAGTGGAACACTGAAATAAGAGAACAGACCATTTTTTCGGACATGCTGAAAGATTGCGACGCTTATATCGCCACCGGCAGCAACAATTCTGCCCGTTATTTTGATTACTATTTCAGCAAGTATCCGCATATCATCCGCCGCAACCGTACCTCGGCAGCTGTATTGACCGGCAGGGAAACGGAAGCCCAGCTAAGCAAATTAGCAGACGATGTAAACCTGTATTTCGGGCTTGGATGCCGTAGTGTTACCAAAATCTATACGCCCGCCAATTACGATTTTGTACCGCTTTTGGCGGCTTTTAACAAATACAGCTATTTTGCCGACCATAACAAATACAAAAACAACTACGACTACCAGCTGGCCATATTGCTTCTTAACAACAAGTACTATATGACCAATGGCGCCATTTTACTGGTAGAGAATGCAGCTGTTTTTTCCGCCATCAGCCAGCTCCACTACGAGTTTTATACCGGCGATCCCGGTAAAATATTACACGGGCTGCAAAACAACCATGATATACAATGCGTTATTGGTAACGGAGCAATCAATTTTGGCGAAGCGCAGCACCCGGCCCTGACCGATTTTGCGGATGGGGTGGATACCATGGCTTTCTTATTGGGCCTGGGAACGGCCAATCCCGGCCCGGGGGTTTGAAGCAGCGTTTTGCGATAAGCCAATTCCAGCCTATTGATGCTGCGCAGTTATGATGATTGGCTATTGACGTCTCACGATTTTTTGTAAATTTGGAATACGAAGTACGAAGACTTTGGTAAAACATTTGTTAAACAAGATAAGCGGCGAACCGTAATGATACCCGCTTCGTTATTTTGTATGGAAGCAGGAACCTGATTAGGGAGCCAATACCAGATAAACTTAAATACATATGAAACTAAATCAAGTAGCAGCCGTTATGCTGATCAGTGCCACTACCGCAATGGGTAGTATGTGGGCCTACAACAAAATTACACAACACGATACCTATGTCTACCAGGCACAGGCTGTCAATACAACAGCTGCAAAAACGCCCTCCAACTATGCAAAATTTGATGGTGTAACGGGTACGAGTAATGCCCCCGCAGATTTTACAGCAGCCGCCAGCGCGGCCATACCAGCCACCGTGCACATTAAAACAAAAACAAATGCAGTAGCCACTAATAATCTTCCGCGCCGTAATCCTTTTTCGGATTTATTTGGAGACGGTTTTGATGACCTGTTTGGCGATCGCAGCCGCAGTCTTCCCCAAATGGCTTCTGGTTCCGGAGCCATTATTAGCGAAGATGGTTATATTGTTACCAATAATCACGTCATTGACGGGGCCGATGATATTAACGTAACCCTTAGCAACCAAAAATCTTTTAAGGCTAAGCTGGTAGCAACAGATGCCAGCAGCGATTTGGCCATTATAAAAATTGAAGCCAAAGGTCTTCCCTTCTTACTGTATGGCAATTCAGATGAGGTACAGGTAGGTCAGTGGGTGCTGGCTGTAGGTTATCCGCTTACACTGGAAGCCACTGTTACCGCCGGTATTGTTAGTGCCAAAGGAAGAACGCTGGATATTAACCGCAGGCAGAGCAAGAGCCCCGTTGAGTCCTTTATCCAAACCGATGCGGCTGTAAACCCGGGCAACAGCGGCGGGCCGCTTATTAATACAGAAGGCAAACTGGTTGGAATTAATTCTGCCATTGCTTCACCCACCGGTTCTTATGCAGGATATTCATTTACCATTCCCGTAAATATTGTAAGGAAAATTACATCAGACCTGATGAAGTTTGGTACCGTGCAACGTGCATACCTTGGTATTAACTACGCGCCCAGCAACCTGAGCGATGATGTAAAAAAACAAAATGGCATTAAAGACGGCGAAGGGGTGTATGTAACCGGTGTTACAAAAGATGGTGGTGCAGCGGCTGCAGGTATTAAAGACGGCGATTTTATTACCAGGATAAATGGTGTATCCATTAATTCCGGTGCCGATTTGGTTGGCCAGATTGCCATCTACCGTCCGGGAGATAAGGTAAAAGTTTCTTATGTACATGATGGGAAAGAAATGACCACCGAAGTAATGCTTAAGAACAGCAGTGGCAATACAGATGTGGTAAAGACTTCCGTACTTGACAAACTGGGTGAATTTGAAACCATCTCCAAAAAAGATGCAGCAGAATACGGCATTAAGGCGGGTGTAAGAATAAAGTCAATGAATGAAAAAGGCCCTTTAAGTAAAACAAGGATTGAAGACAACTACGTAATTACCAAAGTAAATGGCAATGATGTAGCAACAGTAGAGGATTTGAGAAGGGAAGTAGAAAAAAATCCTACCGGCACTTTAAAACTTGATGGCGTTTATCCCGGCTACGAAGGCAATTACCCGATTACTGTAAAACTGGGCAGCGATAACTAATTAAATTGAAACACCACCAGAAGAATCCAGGGATATCCTTTTTTATAAAGGCCGGAGCTGTAAGAAGCTCCGGCCTTTGTGTTTTGAGGGGAAGAAATTGTTAGCTGTTAGTCGTTAGCTGTTAGCATGTTTGTACAGCATGTCAGGACTAATGGCTAAAAGCTAACAGCTATCTTGCGTATACCTGGTACTCCCAGGGCTGCAGGGCAAAATGTTTTTCGTTGGTAAAATCTTTTACGGCATTGGAAAATACATTGGTATAGCTGCCTGTTAATTCCCCATCTGTAATATGCACCAGTGGTTTATCCTGGTCAGAGAGGTTTAATACCACCAGTACTTCATTACCGGTTTGTGTGTTCTTGCGCAGAAAAGAAAATACAAACTGGTTGGCATCTGTATGCAACCGGTATGTTACAACATCAGTACTTCCGGCTTTTAAGGCAGGGTTGCTTTTCCTGAGCAGCAGTAATTGTTTAAAAAAACCTTCCAGCAAATAATGGCCATTCCACTCAATATAATCCTTATCAAAAAATTTAAGCCTTTTTTTATTCGGCAATTCCTGTCCGCTGTAAATTAAGGGAACAGCATTCCAGGTGCAGCACAACACGGCAAAAGCTTCTGCAGAGGCCCCCAGCCTTTCATATTCACTGCCACTATGTGAATTTTCATCATGGTTGGTGGTAAACATAACCCGTTGCGAAGTGGCCGGAAACATGCTGTCGTAATATTTCAGCACTTCATCCAACCCGCCTATATCTGTTTCATGCCGCCAGTATGCCTCCATTTTATGCAGCCATTTCCATGTATAGGTTGCATCAAACACTTCATGGTAATTAATTTCTTCGCATTCTGCCAACCAGAATAATTTTTGTATGCTGTCCAGTTGCCTGCGCGCCGTCTTCCAGAAATCGAGGGGCACCAGCATAGCCATATCGCAACGAAACCCGTCTATCCTGCATTCTTTAACCCAAAATTCCATAGCGGCTGTCATGGCCGTCCATAAAGCCGGGTTATCATAATTTAAATCAATCACATCATTCCAGCCATGTGCATCATAAAAATGTCCTTCTAAATTTTTGCGGTAAAAATCCGGGTGTTCCCTTGTCCATTCATGATCCCAGCCGGTGTGGTTGGCTACCCAGTCTATAATTACCTTAAAACCCAGGTCATGTGCTGCTGCAACCAGGTTTTTAAAATCGCCGATGGTACCATATTCCGGGTTGGTTTGCACATAACTGCTGCAGGCATAATAACTGCCCAGCGTACCCAGTCTTTTTTCTTTGCTGATGGGTGTTATGGGCATAAACCACAATGTTTCAATACCCATTTGGCGCAACCGGGGCAATTCTTTTATAAATGCATTAAATGTGCCTTCATTGGTATATTGTCTTAAATTAACCTCGTAAATATTTGTATCGCTGGCCCATGCTACGGCGCTGAATTGCTCCATAATAGCTATTGTTATTTTGAATGTTAAATTTTAATTTTTAATGCCTCTTCCCCAAACCATCCCGAATTTACATAGTTGCTATAATCCTGCAAGAAAAGCATTTAAAATTCAACATTTATAATAACCCTCGACAGTTTGTACCTTTAAAGGTGTAATTATAAAAATGCCCCTCCCCAAAATGTCACGAATTTACATAGCTGCCATAATCCTGCAAGAAAAGCATTTAAAATTCAACATTCAAAATTTATAATAACCCTTTATGCTTTGTACCTTTACCGGTGTAATTATAAAGTTGCCGGCCGCCCTTAATTTAATGCGCAGTTAATGAAAACATTCAATGTTCCCCTTACCTATAGAAGCCCGCTGATTACCGCGGTTAAAAATAAACGCAGAAAGGATGATAAATTAAAAAAAGATTTTAATCCTACCCTGCTCAATTTTGGCCCCCTGCATATCTACCTGGCCCGTCATTTTGGTTTTTGCTACGGGGTGGAGAATGCTATTGAAATTGCATTCAGGACCATTGATGAAAACCCCGGCAAACAGATTTTTTTATTGAGCGAAATGATACACAACCCCCAGGTAAATGCGGATTTACAGGAAAGGGGGGTTCGTTTTTTACAGGATACTTATGGCAAACAGATCATTCCTTTTGATGCTGTAACGGCAAATGATATTGTATTGATACCTGCATTTGGTACCACCCTGCAAACAGAAAAAATGCTGCACGAAAAAGGTATCCACACAGAAAGATACAATACCACCTGCCCGTTTGTAGAAAAGGTATGGAACCGGAGCGAACAAATTGCCGGCAAAGGCTACAGCATCGTTATACATGGCAAGCCAAAACACGAAGAAACCAGGGCCACTTTCTCACATGCCGCTGCTGCTGCGCCTTCGGTTATTGTAAACGATATGGCCGAAACAACAGCACTGGCCAAATACATTACAGGAGAAAAAGATCCCTCCCTGTTTTATACTGAATTCAGTGGCAGGTTTTCGGATGGCTTTGACATAAGTAAAGATTTGCAGCGCCTGGGTGTGGTAAACCAAACCACGCAACTGGCCACTGACACGCAAGCCATTTCTGATTACCTGAAAAAAACCATTATGCAGCATTATGGTTTAAACGAGACAACCATTGCAGAGCGGTTTGCCGATACGCGGGATACCCTCTGTTATGCTACCAATGATAACCAGTCGGCCGCAACAGGAATGCTTCAAACCCCTGCCGATCTTGCCATTGTAGTGGGGGGCTATAATTCGTCCAATACAACCCACCTGGTAGAATTATGCGAAGAAAAATTGCCGGCCTATTTTATAAACAGCGATGACAAAATATTATCCGCAAAAGAAATATTGCATTATAATTATCATACAAAGCAGGAACTGTTAACCGCTGACTATTTACCGGCTAAGGAACCTGTTCGTATTTTGGTTACCAGTGGTGCTTCCTGCCCGGATGCAGTGGTAGAAGCGGTTATAAGAAAGCTGGCATCGTTTTATGCGGTGGAACAGGAAATGGAACGAATGATTTCGAAAATGGATGAAATGTCGGATGTCTGATGCGGGGATGGCTGATTTCTTTTACCAGATTCTCCATGGATAGTGTACATCAGACATTATAAAATCAGACATCAGACATATTTAGATGAGATGTGGGGACGGCTGATTTCTTTTACCGGTTCCATGGATAGCGTACATCAGACATTATAAAATCAGACATCAGACATATTTACATGAGATGTGGCGATGGCTGATTTCTTTTACCGGATTTTCCATGGATAGCGTACATCAGACATTATCACATCAGACATCAGAGATTATTACGTAACTTATAAAAAAAATACAATCATGAAACTTACTTACCTCCTGGCATTGTTAATAATTACAGGCACTACCGTTTCCGCGCAACAAAAAAGAGATACGGTTCATCATGCTTCCAATGCAAAAAAGAAAGCAGACAGGAAAGAGGAACTGAAGCTGACGGATAAACAAGCTGCCGATTTAAAAGCATCTAAAAAAGAATACAAAGACGAAAAGGAAAAAGTAAAAAACGATACCAAACTTACTGCCGCGCAAAAAGAGGCGAAGATTAAAGAGCTGAAAGAAGAAAAGAAAAAAAAGGTAGATGCTACACTGACGCCAGAGCAGAAAGAGAAAGCAAAAGCGTTGAAACAAGAAAAGAAAAAGAAGAAGAAAGCTGAAAAAGCAAAACAATAGAATCCTCTTTCACGCAAAGAAGCAAAGGAGCAAAGATTGGTATCTGCCCTGGTTTCACAGAAATAATCAAGTCCAGGCACCGCTGTGCCTGTATTGCTTTGCTTCTTGTTTTCTTTGCCTCTTTGCGTGAAATGCGCGTCTACACAACTCACACGCAAAGAAGCAAAGGAGCAAAGATTGGTATCCGCCCTGGTTTCACAGAAATAATCAAGTCCAGGCACCGCTGTGCCTGTATTACTTTGCTTCTTGTTTTCTTTGCCTCTTTGCATGAAATGCGCGTCTACACAACTCACACGCAAAGAAGCAAAGGAGCAAAGATTGGTATCCGCCCTGGTTTCACAGAAATAATCAAGTCCAGGCACCGCTGTGCCTGTATTACTTTGCTTCTTGTTTTCTTTGCCTCTTTGCGTGAAATGCGCGTCTACACAACTCACACGCAAAGAAGCAAAGGAGCAAAGATTTGCGTTTGCCCTGGTTTCACAGAAATAATCAAGTCCAGGCACCGCTGTGCCTGTATTGCTTTGCTTCTTGTTTTCTTTGCCTCTTTGCGTGAAATGCACGTCTGCACAACTCACACGCAAAGAAGCAAAGGAGCAAGATTTGCGTTTGCCCTGGTTTCACAGAAATAATCAAGTCCTGGCGCAGCGGTGCCTGTATTACTTTGCTTCTTGTTTTCTTTGCCTCTTTGCATGAAATGCGCGTCTACACAACTCACACGCAAAGAAGCAAAGGAGCAAAGATTGGTATCCGCCCTGGTTTCACAGAAATAATCAAGTCCAGGCACCGCTGTGCCTGTATTACTTTGCTTCTTGTTTTC
>Ga0207641_10000300_pt1 | contig 61832 bp, 59 predicted proteins | sample KBSSwiS62_FD_184306 | JGI IMG/M metagenome (GOLD analysis project Ga0207641, IMG submission 184306) | Switchgrass rhizosphere microbial communities from Kellogg Biological Station, Michigan, USA - KBS Switchgrass S6-2 (SPAdes) (version 2) | ecosystem: Host-associated > Plants > Roots >...
CCCATTGGTCATCTCGTAGTGCGTCGCAATCCATCGCTGATCCCCAAAATCAGCCTTGAATCCGATGTCACTCCATTTGGGAATCCCAAATCCTTAAATCGTCACCACACCCTAGTGCTGGTGCGAAGGAAAGTTCCCTGTGCTGCGATTTTGGAGCATTATAGCCCAGCGTCACCGCCCTCCCGACCTGATGGAACTGATCTGGCACCAACGGAGAAAGTTGAGGTCCGGCCCTCTCGCCTCACCTTGTCACTGGACGAAAGAATCGCGGCGGAAATGGCGCTCCAGCGGGGCCAGCTGGATCGCGCAGTTCATTGCGCTCGCCGGCATCAGGACTTAGCGGAATCTGCATGCCGCCAGTCTCTTCCAGCTTATGGAAAAGTTTGGTGCTCATCTTTTCCGCGAGAGCCTCATGGCCAGGACGCGCAAGCAGATTGTCATTCTCCTTGGGATCAGCAGTGAGATCATAGAGCTCGTCGAGATCCCAGATACCGTGGAAATGAATATATTTGTAGCGGTCTTCGCGTAGCGCATGCACCGTTGGCGTCTGAGGGAAATTGCGTTCCCAATAATATTCATACATGAGTTCACTGCGCCATGGCGCAGATTTTCCCTGCGCCAACGGTAACATGTTATCGCCTGCCATGCCGTCGGGGGCTTTCAAACCTGCGGCAGCAAGCATCGTAGGGGCAACATCGATATTCGCCACAACCTGATCGATGGTACCAGCGCCAAACAGCGATGGGCACCGCATCAGCATAGGCACGCGCATTGATTCCTCATATGCCGCCCGCTTGTCGATCAGGCCATGCTCGCCAAACATAAAGCCATTGTCGCCCATGTACAGGATGAGGGTGTCGTCCAGGTCCCCACGGCGCTCGAGCAAGTCCATGATACGGGCGAGACCCTCATCGACGGCGAGCAGTGTTTCCATGTAGCGCTTGTAATAGTCTCCGATGTCGAGCGTTCCATGATAGGGATAGTCAACCCCATGCCAGCTGTTCCGCTGGTTTTCGACCCACATCGGTCGGCCAGGCACGCCCGGTCGCATATTGTCCGGATAGCGAAAAGTCTCATTCGCGTAGAGTCCGGCATGCCGCTTGGCAGGGATGAACTCCGAGTGCACGGCCTTATGCGCCAGATGCATCATCCATGGGCGCTTACGTGACCGACTGCCGATCCAGTCGAGCGCGTAATCAGTCAGCTCATCCGTAATATAGCCATTCTGTGGCACATGGTGGCCGTCGACGTTGAGGCCGTCTGCGCTCGGTAAATAGGTTCCCTGCCCCTTGAAGCTGACCCAGCGATCAAAGCCTGGCTGCGGCGTATCAGTCTCCATCCCCATATGCCACTTACCGATGAACGCGGTTTCATACCCCGCCTTCTGGAGATATTCTGGATAATAGATTAAGCCGGGCGGTATAGGATGATTATTGTCCACGACGCGATGCTGATGCGCGTAAAGGCCAGTGAAAATCGATGCCCGACTGGGCGAGCAAAGCGCGGTCGTGACAAAGGCATTGCGGCAATGAACGCCTTCACGCGCGAGGCGATCGAGCGTAGGCGTGTCACCGAACGACTGCGCCTTCATGAAGCCCATAGCATCATAGCGGTGGTCATCAGTGAGCACGACAAGGATATTGCGGGGTTTGACGCCAGCCATGTTGCGCAGCGCCAGTCGCTTTTCAACTGGCGCACTCGACGCCTTGGCTGCCCAGCTATAGAGTCCGAATGCCCCGGCACTGCCTGCCAGCAGCAGGCCTCGCCGATCCACATCCTGTGTCATTCATGCCTCCCGACATGGGCGTAGGGATCGGTCTGTCCGGCAAGCCACGGATCCTTTGATGCGGCACGAACCGCGCGGAGCCGCTCAGCCAACGCTCCCTTGACGGCAGCATAGGCGGGGTCGGCAACCACATTGTTCAACTCATCGGGATCACGCGACAGGTCATATAATTCTTCCGAACCCCGTTTCAGATAGGCCGCCTGGGTCCGCTTGCCGATCAGGATAGAGGGATCTGCACTGATGGCTTTCCATGACGGTGACCCGGCGACATCGCCCGCTATGGGATAGTCAAGCGGATAGGCAAGGTTGAGCATATAGCTGTGCGTTCGAGTGCGGATGGCGCGCATTGGATAATATTGATTGATTTCATGGAAATCATGGCTGGCAAAGACAGCGTCACGTTGCGCATCATCCTGTCTCCCCAGAAGCGGAAGCAGTGAGCTGCCGGACAAGGGGTAAGCCGCAGGTGGAGCGACGCCTGTCCACTCCAATATGGTCGGCGCAATATCGACCCAGCTTACCATGGCCTTATTGACCGACGGCGTACTGCCTGGCGCGTGGATGATCAGTGGGAGATGCAGGCCCGGGTCGTAGAAATTAGTCTTTGCGCCAGGAAAGGGACGGCCGTTGTCACTGAGGAAGATGACCAATGTTTCGTCGGCACGACCGATGGTCGCAAGATCATCGAGAATCATGCCAACCCCGGTATCGAGACGGCTGATCGACTCATAATATTCGGCCAGATCCATTCGCACAGCCGGCAGGTCGGGCAGATGAGATGGAACAGGAACCCTGCGCGGATCATAGCGGTTTGTCTTGACGTCCGGCCATGCGCGATTATTGCCATAATCAACAGCGGCACGGTGGGGGTCGCTATAGGCAATCGTCACGAAGAACGGCCGGTCATCTGACGCGCGAATGAAACTCGACGCCGCTGTGGCAAGCTCACGCACATCGCGGACGCCCGACCGCTCGGGCACCAGTTCAGCCTCGTAGGGAAAAGCAGAATCGGGACCGACATGCTTTTTGCCAACAAGGGCCGTCGCGTAGCCAGCGCCACGCAATAGTGAGGGCAAGGTTTCGATGCCGGGCAGAAGCGACTGGTGGTGCACGTCGTGCTGAAGCCCGTACATCCCGTTCTGATGCGTATAGAGGCCCGTGTTGATGACAGCACGGCTTGGGCTGCAGGAGGAGACCGCAGCATAGCCTTGCGTGAACAATGTGCCCTCTCGCGCCAGACGATCAAGGCGTGGGGTGTGGATCGGCACCCCATAGCAGCCAAGATCCAGTCCTTGATCATCGGAGATCAGGAGCAGGACATTGCGCTGCTTGCCCTTGATTGTCTGCGCAAGCGTAGCCGGGGCGGCAGAAAGTGCTGCCGCCCCGGCCATTCCCTTCAGGACATCCCGCCGATCCATGATGGGATCAGAAGCTGACCGCCGCGCTGAACCGGAACGAGCGCCCGAGGATCGGACGCGCGAGGATTGCGCCAGTGCCCTGCCCGCCAATGATACGGGGATTACCTTCGGTCAGCCCCAGTTCGTTAGTCAGGTTATTCCCTGTAACCGCCAGCTTGAGACGATCGTTGACATCGACAGACACGCCCGCGTCCAACTGGTAAAAGTGCGGCAGGACCTGGTTGTTTTCAGGATCCGAGAAGCGGTCACCGGTATATTGAAGCGTCGCGAAGATGGATGGACGGAGGCTTCCGACCTGCAGCTCATAGGCAGGCGTGACGCGCCATGTCCACTTTGGCTGACGCTGCACCTGGTTGCCGGTATTGTCGATCGCACCATTGCCGGTGAAGAAGTCGCGATAGCTGGCATCAAGCCATGTGCCGGCCGCCGCGATGCTGAAGCCATCAAAGGGCCGAACGACGCCTTCCAGCTCTACACCGGTCGCCTTGGCGCCGCCGTTGGAGCTGACGGGAATGTTGTTGATCAGCGTTGTAGTGGCGAGACCGTCAAACTTGTTATGGAAGACGGTAGCATAGAGGTTTGCAAAGCGCGTCGAGAGCTTCAGTCCGGCCTCATAGGTGTCAACTTTCGCAACAGCAGCAAGGCCGGTACCATCGGCGATATTGGTTGCCGTTGCTTCCCGCAAATTGTCGAATTGCGGGAAGCTGTTACCGCGGCTATACCGCACGAACACGCCGATCTCGCGGCTGAAATCATAGTTGGCGCCAGCCGTCCACGACCACGCCGAATCCTTGTAGTTGATGAAACGCGCATCACCCAAACGCGTGACCGTGTTGTCATACAGCGTGTTCGCATCACCATCCAGATTGACCGTGCCGCCATTCGCTGAAGTGCTGAGCGTAGCGTCAACCACGTGCCGCTGCCAGCGAATGCCACCATCCACGCGCAGTTCGGGCGTGATCTGCAGTTCATCGACGGCGTAAAAAGCGTAATCACTGCCCTGATAGAAGCCCCGCACCTGGAAGGCGGGACCGCTGGAGAAGCCGTTAAGCGTCGCCGTTTGCAGGGCACCTGCGCCGTTTGTCAGGGTCATGTCGAGCAGCCGCGCATTGGGCTCAGCCGCAAGCAAAACCTGATTGCCAAGAGCCCATACATCGCGTGAGCTGAAACCGGTATAATAGAAGCCGCCCGTCAGCTTGTTGTTTCCGGCGGTCCATTCCAGGGCACTGTCAGCGACAAAGGACGAGATTTTCTTGCGGACCTCCCAAATGCCGGCACGCATCACCTGTGCGTCCGGACCTGCTGCAACAGCGCCGCTCCCGTTGACGTAGGACAATGACGCCAGGGTCGAGCCAGCGCCACCAAGCCGCGTTGCCATCGTCGCAGCCGAAATGGGCGCCTCGACAGGCACTAGGCCCAGCGTGTCAGCGTTGCCGCCGAGATAGCTGGTGCGCTCGCGGAAACGCAATCCATCAGTCAGTTCATAGTCGAAGGTGATGCCAGTGTTGATCACCTTGGCGCCGCGCCCCTCGGCCAGGTTGAGCGTGCGACCCACGACGTTGGTCGTGACCTGCGTCTCAGGCCCATTCAACGTGCCTGTTCCGCCGTCAAAGCCGGGATAGGCGCGGACCTTGCCATTCGCATCCGACACAACCGGGATCGGCAGCAGCCACTGTCCACGATCATTGAGATAGCGGGCATAGATCTCTACTGAGCCACGACCGTCAAAGTCATGATGAATATTGGCCGTGATCTGGCCGCCCTTCTCGGCGCGGTAGCGTGGATCGCGAATGCCGTTGCCCTGCGCATAATATCCGCCAACCATGAAGCCGGTGCTGTCATCCAGGGGACCCGATATCCAGGCATCGCCGCGCACTTCGTCAAAGTCGGTGTAGGATAATTTGGCAAAGCCCTTGAGCGTGGAACCGCCGGTGCGGGGCACGACGTTGACGGTCAGGCCTGGCTGACCGGCTGAGAACAGCGAACCGGTGCCACCACGCACAGCTTCAACACGCTCAACTGTCTCGTCGAGCCGGATGAGTTGGGAGTTTTCAAGGAAGGACAATGTCGGCGGCGCAAAAATCGGCGTCCCGGCCATCTGGAAGGTCACAAACTGGGCATCGCCCCCTGACGGGTAGCCGCGCACGAAGATATTAGCGCCGTTCTGGCCGCCGGAGCTTTCTGCCATGACACCAGGCACCGTCCGGAGCAGGTCTGCGGTGCTGTTCGGCGCGGCGCGCGCAATCGCATCGCTGCTGAGCGTCGTTACGGCAAACGCGGCGTCCTGGCGACGCGTGCCGGCGCCAGCGGTGCCGACAACCACAATATCCTCGGAAGAATCGTCAGCTGCGGTTGCGGCGGTATCAGCCGTCTGCGCGAAGGCGGGCGTCGCGGCGAACAATGCGCCCGAAGCAGCGCCAACCAGATATCGGTTGCGTAGAAATTTTTGCATAATCTGTCCCCTGCATTTAGGAGCAGGCTTGGTCGATGCCGCGCCCATCTCCTGGTGAGCGGTAGCCCTTTAACCATTCTCAATTGCGATGGGAACGAAATGCAGTCTGTTTGCCGTCTATCCGTGTATATTGTGCTGACAGCGTTGTCAGAATGACACACTTTCGGGCAGCCTATGTCGATTTCATCCAGAAATATGGATTGCGCATGGCTATGAGCGTTGGCCTTAGCTTGGCGACGTTCCAGGCTTCCGCCCAGGACGTAAAGGTGCCCGCATTGACGTTGCCGCCTTCGTCGCTGCTCAGTCCCGAAGCCGTAAAAGTCATTACACGACAGCAGGCCATTCGTCCGCCGGATTTTGCTGGTGATATCGTGGCGGCACGCACGTTCTGGGGCAGCTATAATGATGCGCGCCTCGCTGAGATGCGTGCGCATTTCCGGACCGGCACACAGCGAACCATCATTGGCGGCGTATCTGTGGACTTGGTAACGCCGGCTGAGGGTATCCCAAGCCATAATGCGCACCGCATCCTCATCAATGTGCATAACGGCGCATTTCTATGGGGTGCCGGTAGTGGCGCGCTGGTCGAGGCCATTCCTATTGCGGCCACCATGCACGTCAAAGTGGTGACCGTGGATTATAGGCTGGCGCCGGAACATCATTACCCTGCCGCTTCGCAGGACATTACAGCGGTCTATGCCGCACTGCTCAAAGACTATACGCCGGGCAATATCGGCATCTACGGATGTTCAGCGGGCGGGATCATAGCCGCCCAATCCATCGCCTGGATTAAGAAAGAGGGTTTGCCTCGCCCAGGGGCCCTTGGCACCTTTTGTGGTACAGGCTCATCCTATCAGGGCGACAGCGCCTATCTCTCGGATCCACTCACCAGTGGCGCGGCAAGGAAAGAGGCCGAACTGCCACGCACATTGGCCACATCCTATATGGAGGGGATAGCGCCGGATGATCCCGTCGCCTATCCTTTAATCTCAGACAAGCAGTTGGCGGGCTTTCCACCCGTGCTCCAAATTGCAGGAAGCCGCGATTTTGCCGCGAGCATTCTCACATGGCAGCACCGCCGCCTGTCAGGGCTCGGCGTCGCCAGTGACCTGCAGATCTTCGACGGTCTGGGCCATGCCTTTTTCATGTGGCCGGACATGCCGGAATCCCTTGAGGCTTACAGGCTCATAGCGCATTTTTTTGACAGGCATCTGGGCACAGAAGCCGCCGAACATCGATAAGGGGGTAGGATGATGATGAAGCGCCTGACGACATTTGCACGCTTTCGGCGTGGCGCGGCTCTTGCCGCGATGATCCTGTGCACGCAGTCCCTGCCCGCGCAGACATCGCCCAGTGATCTTTATGGGGATCTGTTTCGTGCGGTTCAGACGGAGCGCGTATTTCCAGATGGTAAGACCTTTGTTGACGCGGAGCCCAAACAATCGCCCGAGGCCATCATGGACGCGTACCGGCGGGCCAGGCCACAAGGGCGGGCAGCACTGCGCGCATTCGTGCTGGCCAATTTTGCGGTTCCTGGCATCAATGACCGCAACGCGGCATCGCTGCGCCGTCATATCCAGACACTCTGGCCGACACTGGTGCGGCAGCCTGAAGCCATTGCCCCTGGCAGTTCGGCCTTGCCTATGGACGCGCCGTATGTGGTTCCAGGCGGTCGGTTTCGCGAAATTTACTATTGGGACAGCTACTTCACGATGCTGGGACTGGCAGTGGATGGTCAGGAGCCCCTGATCGAGTCCATGCTCGCGGACTTTACCGCGACAATTGAGCGCTACGGCCACATTCCCAACGGCATGCGTAGCTATTATCTTGGGCGGTCACAGCCGCCTTTCTTTGCGCTGATGCTGGATTTGTCAAAAGCCGGCGATCCCGTGCTGGCGGCACGACGCTTAGGGGCCCTGCGCAGGGAATATGCCTATTGGATGAAGGGCGCGGACTGCCTTGACGCCAGTGGAGCGTGCGCCAGGGTCGTGCGAATGCCGGATGGCACCCTGCTCAACCGCTACTGGGATGACCGACCCGAGCCGCGTGACGAATCCTATGCTGAGGATGTCGCGACGGCTGCCGAAAACAAGAGCCGGCCAGCAGAAATCACTTACCGCCACCTACGCGCTGGTGCAGAGAGCGGATGGGATTTCAGCAGCAGATGGCTAGACGATCCTGAGCACCTTTCCTCGATCCGGACTACCGATATCGTACCCGTTGACTTGAACAGTCTCTTGCTGATCTTGGAAAAGTCGATTGCCCGGCGTTGCTTGGAAGCGCAGGATAAGGCTTGCGCAGAAGCGTTTACCACGCTTGCCGGAAAAAGACGCAAAGCGCTTGACCGCTATTTCTGGGTTGCGCGCGAGAAGCGTTACGCCGACTGGGACCGAATAGCTCGCAAGCCGACCTTGCGCCTCTCTGCTGCGACCCTCTATCCCCTCTTCGCCGGCGCTGCATCTCCGACACAAGCACAGGCCGTTGGTGAAACTGTTCGCCATAAACTTCTGGCGGTCGGTGGCCTCCGCACCACGCCGCTGAAGACTGGACAACAATGGGATACCCCTAACGGCTGGGCACCGCTGCAATGGATAGCGATCGACGGCCTTGAGCGCTCGGGCCAATCGGCCTTAGCGCGCGACATCGCGCAGCGTTGGCTGGGAACGGTCACGGCAGCCTATGTCGATACTGGCAAGATGCTGGAGAAATATGATGTCGAAGAACGTAAACCTGGCGGCGGCGGCGAGTATCCAACGCAGGATGGGTTCGGTTGGACGAACGGGGTGACAAGCGCAATCATCGCACGTTATGGCGATTTCAAGATAGCCCCGTGAACAATCCTTAGCGGGGGCGAGGCAGCATGGGGACAGGCTGTATTGGGCGCCCATACGCCTGCCAGCACTGGTCTTCCGTCGATAAGTTCTGCTCTGGCGCGTTGGTTTGAGCGCTACTTACCGAAGGTGCTGGACCGCAAAACCGCCGAATAACATATCTAAAGGCACCAAGGGCATCGGCTCAGGCTGCGCTTGGCTAATGAGGGATCGATCGACCAGGTCGTTGTGGGCGATGTGCACCTTCCCGGCGAGCCGTGCGTGGCGAACACTGATCGATTGTCATATAACGGTGGCGGCACCTGTCTGGCTAGCCAGATGAAAGCGCGATAGCATCTGGCCTTGCAGAAGCTGCAATCAACGGCCTTCGGGGAAGATCGCATCATATGTAGTGCGTTAACTCCGATAATGCCCTTCATGGAGCAAGAGATGCGCAAAGTTTTCCTGAAAGGCTTTAATGTCGTTAGCGGGAACCCATGATCCATAAAACTGTTGTCTCATCGAAACGATCTGGTCAAGGATCATGTGGTGAAGATGCTTTTCGACAGGAGAAAGAGACGTGCGTAGAATTTCAAATAGCTCAAGACTTCTCGCGTTGAGCTTGGTGCTCGCCGGTGCGGGATCAGGCGTTGCCATCGCGCAAGGTGCAGCTCAACCTCCGCTCGCGGTGGATGTCACCGACGATAGCCCTGCTGATAAGTCTGCAATGACTGCCGGCCCTAACATTGTGGGCATCATTTCCGCGCGCAGCGGCAGCAAAATGCAGATTACGGCGGCCGACGGCAGCAAGACAGTCGTCATGATAGACGATGCAACCCGTATCACTGCGACCAAGGGTCTATTCAGCCGTGACAAGCTCGCCGCAAATTCGCTCCTGAATGGCCTGCCGGTGACGGTCAAAACCCTGCAGGGAAGCGGCACACTTCTGGCGAGCCAGATCAAACTGACGGGAAAAGACCTTAAAACGGCGCGCATGATTCAAAGCGGCACGGATCAGGGCTTTGCCGAGCAAACCGCTGCCACAGACGCATTACGCAGTCGCATGGGCGACATCGACCAGTATAGTATCAAGAGCACGACCAATGTGAATTTCGCCACTGGCAAGGCAGTGATATCTGCTCAGGGGAAAAGCGACCTATGCGCCGCGGCGACAGCTGCAGAGAGTCAGGAGAACGCCCTATTGCTTGTTGTGGGCTATACCGATTCCACAGGGAGTGATGAGTTCAACCAAGTTCTTAGCGAGAAACGGGCGAAAAGCGTGATTAATTACCTCCAGCAAGCCTGTCATTGGAAGCCGTATCGCGTGCTCACCCCAACCGGGATGGCTGAAGCCGATCCGCTTGCCGATAATAGTACAGAAGAAGGCAAAGCGCAGAATCGTCGTGTTGCCGTGAATGTCTTGGTCAGCAAGGCGGTCGATGGCTTTTAAGAACTTGGGGCAGGCGACACGCCTGCCCCTGTTTCCCAATGTCTGTCCTTCCGACCAAACTATGGCGCCTGCTAACGCAGCCCAAGATATTTATGACCTTGCAAGGTTAACCGCCACCGCGGGCGCTCCAACACGAAATCTACAGCTGCCTGTGCGTTGGCTGAGGCATTTAAATCATCGAGCGGCTGGACAAGCAGATTGTCGAAGGCCCAATTTTCCATTTCAACAACGTCACTGCCCGGTTGCGGCCAGACCAGTTTGAGTTCATCCCCGCTGCGCTGGACAATCACGCTGCCCGCCTTTGGGCTGATGCAGACCCAGTCGACGCCAGGATGGGCTCGCACGGTGCCGTTACTCTCCATCGCAATCTCAAACCCGTGCGCATGGAGCGCATCGATGAGCGCGTCGTCGATCTGAAGCATGGGCTCGCCTCCGGTGAGCACAACATAGCGATTAATCAGTCCTTGACCCCATGTGTCCGCAGCGGCGTTCGTAAGCGCGATGGCGTCCGCGAACTTCCCGCCGCCATCTCCGTCCGTGCCGACGAAATCCGTGTCGCAGAACTGACAAATGGCGGCCGCCCGGTCTTGTTCTCTCCCGCTCCATAGGTTGCAACCGGCGAAGCGGATGAACACGGCGCGGCGACCGGCGCGGACGCCTTCGCCCTGCAGCGTTAAGAACATTTCTTTGACTGCGTAACTCACCCTGGCGCGCTCACGGTTTGACCGCATACTGAGTGGGGTCAGGCAGACCAGCCTCTTCAAAGCCTTTGGACCGCAGTCGACAGCTGTCACACAGCCCACAATGTTCACCCTGCGGCGTTGGATCATAACAGGACCAGCTCAGTCCCGGATCAATGCCAAGTCGATAGGCTTCGCGAACGATATCCGCTTTGCTCATATACTGCAGGGGCGCATTAATACGGGGGGCGAAGCCCTCTACTCCGGCCTTAGTCGCCAAAGAGGCAAGGTGCTGAAACGCAGCAATGAATTCCGGGCGGCAGTCGGGATAGCCTGAATAATCAAGCGCATTAACCCCAATGAATATGTCGCTTGCACCCGAAGCTTCGGCGAGACCGAGCGTTAAAGAGAGGAAAATGGTATTGCGTGCAGGCACATAAGTCACTGGGATATCGCTGCCCACGCCCGTCTTAGGTACGGCAATATCGGCAGTCAGAGCCGATCCGCCAAACGCTGTCAGATCAAGCGGCAGAATGATATGGGATATGGCGTTGACAGATTTAGCGATTGCCGTTGCGGCGCTGATTTCCACCCGGTGGCGCTGGTTATAGTCAATGGTCAGCGCAAAAAGACGATATCCCATCTCGCGCGCAATCGCGGCCGACACCATCGAGTCGAGACCGCCAGACAGCAGCACGACAGCAAAATTTGTATCTGAAATCATGAAGTGGGGCTAACGCCGCGCTGACAAGCGCGCAAGGGCAGTCATTCGACGCATAGTCCCACCGGGGTTAGCGATGGCGTGATTGCGTCAGCTATTGCGCCGTTATGCGCTGAAAATTCGGCCGGGTCGTTCAATTTGTGCGGTTTTGGGAACAAGCAGCTGATTGATCAGCTATCTAGCGTAACGATGCGGTGGTAAGTGCAAAAATATGGGTTTTTTTCGAATCGGCAAGAAAACGGCGCAAACAAGTCAAGGAAACCGGATCTATGCGATCGGTGATGTTCATGGCTGTTTCGACCTTCTGGCAGACCTTTTTAGACGCATTGAGCGGGATAATAAAAGCCGAGATTCTGCTGCTAAGACGAAGATCATCATTCTAGGCGACTTCATCGACCGTGGCCCCAGGTCGGCCGAGGTATGCCAGCTGCTCTACAGTTTGAAAGATTATGATGGCGTAGTCTGCCTCAAAGGCAATCATGAGGAAGCAATGCTGGAGTCTCTTGCCGGAGATTTGCGAGCGCTTCGTTTCTGGATGGAATTTGGTGGCATCGCGACGTTGCAAAGCTGGGGTGTAGATGAAAAGCTGATAAAAAGTGCGCCTTTGAGCGAGAGCCATCAGCATGCCCTGATCGCAGCTCTGAGGCGCATCGTTCCTGCAGAAATGGTCAGTTGGTTGAGAGACCTTCCCATTTCCTATCGAGATGGCGATTATTTCTTCGTGCATGCTGGCATTCGTCCGGGGGTATCTTTGGATGCGCAGAAGATGGAGGATCTGTTGTGGATCCGTGAGCCCTTCTTAAGCAGCTGGCGCAGGCACGAGGCGATCATCGTTCATGGCCATAGTGAAACCGATTTGGTGTCTTTTAACGGCAATCGGATCGGGATCGATACAGCGGCCTATCGTACGGGCTGCCTGACCGCTCTCGGTTTGGACGCCGAACAGCAATGGACGATTGAGACCGGTCTGCGCATGCCAGAGAGAGATCCTTTACCCATTGGTGCGCCAGCGAAACATATTCTGTCCCAGTAGGTGCGGACGTTGTATATCGTTGAATGGAAGAGGCGGAGTGCCGACCGCACATTCTTAATGTCGTGTTGGTAGATTTTTGAGCGCCCCCTGACTTCATGCTCGGTACCCCTTGCGCCCTCGTGAGATATGCGGCAGTCACCGTGAACCACGGGATTGCCGACAGAAGTGGTGGCATAGCCGTCGGAGCAGAATCGCATTGGACCATGGTGGTCCGGTGTTAGCGCCAGATCGTCACCTGCCCTGCATGTCATGGGCATAGGAAACATGGCGCACTTCGCCATCGACAGTGTCCGAGCACCTCGGATCTGCTGGTTGTCGGCCAGTGATAGTTTTCATGCAAAATGCTCCCCTGTTGCGGACCTATGGCAGCCCGCGTGAATTTTGGCCGCATCGATGAGCCAGTTCTCTCATCGACCAGATGAAGAGGATGGGCATTTCGACCGCGTCCAACTCGACCTGTTATATCGCATCGAGGCACCACGGCTGATGCGTTACTTTAAGGCATCCGGCTCGCACGACGAAGCACATGACCTGATTCAAGACGCTTTCCTTAACCTTGTGAGGGCAAAACCAGCGCTGACCCGCGGAAATCCAGGAGCCTATCTTCAACGCATCGCCCGGAATTTGATGTTTAATCGATGGAAGCATAACAAGCGCTGGCGCGCGCTCATCGACGAACGCGGTCTCGATGAACATCACAATCTATCGCTTCTGCCCGAACAAGGCCTTCATCTCGAGGCCCAAGATATGATGCAACAATATTGTAGTGCCGTCGAAGCATTACCCCCCAAGACGAGAGAGATATTTCTCCTCCACAGGGTGGATGACCTTAGCTATGGGGAGATTGCTCAGCGCATGAATTTGAGCCTCAAGGCCATCGAATATCACATTGCATCAGCGCTCAAGCATATCTACCGGGCATTGGATCAGGAATGACCGAACAGCAATCCGATAGCCTGGGCCCTACCGGAAATCAGCTTCATGATGAAGCTGCCGACTGGTTTGCGCTTATGAGAGGTCCTGACGCCAAAATGCATCAGCCTGGCTTTGAAGCATGGCTCTCTCGAGGTGCGTTGCATCGGGCCGCCTACAACCGAATCGCCGAAATATTCAGCATTGGTAAGGGCCTAAAGAAAGATGCCAAACCCGAGGTTAGCCAGCCACCTTCCACAGAAAGATGGAGGGGGAGAACGGTGCTGGTCGCATCACTTGCCCTATGCTTGGCGGTGCTGGGCTGGTGGGGATGGCCTGTAGCACAGAAAATTTGGTCGCATACAGAAGCGCCGTCGTCGCAACTTGCTGGATATAGCGACCAAATCGTCAAAACCTCTGTTGGGCAGATTCGATCGTTCCGACTTGCTGACGGCTCCATCATCACGCTTGATACAAATAGCGTCGCCACAGTGGCGTTCAGCCGCGCCAGTCGTTTGGTCCGCCTTGTGAAAGGCCGGGCGCGCTTCGACGTAGCACATGCGCAGCGCCCGTTTCAGGTGGCGGCCGGATTAGGCATCATCACGGCACATGGTACAGTTTTTGACGTCAGTTCGGAGCGGCACGACGTTGTCGCTGTCAGCCTTTTACGGGGGGCAATCGACGTAAGGCTGGCCCCCAGCAAGACCGGGCGGCTGGCCGTGAAACGCCTGAAGCCCGGCCAGTCGCTAAGCTTCCAGCGTGAGTTTTTTCCGTCCCCAAATGCTTCGTCGGCACTCACCGACAACTGGCCGGAAGCGCTTGTCGAATTTGATAATAGCCCCCTTGCGCTCGTCGTAGAACGGGCCAATCGCTATACCGCTGCGCCCATCATTCTTGAAGGGGACGGATTGGACGTTATCAAAATATCGGGATTGTTTCGTATCACGGATACCGAGTTGCTTGCCGCGCGAATTGCCCGTCTGCTTAACCTTGAGCTTGTTCACTATCCAGGACGCATGGTTCTTCGCCGACCTCAGAAATAACGTAGTAAAAAACTGCGAATGCGATTTAGGGGGAGCGTGCCCTCAGTTGTTGCTTCCATGAGAGCCTGCCACATTTTTTAGGCTGGCCCATAAAGGGGGCAATATGTCAGCGAAATATTCAAGCATCGCGGCGTTCGCGCTTTTTGCGTCTGCGACGGCCATTCCCACGCAATCTGTATTGGCCAGAACCCACATTCAGGCGCGCAAAACCTATGATCTCGCGCCGCAGGCTTTGAGTTCCGCCCTTCGCGCTATCGCGCGGATTTCATCCCGCGAGATCATTTTTACCGAGGCCGTGAATGGCTACAGTTTGAAAGCGAGGCTGTTGGGATATTATACGGCCGATGAAGCCATCCGAGCCGCTCTGGCGGGAACGGACCTTCGTGCCGAATTCCACGACGATGTTGTGTTGATCAAAGCGAGGATGGCCGATGGGGGCGCCGGCGTGGCGCAAATGGACAACGCTCCGGAAATCCTTGTTACTGGGTCACGCATCCGTGGCGCTCCCCCAACCTCTCCTGTCATCGTCATGGACCAGCAACGATTTCGTGACGAAGGACTTTATGATCTTGGCCAAGCCGTTCGTAGCTTGCCGCAGGCATTTGGCGGTGGCCAAAATCCTGGCGTTGGCTTGCTGCCGTTTGGCGCCGGTAGCGAGAACCTCAATTCGGCATCGACGCTAAACCTGCGCGGTCTAGGTCAGGATGCGACGCTCACTCTGTTAAACGGCCACCGGCTTGCCTATGGAGGAGCCCTTCAGGGGGTCGATATTTCTGCGATACCTCTTGCCGCCGTTGAGCGGGTTGAAATCGTGGCGGACGGCGCTTCAGCTCTTTATGGATCCGAGGCAGTCGGCGGTGTCGCCAATGTCATCCTCAAGCAGGATTATGACGGGCTTAGCGCGACAGCACGGCTGGGAACATCAACTGACGGAGGCAATGGTCAGCAGCAATATGACCTTGTTGGGGGATCGCGCTGGTCTTCCGGTGGAATATTGATGGCCTATGATTTCGCGTCAAATAGCCCTATCACTGCAGGCCAGCGCAGTTACAGCGCTGACGCCTTGTTTCGCAGCACAACGCTCCTCCGCCGGCAAAAACATCATAACGTGGCGATCAATGTTCATCAGGCGTTGCTCGATGGACTCTCGTTCAAATTCGACGGCATATTTAACAAGCGGTGGGCTGGCTATAATATTGCTAGCACGCTTTCAGATGCCTATGACGTCAATGGACTGAAAAGTGCGTCAGTAACGCAGAGTTTTTCGCTCGCGCCGACCCTCCATTTCTTAGGCCCTGACCAGTGGTCGCTATCGCTTAGCGGTGTCTATGCCCAAGATCACGTACGATATCAAAATGCATCCTATTCGAGCGGCGCCATTATCGGTCGCACCAAAGGCTGCTATTGCAACACCACCCGGATTGTTGAGATCAATGCCGACGGTCCCTTGCTTGCTATGCCCTCGGGCAATTCCGCTAAGCTAGCCATTGGTGCTGGCTTCCGAAGCAATCATCTTAATGGATATAGATCGCTAGGTAGTTCGCTTAACATCGCTAAAACACAGCAGAGCTATTATGCTTTTGGCGAAATCTTCATCCCGCTCCTTGGGCCGGCGCAAGCTCTGCCCTGGCTAGATCATCTCAATGTCAGCGCGGCAGTGCGTTATGAAAACTACCGTCAGATCGATAAAATCGCGACGCCCAAGGTCGGGATTGTCTTTGCGCCGACCGTGGATATCGAGCTAAAAGGCAGTTGGGGCAAGTCTTTCAAAGCCCCCACGCTTTATCAGCAATATTCGCCCAGTTCGACATTCCTATACCCCGCCTATGTTTTTGGCGGTGACGGCTATCCTGACAGCAGCACGGGCCTTTACCGCTATGGTGGCAATCCTGCTCTTAAACCCGAGCGTGCCACCAACTGGACGGGCACTTTGGTTCTGCACCCACGCGCCATTGCCGGGCTGCGGCTCGAACTTAGCTATTTTGACGTCAGCTATCGCAGCCGCATCGTTCAACCAATCCAGTATGCGGGAACAGCGCTTAGCAACCCGATCTACAGCGATCTCGTCACACGCAACCCGTCGCCTGCGCAAATCGCCGATGCTGTATACGGGCCAGGGGTGGAATTTTCCGACTTTGGCGACGGTACGGCGTTTGATCCCGCGTCCGTTGTGGCAATCATTGACGATCGCAGCCTTAACGCTGCCCGACAATCCATTCATGGTATTGATGTCGCTGCCCAATATGGCTTTACATATAAAGGCGCCGACATCCGCTTGAATGCTGAAGCGAGCTACTTGCACAGCGTCCAGCAGCTCAGCGCGAGACAGCCACAGCTGTCCTTATCCGGTACTATCTTCAACCCACCGCGGTTTCGCGCACATGGCGGCGGCGCATGGACGCGAGGTTCGCTCACACTTGCAACCTATCTCAGCTATATTGGCGGAGTTTCTGACATTCGCGAAACCCCCGCTGTCCATGTAAGATCAATGACCAGCTGGGACCTCAATCTCCGCTACCGCCTGGACAATGCTCCTGGCGCTATGCGAGGGGTCGAAATAGGCCTGTCGGGCCAAAATCTGTTCAATGACAAGCCTGAAACCATCGCGCTAGATGCACCGGGCTCGACCCCATTCGATTCCACCAACTATTCGGCAATCGGGCGCTTCCTGAGCATTACGGTGTCGAAGCAATGGTAATTCGCCCACACATCTTTCCCTTCGCCATCTCACTTGCGCTTGCGGCAACCCCTTGCTCGCTGCTCGCGCAAGTGGCACATGATCGAGCCGCTGATCAGCATAAGATGCCGGATTGTGACAAACTGTCGCCTCAAAACCCTGATGCTGCAGAGCCACAAGGCCTTGTCACCGCGCAGGCCCTTGTAGGACTGAGAGATATAGGCTCAATTTACAGCGATCCGCGCGCCGAGAGTTCGCTAAGCGTCTCGCCAGATGGGAAACAGGCGGCTTTTGTGATGCGCCAGGCCGATGCGACTGCGGACAGCTATTGTATAGGCCTATTCGTTTTTTCTATTGGAGGTCGGGAAAAGCCCGTTCAGCTTGACGCAGGCGGAGACCTTATTACAGCAGAGCTGCATGGGCTGCGAGGGCTCGTGTTTCCATCGGGCATTCCCGAGACTGTACCACCCAGATGGTCCCCCGATGGGCAGTGGATCGCTTATCTGAAGCGGATCGACGGCCGGACCAGACCAGTTTTGGTGCGTACTGATGGATCATCAGCACGATCGGTGGATATGCTTAAGGATGATGTAGAAGACGTCAGCTGGTCAGCTGACGGCATGGCGATCATAGTCGCCGTTCGCCCTGCAGTTCGGACCAAGCGGGAATCCATAGAGGCCGCAGGCCGCAATGGCCATCTTTACGATACCGGCGTTTGGCCGATCGCTGGGGGGAAGCCCTGGCCGGAAGGAGATACGCCGCTCACTTATGTGCGTGTTGATCTAGCGACAATGGAGATACGGGATGCAAATCCCGCTGAAGGTCCCGCGCTCCTCAACAAGAACGATAAGCGTCTTCCAGGCGACATCGATGCCGTCAGCAAAAGTGGTGCGAATATCGGCTGGCTGGCCGCCCTTGATCCTAAAGTCTATCCGAGCCCGGAACGGCTTTGGATGGCGCGCGGCGATACCAAACCGGTGATGTGCGATAGCCCCTCGTGCAGCGACCATCTTGTTGGACTATGGTGGCCCGAGGGCAGTCCCGATCTTTACTTTTTGAACAAGGAAGGGCCAGCTAATAGCCGCTTTGGCCTATACCGTTGGCGCGCTGGTAGAAAGCCGGTTCGAACCTTCTCCACTGAAGATGTCCTTGTCGGCTGCACCTTGGCTGGAACGAAACTGCTTTGCGGCCTCGAATCTTCGACACAACCCCGGCGGATCGCACTTGTCGATCCTGCCACGGGTACGATCCATATCCGTTTTGATCCCAATCCCGAATTCGCCCGGCTTAGGGTGGGCCGGGTCGAACGACTACACTGGCAAAACCCCAATGGTAGTCTGAGCTTTGGTGACCTCGTTTATCCTGTCAATTACGAACCAGGTAAACGCTATCCTCTCATTGTGGTCCAATATCGAACTCAGGGCTTTTTACGCGGTGGAATTGGAGACGAATATCCCATTCAGCTCTTTGCAGCACATGGCTATGCGGTGCTGAGCTTCGACCGTCCACCCTTCTACTATTTCTCGACGGGCAAGACCTGGCCGGATTGGCATGGCAGCGAAGCGGAGAATATTCACGGATGGGCAGATCGGCATATGGTACAAGCAAGCCTCGAAGCCGGCGTTCGCTCGTTGGTCGCGCGTGGAATTGCCGATCCCCAACGGCTCGGTATAACCGGTCTTAGTGACGGAGCCGCGACAGCTTGGTTTTCACTCATTAATTCTGATTTGTTCTCCGCGGCAGCGATTAGCTCCTGCTGTCAGGACCCAAGAACCTATACGGAACTTGCTGGGCCAGCATGGCTGAAAGACTTGCGCAGCTATGGCTTCCCCGACTTTAATGAGGACAATCCGGATTTCTGGCGCCCAATGTCCGTGTCGATGAATGCACAGAAAATAGACGTGCCAATTTTGATGCAACTCGCGGAGGATTCCTACATGCTGGGTCTTGAGGCATATAACAGCCTGCGCAGCTTTAAGAAACCGACGGAAATGTATGTGTTTCCTGATGATCATCATATTAAGTGGCAGCCCAGTCACCGCCTCGCCATTTACGAACGCAGCCTAGACTGGTTCAATTTTTGGTTGATGGGGAAAGAAAATAATGTCCCGACCAAAACGGACCAATTTACACGCTGGCGACAATTAAAAAGTGAAGCACTCATTAAATTTCCATCGGCCCAAACGCCAAAGTAAGCTTTATTGGCACGCTCTTCCGCAAATCATAAGGACCCGTTTCGAGCGCCAGAATTATCAGAACCCGCGCAGCCAGGTTTTATTGAATAATTTCTCGTATCGCTGCGACAAAGACCAGCCAGAAGATGAGGACGAAAGGTTTAGGGTATTGAAAACGGTGACAGACAGTAGCTCTATTCAATGCCTCAAAAATCTTTTTTGCCGCGACGCGATCTGACGCACCGCCGTAAGACGTTTCGTCGACCCAATGACTGCCTTACAAGGACGGTCGGCGTTCATACCAGCAACGTGCCCATGCCTCTGCATCCACGAGCGACAATATTCTGCTGTAATGCGGTCCGCTGACGCATTCAGGCCCGTCGAGCACATGATTAAGGGAGGTGAGGTCTAAAAGCTGGTGGGCCGCCAGTAATCCGCCATTGAGCATCTCACGAATCATTGGTCTGAAATACTGATAAATCTCGATGGCAAAGCTGTCCGGAGAGCCTTTCGAACGCCTGGCAATTATGTCTGCGGGAAGGCTGTCAGCGAACGCGTGGCGCGCCACCGATCGGTCCAGTCCATCGCGCCACCAACACCAACTCGGTATCCTGAGACACAGCTCAATCACCGGTTGCGACATCAGTGGAGCGATTTTTGGAGCCATCTCAGCATGACGATGGCCCTCAAGATGATTTTGAAATCGCAAAATCATTGCGATGTGCCGTGCCTTGCCTGGTAGTCCCCAATCTGGAAGGTCGAGCCAAGCATGGTTGTTTCGTTCAGGCGCATGCTCATGCGAACGAGAAAGGAACGAAGGATCGACGTTCCACCGATATGCATGATTGCGCTTCGATGCGAAACGACCTCCCTGCCCTATCGCCTCCAATATGCTGCAATCCGTAAGATCGCATAAGTTTCTCAATGATTCTCGCGCAGCCAAAAATCCTTCGGTGAGGTAATGGTCGGCAAGCGGCGCTGCGGACCTTTGCAAAGAGAAGACATTGTCTCCCCCGCCGCCTGAGAAAAACGCATCAGAGCCAACTTCGCTTGCCGCTTCCATACTGAGGGTGCCCAGGCTCTGGGCAAACACTCGCGACACGGGACGCGGGTAATTTTTCCCATCAGAGCGGGTGATATCGATGTGGGCAATGTCATACCAATGCTCAATGAGAGGTACTTCGAGGGCAGCGGCAAGAGAGCGTGCGTATGACCGTTCATCCCCGACCGGATCCCTCGTTGAAATGGTATGACATGTGAATGCTGCTCCTGCCTGGCGCAGACAGGATGCGACAATCGAGGAGTCCAGTCCGCCAGACATGCCAAGCAGGATGTGATCGAAATCGTGTGCCCACGCCGAAACGCAGAGGCGCAATGTCGAAGCGAGGGCCTCAGTCGCATGTCGATATTCAGTGATACGATCAGACGGGACAGCGAAAGTCCATGGGGACCAAATTTGGGTGATCTGCTTGGTGTCGCTGGTTAGGGTCAGCTGATCACCCCGCAGCAATTCACGCACGCCAGTCAGGCACGTCTCCGCGCCTCGCAGTTCAGGCAGGTAGAGATGGCGGTGGAGCGCAGACCAGTCGACACCAATTTCCGCGGATTCAATCGTCGTTAGCAAGCGGACATCAGAGGCGATGGCGGTAATCCCTTGCAATTCCGTGTGGTAGCAAGGCAGGAAGCCAGATGGGTCGCGAATGATGTCACATCGATGATCAGAAGCCGCCCAGAGGATGGCGACATAACCACCCCAGTAATGTGTCGCCAGCGAGCGGCCGCCTGAAGCCACTATGCTGTCAATTGCCGGCTCTCCAGCGATTGTAGCTGACCTCGCGCACCCGTCCCTCTCGAATATCGTGCCGAGGATAGCGCCGCGATGATTGCCGAAGTTGCTGACACGCATATCGGCGTCAGCAAGCAGCAAGAAGCCGTCGTCAGCCGCAATCACCTCCAATTTGCTTAGTTGTGTCGCCCTTTTCCCTAGGGCGCTGACTCGCTCTCGGTCGTTCTGATTTCGGCCAACAAGTGCCAAATAGCGACCCGTCGTCATATCACGAGTATTTGGCTGCGCTGTGCGACATGATCCATCCGGTCGTTAAGAACCATCGAACCGTATTGGACCCAGCAATGCGCGGAAAAAGGTGCTAACGTCACCCCGAATATCAAGGAGGCCGGAATCCCTACTGCCGCGAGGTGACCCGCTAGAGCAAGAGATCGTTGAAGACAGCGATCTGTCGATGGGACGATGCGCCTGATGAGTCGGTGAGCCTGAGCGATTGAGCGGACTTTAGCCTCTGCTGAATGCACAGGCTTGGCGCGCGCCTTTCGAGCTTGAAAGCCAACAATGTTCTCGAGCAGACTGCGCTTTTTGTACTGGAGTTCTGCACTGCAGACATGGCCAAATGCTGCGAGGATTTCCTGGCTGCTGGTCCGTGACCCAGCCAGATCAGCCTCTGAATACACCGACTGCGCGGTAACCGCCGCGAGCCTCGTCTCGCCTTTGTGATATTGCAGAAGACCAGAGGCTTCGAGCCTCTCAATAACGGGTGCCATTGCGGCCGATGGCGCCGGACTCTCCACCAAGCTTTCAAACGCCATTTTCGCGGATTCACTCAGGCAGACATAACGGTCTGCCTGGAGATCGAGAAAAATCGGAATGTCCCCCACCAAGCAATAGGAAAGATGATCAGCAAGACGGTAGCCCATGTTTGCCCCCCGGTTTAGTAGGTGCGCGGCGATTGGGCCGCGCACCCGAGAGTCAAATCTTGTCGAGACCAGTGAGGAAATTGTGCATTCCCTCGGTGTCGCCATTTTTGATCTGGCCGCCTTTTGTCTGCGCCTTGGCGGAACCAAGTTCGATCAACAGCGGCTTTTCCCATGCACTTTCTTTGTTCATGTTCATATCCTCATGTTTAGGCCGCGACAATTCGCGACCGGATAAGGATAAGGTCAGCCCCAATTTATAGTTGAGCTTATAAAGATCGGATATGGGCTCTTATAAATTGCGCCCTGCTTCGCGATGCTCTCTTCAGAGCCGGCGCGGTTTCCCGGGGAACGCTGGCGCATTCTTACGTGACCATCGGGCCCAGATACGTTGGATAATAGCGATCGTCGTGATCGTCACGCCGATGGCGAGGGCGTCCGCGTACCAGTCATGTATATCGCTGTCGCGACGCAGGACCGGTATAGCCTGAACCCACTCAATCATGGCGCCATAAAAAAGCAGGCCAATTGCTATTGAGCCAAAGCGCCCCGCCCACGCGGTCAGGCCCAGGAGGCTGAGCGTGGCAAAAGCCAACATGTGCTTCACCTTGTCGCCGGTGTCGACGATCGTTGGCGGATGCGGAAGCGTCGCCATGACAAAGGTGACGAGAAAGGCTGCCCAAAAACATCCGATGGCAACCCGATTCCAGGACATGGCCGTTCTTTTGGGGGAAATGGTTCCGTGCATTACATATTGGATCATGTGCATCTGCGAAGAGCAAGGGAAAGACGCACCAAGCGCTGCAAAAAATTGAGAGCAAAGGCGCACATCAAATGGGGTTCGTGCTATGTTAGCATCCGCTGCGGATCTAACCGTTAAACATATTACAACCATCTTTCGCTATGGAAAGGGCATGTACGCAGCATTCGATCCCTCGTTCAAACAGCTCGTGACTGTCGCCGAAGACCCGCTTGGCGAGGTTGCTCTCATACGCGACACAATATTGCGGATAATTGGCGTAGATTGTACTGAAAGCGCCAAGTCTGATGCGCATTGCGCGCCCCATCGTCGCAAATCCCGATTCGCCTCGCTGTCGTCGGGCTTGATCAGGGTTGAGGAGAAAGTGCCGCAACACAGGCTACCTCCGGCTCGGACACTGGGGGGCTGCGAATAAGCCCTATTGAGCGCGGCTCAGCAGATCAAACCTATTCGCTTTGGAACGCGCTGATCGAAAGACCATCCCGCCTATCTTCGCGAGTTCCACGATGCCACGATCAAAACCGCCGGGTAACGCCGGCGGCGCCTAGTCAAGCGATTGCATGGCCAACTCAGTGAGAAGCTGTGCGGCTCCGACAATGCGCCGTCGATGATAGGCGTAGACAGCCCGTCGCAGCCCGCCAAAATCCGAGTTTTGCGAAAGCCGGAGCATCATCGCTTGTTCAGCATCCGTCCCCCCGATGACATTGGCTTCGACATGCCGCACAGGCGCTAGGCGGTCGATCAGTCGAGAACCGATCTCAACGATGTGCCTGTTTCCCGCCAGAAGAAAGACCGACCGGAATATTGCGCCTATGCTTTCAGGCGTTTCCGTCTCTTCGACACCCACCGTACGAAGTGGCGTTGCCTGCGCTGGCAACCGGTCGCGACTGGCGCGCGACAACGACATGAGCAGCAAAGCCTGGGTGAGGCTATACATCTCCTTAAGGCTCGCACGTGTCAACGGCTGGATCTGAAAGCCGCCATTAGGCGCCGTGCGAACAAACTCCTCTCCAACAAGCCTGAACAAGGCTTCGCGCACCGGCGTCACGCTGGTGCCAAATAGCCTCGCGAGGCTTGGAGCTTCGAGCTTTTCCGCCACACCGAATTCTCCTGAAACAATTTTGGCCTTTATCTCCCGATAGATCCTGTCCTGCGTGATCGGCCGTGGAGGACTCATGAGGAATATAATCCAAGGCGTCGCACCGTGCGCGACACATGAAACCCAAGTGCTGCGCGCCACTGGGCGGCCTTGTGGTCCCTTCGCGCGGCCGCTTGGAGGCGGCGTTCTTCCACGGCATCAAGAATCATGTTGATAAGCGCCTCGCCAATGGCAGTGATTTGCACGAACGTTCGACGCCGATCGTGAATATCGACGACCTTCGTCACGAGCTGATGCCGCTCCATTTCTTGCACCAAGCGCGACGCGGTCGATAGCGGGACATTGGCGCCATAAGCCAAGCTCGAGAAGGATATTTGCAAGTGTCGCGCCTGGGCAACATACAAGTCAACAAGCATATCCCAAGCAGGGTCAAAGAACAGGCGGTGCGTGGCATGTCTGGCCAGGAGGTGCCGCTTGACATGGAGTGCCTCGCACAAGTCCAGTCTGCCCTCGGCTGGATCATCGCCAGTCTTTATCAATGTCGCGGGATAGGAGGTGGGCTCCATTGTGATAGCAGCTTATCTTGAAGACAGGCGCGCATGGCTGCGTGAACGTGCCATCGCATGAGCATGACGACGGTAGACTAGAGCTAAACTTCCGTGGAGTGGTGACCGGCAGTGCCTATTGACGCTCGCCAGTCGAGTAGCACCCCCATGGCCATGCACGCCAGGCAGATTATCGAAGCGCCCGTCGCCAGCGCGGCGTAAATGTTCGGGTTGAAGCGAGACACGATCATTGTACCGATATGAGTTCCGACGGTCAGGCTTTGCGCAGCTGCCATCCAGATAGGCCAATAACGATTGCTCTTCAGCATAAGCGCGATCAGGCCAACAAGCAGAAGGGTGTCGACCATCATGACGCCAAGATTGACGGATCTCCAGCTGAGGTTCAGCGCCTCGGCAATTGCAGTGAGGAGAACGGCAACCATGATCATGGCTGCGGCAATGCGCCCATCCCGACCACCCTTCAGCGCGGATATGGCGCAGGTACAAAGTGTAAAGCACCAAAAAAGGAGGACGACCATAAAATAGAACCTGCTCGCAAGTGTCGCGCCCTAGCATGATATGTCCTCCTGATTGGTACTCAGGCGACGACAGCCAAGGAGGCCGGTATTGTTGCTGACTGTGACCAGGGCCCAGGCCCTGGACAACCAAAATCCGTTTCCGCTTGATTGCTACGCTTCTGGAGCTGCGCTAGCAGCCGCGTGGCAGAGACCATCTTCTCGCGTCCTGCGAGCACATCCCCCGCACTTTCATGGACAGCGAGCAACAGTTTTTGGCTTTGCGGCTCGGGCAGGAATGCTCCATCTTTCCCCTTGAGTACGGAGAGCATCAATTGCGCAGAATTTAGGAGCGCCGTATCAAGCGTCGCAAACATGGCCTTGGTATCACGCGCGACATCACGCGCCCTTCGCGTTTCGAAAATAAGCATGAGATTTCCTCCATGCCGGCATGGCCAGCATGTTGTTAAGTTTAGAATATCACTGTGTTAGGCGAGAAGACTGAGTGCACCCACGAGGAGCATGAGTACAGCAATCGCTGGAACAGTCATGATAAGGGTCGCCATGCCCATGTCGGATAACCGATTCTGCCATTTCACGTCATGAATTTTACCTCCTATCGGAGGCAGTCTAAGACGAGTTTTGCGCGAGGGCGGTTGCTCACTCAGATCTGCCTGGATGTCGTCATCACTCGACCATGAGTAAGATTTGGACAGAAGGGCAAGAGCCGGAAATCTTAATTGAAACCGTTTTAACTCCCCCTCATCGATGGAATCGAGGAGTAACTGGCACGCCTCCCGGCGGGACCTGACTTCAAGCTTCTTGCACGCGGAATGCAAATATTGGTTGATCGTTCCAGGAGTCCAGGGCGTTAGGAGTGCAATCTCCTTCGACTGTGCGCCAGCCGCAACAAAGAGAAGGCAGACTTTTTGCGCCTCTGTCAGCCGAGCCGTCAGCATGTTCGCCATCGCCACGCTCTATTCCGACAGCGGATCGCGCAGGATGAACTACGGACCAACATGTCACGTATCCTTCTTATGATGCGGGTAGGTTGCGCCCGCTTAAAAGATGCGTGTGAGCAGTATTCCTCCGAGAATTGGCTGGTGGCAACGCCAATTGCAGCCAAATCCGGTCTATTTGCTGACCCATGCCTTATCATTGGCAAGCGATTCGCTGCAGCTTATCGTACCTTGTATTTCCGCTCTCCTGCCTCGATGACATGATACCGCGAGCCGTTGAGCGCCTTCTGCCCTAGCAGCGCATAACAAAGGGGGCAGGAATTGTCCTGCCCCCCTTAGGTCTCCAACAAGCGGCCGACTGACCACTAAGGGGATTAGTCTTTGTCGACAGTCTCAGTGGCTGCTTGTGGACCCCGGGACTTGGGTGCTTTGGCTGGCGCTGCCTCCTTTGCGGAGACGCGGGCACCAGGCTTGCGGCCGAGCCCAATGCTTTTGGCGAGCGTCCGACGCTGCTCAGCATAGTCCGGTGCGACCATTGGATAGCTGTCTGGCAGCCCCCATTTCGCGCGATATTCCTCAGGCGTCATCTTATAGTGTGTCATTAGGTGGCGCTTAAGCATCTTGAGTTTCTTACCGTCTTCCAGGCAGACAATATAAGATGGCTTAATACTCGAGCGGATCGACACGGCGGGCTCCTGCTTGAGCGGCTCCGATTCGACAGGCTTGTCCAGATTTTTCAGGGAGCTGAATACACTGGTGATAAGTTCGGGCAGATCCTTCGCGCTGACGCTGTTATTGGAAACATGAGCCGAAACGATATCAGCGGTGAATGCAAGCAAGCTTTCTTCATCCATATTAGGATCCTTCTTATTTTTCAGTCACCCACGACCAGGCGATGGCGAAATCCGGTAATGGGACTGCATGGCGATGGAAAGTAAAATCTTCTACAAATTTTACTTCGGCTACGCTTTTCCGCGAAATTGCTTCCTAAGCGTTAAAGAAATGAAACTCTATATTGCTTGATATAGTCTTAGGGATCAGCTTGATCACGCGAAATTACGCCATTGACTAGGTTCAATGCAGCTTCAATCCGATTAACCCGGCCTGACGATGACCCAAATTTAGAAGGAGAGGCCGCTCCAAGCTGAGCCTATTACCTGGTAAAGCTGGCGAAAAATCCAGAGATCGCTCAGAGGTGTCCGGCCCAGGCAATGACGAGATGTAGAATGCTTCATCGGCCTCGTTCACCGGGCGATAAGCAGGGGACATGGCTTCGGTACAACCTGGAATTTTTCGCAGATCCGAGATAATGTCATCTATGCCTGCGGCAACCGTGGATAGATACGCCGGATCATAAATTGCATAGACCTCGGTCATGCTGAGCAGCGAATGCCCCATATACCCTGCCAACTCCCAAGGATTTACGCCTCGTCTTCGCAGCTCGGAGGCCATAGAATGTCTCAGCAATCGGAGCGGATAGTTTTCTGGCAAACCGACGTGACGACCGACTGTTCGCCAGCTTCCATTGCATGTCTGGACCCGGCGCTGCACGAATGTGGCGCTGCCCGGGAGGCGCCGCCAGTGCTGCTCGATACAGATGAACCATTGATGCGTATGGTTTAGCCAATGCTCGAGGACGGGGTGCAACGGGATAACGGCACGCCGCTTGTTGTTCTGAACCCGATCTGCCGGATTAAGGTCATAAAGCCGATCGGTCTTGAGCCATTGGCGGCGTGCAGGATCCACACTCATATCAAAAATCGACGATGGCCGTGCCAAGGTGCAGATTGCCGCCACAAGATAGCGACGAAGCGCGTGATATTGCCAAAGCTGAGAGGAACCGCCCACGCCACCATGAACGCAATAATCCAGCATTTCTCCCAGTTGCGAGATAGATATACGATCGCGATTGACAGCCCTGAGGTAGCGCGTCCGCCTAACACGGAATTCGGGGCGACCTGAAACCCTGTGCCGGTCATAGGCATAATTAATCGCAGTTTTGCATTGCCTGATGATGTCTTCGCTCGTAGCTGTACGGCGCTGGCGGGCAATAGGGGCAAGGTTCCTCGCTCCATTCCGACCTTTTCCTAAGATGATGGGCTGCTGGGAGGCCCATATCCGGAACCGGTCTAGAACACCCTCATGGATGTCACTTGGGAGGACGGGATCTATCAGCGCGCCTTGGGCTATTTCCTCCTCTACAAATCGCAGGAAGAATTTCAGCCGCGATTTGATCCCGGCTCCACTCGCTAGTTTTGAAGAATGCTCTACAACATAGTCGGAAAATACGTCGTGCAGACAATATGGCTCATTGGCTTGTCCTTGCGCGCGTTCTGCGAGATAGCGCTGGTCCAGCTGCTCGCAGGCTAACCGAAAATCGCTCGTGCCCGTGCTTTGGCGGCGCTGACGTCGCGCTTCTCTGTCATACCAGAGGATGTACCAGCGGTCGCTGACGGGAACTCCGCCTTTTCCGCGGGCAAGGCCGATCTGGTATCGTCCTCGGCGATAGTGTGCCTCTTTCTTGCTCGCCATTTGCTTCTCTCCATCAAATAGGCATTGCGTGAACGCGTCAGGGAAGTGAGGAGTCCTATCTCCACAAGAGCCGCGAGATCTTCGGCCGCCAGCCTAATCCCCCGCCCCTCCGCCACCGCTCGCGCGAGTTTGCGATCAAGCTCGAGCAGCACGTTGGCGGATCGGTCATCCCTGATCTCATAGGTGGGAACGTCCGGCGTCTTCATCCTTTTCGCGTCTGAAGAAAGCCGCGATCACTGCCGATATAATGCTCAAGGATCGACGGAATGAGCGTGGCGACGGCTTCCTTCTGTCCGTAGATTTGCTCGTACGCGTCCGCATATGCCTCAAGTTTACGGTGCAGGTCCGGTGAAATCGCGATGGCCAGGCGCATCGGCGTGCGCTCAGGCAGTTTTGGCAGTTTGAGATGTCCTTTGCTCATGGCTTGCGCTCCCAGGGTTTGAGGATGAGATCTCGATGAACGATCAGACGGACCGGCGCGCCCGGACGGATCGTAATAGACGGCTGAATCTGAAGGTTTCGGGACACGAGCTGATCCCCGGCGCGCGAGACATTCTGCTCTGCTGACTGCAGGATCGCCTGCTCAAGCTCGCTCTTACCGCCGACAGCGAGACTTGGCCCTACGCCAAGCAAGGTCGAGATGGCGGCACCTTTCAGCAAGAGCAGCCCATGTCCATTTACGCGGTCAACAAGACCAGCCTTGCCTGAAGGGTCCGTGCCAGGAATATTGTCGATGGCGAGGGCGCTGCCGTCTGGAAATATGAGACGTTGCCAAGCAACCAGCGCCCTTTTTTGGCCAAAGGCAATCACGCTGTCGTAACTGCCGATCAACCGTGTCCCTTGGGGAATAAGAAGAATCGCACCCGTCATGCTGTCGAAGACACGTTCGGTCACTTGAGCAGTAACGAGTCCGGGAAGATCCGAATTTATTCCGGTGATCAGGCTTGCTGAAATTATGCTACCCGCCATGAGCATGTTGGGCGACACAGGCTCGGAAAGGAGATGAGGGTTTGCACCGTCCTGCTGACGAGTGGTGTTGAGAAAGTCCGACTTGCGCTGTTGGGCGTTGGGATCTGTCTCAGGCGCCATCGCCAGCTTACCTGGATCAGCGGCCACGACGCCATCCGCTAACCCACTCACCATCTGGTCCGTCTCGGACATGTGGGCCGAGACTGCCACCATCAGCCCAGCTGATCGCGCGGCGTCCCTGGCTTCACGGCTGCGGTCACGCGCTGATGCTCGATCTGGCTGATAGGGCCGCTGCAACTCATTGGCCTGTTCCGAAAATTGTCTTTGCTCGTCCGACGACAAGCCGTCGACGCGCCGGCGCATAGCGAGGATTGGCCTGCCGAGATCGCCAGGCAATCCTGGTCCCAATGCGGGAACACCATCATAGGTTGCCGGCAATCCGCTGACCGTCGCCGCTGCGGCGCTTGCGGCGCTGTCGTCGACTATCTGAGAGGAGTGACCTGCAGGTCTGAGCGCCATCCAGGCGACGCCAAAAAGGGCGACCCCCAGGGCTCCCGTTGCCGCAAGGATGGCACCGCGTTTCAACCGCGTCGACCCTTGTGGCACGCTGCGTAAGATGAGGGACTGCACATCGGTGGCTTTTGGCGGTCTGCCGCTTGGCGAAGCATTTTCCTGTCCGGTCATCGCGGATCATTCCGCATATCGGCGTGTTCGGTCTTGCGCCGTATTTTGACGATGGCGGCATGACGTGTGCCCAAGCGTAGTTCAGCGGCGTCAAACAGGCGATCCACAACATAGAAGCGGCCCTGCATCCGGTAATTGACAAGCTGCGCGTCTTTCCCGCTGACTAGGAAAAGCGGTGGCGCCTCATCCCTCTCGATACCTGGTGGGAATTCGACATAGGATTTATCCCCATCATCAAAAGCCCGTATGGGTCGCCAGCGCGGACGATCACCAGAAATCACATAGTCAAAATTGAGCCGGTCTGGTACCGTCCCTATTCCCGAAACAGTGGCAAAGGTTCTTTGGGCCATCGGCCGTTTCAAGGCCATCAGCGCATCTTGGGGATAACTCCAAGACAGGCCTGCCGTGGCGACGCGGGGATTGCTTTTGAGATTGAGATGATAGCTGCGTCTGTCGGTTGTGATGAGGAGATTTGTTGAAAGCCCAGCAGAGAAGGGCTTCACCAGGACATGGACGCGCTTATCCACGCCTGATCCGCTGCTCGTATCGCCAATGATCCAGCGTGTCGTGTCACCGCTCGCGACAGAGCCCAGCACTTCGCCTGGTTGCAACATGATATCGCTAATCCGCTCGGGAGTGGTGTGGAGCTCGAAAATTGCCCCTTCCGAAAAAGGAACGACCTCGACAGCATTGACGAATGCGGCGCCCTCCGGATTGAGCGTGGCTGCGCGGTTCATCGCCGCGATCCGGCTCAGAGGCGATACCGCCCGGGCGCCATGGTGCGTCCTTTTAAACCTGCTCTGTATATTTTCGGTCCCGCGAGCACGCTGACTGTGACGATTGGCCTGAGGCGATGCCGCGTCCAACTTACCGCTTGCCGGAATGGAAAGCAGGCTTTTGGAGCCAGAATTCGCAGCTGTCGCGACGATTTGGGTGTGGCGTCCGTCGGGATAGCCGGCAGCGGTGAGAGCCAGCGTCACGACCGGCGAGCAAATGAGAATGGGATAACGGTTCACGGGCGTGTCTCCTGAGAATGAGCAAGGCTGTCGCCCGCTGCGCTGGATGGCGCTGTTTGGGCGGGCTGAAGGCGGATATTGTCCGGCATTGGTGATATTTTCGGCTGGGCGACCGGATCGAGTTCACGGCTCCAATCCAATCCATCGACATATATGCCCAATGGATTCTTCCGGAGAGCATCGCTACTCGTCGGACTGTGCGTTGCGATCGTCGCCATGGCCGTCCAATGGCTGACGCTCTTCTCGACCCCCTGCTCATAAGCAGTCTCAGTCCATTTTAACTGAAATGATCGATCTGAAGCGCGCACCACACTGGTGACCTGAACTAAGGATGTCTTTTCGCCGATATGTGCGAAAGGTGGATTGTGTCTGGCATAGTCGTCGAGAAACGCAGCGCCGCGCTTGGTGGCAAAATCATAAGCGCTCAGCCAGTTTCTGCGCATCAACACAGGGTCAAGCGAGACGGAACGGACATTTTCGATAAACCGCGCCAGATGCCACGCGATCTGCGGATCTGTAGGCTGATAGGCGATATCGGCCTGACTAACGGCCTGGGCCTCTCCCAGTCGGTCGACTTCGACGATATAGGGCACCACGCGATTTTGCAGGGATTGCCAGAATAGGCCTGACGCAAGTCCGGCACTTAGCAGGAGATTTCCTAGCGCGAGCCGGCGCCAGTTATAAGCCTGCGCACGGGCTGATCCCAAGCGGTCGTCCCAGACCTGGCCTGCTCGACTATAGGCGGTTTCCGGTTCGCCGCTCGAACCATAGCGTTGCACTGCACGTCTGAAATACATGGATCAATCCTCCTTTTCGCTAATATCTGGAGTGATGCTGGCACCGCCGCGGTCCCCCGCGCTCAGCGCCTGAGCGGCAAGATGGCGATAGTGACGCGCTGTCTGCTGACGGCGCAGGGTCTGTGCCCATGGGGGAGCCGAAGCATTAGCGCCCCGCTGTTCCGTCGATGGCGCAGCTTGGCTTTCAGACAGCGTAGACAGGACCGCTTTACGTCCTGATGCTGCGGCTTGCTCGATCCCTAGCGCAGCGTTCATTTTGTGGCGCGCCATCCCCGATGCTGCCTGAGCAACACCGCGCATGCCTCCACCGACGCCGCCCGCGCTTTCTCTGCCCATGCCATAGGCGGTCGATGCGGCCGCCCCCAGCGCAGTCCCTGCCCTAACGGCGGACAGGGTGCCACTGGCGGCAAACCGCGCGGCTCCTAAAGCACCCGCCCCGCCCGCGGCGGTTAGGCCTGCCGCACCGATGGCAGTGCCAACGACAGCGCCCGCGCCCAATTGCGGGCCGCCCGCTATTAATCCAGAGGCCACGGTGGGGCCGAAAATGCCCAGACCAAAAAGTGCCAATGCTGCGAGCATCAGGCTCATCGCCTGCCCAATGTCAGGTTCCTGCCCGACCAGCGCCGTCGTAAAATTCTCGAAATAGGTCGAACCAATGCCGACAATGACGGCCAGGACCATCACTTTGATCCCGGAGCCGACAATATGACCAAGCACGCGCTCTGCCAGGAAGCTTGTGCGATTCCAAAGGGCAAATGGAACCAGCACGAAGCCGGCAAGGCTTGTAAGCTTGAACTCGATGATCGTCATGAACATCTGGACGGCAAGAATGAAAAAGGCGAGAATGATGACGGCCCAGGCGAAGAGCAGAATGGCAATGCTCAAGAAGTTGTCGAAGAAACTCGTGAAGCCCATCAGCTCCGATACTTGTTGAAGCAAAGGCCATGCCGCCGCGAACCCCGTACCGGCAAGTCGGCCAGGTTTCAGGAGGTCCTCCGCGCTCATTGTGCCGCCGCCAGCGACCAAACCCATGGCGGCAAAGGAGCGAAAAATGATGTCAGAGAGGGATGAGAAGCGATTAAGCAGAAACGCAAACGCGCCCACATAGAGGATTTTGCGCACAAAGCGCACAATAACGTCCTGCTCGTTGCCTAGAGCCCAGAACAGACCGGCAAGCGTAATGTCAATGCCAATCAATGTGCTGGTAAGGTAAGCCATGTCAGGACCGAGCAGGCCAAACCCGCCGTCAATATAGCGGATGAAACTGTCCATGAACCCGTCAATGACGTTAAGGTCCTGCATCAGACGAAATCCTGCATAGGGGGAAGCCGCGGGGCGCGAATGGGAGCACAACGCACCCCGCGGCGGCGGCGAAGGGGAGATGGGGACCCTGTCGCCGCCTTGAGCCGGCCAGAGCCTATTGGGGTGTATAGGCCTTGCCGGAGCCAAGAAACCTCTTGGTCGCTGCGCGCGCATCGGACTCGGCCTGTACGCGTCGGCTCTGCTCGAGACTATCAGCGCGATATTGCGCAGCCATCATGGTCTGGATCTGGAACTGCTGCTTGGCTGTGAGCGCGAGCAGTTGGTTGGTTGCCTGGGTGGCCTGAAGTGCGCCTTCCGCATTCTGACTCTTCGCAGCAAGCGCAGCGAGCAGCTTCCCGTCACTCTCAACATTTTCCACAACCTGGCCTTGAACGATCATGGTCTGCCGAAAAGCTGCCATGGCAGCGTCAAGCCGTGCGCGCGCGTCCTGGACATGACCTTGCGTCTTAATGCTCATATCGAAATCTTTCGGGAACAGCGCCCGAAAATTCCTGTCTATCTGTGTGACTTGGAAGCTGACCGCCTGAGCATCATGCATCAGCTGGTCAATATGCTGAAGGCTTTGTGTGATCTGCTGAAGCTGCGGAAAATCAATCGTCGTCAGGTTCTTCGCCATGTTGCCAAGCATGCTGGCTTCATTCTGCAGCGATTTGATCTGGTTATTGATCTGGTTGAGCGCCCGGGCGGCGGTCAGCAGGTTCTGCGCATAATTGCTTGGATCAAAGACCACGAAGGCCTGGACCGGTGTTGACGGCACGATCAGTGCCATCCCGAGCGACGCTCCAGCGGCCAAGCCAAGAGTTGCGGCGACCAAATATTTGTGAAGCGGACGATATGTCATGACACAGACTCCTTAATCAGCGCGTCTTGCGCATCAGAGGGGAAAGGGAAGCCGCTGAGCAGCGCAGCGGCCCAAGGCTGGTGAACCGATGTGAGAAAGCGGGCGGCAAAGTCAGTCCGACCCGCGTCTTCCAGCAGTGCGTCGATTATCGCCTGGCTGGACGGATCGGACGCACCGCAGATGGCGAGGGCCAACGACCCGAGGCCGAGTTCAAAGAGCCGGTTCCCTCGCGCGGACTGGAGATAATATTGCTGTTTGGGCACAGCGCGGGCGACCAGCTCGATCTGCCGCGCGTTTAGGCCAAAGGCTTGATAAGCCTTGCTAGACTGGGGCTCGATGGCTCGGTCATTGGGCAGCAATATGCGCTGCGGACAGCTTTCAATGATGGCAGGCGCGATCACGCTTTCACTGATGTCAGCCAAGCTCTGCGTGGCAAAAACGACTGCGACATTCTTTTTGCGCAATGTCTTAAGCCACTCGCGGATTCGGGATGCGAACAGCGGATGGTCGAGAAAAATCCATGCCTCATCGAGGACAAGGAGCGTGGGGCGCCCATCGAAGCGCGCTTCGAGACGATGGAATAGATAGGTCAGCACCGGTGCAACAATGGCATCCTGCCCCATCAAGGCCTCGGTCTCGAAGCAATGCACATCGCTGATCGTCACCGTCTCCTCGGCAGCATCGAGCAAGCGCCCATAAGGCCCTTCGAGCGTATATGGTGTGAGCGCGGCGCGCAGAGGGTTGGAAGGCAGTAGCGCGGTAAGACCCGTAAGCGTCCGCTCCTCAGGAGGCGCCGAAGCCAAGTTCGTCAGCGCTGACCAGATGGCTTCCTTTACGGCTGGATCGACGATGATTTTTTCCTGGATCAGCAGCGCGGCGATCCATGCCGCCGCCCAGCTGCGTTCTTCGGGGTCGTCGATGGCGCGCAGGGGCTGGAATGCCGGACTGTCGCGATGCTCGCCGGCCCCGAGGGCATGATGGGCTCCGCCCATGCACAGGACAGCCGCCCGAGCCGAAAATCCTTTGTCGAAGATGAAGATTTGCGCCCCTGGATACCGCCGAAACTGCAAGCTCAGCAGCGCAAGCAGCACAGACTTTCCAGCGCCTGTTGGACCAACAACCATCATATGTCCGACGTCGCCAACATGGGTGGAGAGCCGAAAAGGCGTCGTCCCGGAGGTCTGAGCATAGAGGAGCGGCGGCCCCTGCAAATGCGAATTGGCTTCCGGTCCGGCCCAGACCGATGAGAGAGGCATGAGATGGGCGAGATTGAGGCTGTGCAGCAGGGGTTGCCTCACATTGGCATAGACCTGGCCAGGCAAGGAGGAGAGCCAGCTCTCCACCGCATTGATGCTTTCGCGTTTGGTCGTGAAGCCAAGGCCATTGACGATGCGTTCGACCGCTCGGATCTTGTTTTCGGCGCGCGCCGGATCGCGGTCTGAGACCGTTATCGTCATGGTCAGATAGCCAAAGGCGACAAGGTCGCTACCCAGCGCCTGCAGCGCGAGGTCAGCGTCTACCACCTTATTATCTGCGTCGCTGTCGAGCAGCGCCGTCGGCTGATTATAGAGGATCTCACGCAACAGAGCGGCAATCGATTTGCGCTTGCTGAACCATTGCCGACGCAGACGATTGAGCAGCCTTGTGGCATCTGCCTTGTCGAGCGCAATGAAGCGCGTCATCCAGCGATAGCTGAAATCCTGGTGATTAAGGGCATCAAGCAGCGCCGGGCGGCTCATGGTAGGAAAGCCCAACACAGTCACTGTCCGCAGATGCGCGTCTCCGAGCCTTGGCTGCAAGCCGCCCATGAGCGGCGTGTCGACAAGCAGCGCATCCAAATAGATGGGGATTTCCGGTACGGCCACCCGATGAGATCGCTCGGAAATGGCGCCGTGAAGATAGGTCAGTGTCTCGCCGTCGTCGAGCGCCTGTGCTTCAGGCATGAAGCCGCGCATGAGGTCCAGCACCTGATCAGTCTGTTGAAGAAAGGTGGCGAGGTCAGCGCGCCAGTCTCGCCCGGTCTCAGGATCGGGGCGCTGTATGAATCTGCGGATGAGCGTGTCGCTGCCATCTGTCGGCGGCATCCATGTCAGGGTGAGATAATATTGGCTTTCATAATGTGCGTCTTCCGCCTGGAATGCGCTTCGGCGCTCTTCGTCGATGAGCCAGGAAATGGGATCTGGGAAACGCCCTTCGGGATAGTCGAGCGCCTCGCGCCGTTCAGCCTCGAAGAAGAGAGCCCATCCCGATCCAAGACGCTTAAGCATATTGTTCGCGCGCGCGCTTGCAGCAATCAGTTCGGCCGGCGTCGCACTTTCCAGATCAGGGCCGCGATAGGCGAAGCTTCGCTGGAAGCTGCCATCCTTGTTCAAGATGACGCCAGGCGCGACCAGAGCGGCCCAGGGGAGATGGTCGGCAAGTCGATCGGCTCTGGCGCGATATTCACGCAAGTTCAGCATGTGAACCACCCCTTCTGACGCAGATGCCGCAGTATGACGGGCGCGAAATCGGGATCATGCCGACCAGCGAAAACCGCCAAGCTATGACCCAATGCCCACAAACCTAGTCCAGCCAGCCATTGCTGAAGACCAAGCCCAAGTGCCGCCGACAGGGTGCCATTAAGGATCGCTATACCCCTCGGGGCACCACCGAGCAGGATCGGCGCGCCCAAGGCGCTATGGATCGGCACTTCAAAGCCTTCGAGCAGGCTTGCCGGTGCATAATGGTCGCTCATGCCACCAGCGCTCCCCCGCCAAAGCTGAAGAAGCTCAGGAAAAAGGATGATGCGGCAAAGGCGATCGAAAGCCCAAAAACAATCTGGATCAACCGACGGAAACCGCCAGCGGACTCGCCAAATGCCAGAGAAAGCCCGGTGATGATGATCACGATCACGGCCAGGATCTTGGCGACCGGCCCCTGAACCGACTCGAGCAGCTGCTGCAGCGGCTCTTCCCAGGGCATGCCTGACCCTGCGGCATAGGCACATCCGGCATGAAAGCCGCCCCATCCAAGCGTGATCGCAGCGATCAGCGGCCGGTGAAGCGCAGTGAGAGGACGCGAAACAGGAATCTTCATGCAATTTCTCCTTGAGGCGTGCGGTTGGAAAGATGTTCGGTGAGCGCATAATCGCCGCTCATGGTGAGGCCGCTGACGGAGGCGATGCTGCTGATCCGCCGGCCAGATCCCCGACCCGAAATAAAGACGATGAGGTCAATGGACTCGGCAATCAGTTGGCGAGACACGGTGACCACGGACTCCTGGATCAGCTGTTCAATCCGGAAGAGAGCCGCCAGCGCACTATTGGCATGAACCGTGGCAATGCCGCCAGGATGGCCTGTGTTCCAGGCTTTGAGCATGTCGAGCGCTTCCGGGCCCCGCACTTCGCCAATGATGATGCGATCGGGCCGCAGACGCAGGGTCGAGCGGACAAGGTCAGCCATAGTGACACTGCCGGAGCGCGTCCGCAGCGCGACCATATCCTGCGCTGGGCATTGCAACTCGCGGACATCCTCGATCAGGATCACCCGTTCATCAACATCCGCCATGAGTGCGAGCAGAGCATTGGCAAATGTGGTCTTGCCAGAGCTTGTGCCGCCAGCGATGAGAATATTGCGCCGCTCCGCGACGCCGTGTTCAAGCAGGCGCGCGGCCTGCGACGTTATCATGCCTTCGGCGAGATAGTCCTTCAAGGTAAACACCCGCAGTGCCGGCTTGCGGATCGAGAAGCAGGGCGCAGGCGATACGGGCGGCATCACCCCCTCGAAGCGCTCTCCCGTTCTGCCATCCTGGTGCGGCGGCAGTTCGGCCGATATGATCGGCGCATGGGGATGGACCTCGTCTCGGGCATGACTCGCGACAAGTCGGATGATCCGTTCGACCTGATCTGGCGCAAACCGGACAAGCGTGTCTTGTCGCCCCGTACCAAGGCTTTCGAGACGCAGTGCGCCATCTGGATTGACCATGATCTCGGTCACATGCGGGTCAGCCAGAGCCGCAGCGATCGCAGGCCCCATGGCGCTTTTGAGCATCGCCCGTCGACGCTGCGCGGTTAGCAAGGCGCTCATTGCCCGCCTTCCACGATCACGTCGCCAACGCTTTTCTTGCCGGCTGCCAAACGGCGGGCGACACGCGTCACGAATAGGTTGAAACGTTGACGGCCAATGGCGCGCCCTGCCACATCATCATCGGCAAGTGGCGGATGGATGGCGAGCTGGTAGCGGATGAAAAGCGCTAGTGTTTCGCGCAGGATATCGTCATTGCGTTCATTACGGCCGAGCGCCGCAAAAATAAGGTCAAGGCGTCGGCCGAAGCGGTCCTCGAGCAAGTTCGTTCCTTGACTGTCGAGCCAGACTGTCATGGCCTGTTCCAGCAGTGCTGATCTGGGCACCTTGCGCTGTGTCGCGAGGGCGTCGAGGCGCTTGCTGAGCGCTGCCGACAGGAACAGCTGGTGGCGTATCTTTTCATGCGCCATCGGATCAGCCTCTGTCGAAGGCAGGACCCAAGTCCTGCGTGTTGCTATCGCTGAAGGCCAAAGCGGCCACGACGGGGAGCGGCAGGCCCATCTGCTGCATCACATGCCGGTCGATGGTGGGATCATCTTCCTCCTCATCTATGCCAAGATCTGTGCTGGGCTGGGGTGTCGGCGAAAGCTCGGCCTCGGGAACGATGAGCATAGGCGCGCGCTGCGGACCGCCGTCATCCTCGACCTGCCCGTCACTTGGGCTGCGCTGAACGGTCGGATCCTCGGCCTTCGTCATCCAGTTGCTGGGCCGCTCGGCCGGTAGATCAGGATGTTGCGTGCCGAGCGCTGGCGGTGGCAGCAGCCGCGCCTGGAAATTGGCATCCTCATAATAGCGCAGTTTGGCAGCACGGATCGGCGACAGGCCGGACACCAGAACCAGCTCGTCATTGGCAGGCAGCTGCATAACCTCCCCTGGAGTCAGCAGGGCTCTGGCGGTTTCCTGACGACTGACCATGACGTGGGACAGCCAGGGCGCGAGCCGATGCCCGGCATAGTTGCGCATCGAACGCTGTTCGGTGGCGGTGCCAAGCGCATCGGAGACTCGTTTGGCCGTCCGCTCATCATTGGTGGCAAAGGCAATGCGCACATGGCAATTGTCCAGGACGGCATTATTCTCGCCATAGGCCTTCACAATCTGGTTGAGGCTCTGCGCAATTAGGAAAGCGCGGACTCCATAGCCGGCGAGAAAGGCAAGCGAAGTCTCAAAAAATTCCAGTCGGCCAAGCGCTGGGAACTCGTCGAGCATCAACAACAGGCCATGCCGCTTCGTCCCCGGCGCGCTGCTCAGGCGCTCGGTCAGGCGACGACCGATCTGGTTTAGGATCAACCGTATCAGCGGCTTGGTCCGAGAAATGTCGGAGGGTGGAACCACCAGATAAAGCGACAAGGGCGCCTGCGCTTCGATCAGATCGACCACGTGCCAGTCACTGCGCGAGGTTATTTCAGCGATGACAGGGTCACGATAAAGGCCGAGGAAGGACATGGTCGTGGACAGGACGCCCGATCGCTCATTTTCGGATTTATTGAGCAGCTCCCTGGCTGCCGAGGCGATGACCGGGTGGGTTTGCGGCCTTTTCGCAGTTCCCAGATGATTGGCTTTCATCATGTAGAGCAGAGTTGCCGCAAAGCTGCGCTCTGGATCGCTCAGGAAGGTCGCGACCCGCGCCAGTGTCTTGTCCTCTTCAGTGTAGAGAATGTGGAGGATCGCGCCCACCAAAAGGGAATGCGCCGTTTTCTCCCAATGGCTTCGACGTTCCAACGCGCCTTCCGGATCGACAAGAATATCGGCGATATTCTGGACGTCGCGCACTTCCTGCTCGCCGCGTCTTACTTCCAGCAATGGATTGTAGTGGGCCGAGCGGACGTCATTGGGATTGAAGAGCAGGCAATGGGTAAAGGTGCTGCGCCATCCAGCGGTCAGCTGCCAATTCTCGCCCTTGATGTCGTGAATGACGGCAGAGCCGGTCCAGCTGAGCAGCGTCGGCACGACAAGCCCGACCCCTTTTCCGCTTCGGGTAGGGGCAAAAGCTATGACATGTTCGGGTCCATCATGACGCAGATAGCGGCCAGCAAAGGCGCCGAGAAAGACGCCCGCATCTCGGAAAAGGCCCGCTTTCTGGACGTCGCGCCCGGTAGCCCACCGCGCGGAGCCAAAGGTGGTGACGTGGCGGGACTGGCGTGCGCGCCAGACAGATCCGAAGATGGCGGCGCAGCAGCCTAGAAATCCACTGCCCGCCGCCATCACACCTGCTATGTCGAAGATGTGGGGGGCATAGGCATCGAACTGGAACCACCAGACAAAGAGCGCCCATGGCCGATAGATCGGCAGGCCGAACAGCTGAACCCAGGCTTCGCCGAGTTCTGGCTGATATGCGAGGGCATGAGCAGTCCACTGGGTCGTAGCCCACAGGCCCGAGATGATGATCGCAAAGACCGTCAGCATTTGTCCGAGCAAGATCTTGGTTGGCGTCATTGGACTCTCCGGGCCGCATGATCAGCTCTGCGGCGCGGTCATAGAATCCAGTATTTCCCAAAGTCGCGTAAGGTAACTTTCGGCATCCTTCAGCACCCTTCAGTACCCTTTCAGCATCCTTGGAAACCAATCCGGCTTATTTCCAAATCTCACATCCGCGATTTCATGCTGCTGCATAGGTGATTCGCAGGCGCCTTCAAATCCGGCCTGGCAAGGGTGGAGCGCGCACCGCGCACAGCGCTCTTGAGTGTATTTTACATCAGCTTGCGCCCACCAATGCTCGCAAGAATCAAGCAACCGGAAAGCATTGAAAGGGAATTATTTGATATTTTGAGCAATGGTACGCGACGTTGCTGGAGACGAAGCCTTGGTGCCGAAATGAAACGTCGGCTATTTCCTATTAGGTGCAGCGGATATCGTGGCGCTTTCCTACCGTTGAAAAAAAGGATTTCATAACTTCCAGTCGCTACGCATGCGCCATGTTCCGCCGTTTTCGTTCTTCAAGCCCCGATCCAGTTCCCGATGATCACAATCATTTCCGGGCACAGCGCTTTGTATCGGCTTTTGAGGAGCAGGCGAGCGGATGGTTTTGGGAGACAGACGCGCAAGGGGTGTTCACCTATCTGTCTCCACAGATTAGGCATGACCTCGCGCAAAAGTCGGTCGATCCCATTGGGCAGCATTTTACCGATATATTCCAGCTGGATCCCAATACCGGGTCGATACAACGATCCGTTGTCTTTTATCTTAGCACCCATTCGGCGTTCCGGGATTATCCGCTTATCAGCAAAGCCCGGGGCAGTGTCGCCGTCTGGGCTGTGTCCGGTCGTCCCAAACTTGATGACGCCGGGCGATTTGCCGGCTTTGTCGGATCAGGAAGCGATCTCACAGAGCAACGAGATTCTCAGCTGGAAGTCTTGCGTCTCGCCTATATCGATGGGTTGACGGGTCTTGCCAATCGTCCCCGCATGGCCGGCTGGCTCAATCATTCAGTCATGACCCGAACGAGCGGTTTCAACCCAACAGCGCTCATGATGATCGACCTGGACAACTTCAAACCGGTTAACGATACGCTCGGCCACCAGGCTGGCGATGAGCTACTCAAACAGGTTGCGCAACGTCTGAAGCGTATCGTCTCAGATAGTGACTTTGTTGGACGCATCGGTGGCGACGAGTTTCAGGTCATTCTAGCCCGGGACAGCGCCCGTAGCGACGTCGAGCAGCTAGCGCATGATCTGATCGAATCGATATCACAGCCCTATTTCATTGCGGGTTCGCCGATCAAAATTGGATGCTCAATTGGCATTGCCGTGGCACCCGAACATGGTGAGACCGCCACAGAACTTGTACGAAACGCCGATCTCGCGCTCTACGCCGCTAAGGATGCTGGCCGAGGCACAACCTGTACGTATACCGACGAACTTCTGGTTGCAGCCCGGCATCGCAAGCAGTTGGAAGATGATCTGCGTGACGCAATCGCCCAGGGCGAGCTGTCTGTCTCCTATCAACCCGTAGTCTCCACTAAGACCGCACTCGTGTCCGGTTATGAAGCCCTCGTACGGTGGTGCCATCCCAAAACCGGCGCGATCAGCCCCTCCGATTTCATCCCGGTGGCAGAAGAGGCCGGCCTCATTGAGCAGATCGGCGAATGGGTGCTGCGCACAGCGGTTCATGACGCCGTGCGCATGCCTGACGGTATTCGCGTCGCAGTCAACGTCTCGCCAATTCAGTTCAGAAATCCGAAGTTTGCGGGGATCGTCGCGAATGCTCTGGCGAGCAGTGGCCTGGACCCAGCCCGTCTCGAGCTTGAGATCACTGAAGGCGTCTTTCTAAACGACGATGAGCGCGCGGCGCAAATGTTCCGGGCGCTTAAGGCCCTTGGCGTGCGCCTTGCACTAGATGATTTCGGCACTGGCTATTCCTCGCTGGGCTATCTGCGCAACGCTCCGTTTGACAAGATCAAGATAGACAAGAGTTTCGTTCGTGGCGCTATTTCTGATGGGCATCGCAAAGCCGCGATTATCAGGGCAATTGTTACGCTAGCGGACGCGTTCGGCATGGAGACCACGGCCGAGGGTGTTGAGCAGCAAGATGAGATCGCTTTTGTCCGCGAGCTTGGCTGCAGCCACATACAAGGGTTTGTATACGGCAAGGCTGAGCCTCTCGACATCGTACTCCATTCACTGACGAAGCAAAGGCTGCATATCTTGCCGACCGGGCACGAAAAGAGCAGAAGCCCACGCTTCAAGGTGCTGAGAGCCGCAAAGCTCATCATTGGTCAGACCAGAACTGAAGTCAAAGTCCGCAATATCTCGACCAATGGCGCTATGATCGAAGGTCCAATGCCGGGTATGAGCTGCGCGGGCCAAGAAATCCTTATTGAATTGCTTGAAGGGCAGCAATGGACCGGAAACGTCCGCTGGACCCGGGATGGCAAAGCCGGTCTGCATTTCCCGCGTGCCATCAACGAAGAGTTACTACGCCAAGCAAATGGCAGTGCCGGCCCACATTTTTGACTCAACGAGCAGGAGGGATAGCCCACCATACCTTGTGTGGATGAAGGCCTGGGCTCTGATGTCTCGCTGTTCTCAAATGTTCAGCAAGGCAGCGGTCGCTACGTCGACCTATAGATAGGCTAATTGCGGCGGCTGCTAAAAAGGCGTCTCCAAAGAGAGGGTCTTCCCCACATCTCCAAGTCGAAGAGATCGACGGCGCTCAGAAGGTCTTGCAAGACCACACGCAACTGCGCGTCAGTCAGCGCGATCATCACCGGCTGTCCGGCGCCATGTTTTACCTCTGCGCTCGATCCACCGACGTAGACCGTTAGCACACAGCCATAGTCGGTCATGTCGATCTGCCAGCTCGACATCACTCCCGTCGTGTAATCAGATTTTGCCAAGACGCCCCCGCAGCAGCGCATCAGCCCGATACGATTTGCCAGCGAGGATATTAGCAAGCGCAGCGGCAATCCGTTGCGCGTGATCGAACCTAGCAGGTCGCACAATTGGCGCACGGCTTTGCATAGGTCTCGATCTTCCTCGTACTGCGACACGAATGGCACGTTGTTGACGTGTCCGATGCCTCCATGCGCAAGGCCAAGGCACAGATCAACAGCTGTGAGCTGATGCGGCTTCCCCTTATGGGTCACTTGTGAAGCCTTCGATGATGAGGCCAGCGCAATGTCTGGGTCGGGCCAAGCCATTTTTGGTTCAGCTGATGCTTGGACCGCCCCTGCTGCGTCCGCCTGGCCAATCGATCCCATCCCCGATGTGGGCGGGCAGGCCAATCCCTGACATCATTTTTCTGGTCGTACCCCATGGGACGAGGCGGAACTGATAGCCGTCTTCGAAAACGGCGAAACGGCCCTGGGATAGATCTACCAGCTGCCGCATTGTGCCAGGGACCAAAGCGCCTTTTTCATGCGCGACAAATTCAAGACCGAGCTCTTCGGACAATTGACCGGCAATTCGTAGAAATTCTCGCTGCCGCAACGTAGCCAGAAGGCGCGAGCGGGCTGCTGGTTTGTCGTTCGCCTGTTGGGGAAGGCCCGGATCCGTGCGCTCCTGGTCCATTGTCCCCGGCACCAGCAGCCCCTGCTCGATCAGCCAACGTTGACGTTGCCACTGTGCGGTGCGGAGTTCTCGCCCGAAACCGGCATCCCTAGCCAACAGGATATCGTTGCTTACCAGAGTTTGGTCGAGCCAGGTTGGACCATCAAAATCAACTGAAAGTTGGAGAGGCAGGGTCGAGAGAAGTTCAATTTTTAGTCTGGTTGTGACGATGTCAGGCTGCGCGCTCGCCACTGCGTACTTATCGCCCGCCGGGACATTTGCTGCTGAAACTTCTATAATCATTCCCGCTCGTAGTTGCATGACTTGTCGATCGGACACAGTTTCGACACTGTGCAGCTGCCCATCGGCGCCGTCGATCATCAAAGTAATCCTGTTGGCCAGGGACAATGCGCTGGGGTCCGCAATCAGTGCTCCGACCAGCGCATGACGAGGAGGATGATCTGTGTCATATAGGCGGTGGCCGCCCCTGCCCTGCTCAAGTCCAACGCGCGCCGCTGCACGGCGCAAACTTGCCAGCCTCTCTGCTTGCCGGTCTATTTCCTGAAGCCGGGACGGCAAGTCGGGATCGATTTGCCAGGCAAGTGCGCCAACAGGATGCGCCAACCCCAGCTGCTCCAAAACGCGAAGACGCCGCGTTCGCTGCGCTTGCTCGAAAGGAGCATCATCCATTGTGGTCACCATCCCGCCTGACAGGCTGTCGGCCATTATCCTGACATCAAGGTCTGTGACCCTTTGGAGCTGGGCTTCCTGGCGCAGGTGCCGCGCCTGATCTGCGCTCAGATCCGGGCCAAGTTCGACCAACATAGCATCGACAGCGCGCTCGCGAAATCCATGGGAAATATAGTCGCGCGCGATCAGGAGCGGCCCGCCATTCTCAACGGAACCACGAAGAAGAATATGCGTGTGCGGTGTGCCTGTGTCGAAATGGTCAACAGCAAGCCAATCTAGCGACGTTCCAAGGTCTTCCTCCACCTGCGCCATGAGTCGCCGAACGAAGGGTTTTAGATCAGGCAGCTGATCGCCATCCTCCGGCGAAACTATGAGGGCGAAATGGCCCAGGTCGTCCTTTGTTAAGCGTGCGAACGTGTGGGGGTCTGCAAGGTCATTATATCCATTGTACAGTGGAGGCGTGGAACCATCCTTGCTGACCCCATCCCGCACGATATAGCGCAAATGGGCGGATGTCCGCGCCAAGGCGTTGCCGCGAAGTCGAAAGCGCGCGACTTTAACGGTTACGCGCCGAGTCATCGATCGCGCTTGTTGCTGGCGAACGGACAACAGGCTCCCCGCAGCAGCCCCGCGCCCCCTCAGATGCAAGCTTGGCCGACCTTTCGCCACATGGCCAGCCGCGCGAAATTTTCCGGCTTTTCGACCTAGGTGGCTCAGATAGCTTTTCCGGGTCCATTCGCCGGTGCGCGAACCAACCAGGCGTGGCGTGAAATCATCATCGCCCATAGCGCACCGACCTGGGGGGCGAGTTACCTTGCATAACTCTCGCGCCAACCCTGAAAACGAGTCTCGCTACGATCTCCCACCAGAAAGAGATTGCCTCGCAACTTGCCGCAATGAAATCAGTATCTTGGACTATCTCGAGAGCGGAGCCTTTTATCTTGTGCTTCACCTCCCCCCTTCTCGCCGGGTACATGTATAGGCAATGGGGGGTCCCAACTGCCAGAAAACAGGCAGAGTTGGACCTCATCCAGGGCTCCCCGCATCTCTTCCGACAGGTGCCGCTGGCGGCGAATATTGTGCCCCAATGGCTGTATGGATTGGCCAATATGGCGATCATGGTAAAGGTCTCTTCAGCGCAAAAAGTCCATCGGAAGTGCTTTCAAGAACGCCATCCTGCACGGCGAAAAGTGGCGATTTGGGCAGGCCAGGAGGCATGACAGGCGGATCTGTTCTGGCGGTAAGTGTCTGTAGATAGGCACGTGTTTCGAGGGGCAGAGCACGCTTTCCTGAAAGATATTCGGCATAGCGCGCTGGCCCCGCATTATAGGCAGCGAACAGTCCTGGATAGCCGAAGCTGTCATACATGGCGCGGAGATAGGCGGTGCCCGCAACGATATTGTCGTGCGGGTCGTCCGGATCGGCCCCAAGATGCAGTGCATCGCGCATCGCCGCCCATGTCGTAGGCATGAGTTGCATGAGGCCCATTGCCCCGGCGGGAGATCGAATTGGCATTCCGTTTGCCTTCACATTTCCCCCGCTCTCCACCGCCATCACATGCCAGATCCAGCGTTCGGGAACGGCAAAACGATCGGACGCTTCGGATATGAACGATTGCCACTGGCTGATGCGATCAGCGCTCGCAGGAGCAGCTGAAGCCGCAAGTGCTGTCGCTGCCCAGATCACCGTTATTTTGCCCATAGGAGCCGCGCCGTACCAATCACGTCGTCCAGAAGCGTCACGCCGAAATAGCGGCCGTCAAAGGATGCGGCTTGGTCTCGCGCGAGGAGGAATATTTCGCCCTCGCCTAGACGGTGGCATCCTTCCCACCAGGGCAACAACCGCCCATGTGCATCACTGCGTAGTCGCCGAGCAACCAAAGCACCATTGATTGTAACAAGGCGACCGGATGCGCAGACTAGGTCGCCATCAGCCGCGGCTACGCGCTTCACCAGCGGAACATTGGCAGGAAGATATTGGCGGCGTGCCGCAAACTCGCGCCAGGGCTCCGCCAACACGGCTAATACGAAATCCTGCCGCAACGGCTTTTGACCAGGGTGGATGGCGTAAAGCCCGACCGGCGCGCTGGAGCTCGCATTCCAGACAAGCCGTGGCGCGTGCGGTATCAAGATTGTCAGACCTAGCAATCCAGCGCCAACGGCGCCTGCCTTAAAGCGCCTGTTGAGGCGCCCGCGCTTTGCACGCCAAAGGTCCAGGCCGCGATCTCGGACCAACCCTACGGGATCAGCGACACTCATACATCACCGCCGCGTTTACGCGCTTCAGCCCATGCGACGAGGTCATCGATATGATACAATATGCGCCGCGTGTGATTATGATATTTGGGCCCAGTTCCTTTGTTCCGCATGTTTTTGAGCGCGGGTTCAGAGATTTTGAGATAGTTACTCGCTTCCCAAATCGTCAGAAATGGCGACGACTCTTTGGCTTTCGTTGCACGGTCCGTGTCCGTCATCATTGCCTCCCTCATCGGCTGCCCCTGCGGCCGGAAGAGCTATAAAATGTCGGCGATGGATGCTGCTGAACACGGTCGGAGAAACAAGCGACAGGCATGACCTTTCAAACCCGCGCAATTGCGCCAAAAACATTTCCGGTTTGACGATCGATTATCCCTAATCGCAGCAATTCATTAACCAGCACATTGCAAATTTTCGGCGGTTCCATCGCGACGGAGAAAGGCGATGCTTGCAAATGAATCGAGGACCGCTGCAGCGTATTGCGCCGGCAAGAGAAGAGACAATGATGTCTTATCGCTGCCCGATGAGAACTTCACGCGCCACGCTGATTTTGACCTAAGGTTACTGCCTGCGGTCGAGCTTATGCATTCGCGTCGATTATCGTTACAGGCGCTGATGTGGGAGTGGCAAAGGCGTGATATGGCCTATGCTGCCTTCGCGGCGCAGACCTCGCCTCCTCTCGCATCCGTTGAAGGCACGGTGACATGCCTTCATATGACATCGCAGCATGATGCCCATCACTGGGGTTGTCTATTTGCCGAACGCGCAGACATGCCTGCCGCCATCGCTCGCTTATTCTGGACCGCAGAGCGCGACCCTGCTGTCTTGTCCGTGAGCGCGAGGCCTGCGCCGACTGGCTTGGAAAACAGCCTCGAGGTCAGACGTTTGGCAGAGCGGGTCGTTCTTTTGTCTGATAATAAGGGCAAGGAGCAGCTGCTTGTTGGCTCGGCAGCTTCAAGCCTCCGCCTGGATATTTGTGACGGCACGCTGCGCGACGGGCCAGTTGCGCTGACCTATCATGTGCCAGGATTCAGCGCGGCTGCGCCGCAATTACGAACAATTGCACTTTTACATCATCTTCAGCGCTATCTGTGTCTTCCGCCGGCACCCGTGTTAAGTCGACAAATCTGGCACCGAGAGATATCGCGGCTGGTTGCATATGATGCTCTTTCGCAAGGTGCCAGCCAACGGGAGATCGGCAAATTGATCTTCGGACAGGCCGCTGTCGTCGATGGTTGGGACGGTCATACCGATAGGGTCCGATCCTTTGTCAGGCGCGTGATTCGGGACGCCAGAAGATTGGCATCTGGGGGCTATCGGTACATGCTGCATTAACAGGTAGCCCGGCGGGAAATGCGTTTGAGCCACATCTTCGCCAACCCTCTGTCTGGCGCAAAAAGACATCGTTTGAGAGCAGCGCAATGGAACAAAAAGCTGAACCTGCGATTAAGGGGCGCATGGAGCAGGGCACATATCAGCGAATCGAAGGCGAGTTGATCCGAGGCGCAGCAGGCCTATTGCTTATTGCCCGCAATGGCATGGTCTGGCAGCTCGGAATTCTTCAGGATGCGGCGCATCTTGTCGGCAAGCTGGTGGCCGTCGAAGGCATCAAATCAGGTGTGGAAGCCCTCAATGTGAGTTGGGTCGAGGCCCTTTCAGCGGCTCCTTGGCGCGAAGGGCGCCACAGACTGGCACAGCTGCTGGTCTGATGATTTAAGGTAGCTAATCAGTTTTCGTCGCTGCCTTCTCCAGCATCGCGATCCGTTCAGTGCAGACAGCATGAACGACGCGTCCAAGCTCCTCCACCTGCGAACCAAGCCAGATCAGTTCTTCCTCACTGACGCGATAATGCTTGGAGTAGCGCGCCTTCACATAGGCGTCCTTGAGCTTCTCGAACATGGCCCGCTCTCTGCGCGTATCGGATGGCCAGACATGCACGAGCCGCCGATCAATCCGCTCCGCCTGCGTGCGCAGGAAGGCAAGATTGTGAACGTGTGGAGTGTAGAAGGTGCACACGAGAAGCACGCAGTGGTAGAGGCTTTCTGTCGCTTGGTGGAGAAGAAATGACGCACGCTTGTAACGCCCTTTCATCGTCAAAAACGATGCACTTTCCGTAAAATCCGACGCACTCGGCATCCACTCCTCAAAATACTCCTTTGCCATGGCGAGGGCCTGGTCCGGCGTTTTGGGTTTGGGCGTGTGGAATTCGCTGTCATCGGCCTGATAGAGGGCGATGCCGTCCTTCGCGACATCCATGAAGAAGTACCGCCCATGAGCGAGGCCATCATTCACCTCCTGCAGGGTGTGGACGATGAAGTTGACCGGCGTGCTCAGCGTCCGGGTGATAGCCCGCTCACGGTTGAGCCGTTCCTCGGCTCTCGCCCAATAGGCGACCCGGTCCGCCAGCTCCTTCTGGTTGACGATGATCAGGAGATCGAAGTCGGACTGATAGCCCTTGGCGGTATGGGGTTCATCGACCCAGCCACCCCGGGCATAGCTGCCATAGAGTAAAATCTTGTGGATCCGCCCGAGCTTCTTCTTGCCCGTCGCCTCACCGGTCGCATCGGCAAACTCCTCGAACAGGATCTGCACCACGCGCGCGAGCTCGCGTTGTTTGGCGGGCGGCAGATGATCAAGATCGCTACGCATCGTTGCTCTCCTAGCGCGCGAATAGCGGGTCTGCCCAGAGGGGATGGATGAGAACTGGACCCGCTTTGGATGGGTCGGGGATCAGGGCGCATCCAGCGCGCGGAACAGCTCGCGCAGGGCACTCGCCAGATGCTGCTCGACGGCGGGCATTGGGATGTTGAGTATCCTGGCGATCTGCCCATAGGCCTTGCCCTGGGCTGCATGGCGGAAGACCTGCGCGGTGATGGGATCGAGGGTCCCAAGCGCTGCTTCCAGACGCTCGGGGTCGACCGGCGGATAGGGGCCGACATTGCTCATTGATCTGCCTCCTGCGAGGGCAGGAAGCCCATCAGATAGTGCGCCGCCTTGCTGGCTGCGCTCGCCGCCTTGAAGATGGCGCGGTTATCCTCTTTAAGGATCGCCAGCCAGGCGCCGATATAGTCGGCATGCCGAACGGTGGGGACAATGCCGAGCTCTGCGCAGAGAAAGGCAGAGGCCATCTCGGCGACCAGCTCCTCGCGGGCATACCAATGCTGGGGATCGATCGTGGCGACGCCATGGAAACGATCAAGACGGCTGGCATGGCCAGAAAAATGACCAAGTTCGTGCAAGACGGTACGGTACCAATCGATGCTCGCCCCGAATAGCTGCCGGCGGGGAACATGGATCTGGTCTGTGTTAGGATCGTAATAGGCCAGGGTCCCGCCGATCCGGATGTCCGCGCCCGTGGCTTTCACCAGCGTCTCGGCCTGCGGCACGATGACCTCGGGGCCGCGCAGGATGTCAGGGGCATGGATATCCTCGGGCAGATCCACACATTGATCGATATTGAACACGGTGAAGCGCTTGAGGAACGGGATACGTCTTGGCTCGCCGTCGGCGCTGACGCCATCCTCGCCCCCACCACCGCTATTCTTCGGCACGAAGCTGTCGGCATAGCAGATGCTAGTGCCGCTCTCGCCCTTCCTGACGCTTCCGCCCAGGGCCATCGCCTGCCGATATGTGAGCCAGCGCTGCGTCTCATAGCCATGACCAAACAGGGCATTCCACAAGATGAGGACATTGATTCCTGAATAGCTTCTCCCAGTCGCTGCATTTCTTGGGATCCCGATCGCGGCATCGTCGGCCTGCCAGGGCTGGACCCAGGGCAGACATCCTGCCTCCAGCTGGGCAATGATCGTGGTGGTGACATCGTCATAGAGGCTCCGACCTGGCGCCTTGCTCTGCTTGTCCATGATAACTTGCTTCAAACCTTCCTGCCTTTCACAGCACCGGCCCGCCGGAGGGTGGCGGGGGTGGGCGGCAGGAGTGGACCGCAAGGCGCACCGAGGAAGGGGGGCTGCATTCCGCCAGGAACCGAAACAAAGAGAAGGACCCGGCTTGTCCGGGTTGCAGCGCCCCGCGGTGGGCCTATCGGGTAACGACGCCCACACCCGGCCACCCAAGCGGTCCGCAACCTTCACGCCGCGCGGACAGCGCGACCGCCTCAGGCCGCAAGGCCTGCCCCCGTCACGCGATCGTCACGGGAACCGACGAGACGCGCGGCACGCGTGGCTCGGCCGACCAGAGGGAGGTAGAGCGCGGCCGCCCCCGAAGGGGCGGGACGGCGGAATTTTTTGCGCTATGCCAAAGCGCCGATCTGATTTTGGGTGCGTTTTGGGTGCAAATGAAGCGATTTGCTAATCAGAAACGGGCAAAATGATGAGGTAAGAACGGAAATATGGCCCTTCGAGATAACGAGTCCGCTCTATCGATGGCATAAGCTACGCAACGGGCGCCCCGCGGCGGCAATTCAGTAGCGATGGTGGACCAGCCTATGCATGACGCGACTCCATACGCACATCTCATAGGTCCTGTGGTAAAACTTGACGGTGCAGAGGATCTGTTATCTACAGTTACTCTATGCATTAACCATCTTTTGCCGATACAGGTGAAATTATCTGTGCAATATCGCTTAAGTCCGAGGCGAACCCCATTCTATTCGGACTCGGCACGGCATTCGCACTCGAGTGCCGTGCCGAATTAAGAATGCCAGTCAGCCCACATCCCGTGACAAGCGTATCGCTAACTGCTTCTGCTCCTCCCCCGCGCCTGCAAATAGCAATGCACCATCCTGTTCACATGAGCAGAAATGACCGGTCTTCCCCAGGCGTATCACGCCCCAGCACTGTGCGTGAACACGACATCGTCAGATGCGATGAATGCGTCATTGGAACGGATGACTTTCCAGTCGATAAAGCTACCAGAACAGCGCAAGCGGAAACGACAAGGAGTAGCCCGCCTGCCCGTCCACCACGGCTACCGATCTGGAACAATCTCGGCATATTATCTCCATCGCCCGGAATGAATGCGCCCGGTCCTCACCGACTTGTAGCCACATTCTCCATTGGGCGTCGTGACAAGCATCACGCTCATCTTTGCCAGCCATCGCCAGGCGCTTCACGAAAAAGGGCCCAGCCTTGCGGCTGGGCCTAGTGAGAGACGACCAGAATTGGCCGTCCCCGGGTCGCAAGGACCATATGGCGCAATCTCGCCCTCACTTCCGTGATCCGCATCACGGCGAAAAACTATGATCAAGTTAGGGTTCTGACGCGCTATAATGCCTTCACTGCTGTGTTTATTTTCGCAACAGTGTAGCGGGCGAATATCGTTGGAGATGGTCTCAATTGCTTAATGCTGACCGCCTGGACGCGATTGCCGCAATGTTCGACTGTGACGAAAGCGTCGCAGAGCATATTAATCATGAGGCGGCGGTTCAAGACTTTCGGCACAAAGCAATCATTGGGCATCAGGGTGACCAATGCGATTTTTGCTGGCTAGTTCTTGAGGGCATTGTCAATGTTCAGCTACTCGGCCTGGATGGCCAACATGTCCAAATCGCCTATCATGGTCCCGGCGAAATTTTTGGTGCTTATCCTGAACCGGGGACGAATCGCGCCGACCTCGTTGCCAATGGCGATGTTCGCCTGCTTCGCCTCGGCACGCAGTTGCTTGCTAGGATGGCAAGCGGCAACGCAGCCATTGGCGCAGGGCTTGCCCGTTTGCTTGGCCGACAGCTCGACACGGCGCTGGACCGAATCGCCACCCGGTCGACATTGTCAGCGGCTGGGCGCGTATATTCAGAATTGGTCCGCATTTGCGACGGGAATCAAAGGGTCTCGCCAGCACCCAAGATGACAATGCTAGCCTTGCGCGCCAACACAACTCGCGAAACAACATCGCGCGCGATCGCATCGCTCGAGCGGCGTGGTGTAATCAGCCGCGACGACGCTGGCCTCACCGTAATCGCCCCGCGAATGTTGCAGGACATGATCGCTTAGAAAAGGGATGATCCCCTACTACTTCGCCGGCACTGCTATGGCGTGGAATGTCAAATCGCCCAAAGGCGTCGCGACATGCCCCATTTTCTCAGGACACATATCCGGGGCTTCCAACCTCAAAGCCATTGCAACCACCTGTGACACGACCAGATTTCGCGCATTCCCAAGAGGCGCCAATATCCGGGCGACCTCATAGCAGTCCCCACATTGGAGAGGATCGACCGCCCGATAGTCAATGGCCGCCACCCGAGGAGAATCTCCTGGTGACGCATCAGCCAATAGGGCTTGAACTGCTGTCACGGGACGTTCGAACCAGAGCAATGTGCGATGATCTGCCCGTTCGTCTACATGCGCGCCCGCTGAAATAAGTGCGGCAATATCCCATTCCCCCCCTAAAACCACTAAGGCGCGTCGTTCAAATTCGGGAATGGCAGGAATAGGGTCTGCGGATCGGACCGCTGGCACATCGTGCACAATGATGTCGTGCGCTCCACTATCCCCGTTCAGTCTCTGCCGCGTACTGCCATCGGTCACGCGTAGCGCGATAGGATAGCTTTCCAGTAATGCTGCATTTTCGACCGCCAGGCCCATCGCGACCTGATCTGCGATCATGACGCTCGCCCGCGACACACTGTCCGGGCCGCGCACGATTTCCACAGAGTCTGCCCCGTCCAGCAAGACCTCAAAGCGACTCTCCCACCGCGCACCAAAACAGCTGACGGATGTCCGTTTAAACGTGGCGACTTGCGCGGGAAGAATGACATGAAGCGCGACATCGCGCTGGACGAGGAGCTCAGCAATGACGATGTCGGCTCCCGCTGCGAGCGCGCCATAAGCCCCGACAGGCGAAATCTCGTCCAAGATCGGCCCGATCTCTTCTGCAAGAGCCCGTTCATCGGCAATAGCTATGAGGCCGCTGAAGTGAAGCGTTGGTGGCGGGCGATGGCTGTCCAGCCAAGTGGCGGATTGTCCTAGGCTTTGAAGCACCAGACGCAGATGGCGAAGAGTGGATGCGTGATCTTCCCATGCCTGCGGCGCGCTTTCCATGGCACTGGACATCGCCAGACGTGCCGCATCGGACTGCCCGACAAGTAAGGCCGCTTCAGCGCGGGTGGCTCGCAACCAATAGGGCGTTTCCGCCTCATGATCGCCTGAATCGAGCATGTCGAGCGTGTCACGCGCTAACTGCTTGGCTTGCTCCTTGCGGCCCATGAGCAGCGCGATTGTCGCAGCATTGATAAGCGGATATGTCGCGCGCCGCAGCGCTGCGGCATCAAGATAGGCATCGCGCGCTTGCTCCAGCAAGGCGATCCTGTCCTCCCCTACCGACTTGAGAGCCCGGTCTTTAATAAGACGGCCTTTTAGGCTGAGCAATTCTGGCTGCTGATCAGAGTCCTGCAGACCAATCTGTCCGAAAAGTGTCCATGCCCTTTCCGTCTCGCCTGCCCGCGCTAGCCGCCGGATGCGATTAATCTTATCGGCAATCACCACATTTACCCCTGCGTGCATCCAATGGCCCGACCGTCGCAGCATGCGCTGAGCATATCATCCGCTAGAGGCGTCGCGGCGGCGGATTTTTGATATCCGGATCGATGCTTAGTGCGATCCAGCGCGGCTCTTTCGCACCATCTTCCTGCAGCAGATCAATATTGATATTGAAGGGATGAACGGTGCCGCGTTGTCCGCCCTTGTTAAACCGCGCCACAAAAGACAGACTTTTGTACCGCTCGAAGCGCTCATCAAAATCGCCATAGCATAGGCTGCCGTAAAATTCGTTCAGGGCGATCTTTGTGGTGATGCCGTCATAGTCCTTCGAGAAGTAAATCTGCTCCCCTAGAAGCTTGATTTCGACCCGGGTGTCCTTTCTCACAGCGATATAATCAAGCTCAGGGTCGTCCCGATCAACCATCTTGAGAAGGATCTGGTTGTCAGCAGCCTCGAATGTCACGTCAAAGCTGATGAGGTTGTCATTCTCCTCCGCAGCCGTGGGACGCGTGCTTAAAGGATAATGTGCCAAGGGAAATTTGAGCATGATCAGTCCTTCTGCGACAATTCTGGAAAGGTTGCAGTCATATCACGGCGCCAATAGCGCCAATCAACATTTGCAGGGTCAATCTGAAGCAAAGCGTCGAGGCCTGTTGTTGCCTGCCGTGCCGCAGCAGCCGCAGCGGCATTCTGCCCCAGTTTTTTAAGCAATTTGGCCGTCGAGAACTGTGCCAATACCCAATCCTCACGAAATGTCGCATTATGTGGATCGCTTGCAAGCAGCTTGTCAACAATGCCAATCTGATGACGCCGTGCCGCCAAGGCCTGCTCCTTCTTTCCCCCGTCTTCCAGCGCCTGGGACATCCAAGCTTCCCGATTGGCCAAATCGCTCCAGACGGAGCGATCTTGTGGCAATGCCTGTGCGACCTTTTGCATGGCGTTGAGAGATTGCTGACAAGCCACCTGGCTGGCCACAGCATCCTTGCTCTGGTCGAGTTGCAGGGAGCAGATATTGCCATAAGCATAAGCCAGTTCCCGCATGGACCGTGGCGCATCGGGGGCAACGGCCAGAAGGCGCCTGGCGAGCATCAGATAGGCTTCAAAGCGCGGTAGAGCATGTCTGGCGTCCTTATGCGTGTAGGACACGTAGCCAAGCCAGAACTCAGACTGCGCATGCGCAAAGATACGGTCGGGATTATTGGGGCTTTTGCGCAGCAGGGCTGCGGTGGCCCGCCGAGCCTCTTCAAACTCCAGACGCGCCATGTCAGCCCGTCCCCGGCGTTGATCGTCCTCGCCCATCGCATGGAGCACGCGCGCGCGACGCTCAAGAGAGGGGTCTGGCAATTTGTGCAGATCCTTCTCGGCGGCATAATAAGCCAGCGCTCGATCATTGACCGCACCTAATATGTCGAGACGCCCCACCCCCTGCAATCGCGATCGCAAATCCGTCAGCATGAACTCAATGAGCCCTTCCGCTTGCTGCCGCTGCCGTTCCGCCTGATTACGGGCGGTCAAGGCAAAGGCCAGCATAAAGCTCAGCATTAGCGCAGCCAGGATCGCCGCGAGTGTGATCCCCATCACGCGTCTAAGCTGCCGCTGATTTTCCCGCTGGATGACTTCGTCGAGCGGCAAGCCAACAAGGCCAGCGACGATTTTCAGCCGGGCCAGCTGCTTGCCATCGCCATGCTTGCGAAAATCCGCCGCGATCGGTTCACGCGATGCCTGGCCGCCCTCGACCTCGAGAACAGCTCGGGGGAAGGCGTCCGCCGGCTCACCCTGGAGCAAGGCCAGAATGATGTCGCCCTTGGGATGCAATGCTCTGAACAGGCGGATTTCGCTATCGACCCAACGCGACGCCTTGGCGGCGGGAGAGCATAGAACCAACAAGGCCCGAGACGCAGACAGGGCGGCCGCGACCTCTTCGCTTAAGTCTGAAGCTGCAGCGAATTCGTTCCGATCTCGGAATATGGGATTGAGGCGCCTGGGCACCACGCCCTTGAGTGTCGGCTTGCCGACGATGTTTCGCGGCAAGGAATAGGTTTCGAGCCAATGATGTAATTTGGATGCAGCGCTCTCATCAGCATGGCTGTAACTGATGAAAGCACGAAAGCGCAGTGTACCGGATCCGTTCCCAGCAGTGAAAGCGTCCGCGCTTCGCGCTGCCGCGCGACGATCATCCAAAGTTGGCGAGGCCCCTTCCATTCTGACCTTATATCCTATCGCCCTTGAATATGCGAAGAGGGCGCGCTGGAGCCGTCTTTAGATAATCGCGACTATCTGGCGGCTCGTCAGCTCTATTCTGGCCCAATGTGTCCGGCGGGAGTAAAATTTGCGATTTTGTACTACCAGCACAAGAATAGCACCAAACGCATAGACGGCTGAACTGACGGATGGATCAAGAAATCCAGCAACCGCTGATAAAAAGACACCATATGCAGCGATAAGCGGGATTTGCCGCAAAAGCGCGGGCGCCTTTCATAGGGCAAACCAGGACCATCGCAGGCCGGCACGCATCAAATCGCTGGCTAAAGCTGCCAGCGAACCAGCAGCCAATGCCTATATATTACATTGCGACGGCGCCTGCAAAATCGATGCGCGGCGCTGCCGCATGGCCGCGCCGACAAAGCCAAAACCTAAAATCATCATGGCCCAGGTCGCTGGTTCCGGTACGGCGGGCACCGCAGACAGTGTGAAGCGGTAAAACCCGCTCAGTACTTCGCTATTGGGGCCACCAAACCCGGACGGATAATAGACCACTGATCGGTCATCAGCATCCGTGAAATTGTAATCGACGGGGTTGAAGGGAAAACCTGGGACGAAAATATCGCTGGCTAACGAAAAGCTCGCTCCGCCTTCCTTGCCGTCTGAATTGTCTCTCGCAAGGACATTGAAGCTATTATGACCTGGACGTGTGTCAATAAGCAGGCGCCCCAAATCATTGCCTTCTATGAAAACGCCCGGGAAGTTTGCCGAATAGGCATCTTCACCATGGAATATGAATGGATCATCGTCCGGAAAACCCACTATATCGCTGATGTTGAAAGTGACGTTCTGATCACCGTAAAATGTGGCGACGTAGAGCGCCGCTTGCGCTGGCAAACCCAAGGTCATTGCCAAAAGCGCGATCAATCCCCGAAACACGACTTTCATAGGCCTGCTCCTGCCCTGTCCCATCATACTGCCAGTTTTATATGTGCATGGAAATGCCGAAATAGATTCTGGAGAATGGCGCAGCTGTCATCAATTTATGCCATGCGATAAGTGCTCGGCTCGATTCATCTCAAGCTGAGTGAGCATATATTGGAACAGCACGCACCCGTGAGATTTCTATCCCTAATATCATCCAGCACCTTATTCCCAGAGTGTTTTCGGGCGCGGCAATTCGGGCAGGCGTTGCCCCATTGGCGATTGCAAATGGGACCATGCCAGTTCGACGAGAATGACCATAGGCCAAAATAGACTGGCGGCCACTGCTGCAAGAAGAGCCGTCGCCGCAGCCTCAAATCGCCGCGTATGCGCTCGCGTCTTTGACAAGATACCGTAAGACACCCAGAGGGCTAAAACCGCTCCAATGCCGAAATATACCAGCAAGATCGTGATCACGATATCCTCCTTCACCTTGTGCCGAAGAGCTATTATCCCCTTCGAACTACGGAAGATGTGATCCTGATCACGCCTGGAAGATGTCGAAGCCGCGCTGAACAGACGCGCTCAAATGCGCCAATTGATCATAGAGGCGAAGTCCGTGGACGTTCTCATAATCGTTGCTGCGCCTGCTTAGCGGGGAGAAGGCGCGCCCTGCCAATACCATCCGTCCAGCGAAGTTTGACCCTTATTGGATAATGGTCTGATCCTGTGCGTGGCAGTCGTTCGACCGACAAAGTCTTGAGACCAGGGCCCACAAACACATGATCGATCGGCAGCAAGGCCATTGGCCAGGGAAATCCCCTTGCGCGCGCTGGAAATGAAAATAGCGCATGGGTCACGCGCTGTAAGGGCGCCAGCCCCTTATCGAGATCGCGCATGCCTTCATTCCATGGCGTGAGATTGAAGTCACCCGCAACCACAAGAAATTTGCTATCCTGCTGGTGCATCCAACGCACCAGCGCCTTGCGCGCTTCCGCTCGCCAGAAGCGAGGCAATTTCCACGTCGGATGCAAGGTAAGCACCTTCACTGTGGGGCCGCCGACAAGGGGGATTTCCGATTGCAGCAATATCTGTCCCGCGGGGCCAACCGCCGTTTCCGCGCAGCGACTATGCGCGATCGGAAGACGTGACAGTATCTGGAGCTCACCCATGCCGCACCGTGCGGAATAGGGGAACCGTGTCTTTAGGAGCGGCCGCATTGGCTCCATCTTTCGGCCCCATTCCTGCAACAGCAAAATGTCGGCCCCGCTATTAATCAGCTCAGACGATGTCAGCCCTGGATCGAAGTTGAAGACTTTGAGATTGTGCGTGACAATTGTGAGCTGCGGTTCGCCGGGCGCGCTCTGGACAGCCCGCTTGAAGAATTCCGGGCCCATAATTCCAGCTACGCAGCATAATGCAACTGCCAGGAAAAGCGTAGATGCTAAAAGCTGGGCACGATAACCCAACAGAAATGTCAGAAGGATCAGCGGAATTGTTGCTGGGAACAAGGCGGCAAGGCGATCAAATTTTCCGGAGACCTCACCAAGCCAAGGCGCGAAGAGGAGAGTGGAGGCTGCAAGTCCCATCGCTAAGGCAAGGTAGCCAAGGGCTCGCTCCATCTCATCTGTCATCCCTGTCACTCCGCCCGATCGATCATGTCCCATGAGCCAGGGCTTGTGACCTCCCCCCTTCGCCAATGATGCGAGGGCTAACCTGTCTCGGAAGATGTTTCGAGAGGAAAATGGACGCCATTTGGACCGCCACCATCGTGACGTAAGGTGGCGCCAAGTTACAGCGCTCAAAGGCGGAGATCATCATCTGAGCGGAATTTTTATGTGGATAAGTTTACTGTAATCAAGTGCGCTATGCGCAGCTCGCCAAGTTACGCTGCTAAGATCAAACAGTTTTTATAAAACCGCAGTGTATCATTTCGGGATTGAAAGCTATTATTAATGCAATTCATGCACGGGAAAGAAAGGCGTAAAGTGCGAAGTGCCGACTCGCTCAGACGAGTGGCTAGGGGAATGTTATGGAAGAAGAATATTCTGAGCTTCAAGCGGCGATAACGCTGGCATTGGCTTTTATATTTCTGATTATCTTCATCCCTGTTGGGCTTCTATGGAGAATTGGCCAAATCATATTTGATCGAATCTCTCCGTTTACTCCAATCGTAAAGAATAAGCTCCATCGTAACATTGATTTGGCGCGCTAAAAAAATAGAAGCTTAGGGCGTTTTAAGAGTCTGCTGAACTCTTCTATCGTGGTGCCGAACATACTCGGTCGGTTCTGGTGTGTTACACCTAAAGCGCCACTGACATCATTATGCAACAGCGACGAGTCCAACCGCCGCCTCCTCGGCGTAAAAAAATGGCACGCTGATCCAGGCGCAAAAGGCATGGACGATCCCTATGGTCGCCTTTCGAACACCGCGCATCATCCGTAACGCGCGAGGAACGCCTGAGCGCAGCGCCCTGTCATATCCCGCGCGCCATTCAACCGCGGGATCAAACTCCCCGTCGTTCGTCGAAATGAGCGTGCGGTAGGGACAATTGTCTACAGAAATGCCTTCATTGCAGGCCTGTGCTCCCTCGGCACGGCAATAAGCTTTGAAATCTTCAAGCTTCACCTTGCTTCTCCCTCATGCAGTCCGATCCTCATAGGGCTCTGAGGACGCTTATCAAGCCGCACCCTTTGAAAATGCCTAGAAAAACCCGGCACTTGTCCCGCTGGAAACAATTTTAAAGGCTGAAGCAATATATATAAACGCAAGGTGGACACGCACGAGCATGCGGGATGCTGACGCTGCTCCGAGACATGCAGGATCGCCGTCTTTGATGTCCTGCCGCAATCCTGCTTTTTCGGGCGCCGTTTTAGCTCCTCCTGACGCACGCCGAGCGTTCCGCCTTTCTGTGCATCGCGCGCCCCACTGTCAGCTGGCTCAATGAGGAGATCGTGACACTAATTTTGACCCTATTGCCACCTGCTGCCGTGAAAAATGTCGACGCTCATGCACGGCTTACCCCGGGCGGGCTACCATCCATCGTGAATTTTGGCTGCGTCCAAAGCTAAAGCGATTTCCTACATGGCCGCGACATTGAAAATAACGTAGTTAACAGAATCATAGATCAGGGACTTGGCGGGGGGTCAGATTGATTATTATCGGTGTAGCGCTGCTGGTCGCAGCCTTTCTTCTGTCTTTCTTCTTCGCGGTCGTGCTCTTTCTTTGCATTGCCGAGCCTTCAAGCCCTTCTGAATGGGATTGGACTCAGGAAAGCGATACGCAGAGGAACAAGAGCTCTATTCTTTGCTTGCTGTAGCCAAATCTCCATGCCGGCCCGACCATGAGGTTGCGACCATCAGTCTGGTTTGGATAGCGTTTTAGCCCAGGCTCCTATTTTCGTGTTTGGTCACCGAAAGCTTGGCTTGCCTGCTATTTGAAGGAGGTGGCTCGGAACATGGAAGCCAGCATAACGCCCTGCTCTTCCTTATCCAGGCGCCCCTCCGACGCCATGCCCACATAGGCCTCAGCAAGCGCCGTGCGTGCATCAGCGTCGAGCGCCAGATGATGTTCGGTGTAGGCAAGGCGAATCAGGATGCTGGTCCCCCAGGCGCACATGCAAAATATGAGCAGGGTTGCCGTCGCACCGAATATAAAGCGATAGCCGGCCATTTCTGCGCCATCCTCGCCCGTGATTATTCCAGCGCTGCGAAAGAGAAGACTGGCGGCTAGAATGCTGATGCAAAGCGTGCCAATGGCAGCGACCATCGCCCATTTCCCAAGCCGGCCCCGCGCAGCACGATGAATTTCGGCCCTCCGCTCCCAGATATGCGTCGTATCAGGAATTTTAAGCCGCTGGTCATACAGCGCCATAGCGCGAGCCCATTGCGCCGACCGATCAGCCTCCGCCTGAACCATTTCGCGTTTAACATCTTCAAGACGCTTAGCATTTTCCAGCGCTATGCCTTCAAAATTGCGGGCTTCGTGGGAGATACGCTTGATATCGTCTAGTTCCCGCCGCGCCTGGCCTATCACCTCAGTCAGCCCGGAAAGATCCGGCGCTTGCTGGGGCTCGGCAAGCTGCTGCGGCTGAGGCATCTTCTGCGGCTGCAGGACTGGCTGCGGCTGGGCCGCAACCGCTTGCGCCGCTCGGCCTAAAATCGGCGCGGGGCGGTGATCATGGGCGGTCGGTGTGCCAGATACGATATTGAAAGTGCCGAACATCTGCTGGGTACTGACAAGGCGGGGTTGCCCGACAGGCAGATTTGGCACGACAGGCTCAGACACAATGAGCGGCTCTGCCTGCGCTTCCAAATTTGAGATGATCCTTTGGGCGGCATCTATGTCATTGTCTGACATTGCGCCGAGTAGCTCCTGACC
>Ga0207641_10000305_pt1 | contig 61185 bp, 56 predicted proteins | sample KBSSwiS62_FD_184306 | JGI IMG/M metagenome (GOLD analysis project Ga0207641, IMG submission 184306) | Switchgrass rhizosphere microbial communities from Kellogg Biological Station, Michigan, USA - KBS Switchgrass S6-2 (SPAdes) (version 2) | ecosystem: Host-associated > Plants > Roots >...
TGCGCCGACCGCATCGGAGTCTCCGATCGCGACGTACGGAAGATTCGAGGTATTGACGAACAGGACGGCGAGGTCCAGCCCGGCGTCCGCCGCGGTGACAGTCGCCTCCATGCACTGTGACGACATGCCCTGCGCAGCGAGCGTTCCTTGAGGAAAGCAGACGTCGATTCTCGAAACCTTGGTCGTGATCTTGACGTGCTGAATCCCTCGCGTCAGCAGGAACTGCTCACCGCTGGCGACGACGTGATTGTTCGTGACGACGTATCCGAACGGCGAGATCACGAATCCGCTGCCGGTCGCGATTTCGACACGTTCCACATCGACGGCACGCTTGACGCCGGCCTCTTCGATGTCCGCATGCAGGCTGCCGACGAGTCGAATGTACACTGTGGCATCGGCGGGCGACTTTGCGCGCTCCGCGTCGGCGCGACCCGGAAGAAGGACCATCGCCGCGACGAGCGTCCAGGCGATGTTCTTGCCGCCGCCGCGATGGTTCATAGTCGCCACAGGTACGTTAACGATCCAGGCTCAACGTACAACGAAATGGACGAAGGTGAATCATGAATACATCGAGACTGATCGCAGCCATCCTCGTCGCCTTGTTCAGTGCGGGACGCCCGGCGATCGCCCAGGTCGGCGCGGCCGCGCCCGCCACCCAGACGCCGGCCGCGCAGCCGACCCCGCCGCGTCCCGTGCCGCCAACCCGCGATCCGCACACGCCGGGTTATGTTCAGGCCAAGGAATTACCTGACGCCGCGGTTCCTGCTGCCGACGCGGACGGGAACTTCATCATCGGGCCGACCCACAACCCCGCGCCGGAGATGACCGTACAAGAAGGCGTGCCGCAGGGGACGGTTCATACGTTCACGATGAATTCGGCCGACAGCAAGATCTATCCGGGCATCGCACGGGACGCCGGAACGTTTGGCACGGTCGATCCGACCGATCCCGCGAAACTGGTCGTCACGACCAGTCATCCGGCGCCATACGCACGACGAGTGGCGGTCTACGTCCCCAAGCAATACGTTCCCGGGACCGCTGCGCCATTCATCGTCGGCGCCGATGGGCCCGACCAACTGCTGTTCACCGCCCTCGACAACTTGATCGCGCAGAAGCGCGTGCCGGTCATGATTGCCATCTCCATCGCCAATGGCAGCGGCGACGCGCAGGGCAGTCAGCGCGGTCTGGAATACGACACGATGTCAGGACGCTATGCGGAGTTCGTGGAGACCGAGGTGCTGCCGCTCGTCGAAAAGCAATACAACGTCAAGTTGACCAGGGATCCCGAGGGGCGGGCGACGATGGGCTGCAGTTCCGGGGGATCGGCGGCGCTGAGCATGGCGTGGTATCACCCGGAGCTCTATCACCGGGTCCTGACGTACTCGGGCACGTACGTGAACCAGCAGTGGCCGCCGAGCGCCGAGACGCCGCACGGGGCGTGGGAATACCACGAGCGCCTGATCCCGAACAGTCCGGCGAAGCCGATTCGCATCTGGATGGAGGTCGGCGATCGCGATCTGTTCAATCCAAACCTGATGCGCGACAACATGCACGACTGGGTGGTCGCGAACGAGAACATGGCCAAGGTCCTTGCGGCCAAGGGCTACCGCTACCAGTTCGTCTTTGCGCGCAATGCTGCACACTGCGATCGGCCAGTGAAGCAACAAACCCTGCCCGCAGCCCTCGAATGGCTGTGGAAAGGCTACTAATGGACTCGCGCCGGACCTATTTGAGCTCGACCTCGATCACCCGCACCGGCGAGGAGCCGGGGTTGACGGGTTCGTGCGTCACGTGCGCCTCTCGGAACCCTGCGCCTCCCACTTCGAGGTTCATCGTCTCGGACTTGCCGTCCGGGTACTTGAAGACCAGTGTGCCTCCCTGAATCACGATGCCTACGTGCGGCAGTTCGTGGGTGTGCATCCCGGTCACTCCTGGCGGGAACGTGACGTCGCGCACCCGCACGCGGGCGTTGTCCAGGACGATCTTGACAGTGCTCGCGCTCGCTCCACGAGCCTGCGGCGAGACGCCGACGGCACTTGCCGTCAGAGGGCTGCTGACGAAAGCGGCGGTGGCGGCAGCAAGTCCAATGGCCACGCCCGCCGTGAAACCGGCGATCAGGTTCTTCATGGCCGCATTCTACTCGTGTAACCGCTACCGGGCCGGGCCGGGCCGCCTGGGCTTTACGCCGCCCGTTGTTTGAGAGAAGCTCGTGCGGCAATGTTTGTCATCGAACTGAGCTACAAGGCCGACCTCGCGGAAATCGATCGCCACATGGCGGCGCACGTTAAGTTCCTGAAGAAGTACTACGCCTCAGGCCACTTCCTGGTGTCGGGCCGGAAGATCCCGAGAGACGGCGGGATCATCATCGCGGTCGGCGCGAGCCGGGACGAGATTCAGACCCTCATTCAGCAGGATCCGTTTCACTCGCACGGACTCGCCGACTTCCGCATCATCGAGTTCCGCGCCAGCCAGCGTGCCGACGACATCAACCGCCGCATCGCCGCAGCTGATAGCAGATAGCTACGAGTCGCCGAGATCTCGAAAGAACACCGTGGTGCTGCAGAAGCCGCCGCGCGGCATCAAGGCATAGCGGGGTATGTCGCCGACCCGCGTCCAGCCGAGCCTCGCATACAGGCGCGCGGCGTCGCCGTCGGTCACGGCGTCGAGGACGAGCAGCGTCTTGCCGCATTCGCGCGCCGTGGCTTCCGCGGCCTGCATCAGCGCGGCGCCGAGCCCCTGCCGCCGGACGCGCCGATGGACGAGCATCTTCGCGAGGTCGGCCCGGTGCGGCTGGTTTTCGGGCAGGTCGAAGATCAGCTGGACGGTGCCGCACAGCCCGCGAGCATCCTCGGCGGCAAGTACTGCACGCTGGCCGGCCGCCACACCATCGGCGACGCGGCGCCAGAACGCGACGGCGCGGTCGCGCGTCAGCGGATCCATGAAGCTCACGGAGGCGCCGCCTTCGACGCAGTCGATCAGCACGTCCGCCAATCCGTCGATCTGGGCGGCGTCGAGGGCGTGCAGGCGTCGGATCGGCCATGTGGATGTCATGTCAACGCCTCGAGGAGGTACAAGGTGGACGACTGACTATCGACTCTCGCTACCACGAACTAGTCCAGACGTTCGGCGTTCAACTCGATGGTGTGCCCATCGGGATCGGCGAGATAGATCTGCGGCCACGGCGTCTTGTTGTGCGGCCGCGCCTCGAACGGCACGCCGAGCGTTCGCAGGTGCTCCAGCGTACGGCGGTAGCTGCCGACCCGCAGCGCGATGTGATCGCCGCGCGTGCGGAGGCCGTCTTCCCACGGCATCTCCGCCCGGTGCTGGACGATGAGATGGATCTGCTGCTCGCCGACGCGAAACCACGCCCCGTCGAAATCGAAATCGGGACGCGGAATCTCTTCCAGACACAGCACGGTCGTGTAGAAGTGTCGCGAGCGGACGAGATCGGTGACCGCGATGCCGACGTGATGGAGGCTCTCGACAGTGGTCATGATGGCCGGCCCAGGCGAGCAGGAGGGCCGAGGTGTTCTACCGGGACATCGCGATCCGCTCGATCACGGCGATCCCGGCGGAATTCGCCGCGAAGTAACGTTCCGGTTTAACGCAGTCCGAGCAGCGAGAACCGGCGCGCGGGCGCTCCGGCTTGCTTCTGCTGGCCTTTGACCTCTTCCGCCGGTGGGATCTTCTCGACGCCGTCGGTCGGCAGGGGCTCGACGAGCGTCAGCGGCGCAGGCGCGGCGATGGCCGGGCGCGACGCCTTGGCCGCCGACGGCCGCAAGTCGAAATCGCGACAGACTTCGCGCACGATCCGGCCATCGATTCGGGGCTCGTCGAGCGCGAAGCCCGACATCAGCGCGTTGTCGCACATCACGCTGATCGTCCGCGGCACTCCGTGCGAGAACTCGTGAATCAGCGTGACGGCCTCCCGCGTGAAGATCTTTCCGGGATCGCCGCCCGCCGTCCTGATCCGGGACGCGATGTACGCCGCGGTATCGGCCAGACTGAGCGGCCTGAGCTCGCACCGGAGCGCGACGCGCTGCTTCAACTGCCGCAGCCCGGGTTCGTTCAACCTGTTCGCAAGCTCGGGCTGTCCGGCGAGGACCACCGGCAGCAGCTTGGTCTTTTCCGATTCCATGTTTGCGAGCAGCCGGATTTCTTCGAGCAGGGCATCGGGCAGCGCCTGCGCCTCGTCGACGACGAGCGCGGTGATTTCGCCGCGGGCCTGCCGGTCGCTGACCACCGCCTGCAGTCCGCCGAGCAGTGTCGCCTTGGAGTGTTCCGCGGCGGACCCGAGGTCGAATCGCGCGGCCAGCGTTTCGACGAACTCCTCGCGTGTCAGCGTCGGGTTGTCGATATACACACACGAGACGTGCCGGCACCGGTCCGATTCGAGCGCGGCGCGCAGCAGTGTCGACTTGCCGGTGCCCGCTTCGCCGATGAGCACCGTAATCGGCTTGGCGCAGGACAGCCCGTACTCGAGATTGCTGAGCGCTTCGCGATGCTGCGCCGTGAAAAACAAGTACCGCGGATTGGCGGTCAGCTCGAACGGAGACTCGGAAAGACCGTAGTAAGCCTGATACATAGCTGTCCTCGACTTACGGGACCAGGATGAGCGTCTTGACGTATCGCACCGCCACGCCATCCTTCAACGCCGGCCGATACTTCCAGCGCCGGGCCGCCGCAATGACGATGTTGTCGAAGGAGGTGTTGACCGACTTGATGATGGTCGCGTCCACGACGTCGCCCTTCTCGTCGATCACGATTTCGACAACCGCGCTCGTATTCATCGCCTTGGTGATACGCACCAGGTCCGGCGTCATCGCTGGCATGCGCTGGTTGATGACGGTCGGCGGTACGACCCCGACATCATCGACAGTGTACACACGCGGGGCGCCGGCCGGCGTCGGAGCGGGCTCGGTGCGCCGGGGCGCGGGCGGCGGCTCGGTTTCGGTTCGTCGAGACGCGGCCGCTGGAGCGGCTTCCGTGCGTCGGGACGCGGGCGCCGTGACTGCAGGGCTCTCCTGAGGCAGGTTCGCAGCGGCGGGCTGGGCCGTTACCTGGCGCTGATCGGCCGTTGAGCGCACGAGCTGGAGGAATCCGTCCACGAGCACGCTGAGGTCCGCGAGTCCCTCGTCCTTGATCGCCAGCTTCTCCGCGTCCGCAATCATCAGCTTGGCTTCCGCCAGCTGGGGTTCAGCCTCCGACAGGTTCTTCTGCTCCAGCGCCGTCCGGGCCGTCTTGAATCGCTCCCGGATGAGCGAGGGGAGAAGGCGCTTGCGGACCGTCGAGAACATGACCTCGAGGCGCGGCGACACATCGGGGGAGTCGAGCTTCATCATCGGCTCGCGACGAATCATCGTCTCCGCGACCGATTCGGCTTCGCCCGTGCGACCGAGCGCGTACAGGCAGAACGCGCGGTATTCGTCGACCTGACGGGCGATATCGGGCGCCGCCCCACCGCCTTCTGTGAGCCGCGTCAACGTGGACAATGCATCTTCGTAAGCCGCCGAGGCGTACAAGTCCTTCGCCGCGGTCAGCGAGTCCTGGGCGCCGATGCCGACCTGGGTGGCAACCAGCACGAGTCCGGCGATGAGCGTCGCTTTCATGAGACTTCCTTGATTCAGCATGTTACTTGGTGAGGTCTGCGGCGATTCGGTTCGGGCCCTTCGCGGTTACCGTAACGGTCTGCCGCCGTTCGCCGAGCTGCGGATGCCGGAAGACCATCTCATGTGTGCCGACCGCGACCTGGAGGTTCGAGATCGGCGTCTGCCCGAGGCTCGCGCCATCGAGCGACACGTCGGCCCAGGGCCGCGCATTGACGCTGATGTTGACCTTCGGCGGATCGACTTTGAGCGACATCGTCTTACCCGCGGTGACGTCGACCTTGCGCGCCTCCTGATACCCGAGGCTGCGGTTCAACAGCGTGATGTCGTGACGGCCCGCGGCCAGCATGATCTTGCTCGTCCCGCCGGTTCCGATGACATCGTCGTGCTCGACGACTTCGATGTCGAAGGGCGCGGAGATGGAGAGCCACCCGGCGACTGGACCGCTCACCTTGGCCAGCGAGAACATCACGGAGGCGGTGCCGCCGGCGGTGATCGTGATGGTGCGTTCCGCCGAGCCGGTGTCGCTGGTGACGGTGACCTTGTGGTCCGCCGGAGTCAAGTCGGTGACGGTAATCGGTGATGTCCCGCGCGCCTTGCCATCAACCGAGACCCGGGCGCCCGGTGGGTCGGTCACAACCGACACGCGGCCGACGACGACGACGGGCTCGGCTGGCTTCATCTCGAAATAGTGGCTGACCTCGGCGCCTGACGCGATCGTCAGCGGGACGATCCGCTCGTCTCCCGCGCTGCGCACCGTAATCGTGTGCGTGCCGGGGGTGATCGACAGCGTGAGCGGCGTGGTGCCGCGGCGGGTCCCGTCGATGAGCACTTCAGCGTCGAGGGGCCGGGTGTTGATCGTCAGATTGCCGGGCCGCGGTTCCCTCGGCGTCAGCGGATAGCGCTGGACGGCAACCGCGCCGATGGCCGCGGCAACGGCAACGGCGCTGATGATCAGCGCCGCGCGCACCAGTTTGGGCGAGACCGTGGCGGGTGTCGCCGGCGTCGCCGTTTTCTGTGCCGTGCGTTTCGCGGCCTCTGCGATGGGAGCGGGCTCGGGGCGCGAGATGGCCTCGGACGGAAACGCGAGCAAGGAGTTGGGGTTGGCGGGGTTGGTGTCGGCGGTTTTCTCCGAAGCGGACTTGCCGCCGAACAAACCAACCAGCCCGGTGTACCACCGCTTTTCAGGGACTGGAGCCTGGCCGCTCAGCTCGGCCGTTTCCTGGCCTTCAATCCGTGTTTCGCGCGCCGCACGAGGAGATGACTGCATAGGGTCACCGAGGGCACTCGAAGTGCCCAGTCGCAGTTAAGAACGAGGCCTGGGACAGAAGACTCTAATAGCCAATGTCGTACCATAAAGGCATCATGAACACGCTGCAAAATGCCAGTATTTGGCGCTTTAGCAGTACAAAAGGTGTGTTCGTTCGGACTTTAGTCCCCGATTAGGAAGACTTCGCGGACAAAATTACGACTATGTACTTTAAAGGCATGAGCGAGCTGAGCGCTTACATTTTTACTTCGTTGACGGGTGCATCTCGGCGTGGAACGGATCCAGGTTCCAGTCGAGAAACGTCCAGACGCGGTTCCAGGAGTCCCGCTGCTCGCGCGTGTTTTCCGGTTGCCACGTTTTTGGATCCACACGGCGGTCGAACGTATGGCCGCCGGGCGGATTGTCGTACACCGTGGTTTCGGCAAGCGACGGCTTGCGCGATCGCAGCGCGTCGACCAGCTGCATGTCCTCCTCGATGTTCACATCATCATCGTTCTTCGTGACGCCGACGTACAGCGGAATCTGCAGCTTGTCCACGCCGTAGAGCGGCGAGCGGTCCTTGTAGACGTCGTGCCGGTCCGCCGGCAGGCCGCCGAAGCGATTCTGCGGATCAATCAGCTGATGCTGGCGCTCGACGCCCTTCCACGCGAGGCGCTGGAAGAGGTTGGTCACCGGCACCATCGCGACCGCGGACTTGAACAGCGCCGGGTTCCGGAAGATCGAGAGCAGCGTAATCATGCCGCCGTGGCTCCAGCCGATGATCCCGATGCGTGACGGATCCACCTGTGGGTACTTCGCCTTCAACACCTCGACGGCCGTGACGACATCGTCCACTTCGTTGCCGCCGTAGTCGATGGCGTCGTAGAACGCCTTGCCGTATCCGACGCTGCCGCGGTACTCCGGGGCGATGACGATGTATCCCTTCGCCGTGGCTTCCCGAATGTACGGAATGTAGTGCTCGTAGAGGTGTCCGCGGATGTTCTCGTGGACCCAGACGAGCGCGGGATGACCCTTGGCGCCGCGCAGCTTCAGCGGCTGGAAGACGAAGGCCGGTATGTCGAGGTCACCCACTTTGGTGCGGTAGGTGATCTTGTCGAACTGCATGAAGCCGTCACTCGCGGCGCGCCAGGTCTTGTCGGTCTCCGCCTGCTGCTGCAGCATGCGATCGAAGTCCGGCTCGCGCTGCGGGGTGAGGCCGCGGAGTGGAACGACCGCGAGGACGAGGGTCAGGAGAACGAGCGAGAGAGAAGACGACGCCTTGACGGCCGGGGCGCGCATGGCCCCGATCCTACACCGTCCCGGCGGCGTTCAACGCCCGTGCGTGCGCGCGCGTCAGCCACTCGCACAACAGGCTGGCCGCTTCCGCCGGCGTGGGGCCGTAGAACGGCATCAGCGCGGTCGGGACGCCCGGTATCCGCACGATGTACGCCCGCCAGCGGTCCTGGGCGACGGCCGCGACTTCGATGAGGTACACGCGTCCGGCGATGCATTCTTCGAAACGATGGACGGCAGCGGTCACTGTTGGTTGAGGATGTGAGTCTGACTGCGTTTGGGAGCGCCGCAAATTGTATGCGGTTGCACGCGCCGATCAAGCGAAGCGGCGGACGAAAGGCGATGCACAGCGCGGTTTGAGCGGGTTCCCGAATGCCTGCCCTCGAAATAAATTTTCGCTGGCGATCCATCCACAGGAAATGCACGAGCCATCCACAGTTTTTCCACAAGCGGTTTGGGTGTACATTTGAAACTTCATGCACAGTCGATCCGTGGCGGCCGCGCTCGTGGCGGTCGTGCTGGTCATGCCTGCCCGCCGGTCGGCCGCGGCCGAGGACGCGACCCTCCTGCGCGTGTTTTTGAACGACGGGACGACGCTCGTCAGCTACGGCGAGCCGGCCCGAGTCGGCGACCGTGTCGTGTTCTCGATGCCGACGGGCGCGGGCCCTTCGCCGCCGCTGCAGTTGATCGACATCCCGGCGTCGCGCGTGAACTGGGATCGCACCATGCGCTACGCCGCGTCGGCGCGCGCCACACGCTATCTCCAGACCCGGGCCGAAAACGACTACGCGGCGCTATCGAGCGACGTGGCCGCCACGTTGAACGACGTCACGCAGTCCGCCGATCCGGTCAAGCGGCTGGAACTGGTCGAGCGCGCCCGCAAGACGCTCGCCGAATGGCCGCTGACACATTACAACTACCGGGCGAACGAGGTCCGGCAGATGCTCACCATGCTCGACGAGGCAATCGCCGACCTTCGCGCAGCGGCGACACCCGGCCGCTACGAGCTGACCCTTTCCGCGTTCGTCGATCCGCCGACGATCACCGAGCCGCTCCTGCCGGCGCCGAACGTCAAGGAATCGATCGAGCAAACGCTGGCTGCCGCGCACACCGTCGACGCCGCCGCCGATCGCCGCGCGCTGCTCGGTGCGGCGCTCGCGACGATCGAGCGCGAGAAAGAAGCGCTGCCAGCCGACTGGGTCGCCAAGACGCGCGCGGAGACGGAACTGGCGATCCTGACCGAGCGGCGCGTCGACCGAGCGTATGAGCTGCTCATGAAGCGCTATGTCCGGCTGGCCAATCAGAGCGCGCGGTCGGCAGACGTCAAGAGCCTGGCCTGGCTGCTCACACGCATCCGCGTCCGCGACGCCGCCCTCGGCAGCAAACGTCCGGAAGCGGTCGAGGCGCTGGTTGCCGAGATCAAGGCCAAGCTCGATGCCGCCCGCCAGCTGCAACTGGCGCGCGAGCGCTGGGCGATCCGCGCACCCGAGCTTCGCACCTACCGGCTCGCCATTCGTGCGCCGATGGATCTCTTCGCCGAACTGAAAGCGCCGCTCGAAGACATCAAGGAACTCGCCGGATCGGCGCCCGGTTCGCTCGCCGTGCTTCAGCGATCGGCGGCGCGTATCGCCACGCTGGTGGCCGCGGTCGTTCCTCCGGAAGAAGTGATCGCCGCCCACGCCTTGCTGTTGAGCGCCGTGCAGCTGGCCGGCAACGCCGCACAGATTCGCCGCGAGGCTGCGCTCGCCGGCGATATGGCGCGCGCCTGGGACGCATCGTCCGCTGCCGCCGGGGCGCTGATGCTTGGGGCCAAAGCTCGCACCGACATTCTCGCCGCGCTTCGCCTGCCTCAGCTCGGCAGCCCGTGATTACCCCTCGCCGGACGCGGCTGCTCCGTGTCCCGAACCTGCACGCCTTTCGGCGGACGATCCTGGCCTGGCAATCCGGCCTTCGAGAACCTCAGGCCGCAATCATCGTGGTTCCCTCGAGTGGCGCCGCACGGCAGTTGAGGCGCCTGAGCGACGACCGTGGACAGTTCGCGACTCGCGACGAGTTGTACGAGCGGCTGCATGAGCGCCTCGCGAATCCTCCGCGGCGGCTGACCGCGCTCGAACGGGACGTCATCGCCCAGGCGGCCGCGCGGTCGGTCGCCCGGCAGTGCGAACCGCTGTCGTTTCAGCTCCGGCCGGGTCTCATCGCCGAAATGCTGCGGTTCTACGATCACCTGCGCCGGCAGTCGCAGCAGGTGAACCGGTTCGAAGATTTGATCGAGCAGGCTCTAGGCAGCGACGAGGTCGACCGTGGCGCCGCGCGCATGCGGGCGCAGACGGCATTCCTGGCCGGCACATTTCGCGAGTACGAGCGCCGCGTTGCGGAATCCGATGGCATCGACGAGCACGGGCTGCGCGATCGCCTGGTGTCCGAGGCAGCGGTCGATCCGATTCGGCACGTGCTCGTGTCCGTGGCCGACTGGATCGGCGACCCCGCGGGGCTGTACACCGCCGACTTCGATCTGCTGACACGCGTCGCCGGTCTCGACACGCTCGACATCGTGTGTACCGAGGCGGTGCTCCGCACCGGGTTCCACGAGCGATTGCACACGTGGTGGCCGGGATTGGAGGAGGTGACGGGTGTCGACGGCGGCGCCGACGGGACAGGCGCACGTGACCCTCAACCGGTTCTCGTCACCCCGCCCGGCTCTGAAGAACCCTGGTGGACGGTTCGCGATCGCGAAGAAGAGCTCGTCGCCATTGCCAGGCAGATCAAAGCGGATGAAGCGAGCGGGGAATCGGTTCCGTCGAGCCGCACGGCGGTGGTCTTCAAGGCGCCGCTGCCGTATCTCTACCTTGCCGCCGAAGTCTTCGGTGCTTCCAGCATCGCCTACCAAGCGTTCGACGCGCTCCCGCTCGCCGCCGAACCGACAGTCGCCGCCCTCGACCTCGTGCTCGACGCGGTGGCCGCGAATTTCACGCGGAGCACGCTCATCGCGCTCCTTCGTTCACCGCACTTCGTGTTCACGGTGGATGGCGCTGCCGTCACCCGCGAATCGACCAGCGCCCTCGACAGAACCTTGAGCCACGCGCGCTACCTGGGAGATCCCGCCCGTCTCGACGAGTTGCCCTCGTCCCTGGCGCTACAGGCGGCGCGTCATGCGACGCTGGAGCTGCTGCCGCTCGCCGAGCCGCGGCCGGCCTCGGCGCAAGTCCACTTGTTGCGCCACTTCTGGACATCGCAACTGCGGCCGCTGGAGGGTGCGAGCCCGCTGGACGCCCGCGAGCGCCGCGCTCGCGAAGCCCTGGCCACCCTGCTCGAGGCCCTCGAGATGGTGCATCTCGCACACGACGATCCGGAGTGGACCATCCGCGAGGTCGCGCTCGCCGTTCGCCGCTCGATCGAAGAGCAGACGTTCGTGCCGGCCCCGACCGTCGATGGCGGCGTGCAGCTGCTCGACGATCAGGCCGCCCGCTACGGATCGTTCGACGACCTGGCCATCGTCGGTCTGATCGATCCTGACTGGCCCGAGCGGCCGCGCCGGAACATCTTCTATCCGCCCGCGCTGCTCAAGTCGCTCGGCTGGCCGTCCGAACAGGATCGGCGTGCCGCCGCGGACGCCAGATTCGTCGAGCTCCTCGGATCCGCCGCGCGCCGGACGCAGGTGTTCACGTTCACGCTCGACGAAGACGCCCTCGTCTCGCGCTCGATGCAGCTCGACGAGGTCGTGCGCGCCCGCCTGAGCGCGGTGGAACGCACGACCGATGCCGATGCGCGCGTGTTCGTCGACGAAGCGCTGTCACGCGAGCCGGCGATGCTCGACCGGCTCAGTGGCGAGGCTCGAGCCTGGGCGGAGCTGCGAATCGCCCGCTCCCCGGCCGAGGCGCCCGAGTTCCACGGAACGGTGGCCGCGGGAGGCGATCGCGACTCGACGGCGACACGCGCTCGCCCATGGTCGGTCAGCGCGCTCGAAACCTATCTCGATTGCCCGTTCAAGTTCTTCGCCCGCCACGTCCTCTCGCTCGAAGAGGAGCCGGACGACGAAGAGGTGATGGACCCGCGGCGGCAGGGCGTCTTCGTCCACGAAGTGTTCGAGCAGTTCTTCGACCGATGGCAGAAAGCTGGGTATCGGGCCGTGACGCCCTCGAATCTGGATTTCGCGCGCGAGATGTTCACGGACGTCGTGGACCGCGCGCTCGAGCGCCTGCCGGCCGCCGAAGCCGGCCTTGAGCGCACGCGCCTGCTCGGATCGTCAGCGGCGGCTGGCCTGGGCGAGGCGGTGTTCCGCATGGAGGCCGAGCGGCCGATCGCGGTCGTCGAACGGCTGCTCGAGCACAGGCTCGACGGGACCTTCACGATGGTCGCCTCGAACGGACCGCGCACGGTGACCCTGCGCGGCAAGGCCGACCGCGTCGACTTACTCGAGGACGGAACATTCCGGCTCATCGACTACAAACTCGGCTGGCCGCCGAATCGCGCGCGGGCGCTTCAGCTGCCGATCTACAGCATCTGCGCGGAGCAGCAGTTGGCCTCGCATCGCGGCCGCAGCTGGACGCTCGGGGAGGCGGCCTACCTCGCGTTCAAGGGCCCACGGCGCGTCGTGCCGCTGTTTTCGTCGGTGGCGGATCGCAACAAGGTCCTCGCCGAGGCCCAGCAGCGGCTGGCCGACACGCTCGACGCGATCGACGCCGGCCAATTTCCGCCAAAGCCTGATGACGTCTATCGTTGCGAGACATGCACCTACGCGGTCGTCTGTCGAAAGGACTACGTCGGTGAGGTCTGAACCGATGCTGCCGTTCGACGACCCGATCGCTAGCGCCGAGCCGCTGTCAGCGAGCCCCGGGCCTCTCGCCCCGGCTGACGCGTCGGCTCGTCGCGCGGCCATCGATCCCTCGCGAAACATCGTCCTCGAAGCATCCGCCGGCACCGGAAAGACGCGGGTCCTGGTCGAGCGCTACGTCAATCTGCTGCGGGCCGGCGTCGAACCGGATCACATCCTCGCGATCACGTTCACGCGCAAGGCCGCGGCCGAGATGCGGCAGCGGATCATCGATCGGCTCAAGGAGGCGAGCCGCCTCTCGGAATTCGACGCCGGACGGTGGCGCGACCTGAAGGAGCGTCTCGGCGACATTGCGATTTCGACGATCGACGCGTTCTGCCTGTCACTGCTGCGCGAGTTTCCGCTCGAAGCGGACGTCGACCCGGGTTTCGATCTCGCGGCCGACACCGATGTGCCTCGCTTGATCGGCGAGTCGCTCGATCAGGCGCTGCGTATCTGCCGGGCGGTCGCGAAGGAAGACGACGACGTGGCGCTAGTGTTCGCGCAGTTGGGCGAACGAAGGCTGCGAGCCGGCATCGCGGCGCTGCTGGATCGGCGGTTGGTGGCGCCACACGCCCTCCGGCGCTTTCTGCAGAGCGGTCCGCGCAATCTCACAGCCGCGACGGCGTGCGCGGCCGCGGCCGCCAAGCTCGAGGACATCTTCGACAGCGCGCGTGACGGCCTGGACGGGTTCCTGAACGACGGTCCCTGCCATCATCCGCAGTTCGCGATGCTCGCGGAAGACATTCGGCTGCTGGTCCGCGGGCCGAAAAAACCCGCGCGACACGAGCAGGTGTCAGATGCAGCGGGGTCCCTTCAGGTCCGCGAAGCCGAATCGCCCTTTCAGGGTCGCGAACAGCAGGCGGCCTTTCGGCATTTGATCGATCGCCTGCGCGCCTATTTCCTCACGCAGGACGGCAAACCCCGCGGCGAGCGCTTCACGGGCACTCCGTTCAACGCCGCGGACTGCGACACGGACGACGCGTGGCGTCGGCATCGGGCGACCGCGGCGACGTTGGCGCCGCTCGTGGCCGACGCCATCCGCGGATTCCGGCGCGACCTCAACGCCGTGATGTCGCGCGGAGTGTGGCGGATCTTCGCGGTGGCGCTGCGTCAGTACCAGGACACACTGGAATCCCACGCGCTGCTGGACTTTTCCGGCGTCCTGGAACGCGCCATCAAGCTGCTGAAGGACCTGGACGAGTTTGCGGAGAGCCGGTTGCGCATCGAATCGCGCTACCGCCACGTCCTCGTGGACGAATTTCAGGACACGAGCCGGGCGCAGTGGGACCTGGTCCGTCACCTGGTGAAAGGGTGGGGCGAGGGTTTCGGCGCGGCAGATGACGCGCTGCCGCCGTCGATCTTCATCGTCGGCGACCGGAAACAGTCGATCTACGGCTTTCGCGACGCGGACGTCGCCGTCGTGGACGAAGCCGCGCTGTTCGTGCAGGCCCTGCGTCCGGACAGCGGCGCGCGGCACGCCATCACCCAGAGCTTCCGATCGGTACCGGAGATTCTGGCGTTCGTCAACGAGGTTTTTGCGGAGATTGTCGCCGGCGAGGCCACCGCAGCGCGTAGGGACGCCTTCCGTTTCGGAACAGACGATCGTTTCCCCAACACCACGCGGGATCTCGAGAACCCCTCGAACCCTCCGAGCCCTGTATCGTTCATCGCCGCCGAAGGCGTCACGACCACGGCCGGTCTCGTTGCCGACGAGATTGTGCGTCTCTTGGCCGGAACCCTCGTGCGGGACCGGACGACCGGCATGCCGCGAGAAGCGCGTCCGGCCGACATCGCCATCCTCTTCCGCTCGCGCGACAGCCATCGCGACTTCGAGACCGCGCTCGCAGCGCGCGGCGTCTCGACGTATGTCTACAAGGGCCTCGGATTCTTCGACGCTGACGAAATCCAGGACGCGGTCGCGCTGCTGAGGTATCTCGCCGACCCCCTGTCGGATCTGCGTGCCGCCGCGCTCCTGCGATCGCGGATCGTCCGCCTGTCGGATCGCGCGGTCGCCCGGATTGCGGACGATCCCGCGGCCATCATCCTGGGTTCGACGCCGGTGCCCGCCCTGGCGGACGAGGATCGTCGCGTCCTGGAGCGCCTGCGAGCCTCGGTGGCGTCGTGGCTGCCGTCGGTCGATCGGCTGACGCCATCGGCATTGCTCGACGCGGTGCTCGACGAAACGGCGTTCGCGTACGAGCTCCGCGGGCCGCGGCGCCGTCAGGCGCGGGAGAACCTGAAGAAGCTGCGCGGGATGGTTCGGCGCGCGCAGAACCGAGGGTATGCCACGCTATCCCGCATCGCCGACCACCTGGAGCGGCTCGCGGTGGGGGACGAATCGAACGCCGCCATCGACGCGATCGATGCCGTCAGCCTGATGACGGTGCACGCTGCCAAGGGACTGGAATTCCCGATCGTCTTTCTCGTCAACATGGGTCGCGGCACCGGAGGATGGCGCCCTCCGATTCGGGTCGTCGACGATTACGCTGGCGACGCGTCGGTTGCGATTGCCGATTACCAGTCGGAGGCCGACGAAGACGCGCAGGCGCGCGAGCGCGAAGAGAGCAAGCGGCTGTTGTACGTGGCGCTGACGCGGGCGCGGGACCGGCTCTACCTCTCGGCGGCGTTCAAGGACGGGGTGTGCCGGTTCGGGCGCGGGAGTCTCGGCGAGGTGTTACCCGCCTCGGTGAAGTCCCGATTCGTCGCCAGGCCTTGAGCATTGAGCCTTAGGCCTTGAGCCTTGAAATTTGGGCCTTGAACTTGAGCCTTGAGGCGCGACTAGTACCCGCGTTCCGCCCAGTCCCGGGCCCGGGCCTCCGCCTTCTCGCGTGTTTCGGCGACCAGGACGACCGACCGCTCGGGTTTGCCGCTGCCATCGCGACTGACCCATGCGATCCAGTGCGGACCGCGCGCTTCGCTGTGGATTTCGTAGGATCCGGGCGCCATGGGCGAAATCTAGCAGATTTCGGCCATATTTGCATTGCTTCTGGCCCCGGCCCTACATAGAATCGAATGGCGAAGGAGTTCCATACGTGACGTTGACCTGTCCGAATTGTGGCAACGACCGGAATTTTCTGGTCAAAACGCTGCAGATGCACGTCGTGAATGTCGAAGGCGGACGCGTGGAAGTGTCAGAAGAGAGCCGTCCGGCGGTCCTTGAAGTGCTGTGTGACGAGTGTGAGTCCGCGCTCAACTTCGAAGAGTTCGAAGATACACTCCGCAAAGAAGTTCTGCTGACGATCGGTGCCCGTTAGCCCTCACCGGCTCTCCTCTTCGGCTTCTTCAAAGTAGTCGCAGTCGGGACATAGCCATTCCTTGGTGTTGCGCACCGTGGCACTGGGATTGCCTGGAATGCGCACGACGTCCTCACGCAGGCGGAGCCGCATCGATCCGCCACAGAGTGGACATTCTTTGGTGCTGGGCATGGTTCTTGTTCTATCCTATCGCCAGAGCGGCTGATGTCTCACGAATGCTTTGCGGACGAGATTGCCATCGACTTCCCGTCGGTGGGGCGCGCCGTCGAACGCATCTGCGACGGGTTCCTCGGCGAGCGGATGGAAGGCGAAGGCCGCAACCTGCTCCACGCCGAGGTCTCGCTGTCGGCGCGGGAAGCCAGCGGCGGTCTGGTCATCTCGGTCGAAGTGCCGGTGCGCGCCACGTGCCCGCACTGCGGCGGCCGCGGGGAAACCTGGACTGAGCCCTGCGGTCTCTGCTGCGGGACTGGCGAGTCGCGCTTCTATCACGCTGTGCGCGTCCCGGTGCCTGCTGGCGTTCCCGACGGCGCCCGCCTGCGCTTCCGCCTGAAGTCCCCGGACTCGTCGTTCGTGCGCGTGGAAGTCCGTGTCGCCGTCAGATCCTCGGCAGCGTAATCTTGATATCGAACGGCTCGTCGATCCTGATGGATAGCCCCTAGCCCCGAGCCCCGACGTCAGTCCCATGGTGCCGCACGTCGATTTGCTGGGCATGCTCTTCATCGTATGGGGATTGCTCACCACGCTCGTCGGCGTGTCGACGCTGGCGCTCGGCGTCGGCGCGGTCGCGTTGATCACCTCCGCGAATCGCAGCGAAGGCGGTCAGTTCGCCGCGGGCCTGACCGCCGCGGTCTTCACCACGTTGGCAATCATCGCGATTGTCTGGGGCGCCGCGCACGTCGCGGTTGGCGTCCCGCTCCGGCGCCGGCGTCCGTGGTCGCGGATGGCGGCGCTGATGCTCGGCTCGATCGATCTCCTGCTGCTGCCGTACGGCACCGCGCTCGGACTGTACGGGTTGTGGGTATTACTGCACGAAGACGGGAAGAAGCTGTTTCTGAGCAGCGCTGATAGCTGAAAGCCGATCGCTACGGATCGTCCCGTGTCCCCTGCGGCGTCCACGGGCCACAGCGGCCGATCCGCTTGAGTGCCTTCCAGCCGCCGCGCGTGACGCCGTCTCGCGTGATCGCGATCTCCGCATACCGGCTGCAGGACGGCGTGAAGCGGCAGCGCATGCCCATCCGATCCGCGATCGGCGCCAGCGCGTGGCGGTAGACGTGGATGGCTCGCACCGCCACCGTCTGCGCGTTCAGAACGATCACGCACGCGACGACGACGGCCAGCGCTCTAGAAACGATTCGCGTAGTCGCTGAGTCCAGGGATGATCAGGCGTCCGCCGTTGACGCCCTTGATGATGGCAGCCACGTGGAGCGCGAGAATGCCGACCCACGCGAAAACCAGAAAGAGACTGAGGATGCAGCCCAAGCCGAACGCCGCGACGGTGACGATGCTCGTGAGGAGCATGTAGGCGAACAGTGCCGCCAGCTCGGCGATCATCAGCACGATGCCGTGCTTCGCGTGCCATTGCACCTCCGGATCCTGCTTCTCGACCAGCAGCGGGATGACCGCCAGCAGCCACAGATAGGCGAGCACGATCATCACGCCGCGGTTCGGTGATGCGTCCGGCACCGGCGCCGAGTGTACGATATTCTTGAGGATATGCAAGTTGACCAGACGCGCGTGCTCGACGCGTTGAAAGTAGTTCGCGATCCGGACCTCAACCGCGACATCGTCAGTCTCGGATTCATCAAGGATCTGCGGCTCGACGAGGGACGCGTCGCCTTCACGATCGAGCTCACGACGCCGGCGTGTCCGGTCAAAGATCAGATGCGCGATCAGGCACGCGCCGCGGTGATGCAGATCGCCGGCGTGACCTCGGTCGACGTCCATATGAGCGCGCGCGTGCGCGAGGCGGTCGGCGCCGACGGTACGCGTCAATCGCTGCCCGGCGTCAAGAACGTGATTGCGGTCGGCGCCGGCAAAGGTGGCGTTGGAAAAACCACGGTCGCGGTGAACCTCGCGATCGCGCTGGCGAAATGCGGCGGCACCGTCGGCATCATCGACGCCGACATCTACGGCCCCAACGTGCCGATCATGCTCGGGCTGAAAACACAGCTGACCACCGACGGCCAGAAGATCGTGCCGGCGGAGAAATACGGCCTGCAAGTCATCTCGATGGGATTCCTGACGCAGGACGACGCGCCGATCATCTGGCGCGGGCCGATGCTCCACGGCGCGCTGCAGCAGTTCTTTCGCGAAGTGGCCTGGAAGAATCTCGACTACCTCGTCGTTGACCTGCCGCCGGGCACTGGCGACATCGCGCTGAGTCTCAGTCAGACCGTGCCGGTGGCCGGCGCGATCGTTGTCACGACACCGCAGCAGGTGTCGCTGGCCGACAGCCGCCGCGCGGTGGCGATGTACAAAAAGCTGAACATCCCCACACTCGGTGTGATCGAGAACATGAGCTACTACGTGTGCCGCGACTGCGGCCACGAGGCGGACATCTTCGGCCGCGGCGGCGGCGAAGAGATGGCCACGACGCTCGGCGTGCCGTTTCTCGGACGCATTCCGATCTATCAGCCGATCCGCGAAGGCAGCGACACCGGTGTGCCGCTGCTGATCAGCGAGCCGGAATCGCCCGCCGGCCGCGCCTTCATGGCCGCGGCGGAGCAGGCCGCGGCGCAGGTGTCGATCGCCAGTTACAACCGTCCCACCATTCCGTTGACTGTCGTGAGGTGACTATGTGTGCACTGATACTGGCGGCGTTCATCGCCGGAGCGGCAGCCGACGCGACCGAGCTGATGATCAACCAGTCCGTCGCGATCGCGACGTCGCTCGCGCATGACCGGCTCGACGACGTGGCGACCAACGCCGCGGCCATCGATCTCGAGGCGACGAGCCTCGGCAAGCCGGCGGCGAAGATTTCGAGCGCCGCCAAGGAGATGCAGAAGGCCACGAAGATCGGCGACGTGCGGAACGCGTTCGGCAAGATGAGCGAGGCGCTGGTCGCCTATCTCGACGCGCAGAAGCGCAAGCCTGGCGCGGGCCTCAAGGTCGCGGTCTGTCCGATGGTCGACAAGCCGTGGATCCAGAAGGACGGACCCATCCAGAATCCCTACTACGGCAGCGAGATGCTGGGCTGCGGCAGCTTCAAGAAGTGAACCTTCCGTTCACCAAGCACGCGCTCGGCAACGGACTCGACGTCCTGCTCCACGAAGACCACGCGTGTCCGATCGTTGCGGTGAACATCTGGTATCACGTCGGTTCCAAGAACGAACGCCCGGGCCACACCGGGTTCGCGCACCTCTTCGAGCACCTGATGTTCGAGGGATCGCAGCACCACGATCGCGGGTTCTTTCAGCCGCTGCAGGGGGCGGGCGCCACGCTCAACGGATCGACCAACGCGGATCGAACGAATTACTGGGAAGTCGTGCCGACCGGCGCGCTCGAGCTGGCGCTCTGGATGGAATCCGACCGGATGGGCTACCTGCTTCCGGCGCTGACGGAGGCGAAGTTCTCGAACCAGCGCGACGTCGTGTTGAACGAACGCCGCCAGAACTACGAGAACCGGCCGTACGGACTCGCGCCGATGGCGCTGCTGGCGGCGCTGTTCCCGCCCGATCATCCCTATCATTGGACGACGATCGGCGAAATCGCGGACCTCGAGGCGGTCGGCCTCGAGGAGGTGCACGCGTTCTTCCGCCGCTACTATCATCCGGGCAATGCCTCGATCGCTCTGGCGGGAGACATCGATCCGGACCGTGCCCTCGCGCTGGTCGAGGCGTATTTTGGCGAGATCGCCCGCGGCGCCGAGGTCGAACCGGTGCGGGTGAGCGCGTCGCTGGCGGGTGAAACGCGCATCTATTTCGAGGATCGCGTCGAGCTGCCGCGGCTGTATCTCACGTGGTTGTCGCCGGCGATGTTCGCGGAAGGCGACGCCGATCTCGACCTCGCAACCGATCTGCTCGCCAACGGCAAGACGTCGCGGCTCTATCGGCGCCTCGTGTTCGACGAGCGGATCGCCACGGATGTCTCGGCCGCGCAGAACTCGCGCGAGATCGCCGGCTACGCGCAAATCACGGCGACCGCGGCGCCCGGGCACACGCTCGGCGAGATCGAGCGCGCCATTCTCGACGAGATCGCCCGCCTGTCGAGCGACGGCCCGACTGAGGCCGAGATCGAGCGGGGCCGCATCCAGGCCGAGTCGCAGTTCGTCTTCCGGCTGCAGACCGTGGGCGGCTTCGGCGGCAAGTCCGATCAGTTGAATGCCTACAACGTATTCAAGGGCGACCCGGCGTACTTCGAGCGCGATCTCGAGCGCTATCAGGTGGTGACCGCCGAGTCGCTGCGGCAGGCGGTCGTGCGCTACCTCGATCCGGGACACCGCGTCACGCTCAGCATCGTGCCGCGCGATCGCACCGGCCTGGCGGCCCCGAACTCGTCGCCGGCGGTCGTTTCGTGACCGTCGACCGCGGGCGCCTGCCGGAGCCAGGCCCGACGCGGCCGTTCGCCTTTCCCGCCATCGACAAGACGACGCTCGCCAACGGCCTGCGCGTGTGGACCGTCCATCACGCGCAAGTGCCGATTGTCGCCTTCATGCTGCTGGTGCGCCGCGGCGCGTCGTCCGATCCGCCGGGGAAGGACGGTCTCGCGGCCGTCAGCGCCGATATGCTCGACGAAGGCAGCGGCGATCGATCGGCCATCGAAATGCACGAGGCGCTCGCGCTGCTGGGCGCGCAGTTCGACACCGACATCGGGTCCGACGCGACGGTCGCCAGCGTCACCGTTCTCAGCCGCTTTGCCGACCGTGCCCTCGGACTGCTCTCCGACATCGTCGTGCGGCCGGCGCTGCGGGAAGAGGACTTCCTGCGCGTGCGGCAATTGCGACTGCACCGCCTCACGCAGATTCGCGACATGCCGGGCGCGGTCGCCGACCGGGCCTTCCTCAAGCTGCTGTACGGCGCTCATCCCTACGGCCACTCGCCGATCGGGAACGAAGCGTCGCTCGCCGCGATGCACGTTGACGATGTGCGCGCCTTTCACGAACGGGCGATCAGGCCGTCGGTCGCGACATTGCTCGCCGTGGGCGATTGCCGGCACGACGCGATCGTGCGTCTCGTCACGGACAGCCTCGGCGCCTGGACGGGTGACGGCGGCGGCGAGGTGCCGCCGGCGCCGGCGCTGCCGCGCGGCCCGAAGCTGAGCATCGTGCCGCGGCCGAAGGCGCCGCAGTCAGAGCTGCGCATCGGCCAGGTGTCGGTCCCCCGCGACACCCCCGATTATCACGCGCTGCTCGTCGCCAACACGATTCTGGGCGGCCAGTTCGTGAGCCGGATCAACCTGAACCTGCGTGAGGACAAGGGGCTGACCTACGGCGCGCGGACCGCGTTCGAGTTCCGCAGGATGCCGGGACCGTTCGTGCTGCAGGCGAGCGTCCAGACGAGCGGCACGGCGAGCGCGATTGACGAGTCGATCGCCGAAATCGCCGGCATGCGCGGCGTCCGTCCGGTGACCGCGGACGAGCTCTCGCTCGGCATCGCGGCGCTGACCCGCGGCTACGCCCGCAGCTTCGAGACCGCCGATCAAATCGTGCGCGCGGCGATGCAGCTCGCGCTCTACGACCTTCCCGACGACTACTTCGCGCAGTTCGTCCCGCGCGTCGAGCGTGTGACCGGCGACGACGTGTCGCGCGTCATGACGCAGCATCTCGATCCCGATCGTCTCACCACACTGGTCGTCGGCGACGTCGATGCCATCGCCAAGGATCTCGGCCGCCTCGGCCTCGGCGATCCGGTTGTCCTACCCCCTGACGCATTCTGATTCCCGTCCCATACAATTGGTGAATTGGTGAATTTGTAGAGTTGGTGATTGCAGTCGCCAATTCTCCAATTCTCCAAATTCGCCAATTGCCTATGAAGTGTGTCCGTTTTCATCAGCACGGCGGTCCTGAGGTCCTGCGCTACGAGGACGCGCCGGATCCGGTGCCGGCTCCCGGCGAAGCACTCGTGCGCGTGCGCGCGTGCGCGCTGAATCATCTCGACCTCTGGCAGCGTCGCGGCCTGCCGCGGGTCACGATTCCGCTGCCGCATATCTCTGGCAGCGACGTGGCGGGCGAAGTCGTCACGTCTCCGACCCCCGACGTGCCAACCGGTTCGCGCGTCCTGCTGCAGCCCGGACTCAGTTGCGGCTGTTGCGAAGCGTGTCTATCCGGACGCGACAACGAATGCCACCAATACGAGGTGCTTGGCTATCGCCGCTACGACGGCGGCTATGCCGAGCTGGTGAAGGTGCCGGCACAGAACCTGGTGAGGATTCCCGACCACGTCGACTTCACGCAGGCGGCGGCGTTTCCGCTGACATTTCTCACGGCGTGGCACATGTTGCTGACGCGCGCGGGCCTCAAGAACGGCGACGACGTGCTAGTGCTCGCCGCAGGGAGCGGGGTCGGTCAGGCGGCGATTCAGATCGCGCGTGTGCACGGCGCGCGGGTCTTCGCCACGGCGGGGTCCGACGAGAAGCTCGAGCGGGCGCGCGTGATTGGTGCAAATGAGGTGATTCACCACTACAAACAGGATATCGTGGAGGAAATCAAACGCTTCACGGACCGTCGTGGGGTGGATATCGTGATAGAGCATGTCGGCGAAGCAACATGGTGGAAGAGCGTCCGCGTCCTCGCCCGCGGAGGCCGTCTCGTGACATGTGGATCGACCACCGGCGCGAGAGGCGCCCTCGACTTGACGGCGCTGTTCGCGAAGCAACTCTCGATTCTCGGTTCCTACATGGGCACGAAGGGTGAACTGCTGCAGGCGGCGCGGCTGTTCTTCGCGGGTGAGCTGACGCCGGTCATCGATCGGACGTTCCCGCTACCTGACGCGGCTGCCGCGCAGCAGCGGTTGGAGGAATCCGGTCAGTTCGGCAAGATCGTGCTCGTCGTGCCATGAACCTGCAACGTGTCGGCGCCAGCTTGTTCGCCGTGATCGCGGTCGTCAGCATGTTGCTGGCGGCGGCGACCATCTGGCTGTTCCTGACCAACCCGGTCACCGTTGCGAACGCCGTCAACGAAGGCGATGTCTCGCCGCTGGTCCGAAGTCTCGCCCAGGTGCTCTATCAGGCGCTCAGCGGACTGCTCAAATACCTGTAAAGGGTTCTAGGGTTCTAGGGTTCTAGGGTTCTAGGGTTCTAAGGTTCAGAGCCAAAGGTTCCGAGGTTCTAGGTTCAGCGTCAAAAAGAAAGGCTCTTAGTGTTCGCGGTCGCGAGTCAGAATTCGCGCGGCACGAATCGTGCTCGATGCCGCGACGTGTCAATCACAGACTTCAGGCAACTCGCTGCGTGGCAACGAGTTGATGAATTGCGTCAGGAGATCATTGCATTTACTTCAAAGGAGCCCGTATCGCGGGACTTCAAATTCTGCAATCAGATCCGCGATGCGATCGGATCAGCGTGCCGGAATACCTCAGAGGGCTTCGGTCGATTCAGGCCAGGCGAGAACGTCCGATTCCTCGAATTCGCCAAGGGCTCGATCGACGAGGTTCAAGACTGCTTGATTGAAGCACAACAGAAACGGTTTCTCGCCGGCACTTATTTCGACCGTCTCTGGACGCTCTCCCGTCGAGCCGCCGGTACGAACATGAACTACCAGAAGTACCTGCGCCGATGTATCGAGACCGGTAGGAAACCATGGTTGGATGCCAGCGACGATGAAACCTTAGGTCCTTAGACAAGAGAACCCTAGAACCCTAGAACCCTAGAACCCTAGAACCCTAGAACTCTAGAACCCTTAGAACCCTAGACCGCGAGCGCTCGCTTCAAGAACCGCGCGAGGATCCATCCATCCACAAATTTGAACGGGGCTTTGCCGATTGTGTAGTGGCCGCAGCGAAGCGTGACGACCTCGTGCGGAATGCTCAGATCGCGAAACGCCGCGACGAGGTCCTCGGAAAGATCCGGCGGAAACGTCAGGTCGTATCGTGCGTACACGAGTAGCGTTTTCCGATCGCGCAGGCGTTCGAGATACCAGCGTGGGCTGATCGGTCCCCACAGCGTACGCAGCAGATCCAGCTCGATGTGACCGTCGAGCCCCTCGCGCACGTGACGCGTCGAGAGCCCGCGCCACACCACGTCCGCGAAGTGAGGTGAGATGTGGTTGAGCGCTTCCGCTCGAATCAGCGGCTCGTGAGCCGTCGTCAACAGCGCGAGACACGATCCCAGGCTGCTGCCCAGAATCCCGATCCGCTCGTAGCCACGTGCTGCCAACCACGCGATCGCGCGCCGCGCGTCCAGCACCGCCTGACGGCAGACCTGGACGGTCCTGGCGACGTTCGCGCTGACGATGTAGTCGGCGCGGTGCAGTTCCGGCGGCATCCGCCAGTCGTGATACGGCAGGCTGAGGCGGAGCGCGCTGATCCCGCTCCACGCCAGCAGCTTGCTGAGACCGATGTGCCCGTCCGCCGTGGAATTCCACTGCGGCAGGACAAGGACCGCAGCCTGGCCCGCCGAAGCGCCTGTGGCGCGAAGGCCGCCGGCTTTCGGACGCTCGCCTGAAGCCTTCGCACCGCTGGAGCGCGAAGGCTTTGGCCGAGCGGGGAAGTACCGCGCGTACACCGTGTTGTTCTCGTCGTGCGGCGTCGTGAACGCACTGGGGAACGTCAGGACATCTCCGTCAGGCCGAGGCGTCAACGTGTAGTCGGTGGTGGGCGCCGGCGTGAAGAACGCGTCGCTGTCGGCCATGACCTCCGAGATCCAACGGCCGAGCCGGTCCGCTGGATCCGTTGCGGCGTCACGGCCGTTTTCGGGAATCCAATCGAGCCCCCACTCGAACGGACGGACGACGCGATCGGTCGTGACCGCTGCGAGCCGGCGTTCCCAGGCGTGGAAGAGCCTTTGCAGCATCGAGTCTCATGCTATACTGCCGACCCGATGCAGTTCATCGTCCACACTCGAAAGCATGGCGGCCGAAAGCGGGCCGGCCGGGCCGGGGTGTGGATGCTCGAACGCTGATACCAGTTACAACCGAGCGACCATGCTGCCGACCGGCCCAAACGCCGCGTCGGCTTTTTTTTTGATCACGGACTCGCAAAAGAGCGCAGAGGACACAGAGGGGAACAGAGGACACAAAGGAAAAAGCGATGGCGATTGAGGTTGGAATACTTGGCGCAACCGGGATGGTGGGGCAGCAATTCATTGCGTTGCTCGCGAACCACCCGTGGTTCAAGACGAGCTGGCTCGGCGCGAGCGAACGGTCCGCCGGCAAGGCGTATCGCGACGCGTGTGCCTGGCGGTTGCCGGCGCCGCTGCTGGACGACGTCGCGAAGATGCCGGTGAATGCGGCCGTACCGTCGGGCGCGCCGAAGCTGGTGTTCTCCGGTCTGGATTCGTCCGTCGCCGGCGAAATCGAGGGCGCGTTCGCGAAGGCGGGGCACGTCATCGTCAGCAACACGCGCAACTACCGGATGGACGTGGACGTGCCGCTCCTGATTCCCGAAGTCAATGGCGATCACCTGACGCTGCTGAAGACGCAGGCCGCCTCACGGGGCTGGAAGGGCTGCATCGTCACGAACCCGAACTGCGTCGTGGTCGTGTACGCGATGGCGTTGGCGCCGCTGCGGCAATTCGGCTTGAAGGCGTCGATTATCACGACGCTGCAGGCGATTTCCGGCGCCGGGTATCCAGGCGTTGCGTCGTGGGACATCCTGGGCAACGTCATTCCCTTCATCGGTGGCGGCGAGGAAGACAAGATCGAAGCGGAGACGAACAAGATTCTCGGGACGCTGAGCGGCGCCAGCGTGACCAATCATCCTCTGAAGATCAGCGCGGCCGTGACGCGCGTGCCGGTGCACAACGGGCACACGGCGTCGGTGTCCGTCGCGCTCGAGCAGCGGCCGGACGTCGAGAGCGTCGTGGCGGCGTGGAATGGATTCCGGGGCAAGCCGCAGGAGCTTGGCCTGCCGTCGGCGCCGCCGCAGCCGATCGTGTACCTCACCGAGAACAATCGGCCGCAGCCGGCGCTCGACGTCAATCGGGACGGCGGCATGACGGTGACCGTTGGACGCCTGCGACGCTGTCCCGTGCTCGACTACAAGTTCGTCGCCCTCGGGCACAACACTATTCGCGGCGCCGCCGGCGCGGCGATCCTCAACGCCGAGTTGATGCATCGGGAGGGCCTGCTATGACGGTCCACCAGGTGGGTCCGGTGGGCCGGGTGGGGCGCCCACAAGACCTACGCGACCCACACGACCGACCCGATCGCCGTCGCCCCGATGGAGGTTGCGCGTGGGCGTAGTCATGAAATTCGGCGGCACGTCGGTCGCCGATCCCGAAGCCATCGCTCGCTTGATCGGCATCGTGCGTCATGAGCAGGAACGGTCCGATGCCGGTACGCCGCCGGTCGTCGTCGTGTCGGCGCTCGCCGGCGTCACGGATCAACTGGTGGCGGTGGCGCGAATGGCCGAAGACGGCAACGCGGATCGGGCGGCCGCGTCGCTGCATGCGCTGCTCGATCGGCATGTGGCCGTCGCCACGGCCGTGACGAACCAGAGCCGCCCGGCACTCCTCGCCCAGGTGAATCACGAGTTGAACGAGTTGACGGGCCTCGTGCACGCGCTGGCCGTGCTGCGGGAAGTTTCGCACCGGTCGCACGACGCCGTGCTCGCGGTAGGCGAGCTCGTCAGCAGCCGCATCGTGGCGGCCGCGCTCGCGGACGACGGCGTGCCGAGCGCGTGGGTGGACGCGCGCACGGTCCTGGTCACCGACGCGGAGCATACGGGCGCCGCGCCCGACATGATGGCGACGTGCGAGCGGGCGCGGGAACATGTCGCACCGGCCAATGCCGGCGGTAAGGTGGTGGTCCTGGGCGGCTTCATCGGCGCGACGGCAAACGGCGTCACCACCACGCTGGGGCGCGGGGGATCGGACTACTCGGCGGCGATTTTCGGCGCGTGCCTCGGCGTCGACGAAATTCAAATCTGGACCGACGTCGACGGCATGCTCACGGCCGATCCGCGCATCGTGTCGCAGCCGCGGGTCGTGCCGCAGCTGACGTTTGCGGAGGCGTCCGAGCTGGCATACTTCGGCGCCAAGGTGTTGCATCCGAGTACCATCCTCCCGGCCGTCTCGAAGAACATCCCGGTACGGATTCTCAATTCGAGGCGGAAGGAAAACCCCGGGACGCGCATCACCGCCAACGCCGCCCCGGCCGGCGGCGCGCTCGCGGCCATCGCCTGCAAGCGCGACGTCACCGTCATCGACATCACCTCGACCCGGATGCTGATGGCGCACGGCTTTCTCCGCCGGCTGTTCGAGGTGTTCGAGCGGTTCAAGACGGCGGTCGACGTCGTCACGACGTCGGAAGTGAGCGTCTCGGTGACGATTGACGACACGCGCCGGCTGGACGGGATTCTCGACAACCTGCGGAATTTTGCCGAGGCGAGCTGCGAGCCCGACATGGCCATCATCTGCGCGGTCGGAGAGAAGCTGACGGCGGATGCCACGTTGTTCGGCCGCGCGGTCACCGCGCTGGATGGGGTGCCGCTACGCCTGGTTTCGCAAGCGGCGTCCCGGCGGAACATTACATTCGTGCTGCGCGATGCGGACGTGCCTCATGCGATGATGCGTCTGCACGAGACGTTCTTTTGATGGTCCGGCTGTGAAGATCCTGCTCGTCGGCTACGGCAAGATGGGCCAGCTCGTCGGCGAGCTGTCGAAGCACTATGGCTGCGAGGTCGTCGGTATCATCGATCCGATGTCGCCGGTGCATGGCGGCGGAGCCGACGCGGACCGTTGGGGCGGCGTGGATGTGGCGATCGATTTTTCGACCGCGGAGTCGGTGATTGCGAATGCCCCCGTGCTCGCGCGGCGTGGGATGAACCTTGTCATCGGCACGACCGGTTGGTCGGCGCACGAACCCGCGCTGCGGCAAGTGGTGGCCGAGGCCGGGGTGGGGATTGTCGTCGCGCCGAATTTTTCGACCGGTGTCGTGCTATTCGAAGCGATCGTTGCGCAGGCGGCCAGGCTCTTTGCACCGCAGGAGGAATTCGGCGCGTTCCTGCACGAAGCTCATCATGCGGCCAAGAAGGACGCCCCCTCGGGCACGGCGATCCTGCTCAAGCGGACGATGGAGGAGTCGGGGTTTCCTCGGCCGATCGATGTCTCGTCGACGCGCGCGGGCTTCATTCCCGGCACGCATCACGTGGGCTTCGACGGGCCTGCCGAAACGGTGACGCTCTCGCACGCCGCGCGCGATCGGACGGCGTTTGCCCGTGGGGCGCTGACGGCAGCGAAGTGGATACACGGCAAGCAGGGTTGGTACACGATGAAGGACGTGCTCGGAATCACGTAGGTGCTAGGGGCTCGGGGCTAGGTACTAGGAGCCCGGTGCAAGCCGTCACAGCTGGCCGCTAGCGCCTAGCCCCCAGCCCCTACGGAGCGCACGATGGGAGAACGCAGATGAGAACACCATTTACCGGAGTCGGCACCGCGCTGGTCAGCCCGTTCACTCGAAGCGGGAGCCTCGACGAAGCGGCGGTGCGTCGTCTCGCGCGCCGGCAGATCGACGCGGGCGTGCATTTTCTCTGTCCCTGCGGGACAACCGGCGAGAGCCCGACGCTGACGGACGCCGAACGGCTGCGGACCGTGGAGATCGTCGCGGACGAAGCGAACGGCCGGGTGCCGGTTCTGGCTGGCGCGGGCGGATACGACACGAAGGAGGTCCTGCACCTCGCCAGCGAGATGCAGAAGGCCGGCGCGTCGGGACTGCTGTCGGTGACGCCGTACTACAACAAGCCGACCCAGGAAGGCCTGTATCAGCACTATCGCGCCATCGCCGAACACACCGCGCTGCCGATCATCGTTTACAACGTGCCGGGGCGAACCGGCGTGAACGTCGAGGCGGCGACGCTCGTTCGCCTCGCCGCCGTGCCTCATATCGTCGGCGTGAAGGAGGCCTCCGGCAACGTGACGCAGATGTGCGAGATCTGCCGCGTGGTGCCGCCTGACTTTCTGGTTCTGTCAGGAGACGATGCGCTGACGCTGCCGCTGATGGCGGTCGGCGGACGCGGCATCATCTCCGTGGCCGGCAACGAGATTCCGGCGGAGATGGTGCAGATGGTCGAAGCGGCGGAGCGGAACGATTTTGCCGCCGCGCGCGAGATCCACGTACGCATCCTGCCGCTGATGCTGGTCAACTTCGTCGAATCGAATCCGATTCCGGTGAAGGCCGCGATGGCGGCGATGGGCCTGATCGAGGAAGTGTATCGGCTGCCGATGGTGCCGCCGCAGAACAGCTCGGCGGAGAAGATTCACAAGGTGCTTCGCGAGCTCGGGCTGCTCAAAGGCGCGCTGGTGTAGCGCGTTGCTCGAAGACGACATCAACGCTCTGGTCGCCGCCGGCGCGGGCGCCGACCGTGACGCGGCGCGCGCCGCGTTCGCCCGGCTGCGCGAGGAGCTCTCCGCCGGCCGCGTGCGTGCCGCTGAACCCGATACCACCACCGCCATCGGCTGGCGCGTCAACACCTGGGTCAAGCACGGCATCCTCCTCGGTTTCAGATTCGGCGACATCGTTGACGTGTCGATGGATCACGGGCGGGTGCCGTTCTACGACAAGGACACGCTGCCGCTCAAGAAGCCGGGACTCGCCGCCGGAATCAGGATCGTGCCCGGCGGATCGGCGGTTCGCGACGGCGCCTACCTCGCGCCGGGCGTCATCTGCATGCCGCCGATGTACGTGAACATCGGCGCGTACGTGGGCGAGGGATCGATGATCGACTCGCACGCGCTGGTTGGCTCCTGCGCGCAAGTCGGCGCGCGCGTCCACGTCAGCGCGGGCGCGCAGGTGGGCGGCGTCATCGAGCCGGTCGGCGCGCTGCCTGTCATCATCGAAGACGAAGCGCTGATTGGCGGCAACACCGGCATCTATGAGGGCGCCGTCATCAAGGCGCGCGCGGTCGTGGCGGCCGGCACGGTGCTGACCGGATCGACGCCCGTGTACGACCTCGTGCGCGGCGAGGTCATTAAGCCCGCCGCCGATCGTCCGCTCATCATCCCCGAGGGCGCGGTTGTCGTTCCCGGTGCGCGCGCGGTGACCACTGGAAAAGGGGTGGAGTGGGGACTGTCGCTCGCGACGCCCGTCATCGTGAAGTACCGCGACTCCCGTACCGACACCCGCACGGAGCTCGAAGCGTGGATCCGATAGGCGGCCACGATTTACCGCCGAGCACGCTGAGCATGCAGAGAAGATTGTCCTCTGCGGTCTTTTCGAGCTTTGCGGTCAACGTGGACGGGTTTGCAGCGTGACAGCAGATCCCGTCGACATCGTCGCGCTGACGCGAGCGCTCGTCGACATCGACTCCACTACGGGCCGCGAAGGCGAGGCGGGCGCGTGGCTGGCGAGCTATCTGCGCGGCCGGGGCTTCACGGTCGTCGAGCAGCCGGTGGACGCCGCGCGGTTCAACGTCATGGCCACGCTGCAGGCTCCGCCCCAGCTGGTCTTTTCGACGCACTTCGACTGTGTGCCGCCGTTCTTTCCAAGTCGAGTTGACGGGGATCGCGTGTACGGGCGCGGCTCGTGCGATGCGAAGGGCATTCTGGCGGCGCAGGTGGCGGCGGCCGATCGATTGATGCGCGAAGGCGATTCGCGCGTCGGCCTGGTCTTCGTCGTCGGCGAGGAGCGGGGCAGCGACGGCGCGCGCCGAGCAGACGAGGCGGCGACCGGCGGCTGCCGGTTCCTGATCGACGGCGAGCCGACGGACAACCGGCTCGGCCTGGCCACGCGCGGCATCCTCCGCCTCAAGTTGCACGCGAGCGGCCGGGCGGCGCATTCATCGTTTCCGGAGCTCGGCGAATCGGCGATCGACAAGCTGATCGACGCGCTAATCGATCTGCGATCGATCGAGCTCCCGGGCGATCCGGTCCTCGGTCGGACGCATTACACCGTCGGTCTCATCGATGGCGGCGTCGCGCCGAACGTCGTACCGCCGTCGGCCGAAGCCGAAGTGATGTTTCGGACAGTCTCTGACGCCGCCGCCGTCCGGCGCGCGGTAGCGTCCCTCGAGCGGCGCGTGACGCTCGAGCACGTGCTCGAGGTGCCTCCCGTCCGCCTGACGACCATCCCGGGATTCGACGCCGCCGTATTTCCATACACCACCGATATTCCATTTCTCGCCCGCTGGGGCGATCCCTTGCTCTTCGGTCCCGGATCCATTCACGCGGCGCATACGGCGGACGAGTCCGTCGCGATTGCGGAGCTGACCGAAGCGGCGGATCATTACGTCAGGCTTGCCCGACACCTCCTCGACGCCCCGCGCTGAATACGAGCGCCGCCTGACGGTCTGGCGCGCCCGCCTGGCCGCGCTCGATCGCCGCCACCTGAGGCTGTCGAACGCCCGGCTGCTGCTGGCCGCGCTGCTGGCGCTCGCGCTCTGGTTCACGTTCGTCCGCCCCACGCTGTCACCGTGGTGGCCGGTCGCCGTCGGCGTCGCGTTCGCCGCGCTGGCCATCGTCCACGCGCGTGTGCTGGAACGGATCGAGCGCGCCCGGGGCGCCGAGCGCGTGTACCTCCGCGGACTCGAACGCCTGGACGGGCGGTGGGCCGGCACCGGCCGCGACGGCGCGCATTTCATCGGCGATCATCCGTACGCGCGCGATCTCGATCTCTTCGGCCGCGCGTCGCTCTTCGAGCTGCTGAACACGGCCCGGACCGAAGCGGGCGAGGCGACGCTCGCCGCATGGATCAGCGCGGGCGCACCGGTCGGCGACGTCCTGGCTCGCCAGCAGGCAGTGGACGAGCTGCGCCGCCACGTGGATGTGCGCGAAGACCTCGCGGTGCTCGCCGCCGAAACCGCTATCAGCCGCACCGGCGCGCTCGTGGCCTGGGCCCTCGCGCCGACGATTGGATTCGCACGCAGCGTCGCGTTCACGCTGTTCGCCTGCGGCGCGGTCGCGGTGGCGCTCGCCGTGCTGGCGTTCGCGGAGCAGATAGCCGTCCGGTGGCTGATCTTCTGGTTGTTTGCCGAGGCCGCGATCGCCATCGCCTGGAAGCGCCGCTTCGAACAGGTGCTCGCCGGCATCGAGGCGCCCGATCGCGATCTCGGTCTGCTCGCCGGTCTGCTGGCGCGAATCGAGGTCGAGCGTTTCAGCTCGCTGCGGCTGGCGGCCCTGCAGGCATCGCTCCTCACGCACGGCGTGCCGCCGTCGAAGCGGATTGCGCAGCTGCGGCGCAGAGTGTCGTGGCTCGACTCGACGCGCAATCAGATGTTCGCGCCGTTTGCCTATGCCCTCATGCTGCCGCAGCAGCTGGCCGTCGCCATCGAGCGCTGGCACCGCGACTATGGGCACGCCGTGGACGACTGGTTGCGGGTGGTCGGGGAGCTCGAAGCGCTGTCCTCCATGGCGACCTACGCCTACGAGCATCCACGCGATCCGTTTCCGACGCTCGTCGACCAGGGGCCGCTCTTCGAAGCCGAAGCCCTCGCGCACCCGCTCATTCCCCCGGACATCGCCGTCCCGAACGACGTGCGGCTGGGCGGCGGCCATCCCCACGTCATCGTCGTCAGCGGATCGAACATGTCGGGGAAGAGCACGCTGCTGCGCAGTGTCGGCGTCAACGTGGTGCTGGCGCTAGCGGGCGCGCCGGTGCGGGCCGCGGCGCTGCGCCTGTCGCCGCTGGTGCTGGGCGCGACACTGAGAGTGGAAGATTCGCTCGAGGCCGGCCGGTCGCGGTTCTACGCTGAGATTCTCCGGATTCGAACGATCGTCGACGCGGCGCGCGGGCCGGTGCCGCTGCTGTTCCTGCTCGACGAGATCCTTCACGGCACGAATTCGTACGATCGGCGGATTGGCGCCGAAGCGATCGTCCGCGCGCTCGCGGAGGGCGGGGCCATCGGCCTCGTCACGACGCACGACCTCGCCTTGACCGAGCTGCCGTCGCGCTTGTCAGTGCCGGCCGTCAACATGCACTTCGAGGACCGTCTCGAGGGCGGCAAGATGGTGTTCGATTACCGCATGCGGACGGGAGTGGTGGAGCACAGCAACGCCCTCGCCCTGATGCGCGCCATCGGCCTCGACGTCTAGCAGAGACGCGTCGCACAACCAACCGCGGCCTGGCGTGGCGAAGACGTGGATCAGCGGCTGGTCTGGTATTCGCCGCTCATCGAGCGGGCACGGTTGGTGATGCCTGCGGACGCTGAGACGGAACAAACTTGTCGTACCTGCTGCGCGCAAAGAGAATCGCCAAGAGCGCTGCGAGAATCGCACCGGCCGCGCAGGCAAGGAGTGGGCGACTCCAATGACGCGGCTTATGCGCCGGCCGAGCCTCGGGTTTCACGGTGACAGGTTCGATGAATCGATACCCCTTCCTCGGCACCGTCTCAATGTATCGAGGGCTCGCGCCCTTGTCGTCAAGGACTGTTCGGAGGCGGCTGAACACGACGTCTAGACTGTGGTGAAAGTCGACGGTCCTGTCAGGCCATAGCCTGCGCTCGATCTCTTCACGAGTAATCAACTCCCCTGGCTTCTCGAGCAGCAGACAGAGCACGTCGAGCGCCTGTCCGCTGAGCCTTACTGCTTGCCCGCCAGCACTCAGGCGCCTTCGGCGATCGTCAAACTCGAAGTTTCCGAACGTCTTTACCACGTCAGAACTCCATTATGAGTGCCCGTCGCTTCAGATTCTATCTGCGCGACATTCTGAGAGGCTGAATTGAGGTTTTGTGAGTTGAATCCACGCCCCGCTGGATGGTGCGATGCGCTGGCAGGCATCACGCGAGCGGAACGCAATGCTGGCCGGAGGGCACACAGTGATCAGACTTCACAGAGCTGCCGTGTGGGCGTGCGCCGTCTTCCTGGCGCTGGTATTTGTCTTGGTCGGCATGTCGAAACTCGAAGGCGCCTCGGCAGCGCGATGGACCGAGAGGCTGGCGCAGTGGGGCTATCCTGCAAACGTTCAATATCTCATCGGAGCGCTCGAAATCATCTGTGGCCTCGGTGTGTTGATTCCCAGGTGGAGACGATCCGCCGCGGCCGTCCTGGTCGGCCTGATGATTGGCGCACTGTGCACGCACATCGTTCAGGGCGAGTTCCCGCGCCTCATTCCGCCGTTTGTCCTTGGCGGGCTCGCGTTTCTGTTAGTGTTCGTCGGGCCTTCGGCCCGGAGGAAAGACCGCAAATCGCGGGATTGAGGCCACCGGGTCACCGGCGAACAAGGTCGCTCATCCGCGCCAGTGTTGCAGCCAGGTCCGGGCCCTCCTCGAGCGCGAAGCCCCCAGCCGGTTCGGACAGCGCGCGAAGGCTGTTCCGCGTGGCAGTCCAATAGGCGTTCCAACTGGCGGCATCCACGCCGGCCATATCGACAATTGCACCGGGCAGGAGCCGCGGATCGAGCGCAAAGACTGGCATGCGGGCGTGGCCACCCGCGCGGGTCAATGACGGCGATCGGTCGAGATAACCGTTGCTGATGTAGATGACGGCGGTCGGGTCGAGGCTGGTGATGATCTCGTTCACCCGCGACAACGCTAGTGTGGCGCGAAGATCCACCTCGTTCGTCGGTATGAGGCCCCGCGTGATCGCGAGAATGTCAGAGACTCGCAGGCCGTTGCCGGCGATCTTCTTGATGACGCTGCCGACGACGCTGCGATCCTGGGTCCATGCCACCGATACGGACGAGGGCCCGGTGGAGTGCAGCGCGACCTGGCCGCCGTCGCGGATCAACTCGGCGGCAATCGTCTTCAGGAGGGTTCTGAGGTGTCCGGTGTTGCGGAAGTCCAGATGAAGATCGTCGACGATGATGAGCCAGCGGACCGCGGGTTGAGCACCGGCCGGACCTGCTGCCATGAGCGTGGCGGCCGCAACGGCGACAACCGTGAGTGCTTGTCTCACATCCTTCTTGGACGGCGGCGCCAGACAACCGGTCTTGCGGATCGGATGTCTTCTCGCGTTCGAGACCTGGTGTATATGATAGCGACGCCATGAAGCTCGCCATTGCTCTCGCTCTCGTCGTGTTCTTGTCTCTCGCCCCGGCAGGTGTAGAAAACTCGCCGCCGCTGTGGCTACGGTATCCGGCCATTTCGCCCGACGGCCAGACCCTGCTCTTCGAGTACAAGGGTGACATTTGGTCGGTGCCCACAGCGGGCGGCCATGCGATCCCGCTGACCCTCAGCGAGTCCTACGAGTTCGCACCGGTGTGGAGCCACGATGGGAAGTCGGTGGCGTTCGCCTCCGACCGATACGGCAATTTCGACGTGTTCGTCATGCCGTCTGACGGCGGCGAGGCGAAGCGGCTGACCTATCACTCCACGGGCGAAATCCCCAGCGCGTTCACGGCCGACGACCGCGCCGTGCTCTTCAGCGCCACGCGCCAGGACCTGGCGACCCACGTGCAGTTTCCCACCGGCGGCATGAGTGAGCTGTACTCCGTCCCGGTGGCCGGAGGGCGGGTGTCGATCGTGCTGACGACCCCGGCACTGAACGCCACGGTGAGTTCGAAGGGCGACAAGATCCTCTTCCACGATTACAAAGGCTACGAGAGCGACTGGCGAAAACATCACACATCTGCCGTGACACGCGACATCTGGGTCTACGACACGAAGTCGAAGAAGTACACGCAGCTGACGTCGTTCAACGGCGAGGACCGGAATCCGGTCTTCGATTCGAACGACGACGACTTCTATTACCTGTCGGAGCGGAGCGGCTCGTCGAACGTCTACAAGAGCAGTGTGCGGAATCCCGCGCAATCGGTGGCGGTGACGCGTTTCACGACGAACCCGGTCCGGTTCCTGACGCGCGCCAACAGCGGGACTCTGGCATTCTCGTATGACGGGGAGCTCTATACGATGACGCCGGGCGGTGATCCGAAGAAGGTCGCGGTGAGGATCGGCGCCGACGGGCGCAACGCGATCGAGAGGATCCTGCCTGTCAGCGGCGGCATGACCGAAGCAAAGCTCGCCCCGAATGGGAAGGAATTCGCATTCGTGTTCCGGGGAGAAATCTTTGTCAGCAGCATCGATGGCAAGCTCGTGAAGCGCATCACGAACACGCCGTGGCAGGAACGCAGTGTCAGTTTCAGTCCGGACGGGCGGACGCTGGTGTACGCCGCAGAAAAGGACAACAACTGGAACATCTATACGGCGTCAGTGACGCGCACGAGCGAGCCGTACCTCTTCGCCTCGACGGTTCTGAAGGAGGAAGCGGTCGTCACAACGCCGGCGGAGGAATTTCAGCCCACATTCTCTCCGGACGGCAAGGAGATCGCCTATCTCGAGAACCGGCAGACGCTCAAGGTCTACAACATCGCGTCGAAGCAGTCCCGCACGGTATTGCCAGGGGATCTCAATTACTCGTACGCCGATGGCGACCAGTACCATTCCTGGTCGCCCGACTCGAAGTGGCTGCTGGTGCAGTTCGCTCCCCGCGAGCGGATGTTCGCGCCGGAAGTCGGAATCGTGGCTGCCGATGGCTCCTCGCCGGTGCGCAACCTCACCCAAAGCGGCTACGAGGACGCCACGCCGAAGTGGGCCATGGACGGCAAGATGATGATCTGGGGCACGACGCGCGATGGTGCGCTGTCACAAGGCGGAGGTGCCGTCTCGGGCGATGTCTATGGGATGTACTTCACGAAAGCAGCTTATGACCGGGCGAAGTTGTCGAAAGAGGAATTCGCGCTGATCAAGGAGCGCGAAGACAAGGACAAAGACAAGGACAAAGACAAGGACAAGGACAAGGAGAAGGAGAAGAAGGAGCCCGAGGAGAAGACTGCAGCGGCAAAGCCGGCCAGCCCGATTGCGATCGATTGGGACGGATTAACCGATCGCAAGATGCGTTTGACGATCAACACGTCCGCGGCCTCGGACTGGGTGTTATCGAAGGACGGCGAGAAGCTCTATTACCTCACGTCCTTCGAGAAGGGCAACGACTTGTGGGTCACCGAAGTGCGTACTCGTGAGACCAAACTCTTCAACAAGCTGGGTGCGAATACGGCGTCGATGGAGCTCTCGGCCGACGGCAAGTTTCTCTTCGTGGTCGGCGACGGTAAGGCAGTCAAGGTCGATACCGAGAGCGGAAAGTCCGAGCCGATCCCGGTCAACACGGAAATGGTCCTGGATTACTCGGCCGAGAAGGCCTACATTTTCGACCACAGCTGGCGTCAATTCAAAGAGAAGCTGGTGTTCCCCGACCTCCAGAACGTCGATTGGAACTCCTATTACACGATTTACAAAAAATTCCTCCCCCATATCAACAACAATTACGACTTCGCCGAGATGCTGAGCGAGATGCTCGGCGAGATGAACGTCTCTCACACCGGCTGCTACTACCGCCCGAACGCCCCCAATTCCGACGCCACCGCCTCGCTCGGGCTGCTCTATGACTACGGCTACGCCGGCGATGGCGTGAGAGTGGCCGAGGTGCTCGAGGGAGGTCCGGTCGATCTGGCCGCCTCGACGATCAAGACCGGCCACATCATCGAAGCCATCGATGGCAACAAGATCGAGGCCGCGATGGACTTCTACAAGCTGCTGAATCGAAAGGCCGGCAAGTTTGCGCTCCTGGCCGTCTACGATCCCGCGTCGAACAAGCGTTGGGAGGAAACCGTCAAGCCGGTGGATGGTGCCCAGGAAGGCGAGCTGCTCTACAAACGCTGGGTACGGCGTCGTCGAGCAGATGTCGAGAAACTGTCCGGCGGCAAGATCGGGTACCTCCATGTCCGCGCGAACAACGATTCGAGCATGCGCGTCGTCTTCGAAGAGGCGCTCGGACTCAATCTCCTGAAGGACGCCATCGTCGTCGATACGCGCTTCAACGGCGGCGGAAACATCCACGAGCAGTTGTCCGACTTCCTGAGCGGCAAGAAGTACTTCGACGTGGTGCCGCACGGGCAATACGTTGGCAGCCAGCCATTCGACAAGTGGATCAAGCCGTCGATCGTGGTCATGGGGGAGAGCAATTACTCGGATGCGCACCTGTTCCCGCTGGCCTACAAGGCCAAGAACATCGGGCTGCTGGTCGGGATGCCAGTGCCGGGAACCGGAACGTTCGTCTGGTGGGAAAACCAGATCGATCCCACCCTGCGTTTCGGGATTCCCATGGGATGCTGGCGAACCCTGGACGGTAAGTGCGGCGAGAACAACCAAACCGAGCCGGACGTCCGTGTCGCCAATCAACCCGAGGTGATGACCGGCGGCCGCGATCAACAGATCGAAGCAGCAGTCAGGGAGCTGATGAAGAAGAAATAACGCCGTCGCCCACACGAGTGTGGCGAGCGGATTCGCGGGTCAGTCGCGCTCGATTTTCAGGACGCGCGCGTTGATGCTGTCGGCAACGTAAACGGTCTTCAGGTCCTTCGACACCGCCAGCTGATGGGCCTCGCCGATGTCGTTCGAATCGGGCTGGTTGCCCCATTTGCCGAACCATCCCAGGACCTTGCCGCTCCAATCGAGCTTGAACACCATGCCTTCCATGCCGGCTGACATCCAGAGGCCGCCCTGCGCGTCGACGGACAGGCCGCAGGTGAGATAGCTCTGCTGGATCTCGCGCAGTCGCTTCAGATTTCGATCCAACACGATCAGCTTCTTCGCGTTGCGATCGCCTATCCACAGTTCGCCCGTCGGGGACACCACGACGGTGTGAGTCGTGGCGAACGGTCCGGTTGGATGAGCCAGGCTCGCGCTGGCCATGAAGCGGCCGTTCTTGTCGAATTTCATGATCCGCGGATCCGAACCCTGCACGACCGGTGGGTTCGCGGCGACGGCGCGACGATCCGGGCGCGCGGCATATGGGTAGGTCGTGCAAAACGAGCAGTCCTCGGGCGGCGACGTGCCGCCATGCCCCTGGACGACATAGAAGTTGTCGTCCACGTCGAACGCGATATCCAGCGGCTGATTGAACATCCCGTTCCAGGCGGCGTCATTCCATGCGCCGTTTTCACCGCGCTTGCCGAGCATCATCAGGACTTCGCCCTTCGGGTTCAGCTTCCAGAGCACGTTCCAATACGCGTCGGTCGCCCAGATGTTGCCGTATCGATCGATCCGCAGCGCGTGCGGATTGACCGCAATGTTCGGGTTGAAGACGCGCAGGACGTTGGTGCCGGTGGCGTCGTACTCCACCATTTCAATCTGCGCGTTGCGGTTGAAGACGAGCAGGTGCCCTGCCGGCGTGAATGCGACAGCCGCCACGTTCCCGAACTTTTGGCCCAGCGGCGGCACCGGTCGCGTGCCGAAGTGGAACGGCAGCATCGGCACCCCGGCAGGCGGCGCGGTGGGGGCGGTCGGCGCGGGGATGTTCGCGGGGTCGGGCCCGCCGTTTCCAGGAGTGTGACTCTGTCCGCTGGCGACAGGCGACACGAACACGGTCACCAGCAAGAGCAGCGCGAGCTTCTTCATCGAGCGGAGGCTACCACGACTTGTGGACGAGAGGTGATGGCTTGGCCGCAGATCGAAACTCCGATTCGGCCCGGTTCGCTGACGTGGCACGAACCGGCTGGCGGACGTTGTAACCTACCAACATGACGCTCGGACTCCTTCATCGCCTGCAGTTGAAAGGACTGACCGCCTGCCTGACGCTTCAAGCGTTACTGTCGTTGCTGGTGCTCGCGACACCCGCGCGTGCGCAGTATGTCCGGATCGACTCGTTCGAGGTGACGCCCTCCCTCGGCGTCAGGTTTGGAGGGACCTTCGACGTGCGGGCGGCGCAGCCGTCGCAGGCTCAGGCCACGTGGAAAGACGCCTCGAGCTCTGGTCTGTCTGCCGGTGTCCGCTTCGACGATTTCTCCCTGATTGAATTCCGATGGACGCGGTCGACTTCGACGCTGCGGTTAGACGCGCCGTTAGGACTTCTGGGCGCGTCGCTCGGAGACGTTACATTGAACCAGTTTCACGCGGACTTCACGCGTGAGTTCGTCATCCCCGAAGTAAAAGGTCTCCGATCGTTTCTGACGGGCAGCGTCGGTGTCACGCACGTTGGCGCTGCGGACGATGGCTTCACGCGCTTTTCGTTCGGCTTCGGCGCCGGATTGAAACAGGTTCTGGGCTCGAGGTTCGCGATACGTGCCGACGCGAAATGGCTGCCAATCCTGATCGATCCGGAAGTTGGCGCATGGGCGTGTGGCACGGTCGGATTCGGCGGCTGTCTCGTGGTCCTGACTGGACCACTGACGCAACAGTTCGAACTCAGCGTTGGGCCGGTTGTGCGCTTCTGACGAACGGAGTGTGGCCCGGCGGGCCGGGTTCACGGCAGCGACATGCCCTGTGGAGGCCAGTCGCACGAAAGGTTGCCAGCCGCCGCAAGGGTGACACTGAAAACACATTGCTCGTGAGCCGCCGACAGAAGAGCGATACTCGAAAGTAGACCCATGCTGATCACTCTGATGTTTCTGCTCACCGCGAAGGTGGCAACCGCTGCACCAGAGCAATGGGTGACGTCCTGCCAGGCCGCCGATTCGCGCTTGGATCAGCTCGCCGAGGCGGTTGAGCGCGGAGAGATCAGTGTCATCCGGGCCCATCTTGATAGCGGCGCCGATGTGAACGAAATGTGGAGAGACAGTCGCAGCCCGATGCTGTGTCGTTCCCTGTTGCTCAGAAGCATCTGGTACGGGCAAGAGGGGATCTTTCGGTTGCTCCTGCTGCGGGGCGCCGATCCGTTCAGTCTTCCTCGCGAATCATTACAAAAACCCATTCGTGATGGCCGTGTCGAAATCATGCGGACGCTGTTCGCGCTTGGTCTGAAGCCGCGCGATAACGACGAGACCCTCAGGGCTGGCTTCGAGAGCGGGAACCTGGCGATGCTCGACTTTCTGATCTCGTCAGGTTTTTCGATCAATCCGTCCGACGTTCCAGCCTATTACCTCACGGACGACATCACCGTCTTTCTGGTGCCCGCTCACTTGAACCCCAATGACAAGATTTTTGTGGGCAACGAGCCGTGCGATGTTGCAAAACTGTTCGGCCTGCTCAGCAGAAAGCAGGACGGTTGCGAGGGCACCATGGGGCCGATCTGGCTGCATTTTGTGCTGACTGGCCGCTACCGCATGGTGGAGTTCATGATCGAGCATGGAGCCGATCTCCGTGTGCGTTCTGAAGTGTGGGACGGGAGACAAATGAGGCCTTTCACCGCGATGGAGGTTGCAGCCAGAAGGAAAGACCGACGCATGGTGGACCTCCTTCGCCGTGCTGCGCCAAGGCCAGTAGGCCATGACACTCGCCAAAGGCCGTGATCAACGTCTGGCTGTCTAGCCAGGAATTAGAGCGCGCGATTGCCTGCGTTGCGTGCCTTGCGCACACGTATCTGGTTAGCGGGTTTCTGAGTTATGGCGAGTTCTCAACATGAAACGGCAGCAAGCGGATTTGAGAGAAAGGCCACAAGAACCAACCGGTCGCGCGCAGTCCAGTTCATGCGATCCTGTCTGATCTACGCCCAGCCTGCAGCTAGCCAACGCGTCATGAAGAATCCCAGCAGCCACGGAATTGTCGCTGGGATTGCGAATGCTCCGAGCACCCTTGCGTGCGACGCGAGATTGTCGGACATCACGAGGATCGCCACCAGCTCGCCCGCGGCGGCACCCCCGATGCCGAAACCCCAAAACGCTGCGGCGACCATTCGCTTTTCCGTGCCAGCCGCCAAGTAGGGCAACGCGCCACAGGCTGCATACAGCACGAACCACACAACCGCCAAGTAGAGGAATACGACAGTCACCCCTGGCATGGCCTGGGTGGAGATCATGGTGCCCAGCGCGAGGACGCTGCCCACCGGGAAACTGACGCAGAATCCAATTCGCACAGGGGAACGGCGATGCATCTTGTACGTCGGCGATGATTCTGGCATAACACTGGCGTGGGATCACGCGACCCATCCTTGGACGATCGGCCCGCTCGTGAGATCCGAAGACCTGCGAGAACGGGCGGAACGCGCCGAGCGCGACCAGGCGCTGCGCGAGCATGATCGCCTCCAGCGAGAGAACGATCCGTCCCGGAGACACGAATCCCCTCCCAATATATGTAGGCCAGATTGAATTGAGCGGATGCGTCGCCTTGGTCGGCCGCTCTGTGAAGCCACGTCGCGGCCTCATCGGCGTCCTGATCAACGCCGTCTCCGGCGAGATACATGAGGCCGATGTGCAGCTGAGCCTTCGGGTCGCCCCTGCCCGCAGCAACAAGAAGCTCCCTGGGATCCTCCTTCGCGACGGCAGATTGCAAAGGCACCGGTTGGGCCTCGACGTGCATTCCGCACGCGAACACCACGACCGCTCAATAGCCAGAAAGCTAACGGACGTGTGACAAAACGGATCGCGAATCATCCCGTTCCCAGTATCGGCCGATCGGTATGTTGCATTGATCGTGCAGGATCGGCGTCGTGCGAGATCGACGATTTACCGTCGCATGGCCGCCATGCGATCGAAGAGCTCTTTGAGCAAGAGAACCCCCGCTTCAGCGTCCTGCCGGTTCGGTTCCTCGTTGGCATCGTTCCAGCCATAGTCGTCGCCACCGGGAATCGGTTGCACGACGATGCCATCCCGCCGCGCCACCACATTCAGGTCCTTGTATAACAAGCTGTAGTGGACGTCTTCCTGCGGAATCAGCCAGGCGATCTGCCCGCGCACCGGGACGATGCTCTCATCCGACCAGAGTTTTCTGCCGCCATAGCCAGGGCAATTGATGATCACCCGCTGCGGCACCGACGCAACCTCTTGCGGCGACTGAAACTCCCTCGTCTCGATCACACCGCCGGCAATCAGGAAGTCGTTCATCAACTGCCGCGAATAGTCGGCGATATTGAACGTCATCCGCGATGTCCGGCTCGCGTACTTGGTCGGAAACGGGTGCGTCCCCGGTGGCAAATCCTGCACCTCCGGCGTGATATCCGCAATTCGCGGCTCGTAGTGGGCAAAGTCGTGGGTCGTGGAATCCTCCGACGGCTTCCCCGGGCCAGGGCTCGCCGGTCGTTCAACGCCATTCTCTTCGGACGGTGCGGTGTCCGAGAGCAGGTACGCATCCGACCACTCGACCGGAGTTCCTGGCAGGCCGAGGTAGCTCTGATACATGGCAAACGACGTCCGCGCCATCGCCTCCCACTGTGCGCCGAACTCCGGAGCCACATCCGACGTCAACGCGATGCGCGAGTCCGGACTCCACACGCCCGTCGCCCTCGACGACCGCACGTTCGGCGGTCGTTCCTTCGCAAAGATCGTCACGCGGAGCCCCGTTCGCTGGGCCGTGATGGCCGCCGTCAAGCCGAGCGCCCCGCAACCGATCACGGCCACGTCGCGGCTTCCCGTCGCAGCTTCGCGCGCCTTCTTCACCGCCATGTCAGCAGCCCCCCACGACAGCGACCACCCGCTGCCGCCGTGTCCAAAGTTGTGCACGACAACCTTGTTGCCCACGTGCTCGACGTCCGTCCGTGGCCCCGCGGCGCGAAACGGCCTCAGGCAAACCGTCGTTCGGAAGATCCGATCGACATGCGCGCGTATCGGAACGATCGGCCCCACCGCGTCGTAAAACGGCAGCGCCCGCACCCCGCCCGCCGAAGGAGCGCTCTCGCGTCTCCCGCATCCGGCGAGGCCGGCCAGGCCGAATCCGGCAAACATGCCCGAACGCTGCAAGAAAGACCGACGATTCATGTCGCGTCTCCTGACGTTCGCCGTCAGGTCGGCACCACCGACGACCCGACAACGAAAAGTTCCCAAAGGTTTTGCGGAGAGGCCGGCTGTGCCGGCGCCTGAACGAGTGCTTGAGAGAGTAGTGCATGACCGTTCGACGGCCAAACTATAGAATCAGTCGTCTCGTTGGGGCTGGGCCTGTTGCTTTCATCGTGGGAGTACGAAATCTCGATGAAGAAGATGCCAACCGTTCGATCACTGATCTTCGTGTCGGCAGCCATGAGCGTTGTCGGGTTGTCTCTCGCGCGAGCGCAGCAGCCCGGCGCAAGTCAGCCTGGCACTCAGTGGAGCGAAGCTCAGCTCCGGCAGGCAGTCGACTTGGCGCGCGTCGGCAGGAAGCTCACGCCGAAGTCGTGGCCGAACGGGTCGCGCGTGGCCGTCTGCTTGAGCTTCGACGCCGATTCCGAGGCGCCACTGCTGCGCGACGGCACAACGTCGCCGACGGCGCTCTCGGCTGCGGATTTCGGCGCACAAAGCGGCGTACCGCGCATCCTGGCGATGCTCGACCGCCATCAGATCCCGGCGACGTTCTTCGTCACGGCCGTCGACGCGATGCTTCATCCCGACATGATCGCGGCGATCCAGAAGAGCGGTCGCCACGAAATTGGCGTTCACGGCTGGATCCACGAGACGCCCACCCGCTTGAGCGCCGGGGACGAAGAACGCCTGCTCGATCAGGCCGTCGAATATCTGACAAAGGTCACCGGGAAGCGCCCGCTGGGGTATCGCGCGCCCTCCTGGGCGTTCAGCACGACGACGCTGGACCTGATTCAGAAGAAGGGCTTTCTGTACGACAGCAGCCTGCAGGCGCTCGATGAACCGTACGAAATCGAGTCGCGCGGCAAGCTGACCGGAATCGTGGAACTGCCGATCGACTGGACGCTGACGGAGACGCCGTTTCTTGGCCAGAACGGCCGGATGCCAAACCCCGCGTTCCTGTATCAACTGTACAAGGACGAATTCGACGGCGCGTACCAGGAGCGAACGATGTTCGTGCTGACTCTGCACCCGTACTTGAGCGGACACCGGGCGCCGATGCAGCACCTCGAACAGTTCGTGACGTACATCAAATCGAAGCCGGGCGTGTGGTTCGCGACGGCCGCGGACATCGCGCGGCACGTCAAGGGGAGTAATCCGTAGCGCTGTCATTTCGATCGGCAGACTTCGCCTACGACATGACTCCGTGCCCCTGAGATCCTCGCCGCGCCGCTACAGGTTCATCGTGGAATTTTGCCGACGTCAACTGCCCTGGTCATTGGCCGGCGGGCGGTTGCCAAAGTTCTACCTTGTTTCCTTCTGGATCGATAACCCAACCAAACGTTCCGAACTCGGAATCGTCGATCTTCTCGAGAACGTTGCACCCTTCTTCGCGTAAGGCTTTGACCAGGGCGTGGAGATTCTCCACCCGGTAATTGACCATGAACGGTGCAGTGCTGGGCGCAAACTGGTTGCTTTGCGCCGAAGCAATCGACCAGGCGGTTGTTCCGGCAACTGGCTTACCTTCACCATCGGTCCAGTCGAAAGCCGCGCCACCCCATTCTTGAACATCGATTCCGAGGTGCCGCTTGTACCAAGCCTGTAGTGCCGGAGCGTCTTTGGCTTTGAAGAAGATGCCGCCGATGCCAGTGACTCGCTTCATCAAACCTCCGAGGTTGGGTGGTGGTGAGGTGTTTTCTGCTCGCGCTGGTGCGATGTCGCGTGTTGTAACTCCAAGGCTGGCGGGATGATAGCACCGGGCTGCGCCACATGATCCGCCGGTTGATAGCGCACAGAGCCCGTGCGTTCGGTGGCACAATACGCCCGTCGACAGGAGGTGGCCATGTCAGGTGTTCGTGCGATCGGAGCGCTCACTATCGGTCTCGCCGTGGCAACGGGAATCGGTCTCTCGGCCGGCGGCGACGACGGCCAGCGGCTGCTGTCGATCGATCACTACGTGTCCGTCGCGTCCACCGTGCCGGCGATCGCAGGGCAGAAGGCGCAGCTGTACGTGCGCGAGCGCGTGCTCGCCGGCGCGGCCCTGCGCGAAGCGCCCGCATCTGATCGTGTCGTCCTGTTCGTGCACGGCGCCGGCACTCCAGCCGAGGTCGCGTTCGACGTGCCGTATCAGGACTACAGCTGGATGGCGTATCTCGCGCGCGCCGGCTTCGATGTCTTCGCCATGGACACGACCGGCTACGGCCGATCGACGAGGCCGGCGCCGATGAACGACCCGTGCAACCTCGCCAAGGATCGGCAGGCGCCGTACGTGAAGGCCGCCTGCGCGCCCAGCTATCCGCATCAGTTGACGACGATTGCGTCGGACTGGGATGACATCGGCGCGGTCGTCGATCACATCCGCGCGCTGCGGCGTGTCGACAAGGTGTCGCTCGTCGCCTGGTCGCTCGGCGGTCCGCGCGCCGGAGGATTCGCCTCGCAGCATCCCGAGAAGATCAGCCGCGTCGTGCTGCTGGCGCCCGCTTACAACCGTGGCTCGGCGGCCGGGCCGCCCGCGAAGATGCCGCCGGACGGCGTGCCGATGAACACGCAGTCGCGCGAGGAGTTCTACGCGAATTGGGATCGTCAGGCCGGATGTCCGGATCAATACGACCGCGCCGCCGGCGATGCGGTGTGGTCCGATCTCCTCGCGTCGGATCCCGTCGGGTCGACCTGGGGAACCGGCGTCAGGCGCGCGCCCCAGACGGCGGTGTGGGGATGGAACCAGGCGTTGGTCGGAAAAACGATGGTGCCGATGCTGGTCGTTGCCGGCGCCCACGACAAGCAGGTACCCCCCGATCGAGTGCGCGATCTCTATACCGACCTCGGCGCGACGAACAAGATTTTCGCGGACCTGGCGTGCTCGTCCCACAACGCGGCGTGGGAGAGAAACCATCTGCTGCTCTTCCGTTCGTCGCTCGAATTCCTGACCGCGGGGACGGTGAACGGCACGAAGCAGGGAATGGTGAAGCTCGGGTATTCAGCGCCGGAATAGCTCGAGCGTCCGGCTAAAGCCGGACAAGACAGGCAGCGATGTTGCAGTGCTAGCTTTCATGATCGAGCAGCCATCGAAGCCTGACATTCATCGTCCGCCGGATCCGATCGACAAGCCGCCGCCGGACATCAAGCCGGTGCCGCCACCGGACATTCCGCCGCCGGCCGGGCCGCCGGATATTCAGCCGCCGACGCGTCCCGAGCGCGGCGACGAACCGCTCATCGCGTAACGCTCGCAGCCGAGCGCCACGCGCAGGAGCACATCCGTCTGCCCGCGGCACCCGACGAGCTGAAGAGCGCACGGCAGCCCGGAGGCCGTATGGCCGTCTGGCAATGAGATCGCCGGGTGGCCCGTGATGTTGAAGAGCTGTGTGAGACGGAGCATGACGTTCCGCACCGGCTCGGTCGCCGTCCCCACTTTGACGGTCGTCGCGCCGATGGAAGGGGCCGGAATCGGCAGCGTCGGCAGCACGAGCGCGTCGTGCTGGGCGAGCGCCGCGTCGACCTCGCGGCGAAGGACGTTGCGCCCGGCGAGCGCCCGTACGTAGTCTTCCGCGAGCACGTACTGCCCCATTTCCAATCGCAGGCGCACCGGCGGCGTATACCGATCGGGCATCGTTTCCAGCGTGGCCGCGTGGTATTCGGCCGCGTCCGCCAGCACGATCAGCAGATAGATCGCGGCGATGTCGCCGGCATGACGCAGATCGACGTCGGCGACGTGCGCGCCGGCGTCCCGCAGACGATTCAACGCTTCCTCGAATCGCGCCCGCACCTCGTCATCCAGCAGATCGCAGAAGTAGCGGCGCGGCACCGCCAGCCGCATCCCCTTGACCGGCATCGGCGCCGGTGGCACTGCGCCGGCGTCGCCAAGCAGCGCGTGATACACGAGACAGGCGTCCGCCGCCGTCTGGGCGAGCGGTCCGGCATGATCGAACGTCCGCGACAAGGGCACGATGCCTTCCGTCGAGACTTCACCGTACGACGGTTTCAGTCCGACGATGCCGCAGGCGGCTGCGGGGATGCGAATCGATCCGCCGGTGCAGGTGCCGAGCGTGGCGAGCGCCATGCCCGCGGCAACGCTCGCCGCCGAACCTCCGCTCGAGCCGCCTGGCGAGCGCGATGGATCGAGAGGATTGCGTGCCGGACCGAATGCCGAATCCTCGTTCGTCGTGCCGAAGGCGAACTCGTGAAGGTTGGTCTTGCCGACGAACACCGCGCCGGCCTGCCGCAGATGGGCGATGGTAGGCGCGTCGCGCTGGGCGATGTGCCCCTCACGCACCCGTGATGCCGCGGTCGTCGCTGTGCCGCGGATGTCGTAGAGATCCTTCACCGACATCGGCACGCCGTGCAGCGGCCCGAGATCGTTGCCGGCCGCGAACTGGCGGTCGGCGTCGCGCGCCTGCCGCCGCGCTTCGTCCGCCATGACCAGGATGAAGGCGTTCAGTCGCGGGTTGTCCGCTTCGATCCGCTGAAGACACTCCTCGGTGACCTGCGCGGAAGTGACTTCGCGCGCCCGGAACCGACGGCCGAATTCCTCGATGGTCATCGGGACTCGTGGCCCGGCTTCGCGTCGGAAGACGCGTTGACGTTGAAGTCGGCGGCGCGGACCGTGGCGACGGTCTTTGCAAGCGCCTCGAGCAGCGGTTTCAACTCGGGCAACCCGCGCCGCTCGGCATCGGCAACAGCACTCTGCAACCACGCATCAATCTTCATCAGTACTCCGCTCGAGTCCCCGAGTCCCCATGTCCCCAGGCGGTATTTCAGTAGCCCCTGGCCCCCAGCCCCTAGCCCCTACTGTTTCTTTACCGAGATCGAGACGCCGTCGCGCAGCGGGACGATCGCCGTTTGAAGCTCCGGATGGACCGACAGCCGTTCGTTGTATTCCCCAATCGCGCGTGTCTCTTCGGGGCTGTCGTCTGGATGAGCGCTGAACCCGGGCACGACCTTGCCATCCCACAGCACGTTGTCCGTGATGAGCAACCCTCGAGGTCGAAGCAGGCCGACCAACCGGTCGAGCAGCGGCACATACAGGTGCTTGGCGCCGTCCTGAAAGATCACATCGAACGGCCCCGCCACCTTGGAGATTTTCAGCTGCGCGTCTCCGACGATCACGCTGGTCCGATCGGCAAGCCCCGCGCGCGCAAAGTTCTCGCGCGCTTCCCTGGCTCGTGTCTCGTCCAGCTCGAGCGTGATCAGCATCCCATCGGGCGGCAGCGCGCCGGCAAGCCAGATGCCCGAATAGCCGATCGCCGTGCCGATTTCAAGAATCCGCCGCGCGCCGACTGCGGTCGCGAGCACGCGGAGCAGCGCGCCTACCTCGGCATCAACCAGCGGCAGCCCGCGCGACTCGTTGTCCCGCGCGATGCGATCGAGCACGTCATCGCTGCCGCGGTTGAGTGTCGCGAGATACCCCTCAATTGCATCCGGCACGATCAGACCCATCGCGATATTCTAAGGTTCTAAGGTTCTAAGGTTCTAGAGTTCCAGGGTTCTCTCGTTCAACCCTGGAACCCTAGAACCCTAGAACCCTAGAACTTTTGATGCGCCACACGAAGATCATCGCGACCGTCGGACCGGCCTCGGATTCGGACGACATGCTCGACGCGCTGATCGCGGCCGGCACCGATATCTTCCGGCTCAATTTTTCCCATGGCACGCACGAATCGCAGGCGGCGACGTTCGCCCGCATTCGCGAGGCGGCGCGACGCGCCCGGCGCGAGGTCGGGGTGCTCCAGGACCTCGGCGGTCCCAAGATCCGCACCGGGACGCTCGACGGCGGACGGCCGATTCGGGTGAAGCCGGGTGAACGCCTGACGATCGAGACCGGCGACTTCGCCGGCCGGCCCGGGCATATCTCTACGTCGTTCGCAGTGCTCGCGCGCGCGGTACGGCCCGGCGATCGGCTGCTGCTCGCGGACGGCAGTGTCGAGTTGCGGGTCGACAGCGCCGACGGCACTCGGATCGAGACGACTGTCGTCGAAGGCGGCGAGATCGGCGAGCACAAAGGGATCAACGCGCCGGGTGTCCCGCTGCCGACGTCGGCGATTACGCCGAGGGACATCGAGGATCTGCACTTCGGGCTGAGTCTAGGCGTCGACATGATCGCGCTCAGCTTCGTGCAGAGCGCCGCCGACCTCCGTCAGGCGCGCCAGCTGCTGGCCGACGCGCGCGCCGCGGACGTGCCGCTGGTCGCGAAACTCGAGCGGCCGCAGGCGCTGGAACACCTCGACGAGATCTTCGACGTCAGCGACGCGGTGATGGTGGCCCGCGGGGATCTCGGGCTCGAGATGCCGCTCGAGCGCGTGCCGCGCGTCCAGAAGGACATCACGCAGCGCGCCAGGCGCCATGGCATCCCGGTGATCGTCGCCACTCAGGTGCTCGAGTCGATGACCGTCGAACCGCGGCCGACACGCGCCGAGGTCAACGACGCCGCCAATGCCGTGGACGATGGCGTGGACGCGATCATGCTGGCCGGCGAAACGGCGGCCGGCGCGTATCCAGCGCGCGCGGTGCAGACGCTCGACGCGATCATTCGCGACGCGGAGCTCATCCCGCGTGTCGAAACCGCGAGGCGGATGTCCGACTCGCGGCACCACGATCACGCCCAGGCGCTGTGCGAGGCGGCGCTCATTCTGGCCAATCGCGGAGAAGCGCAGGCGATTGTCGCGGTCACACGCGGCGGCACCACCGCACGCCGGTTGTCGGCCCTTCGGCCGCACGCACCGATCATCGCGGCCACCGAACGAGGCGACACGGCGCGGCGGCTGGCGCTCTATTGGGGCGTGCTGCCGCTCCGCATCGAGCTCGGCGAGAACCTCGAGGAGGCGAGCGCGCGCGTTGGCGTCCATCTCGTCGAACGCGGCGACGTGCCGGCCGGTGGTCCGGTGGTCTTCGTCAGCATCAGCGCCGACCTGACGCGCAGCGACGCGAACTACCTTAAGATCCTGAGGTTGTAGTGCCGACGATGATCCGGAACCGATCGATGTCAGTCACGAAAACACGAAAACACGAAAAAGATCGCCTTTGTTTCGTGCTTTCGTGCTTTCGTGGCGAGAAAGCCCGCCGATAGATGCCCGCCTTCCGCTACACCACGATTGGTGTCATCGTCCTGGCGTTCGTCGTCGCCGCCGTGGCGGTCCGGATTGCGCACGCGGTCGTCCATCGGCTGCTCGGCGCGCTCGAGATCGTCGGCTCCGAAAACCGCGCGGCGGTTCAGGCCCGCGCGCGGCAGCTGATTCGGGCACTGACGTTCCTCGCCTACGGCGTCGCCGCGATCGCCAGCATCTCACTCGCCTTCGAGCGTCTCGGATACTCCGAGGCGGCCTGGCATCCGCGCGATCTCCTGCATTGGACCGCGACGCACGGCGTCAACGTGGCCATCATCCTCGTCGGCGCCTTCATCGTCGTGCGCGCGGCCAACCTGGCGATCGAGCACCTGCAGTTCAAGCTCGCACGGCGACACGCGACGACCGACCTCGAATGGCAGCGGCGTGCCGCCACGCTCAGCGGCATCCTGACCAGCCTGGTCACGGTCACGGTCGTGTTCGTCGGGATTCTGATGGTGATGCGCGAGCTGACCATCGACGTCGTGCCGATCCTGACCGGCGCCGGTATCGCCGGCCTGGCCATCGGCTTCGGTGCGCAGAATCTGGTGCGCGACGTCATCTCGGGCTTCTTTCTGATCCTCGAGGACCAGGTCCGCGTCGGCGATCTGGCTCGCATCAACGGCGTCGCCGGCAGCATCGAACAGATCAACCTGCGCACCATCGTGCTCCGGGACGTCGAAGGCGCAGTGCAGGTCTTTCCGAACGGCACCATCACGGCCCTGGCAAACCTCAGCAAGCAGTTCGCCTACGCGGTCGTCGACGTGCGGGTGGCCTACAACGAAAACATCGATCGCGTGCTGGGGACCATCAAGGAGGTCGGCGTGTCGATGGAAAAAGACCCGGTGTGGGGGCCTCTCGTCCTGGCGCCGCTCGACATCGTCGGCATCGAATCGCTGGCCGACGGCGCCGCGACCATCCGCGTGAAGTTCAAGACGCAACCGCTCAACCAGGGCCGGATCGCCAACGAGCTCCGGCGGCGGTTGATGGGTGTATTCGTCGCGCGCGGGATCCGTCCGTATTCGGGATGAACGGACAGTCTGAAATCCTGCAATTCCAATCCTGCCTTTCGCCATCCTGCCAGCCTGCAATCTCGTCCAAACCCCTATGCTACAGTCACGCTCTATGCGCACGATCCTCATCTTTGTCTGTCTGGCGGCGCTCACGACGGCGTCGCCTTCCGCGCAGGCGCCGCGTTCGACGACGGCCGCCACTTTCACGGTGCCGGTTGTCTACCGCAAGCTGCCGAACGGACTGCGTGTGGTGATCAGCGAGAACCACGCGTCGCCGGTCGTGGTTGTCGAGGTCATGTACCGCATCGGGTTTCGCATCGAACCGCGCGAGCGCACCGGGTTCGCGCACCTGTTCGAGCACCTGATGTTCCAGGGCTCGGAGCACGTCGGCAAGTTCGAGCACGTCCGCATCGTCAACGAGAACGGCGGCTTTTTGAACGGATCGACGCGATTCGATCACACGAACTATTTCGAGGTGATGCCGTCGAACGCCCTCGAGCTCGCCTTGTGGCTCGAGGCGGATCGGATGCGCTCGCTGAAGCTCACGCCTGAGAACCTGAAGAACCAGCAGGACGTCGTCAGCGAAGAGGTGCGCGTCAACGTGTTGAACCAGCCCTACGGGGCCTTCGAGTGGCTCGGCCTGCCGCAGAAGGCCAACACCAACTGGTACAACGCCCACAACTTCTACGGCGACCTCTCGGATCTGCAGGCGGCGAACGCGGAGGACGTCAAGAAGTTCTTCGACACCTATTACGCGCCGAACAACGCCGTGCTGGTCGTGGCGGGCGACACGACGCCGGACGAAGTGATGAAGCTGGCGGAGAAACACTTCGGCGCGATTCCCTCGCGCCCGCTGCCGCCGCGTCCCAATATCGCCGAGCCGCCGCAGACGGCGGAGAAGACGTTCTCGGAAAGCGACAAGCTCGCACGCACGCCGGCGCTGGCGTTCGGCTATCACCTGCCGGAGCGGATGACGCGCGAATTCTTCGCGCTGACCCTTCTCGACCCGCTGCTGGTCAGCGACGAGAGCGCGAAGCTGTATCAGGCGCTCATCAAGGAGAACCAGGTCGCTTCAAACGTCTCGGGCGGATTCAACTACGGGCTCGGCAACAACTTCGACTACAACGGCCCGATGCTCTACACCTTCCGGGTGGACTACCGTCCGGATCTCAAGGGCGAGGACGTTCTGAAGGTCGTGGACAAAGTGATTGCCTCGGTTCAAGAGCACGGGATCACGGAAGAGGAGCTGAGGCAGGCGAAAGTGAACTTCAGATCGTCGTTTCTCGAGGGCCTCGAGAGCCAGTCCGGATTCGGCCGCGCCGATCTGCTCGCCGCGCTTGCGCTTTACGACGACGACCCGAACCGCATCAACACGATCTTGGCGGACCTGGAGAAGGTCACCACCGCGGAGGTCCAGGCGGCGGCGAAGAAATACCTCGTTCCATCCAACCGCACCTCGATCGATCGGCGCCCAGAAGGCGGTGCGAAATGACGCTGAAATCCTCTGTGTCCTTTGTTTCCTTTGTGTCCTTTGTGGCGCTCGCGCTGGTTTCCATTCCCGCGAGCGCCCAGACAGAGCGCCCAACCGTGGGTCCCGAGCGTCCGTTTCAACTGGCGCCGCGGCAGGAGCGGACGCTGCCCAACGGGCTTCGCGTCATCGTCACGCGCCAGACGGCGGTGCCCAAGGTGTCCGTTCTCCTCAGCGTCCTGTCCGGTTACTCGAGCGATCCGGCCGATCAGACCGGGCTCGCGGCGATGACCGCGGACCTGATCCAAGAGGGGACAAAGACGAAGAACAGCCGCCAGATCCGCCGGGATGCGTTCGGGATGGGCGGCTCGGTGACCGCCGCGGCGTCTCAGGACTTCACGACGGTCTCGGCGCGTGGCCTCGCCGAGTTCGCGCCGCGGCTCATCGATCTCGTCGCCGACGTCGCGATGAACCCGACCTTGCCGGAGGACGAGCTCGCGATTCTGAAACAGCAGCACCTGCAGGGCGTTCAGCAGCAGAAGGCGTCGCCGCAGGCGCTCGCGAACCGCACGTTCCGTCAGGCGCTGTTCGGCGATCACCCGTACGCGCGCACCGCCGAGACGGAAGCCTCGCTGAAGCTGCTCGATCGCCCGAAGGTCGCCGCGTTTCATGCCGCGCACTACAAGCCGAACAACGCGTTTCTGCTGGTGGTCGGTGACGTCGATCCGGCCGCGACGTTCGCGGCGGTCGAGAAGAGCTTCGGCGGGTGGGGACGAGGCGAGGTCCCCAAGCCGTCGTTTGCCGCCATACCGGCGCTCACCGGCCGCCGCCTCTATTTCGTCCAGCGGCCCAACAGCGTGCAGTCGTCGATCTCGCTCGGCAACGTCGCAATCAAGCGCGGCGATCCGCGCTGGTACGAGCTGACGCTCGCCAACACGGTCTACGGCGGCGCGTTCAACTCGCGCATCGTGCGGAACATCCGCGAGGAGAAGGGCTACACCTACTCGCCGGCCTCCATCATGACCGGCTTCGCCGACGCAGGCTTCTATCGATTTGCCGCGGACGTGCGCAACGACGTGACCGGGGCGACGCTCACAGAAGTGTTCAAGGAAATCGACAAGCTGCGGGCGGAAGGCAGCAGCGGGACGGAGCTGCAGGGCGCCAAGTCATACCTGCGCGGCATCTTCCCGATTCAGACCGCGACCCAGGGCGGTCTCGCGCAGGTGTTGAATACGGTGTATGTCTTCGGCCTGCCCAAGGACTATCCCGAGACGTTCGTCGGCAAGATTTCCGCCCTCACGCCGGAGCAGGTCAAGAACGGCGCCAACGCGCTGCTCGGCTCCGAGAACTCCGTCATCGTCGTCGTCGGCGACTATGCGAAGGTGAAGGATCAGCTCTCGGGGTTCAAGGACATCACGTTCCTCGACGTCGAAGGAAAAAAGACGTCGGCGCCGCAGTAGTCGGGTGAGCAACCAGTACGAGTTCGTCTCGCACTGGCGCGTCGAGGGCACGTGCGGCGAGGTGGCCGACATCCTGGCCGACCCGCTGGCGTTCGTGCGGTGGTGGCCGTCGGTCTATCTCGACGTTGTCGAGCTGCGGCCGCCGGACGCGCGCGGTCTGGGCCGCCGCGTGCGGTTCCATACGAAAGGCTGGCTCCCGTACACGATTCTTTGGGAATCGGAGATCGTCGAATCGCGATATCCGCACGGCTTCACGATCGTGGCGAGCGGCGGGTTCGAGGGACTTGGCGTCTGGACTTTCGAGCAGGATGGACCTGCCGTCGACGTGACGTACGACTGGCGGCTCCGCGCGGAGAAGCCGCTCCTCCGCAATCTGTCGTTTCTGCTGAAGCCGCTGTTCGAGGCGAATCACCGCTGGGCGATGGCGCAGGGCGTAGAGAGCCTGAAGCTCGAACTTCAGCGGCGCCGCGCGTCATCGGACGCTGCCCGTCTCAGCGTGCCGCCGCCGCCCGGGCCGGTCACGTATGCGGGCGTTGCCCTCATCGCCGGCGCCGCCGCGGTCGGTGCGGGCCTCGCGTATCTGATCGTGCGCGCGAAACGCCGCCGCCGCTGATCGAGTGACGGTTCATCACGAAGACACGAAGAATACGAAGATCACGAAGAACATCTTGTACAAGAGAGCTTCGTGGCCTTCGTGGGACTTCGAGCCTTCGTGAAAGCCGTTGTCACATCTCGTCGAGGCTCAACATCACGTCCGCGTGCTTCCAGGCTTCGCGGAACTGTTTCTCCGCCGCTTCCACTGCCGGCGTTTCCAGCGCCTTCCGCGACGCCAGCATCGTCTGCCACAGTCCGTAGAGCGACCGGCCGTTCTTCGGGTTGCGCGTGAGGTCGTCGCGGAAGGCTTGCTCGGCCTGCGGGAAGCGCCTGGCGCGTAGCAGCGCGGCGCCGAGCGACTCGCGCGACGGATAGAACCAATCGGGCGGCTCGTTGTAATTGAGCATGTCTTCCTTGATGACGGCGATCCGCCACGCATCGATCGCGGCGGAATCGTCGCGGCGCGCGCGCGCGATCCACGCGTCGAGCACGGCGTCGGTGACCTCCAGCATGTTCTTGGCTTTGTTGAACCCCCAATCGCTCTCCGGCTTGATCGCCTTCCGCACTTCGGCGTACGCCCCGCGCTCTCGCTCGGCCTCGGCAAGATTGCCGCGCGCCGCGTGCGCGATCCCGCGGCCGAAATGCGAAAGCGTGACCAGCAGGGGGAACTGCGCATCCGCTTCCGGCAACTTCAGGACATCGTCCCACCGAGCGAACCGCAGCAGCACGAACAGCGTCTTCGCGGCGAACGGTTCGAGCATGGCCATCTCCGCCAGCGCAGGCGTCACGTTCGTGACCAGCTCGTCCGCCGCCTTGTTCGCTGTCGCGAACTGTCCCGACATCATGGCGGCGGATGCCAGGAAGTCGAGGTTGTGGTTGTAGTACATCGCCGGGTAGACGCCGGCTGGTTTGTTGGCGGCGATGTACGCGCGATCGACCTCCGCCGCCTTGGCATTGCTCGAGACGGCTGAGAGGTAGTCGCCCGTTCGCATGTAGATGTGCGCCGGCATGTGGACCAGATGGCCGGCCGCCGGCACCAGCGTGTCCAGCCGCTTCGCGCTCTGGAGCGCGCGCTCCGGCGTCTTCGACGCCTCGACGGCGTGGATGTAGTAATGATTGGCGCCGACGTGCTGTGGATCGCGGCGCAGAACGCTCTCGAGGACGGAGACGATCTCTTCGGTGCCCGCTGCTGGTGTGCCGGCGGGCGACCAGAACTGCCACGGGTTGAGGTCCATCAGGCTTTCGGCGTAGAGCGTTGCGGCGTCGAGATCGTCGGGATACCGACGCATGACGTTCCGCATGGCGTCCTTGTAGTTCAGAGCCAGCGCCTTCAGATCGGCCTTCGGATCGTCTGAATACCGCACGGCGAGCGCCTCGACATACGCGCGCTCGTTGGCCGGCGCGCCGCCCAGGAGCGCCTTCGCCTGTTGCGCCTCGTCGTAGGCCGCCTTCTCACGCTCGGGATCGACGTCGAGGTTGATGTTGGGTCCGAGCGCCAGCGCGATGCCCCAGTGCGGCATCGGCGACGCTGGGTCGAGCTCCGCGGCGCGACGAAACGAGCGGATGGCTTCGTCGTGGTTGAAGCCGTAGACGTAGGTCAACCCTTGATCGAAGAACCGTTGCGCGTCAGCGTTCTTCGTCGCAATCGCATGGTGCAGGCGGCCCAGGCCGGCCGTCAGTGTGGCCGGCGGCGCGGCGATCGCGGGGTGTTGGTGCTGCTGCGACTGGAGGCCTGGCATCACGGTCAGAAAAAGCATGACCAACGGTCTGACGACGTTCATCGCTCCTCCTGCTGTGCCCACAACTTCAACTCGTGAATCGACCACCAGCTGCCGCCGTGTCCGGTTTGCGCGATCCGCAGCGTGATCGTGTCGTTTGGCGCCAGATCGATGGCGATTGACGGATGCTGGTCGTGGAACGCCACCGATTCCACGTATCGATCGACCACGCTGTCATCGAACAGCGTCCGGATGGCGCCTCCGGAATCGACCGAATCGACCTTGAGGTACCGAGGATAATCGAGAAGCGTTCGGCTGGCGCCGACGAACTCGAGCCGGCGCACATCGGTCGGCCGCGGGAGCCGAATCCCGATCCATTCTGTGCCGGCCTGGCGCGCGCCGGTCATCCAGCGCGTGTCGAGGTTTCCATCGAAGATCAGCCCGAGGCGCGAGGACTGGTCCGAGGCGTGCGCATCGAATGTCCTCGGGTCGAGCAGGGTCAGGCCGGCGGGCGCCGGAGGACTTGGGTCGATTTCTTTCAGCCGCCAGGCCCACGTGCCCGGCCACTCGTGGGCCTCGGCGATCTGATCGCCGGCCGCCTGCATCTCCGCGGCGAGCCGCTGCGGCACCGCCTTATCCACGAACGTCGCCTCATGGACCAGCACGTAACGGACGCCCGCCCGTCGGAGACCTCGCAAGACCTGCGGCAGTCCCCCCGGCTCCCGCAGGGGTGACTCGCGAACGCCGAGCAGCTCTTGAAGCTGTGTCGACCATCCCGCGTAGCCGTTCACGATCGGATGGTGATGCCGCAGCGCGTTGAGCTGGAACATCGTCGTCGCCGTTTGAAAGAAATTCAATTCGGTGATGTCGAGCTCGAGTACTCCGCCGGGCGGGCTGTCCCGCAGCCAGGCGTACGCCACGCGGTCCCAGTTGTTGTCGCTCCACCCGGGGACTTCCTGAACGCCGACGCCATGTTGTCCCTCGACAACGATCACCGCTCCACATGCGATCGCCGCGATCGCTGCCAACCGGCGCGGCAGCCGATTGAAGAGCCACGCGAAGCCGCCGCCCGCGAGCGCCGACAGCGCGAGGACGACGATCGACGCCAGGCGCGCGGGTACGCGCATGCCGTTGAAGCCTGGAACGTAGTTGTAGAGCAGGAGGTACGGACGCCACGGGCCTGGCCCCATCGAAAGCCAGATGGCCAGCAGCGCCATCACTCCGTAGGTCGTCACCGTCCGCAGTCGGTCGCCAGCCGGCGGCGTTGCGCGATCGCGCGTGGCGAAACAGGCGCCGACGACAGCGAACACGATCACTGTAAAGCCGTGGAACAGCTGCCGCTCGCCGCCGCCGTCGGGCAAGAGGCCGCCCCAGTTCCACGCTCCGGCGGCAACTCGGAAGTAGTCCGCGAGGCGGGCGCTCAACCCGCCCAGCTGTTCGACATCGCGCGTGAAGCCCCTGTCGCGTTGCAGCCGGATGTACACGAGCGCAATCGGCGCCATCACCGCCGCAATGGCCAGGCCGGCAACCGTGAGGTCACGGAGGATTCGCGTCCGCGGCTGTCGTGGCCGCACGAGTTCGATGCCGATCACCACGCCGATCGGAAGCAGGAAGAAATAGGTGTAGTAGGCATTCGAGAGCGCGGTGAGCAGGTAGGCTGCGGCAAACGCCGCCAGCCACCGGCGTGAGCCGGTGGCCAGGTACCGATGCAGCGCCAGTAGGCCGATCGGCATCCAGCCGTTCATCAGCACTTGCAAGTGGGACGTCTGCGCGAGCCGATACGGCGTCAGCGCAAAGGCGAGGCCGGACAACAGCGCAGCGGCCGCGCTCCCCCAGAGCGCGCGCGTCAGCAGAAACATCCCGAAGCCCGAGAGTACATAGGATCCGATGTACGCCACGTTGTAGGTGAGCACCGGGTTTCCAAACAGCCATTCGACGGGAGCCGTGAAGATGGCGACGCCGAGCATGTGCTCCGAGTAGGCCAGCGCCCAACGGTGCGGGAAGAAGAACGGCGGATCCCAGAGCCCGCGCAACCCGTGCAGGAAGCGGTCGGCGTCCCAGGCCAGAACCGTGGTCAGAATGATCGGGTCGCCGAGGCCGCCGGCAATCGTGCGCGCGGGGTGTCGCAGCAGCGGATAGGTGGCCATCAGCGCCACCCCGACAAAGAAGGCGAAAGCCGCCGCGGTGTGGCGACGAGTCATCGCCACGAAAGCACGAAAGCACGAAAACAGAATGGATCTCTTTCGTGTTTTCGCGTTTTCGTGGCCGCCAGTGTGTCTCGAGTCATGGCCCGGTCTAGTGCTCGAGCAGCGCCTTCAGCGACGCGAGCGCGCGTTCCCAGCCGACGCCAATCACTTCGTAATACCGCCGCCAGCGCGGCGTCTCCTCGAAACCGCTCTGCACGACATGCACGTGCGTGGCACCGCCCGGCTCCGCTCTCAGGGAGACCTCGAGCGCCATCGGTCCGATCGGATCCCCGTCCGGCGGAAGCCAGAACGCGTCCGCGACTAAAAAACCCTCGCCGACCTGACATTTCACGACCGTGCCCCGGAAGACGCCGCCGAGGCGGCCGAGGATGTCGTCGTGGAAATCGGTCGGCAGCCACTCAATGGCGTAAACGCCGAGCGCCCGCGGCGTCGTCACCGAATGCGACGCCTGCCACCAGGCGTGAAGCGTCTCGTGGTCGAAGAACGCTTTCATGACCCGTCCGGGAGGCGCGGCGATCACCGCGGCCACGTCGAGCTTGGCTGGAGCCATCAGTGTTTTTACCGCAGAGCGCGCAGAGATCGCGTTCCCTGCCTTCGACTGGCTCGTGGCACCCCGAGCTGGTCGATGGATGCGGTTGCTCTTATCGCAGCCCAGGCGCCGTGGAGCGCTGATGCTCCGCGCGCGCGCGTGACACCATATCTTTGACTTCCCGCATCAGCGTCGGCACGTGATACGGGATGCCGTCTTTGATCGTCCACTCGATGCCGCCGCCATGGGCGTTCTGGGTCTTGTCGCCGCGGCCAATCGGCGCGTAGTTGGGCGCCGGCTTGCCGTTCAGCAGCATGACATCGGCGCCGTACGGGCTCAGCAGCTTGAGGTTCTCGAGTGGGTTGCCGTTGACGACGAGGAGATCGGCGATGAAGCCTTCGCGCACCTTGCCGAGCCGATCCTCCATGCCGATCAGCTTCGCGCCATTCCACGTCGCGTGCTCGATCACTTCGAGCGGCTGGAATCCGGCTTCCTCGTGCAGCTCGAGCTCCCGCGAGATGCCGAAACCGTACATCGAGTAGATGTACCCGGCATCGTCTCCGGTCGTGACGAGGCCGCCCTTCCGCCCGAACTCGCGCACCGCATCCATCCAGATGCGGTACTGCTGTTTCCAGCGCGACTCCTGTGTGCTCGTCCAGCCGAAGAAGTACGACCCGTGGTTGTCGACCGAGCCCTCGAAGTACTTCTGCATCGACGGGTGGAGGTAGTCGCGGAACCACGGCTGGTTCTGCGCGCGCATCAGGTCGCGGCTGGCCTCGTAGATCGAGAACGTCGGATCCCACGCGACGTGGCGTTCCACCATCCGGTCGATGATCTTGTGCAGCTTCGCCGGGTCGGCCTGCGCATACAGCTCGCCGGCGCGGCCGAAGCGGTGGATCTCGTTCGAGTAGTTCATCTCCGGCGGGAACGCCTGGATGCCGGTCAACGCCGCGTCGGCGACACCGTAGAAATGTTCGATCGAGTTGACGCCCAGGTCGATGTAGTCGTCGGCGGTGGTCTCCTCGACCGCGATGTGCGTCGCCGTGCGGAGCCCGAGCGTGTGGGCCTCGTCCATGATCGCTTCGAGCTGATCGCGATCCATGCCGATGATCTTCAGGCCGTCGGCGCCCTTCTGCTTCATCTCGCGGATCCACGCACGGATCTCGGCGGGCGCTCCGGTGCGACCCTTGCTGACGAACGGGTACACCAGAATCCGGGGCGCGACGATCGCG
>Ga0207641_10000306_pt1 | contig 61172 bp, 41 predicted proteins | sample KBSSwiS62_FD_184306 | JGI IMG/M metagenome (GOLD analysis project Ga0207641, IMG submission 184306) | Switchgrass rhizosphere microbial communities from Kellogg Biological Station, Michigan, USA - KBS Switchgrass S6-2 (SPAdes) (version 2) | ecosystem: Host-associated > Plants > Roots >...
GACCAGCCGGCTCAACGAATCGCACTCCAAGGCTTGCTGAGCAGAACCGCGCAATTGATGAGCCCGACAAGCGAATAGGTTTGCGGATAATTGCCCCAAAGCTCCCCCGTCGCCGGGTCGATATCCTCGGAAAGCAGACCGGCGCGGGTCCGGCGTGACAGCATCTCCTCGAACAATTCGCGCGCGTCCTCCGTTCGGCCTGTCAGCCACAACGCTTCGATCAGCCAGAAAGTGCACACATTGAAAGCGGTATGCGGCAGGCCGAAATCATCCTCGGTCGCATAGCGGAGCATGTGCGACCCTCGGCGCAGCCCTTGCTCGATTGCGCGCAGCGTACCCTGGAAGCGCTCGTCGCCCGGCTTGACGAACCGTAGGTCGAGCAGCTGGATCAGGCTGGCGTCCAGATCATCGCCATCGAAAGTAGCCGAAATGCGTCGGCTGTCCTCGCGCCATGCCTCAGCGACGATCTTCTCGGCGATCGCCGTAGCGCGGCTCCGCCAGAATTCGGCGCGCGCGCGCAGGTCCAGCGTGTCGGCCGCATTGGCGAGCCGGTCGCACGCCGCCCAGCACATCGCCACCGAATAGGTATGGACATGGCTTTTCGTCCGCAATTCCCACAGGCCGGCGTCGGGCTTGTCATGAACCCGCCACGCCAGTTCGCCGACCTTCTCGAGTGCATGGAAATCCTCGATCCCCGCCATGCGGTAGAGACGGTGATCGAAAAAGGCCTGAGCGTTCGACAATATGATCTGGCCATAGGCATCGTGCTGAACCTGTTCGGCGGCCTGATTGCCAACGCGAACCGGCCCCATGCCGCGATATCCGTTCAGGGACGGCGCGATCCATTCGGTGAGAGTCGCCTCTCCGCCCACACCGTAAAGCGGCTGGATATGGCCGCCCTTGGCGTTGTCGACGATATTGCGCAGATATTCGAGATAAGATTCGAGCACATCGAGCGCACCCAAACGGTTGAGTGCCTGCACGGTGAAATAGGCGTCACGAATCCAGCAATAGCGATAGTCCCAGTTGCGGCCGGAGCCGGCATGTTCGGGGATCGAGCTGGTCAGCGCGGCCACGATCGCGCCGGTCTCCTCATGCTGGCAGAGTTTGAGCGTGATCGCCGAACGGATCACTGCTTCCTGCCATTCGAACGGGGTCGCGAGTGCGCGAACCCATTTACGCCATTCCTGCGCGGTATGTTCGAGCATCGTGTCGAGGGTGTCGGCGATATCGCCGACGAAACTCTCGTCCGGACCGAGGAAGAAGTGAAGCGGCCGTTCGACCCGGAACAGCCGCTCGCTCTCGATCCAGCCGACCGGCGCGCTAGTCGTCAACCGCAGCGTATGCTGGTCGAGCAGATAGCGAATATGATTTGAACCATGCGTTCGCTCGGCGATCGCGGCTCCCCAGTTTCGAGCAGGACGCAGACGGACTCGAATGCGGGGGGAGCCGGAGACGGGCCGGACGATCCGGACAAAGGCGGTCGGCCGATACATCCGGCCGGAACGGAAGTGGCGCGGTGCGAAGTCCACCACCTCGATCGCGCTGCCCGACTTGTCGATATGCCGGGTGACGAGAATCGGGGTGTTGCGCAGGTAGGATTGCTCGGTCGTGACGCATTCCTCGAGGTCGATCTCCCAGAAGCCGCGCGCGCCCTTGGCCGCCGGAGGACTGTCATCGAGCAAGGAACAGAAGGTGGGATCGCCGTCGACGCGGGGCACGCAGGCCCAGACGAAACGGCCGGCACGATCCACCAGCGCGGAGACCTGGCAATTGCCGATCGGCCAAAGGTCGAGGGTGGCGGTCACGCGGCGGCCTCCCACAGCCAGCGCCGGACCGCGCCCACATCGGCGAGCCCATAGCGCGCGGCGGTATCGCGGTGCCTGCCGACCAATACGCCGAATCCATTCATCGCCGTGGCGACGGTAAAGGCGGACTCGTCGGTCAGGTCGTCGCCGACAATCAGGGGCCGGCTGCCGGGAAACCCCGGCTCCATCATCAACGCCGCGACGGCTTCCCCCTTGTTCCAGCCGGGACCGCGCAGTTCGACCATCATATTGCCATGTTGAAGGACGAGGCCGTAGCGTTCGGCGATAGCGGAGGCGCGGCGCCTGATCGGCTCCTCGAGCATCGGCGCGACGCGATAGTGCATCGCCACGCCATGACTCTTCTCCTCAATGATCATCTCGGGGTGGCCGGCGCCATAAGCGCGGATCTCGGCAATAGCACCATCGAGGCCGGCGGGGCGCGGCGGCTGCACAATATCGTCGCCGCGACGGATCTCGGCGCCATGGCTGCCCGCCAGCGCGATGTCGCGGGTGATCGACCCGATCATCATGTCGAGCTGCTCGATCGATCGCCCGCTGATCACCGCCAGCCGTCCGGCGAACCGGCTGCCGAGCGCCGTCAGCAGCTCCAGCAGTTCCACATCCGCACGGACGAGGTCCGGGCGGTCGACGAGGGGCACGAGCGTGCCGTCGAAGTCAAGGAACAGGCTATGACTTGCGGCGCAAATCGGCGGCGGCGGCGCGAGCACCGTTTGGCAGGGCCGGGGCTGCATTCACACTCCTCGCTAGGTCGACCCAGGAAGGACGCGAGAAACGCGTCAGGGTTCCGTTACGGAGGTGATATAAAGCCTTCGAGGCGAAGCTATTCGTGGGTGCGCGCCACGCCAGGGAATTTGCCGTTTCGCCGCTCCCCCGTTCTATCCGAGCGGCAATTGGAGACGGCGGTGCGAGACGTCGGCCGATGCGAGGCTCCTCCGCAAGCACAGCGTCGACCGCTTCCTCCTGTACCAGCTGATGCGGTCCGCCTCCCGTTGCGTCCGCCACGGGAAACCAACCGGGCCTGTGCCGGTTATCGTGCATTCGGCCGTCGACAGACCGTCGGTGGATCTTCAGGAAAAGGGCTGCTCTCCGACGAATGGCCCAGGAGAGTCGACGAACGAGACCCGAGAAATCGGGACGCCGTGATTGCAATGGAAGCGTCACATTCGTAGGAGCCAATGTCGGGGGACTAGACCATTCGCCAGATCGCCGTATTGCCCTACCGCTCCGGAGAAGCGGGTCAGCTCGAGGTCATGCTGATTACCTCGCGCGATACACGGCGCTGGGTGCTTCCGAAGGGCAATCGCATCAAGGGTCTCAAAGCGCATGATGCGGCGAGCCACGAAGCCTATGAGGAAGCCGGGCTGCTCGGCATTGCCTGCCCCTTTGCGATCGGCACCTACCAATATCGGAAAATCCGCAAGAACGGCTCGATCAGGGTCGCTACCGTGGATATCTTCCCCTTTTCGGTCACCTCGCAGCTCGACGACTGGCCCGAACAGGATGAACGCGAAACGCGGTGGTTCGCGCCGGCCGCCGCCGCCGAGGCTGTCGACGAGCCCGATCTCAAAGACATATTAGCGACGTTCCAGCCTCCGGTCTGGAATCCCTCCATCGCTCATCGTTTGGTCACGGCTACGCGCCGCCGCACTGCAGAAAGGTTCGCCATCGTGCGTTGGTTTCAGGCTTTGCTGCCTAAGCAGGGCAGCTTCTTCGACCAGTTCGAGTCGCATGCCGCGCTCACCGTCACTGCCGCCGATGCCCTTGGGCGGCTGCTCCAGGGTGGCCCCGACATGGCGGTCCACTGCCAGGAGATCATCGATCGGGAGGATGAGGCCGATCAGATCATCCGGGACGTGCTGGTCGACGTCCGCAAGACACTGATCACCCCGTTCGACCGTACCGCCATTACGAGCCTGATCGGATCGCTGGACGACGCGATCGACCAGATGAATCAGACCGCGCGCACGATCATGCTCTACGAACTCAAGGAGTTCGAGCCGCAGATGCGCGACATGGCCGGCCTGATCGTCGAGGCGGCGCGGATCACCGCCGATGCGATGCCGCTGTTGCGCGACCTCGGCCGTTTTGCGGGCCGGCTGCACGACTTGACGGAACGGATCGTCAAACTGGAGGGCCACGCCGACGAGATTCACGATGCGGGCCTGAAGGCGCTGTTCAGGGCCAAGGGCGACACGGCCCCCATGGCCTTCATCATCGGCCGCGAGATCTACAGCAACCTGGAGAAGATCACCGACCGCTTCGAAGATGTGGCGAACGAGATCCAGGGCCTCGTGCTCGACCACGCCTGATCGATGGAAGCCACCCTTTCCCTGCCGCTGCTGATCGGTCTGATCGGCATTGCGCTCGCCTTCGATTTTCTCAACGGCCTGCACGATGCGGCCAATTCGATCGCGACCGTAGTGTCGACCCGTGTGCTGAAGCCGCATCAAGCGGTCGCGATGGCCGCCTTCTTCAATTTCTTCGCCTTCTTCCTGTTCGGCGTCCATGTCGCCGAGACGATCGGCAAGGGGATCATCGATCCCGATCTCATCGACGCCCAGGTGATCTTCGGCGCGCTGATGGGGGCGATCAGCTGGAATTTAATCACCTGGATGCTCGGCATCCCCTCCTCGTCCAGCCACGCGCTGGTCGGCGGCCTGCTCGGCGCGGGCGTGGCGAAGGCGGGGCTCGGCGCGGTCGTGTTATATGGTGTTCTGAAGACGGGATTTGCGATCATCCTCTCGCCGACCATCGGACTGGTGCTCGCGCTGTTGCTGGTGCTGATAACAAGCTGGGTGTTCGTGCGCACATCGCCGACGACGGCGGACCGGCGCTATCGCCGGCTGCAGCTGTTCTCCTCAGCCTGCTACTCGATCGGCCATGGCGGCAACGACGCGCAGAAGACGATGGGGATCATCGCGGTACTGCTTTACTCACAGGGCATGCTCGGGGGTGAGTTCCATGTGCCGATCTGGGTGGTGATCGCCTGTTACCTGACCATCTCGCTCGGCACGCTGCTGGGCGGATGGAAGATCGTCCACACCATGGGATCGAAGATCACCCGGCTGACGCCGGCGCAGGGCTTCTGCGCCGAGACTGGCGGCGCCATCACCTTGTTCACCGCGAACGCACTGGGCGTGCCGGTGTCGACCACCCACACGATCACCGGCGCAATTGTCGGCGTGGGGGCCTCGCGGCGGTTGTCGGCGGTGCGTTGGAACGTCGCGGGCGGCATCGTCGTCGCGTGGGTCGTGACCTTGCCGGCCTCCGCAGCGATCGGCGCGCTATTCTATTGGCTCTCGAAGCTGTTTTGATGGCCGCGACGGCGGCCGCGATCAGCGGCCCCGAGGAACGCGAGCGGGTCGCGCCTTCCTCGCCAAATAGGCCGATATCGCCGTTGGCGCCAGTTGATCAGCGCACGATCGCCTGGAAGGTGATCGTGAAGCTGTCGCTCGCCAGCTGGCTGCCGCCGGTCGTCACGCGGATGTTGGTGACATTGGGATCACTGCCGTCCGCGCCTGCTGTCGGCACATAGGTCCAGGTTGTGCCGTTATTGTTCGAGAACTCCAGTCCGTCGGTCGTGCTCCCGAGGCTGGTGTAGGTGTAGGTCAGGCTCGACAAGGCGCCGATCGTTACCGTCACCGGATTGCCGGTGCCGACATAGAATTTCACCTTGGCCGGGATCGCGTCGCTGATCGTCACGTTGCGCGCCGTGCTCTGTCCGAGGCCATTCGCCACGATAAGCGTATAGCTGATCCGAGCGCCCGGCACCGCCTTTGGAAACAGGCCCATGTTGAGCGGGTCCCACACGGTGTTCTGTGTTTTCGTGATCGTCAGTGCGGCCCGTGCGCGGCCCCCCGTCGCCAGCAATGCCAGCGCAGGGAGCAGTATCAGCGCCCAGCTAACTGGTCTCATAGCGCCACCTTTCCGAGGCCGCTACCCAAGGCGGCGATCGATTGCTGATCGAACTTCAGGCGCATCGTCACATAGGCGCCCTGACGCAGATAGCGTGCCTGCTCGAAGTCGCGGTCACGGAATCCCTTCACGTTGTAGCCTACGCTCACCCACATATTTTCGACGGGGCTTATGCCCACCGACGGACCCACGCTCCACGCGATTACCTTGTCCTTCCAGCTATGCTGGACGGTGCCGCCGATCCCTATATCGAGACGCTTGCACAGATCGCGGCGCAGATCGAAACCGATCACGTCGATGACGCCATCGAAGCGGTCATCATCGAATTTGCCGCGCACGATTTTGATGCCGTGATAGAGCGCCGCTTCCCAGCGAGCATCGGCACCCTCCGGAGCATCGCGCCAGTTGACCGCAAGGTTGTTGATGAGGCGGGTCGACAGCGCGTCGATGCCGTTTGCGGTCGGCACGCCCAGTACATTGCCCGAGCCGACACGGGCATCGCCCCGCTCTTGCCGGAACTCAGCGCGGTTGAGGATAGCCAAACGGCTGTCCAGCGGCCGCCACGCCACCGAGATATCCGCGGAAAGAGCGCCTGCCACTGCGCCGTCGCGCTGCTCGATGCGATAATAGCGGAAGGAAGAGGCGATCGTCCGGCCCCCGCCCAGCCGGCGCAATAGGTTACTGGACAAGCCCCAGCGGTGGGAGGCATCGCCGCGGCGATATTCGGCGCGGCCATTCCACGACCAGTTGCCGGACTGCCAGGCAGCTCCGAAGCTGATCGCGCTGTAATCTTCATTGACGTTGCTGTCCTGGCCCGGCGAACCACCGCCGAGGAAACCACCCTGTGCGACGGGATGCAGCGGGTTGACGATGGCGCCGCTCGGGATGCGACCGCTGACTGTCCTGTTCATGTCGAACGAGCCGTCGATCGACCAGCTCTTGCTGATCGACAACGCCTGCGACATGCCGAACTGGGCGTAGCTGCGCGGTCCATTCTCGCCCACGCTCTCACGATTAAGCGTGGTCGTGACCTTGGACCCGGCCCAGGGCGCTACGTCCAATCCCGCCCGGATGCCTTGGGCCTCGAACCTATCGCCCTCGGCTGCATCATAGCCTCCGATCAACCGCACGGCGTCGGTGAGCTGGAAGCCGATATCCACGGTGCGGCGGATGGGGAAATCGACGCTCGACTTCCGTCCCCCGAACGCAAACTGGTTTTCGGCCGCGACTAGCAGCCGGCCCTTGAACAGTTCTCGTGATCCGCCCAAGGTCAGGAGCTGCGATCTCGTATCAATATTGCCGACACCGGTGTCGTTTGCGATCTTGATGCCGGCGTGGAAGCTGGCACCGTCGCCACGCCACTCGGCACGCGCGTCGAGCGCGTCGCGCTTGGCCGGACCGGTCAGCGATTGCTGGTGCCAGGCGGCGGCGTTGATGGCGATCCTGTCGGTGATCCTGATGCGTCCGTCCGCCCCGAATTTGCGCGTTCCAGCCTCGACGACATTCTGTTGGCTGACGCCATAATTTTGGTCCTGCTGACGCGCATAGGCGAGCAGATCGATCCGCGAGTCATGGTGCTCGACCTCGGCGATATAGGCACGATCGCCCGTCCGCCCCTCGGCGCCGCCCGCCGCCGCCTCGACACGGACTTCGGTGTTGGGACCGATCCGGGCCTTTAGATCGATGCCGCCGACGGTGGCGGTGTCGCCGCTCTCGTCGCGTAGCATCGTAGCGCCGATCTCGACTTTGCCGTCGAGCAAGCTGGCCGCCGCCCTACCACCGGCCACCACCCGCTTTGCGCCGGTGCCGTAAAGTTCATAGTCGACGACGATGAAATTGGGATTGCCCTCCGGATCGCGCGAAAGCACAGGCGACTTGAATATCAGGGTGCCATTGTCGACGTCGATGTCGTAATCGAGGTGGCGCGTCAGGGTTCGGCTATCGACGATGACTTCCGAACGCAGCCGATCGCGCGTCTCGATGCGCAACTGTTCGCTATTCGGCACGATCGCGCGGCCGCGCAGGCGATAGGGTCCGGTCAGCCCGTTGCCCTGGATCTCGTCGCGGAGATGACGCTCGTCGCTGTTGGCGGCGAAGCCGGCGAACGAGATCATGCGGCCGCGGAATTCACCCTTGACGCCGTTGAGGGTGCGGCTGAACCGGGTCAGCTGCGTCTGGGTGAAATCGGTACGGAAGGCGCCGTAAAGCGCGTAGAGTTGCTTGCGTTCAAGCCGCAGATACAGCTTGCCGCCGGTCGCAGCGTCATAACCCTGGTTCGATCCGTCGCCATAAACGGTATAGTAGCGGTCAGGATCGATCGTACCAAGCAGGCCACGATCCTGATCGCGCTTGCGCTTGCTGTCATAGGCCATGGTCAGCAGCCAGCTGCCCTTGATCCGGCCCTTCGCATAAAAGGCGATCTGGCCATCGGTGAAGGTGTCGTTGCGGCTCAGCAGGCCCGCCTTGCGCGCCTTGCCCGAAAGGATGCGATGCCCGGCGGTGCCCTCGGCGAAGCCGACGACCACCCATTCACGGGTGGCCGCTTCGAGCCACGGACGGATTTCCTGGGATCGGCTACGCTCCTTGTCGGCGAACTTCAGCATCATCCGGGCGGCGCCAGCCTGGCCGGTGGGTTCGAGTGCGATCAGCGCGATGCCGTCGTCGCCCGCGACAAAGGCAGTGGGCTGCCCCTTGCCGAGGCCTTCGAGCGGCTTCTCCTCCTGGGCGGCGGCTTCAGCCACCGCCATGTACGGCGGGTCGACGGCGAAGGTCACCGGGGTGCCCTTGCGCGCCGGCTTGCCGTCCCGATCCAGCAGGCGAACCGCGATCAGCGGTTGCGTGAAGCCATCGGCGACGAGCGTCGAACGCTCGGGCACATAGGTGGCGGTTACGGCGCTATTGGCGTAATGAACGGTCCGCGTGAGCGTGACGACGAGCCGGCCCGAAGCGTCGGTGACGCGCGCCTCGACCAGATTGTCGCCTTCCCTGAGCGGCAGACCGGTCCATTTCGCGATCTCGACATGGGCGTTGCCGTCGCTCTGGTCGCGCGCCAGCGAGTCGACGGGCGCGCCATTGAGACGAAGATCGACCGCCTGGCCCGGCAGGTGCTTGATCACGACGCGCAGGACCGGCGCCCGCGGGTTGTGAGCGATCGCGGGAAACAGCATCTCGACGCCGGCCTCCTCGCCCGCCCAGTCGAGCCAGTCGGTGCCATTGCCGGCGGCGAGGGCGTCGTCAGCCACGCTCGCCGCGGCGCGATGCTCGGTGACGGCTTCAGGATCACGAAGCAAAACAAAATCAACACGTTGCATCGTGCCGCCCTGTCCTTCGACGAACCGCGAGATGGTGCTGCCGGCCGAACGCGTGTCCGCGTCGCAGGCAGTCGGCTCGTGGCCGGCCTTCAGGCTCCGCACGTCGAGCTGCACGACGTGCCGGCCTTTGCGGACACCTTCGAAATGGTAGAGCCCATCCTTGTCGGTGATGACGAAGGTGCCGTCTTCCATCAGCAGCCGGACATTGGCGACGCCCTTGCGCGCGTCACCGGTCAGGCCGCACGGGCCTTCGGTGACACGGCCGACGATTGTCAGCGAGTCGGTGTTGAGCAGCGCACGGATGCGTACGGCCGCCTGCGCGGAGGCGCTGCGCGCACCGGCTGCGTCGGCCGCGACGGCGCGATTCAGCGCTTCTCCGATCGGCGCGCCGGGCGCGACCGTGACGCTGTAACGAATTTCTAGCGAGGTCCCGGGTGACATGACGCCGGGATGAAAGATCAGGGTCCGCCCATCGGCAGCCACATCGGGTTCGGCGACGCCGCGCGTCGATCCGCGTCGGTAGCGCAGTCCCTGTGGCAGCGTATCGGTTATAGTCACGCCCGGGATCGTCGTCGATCCGTCGCGATTGGCCAGGCGCAGGCGATATTGGACGGCATCGCCGGGCGACGCGGTTCTGACCGACGCGACCTTGTCGAGACTGAGCGCGCTGCCGCCGGGGTCGATCGGAATATCGATTTGCAGGGGGTCGGGGTCGAGCAGCGAGAAATCGCGACCGAAGGAGCCGTCCTGAATGATAAAACTACCATTCGAACCTTCGAGGGTGGCGAGCTGGGCGGGTGTCGCGGTCGAAGGAGCGGTGTATCCAACGGGCGGTTGGATCGTCAGCTGGTAACGTCCTGGCGCAAGAAAGGGAAAGCGATATCGTCCCTTTTCAGCGGGATAATCGGTGCCGCCGGCGTCGGAAACCGCCCGGCCACTGACCACGGTTGAGGGATACGCGCTCATGCCATCATCACCGAAAACCTTGGCAGGGCGGCCGGTATCGGCGTCGACTATGCTGATCTCGGCACCGTCGACGGGCTCCCCGGTCAGCGAGTCGAAGACGAAGCCAAACGGATCGATCAGCGCAGAGGCAGTGGCATTGTTCGTGTTTTGCGAAGAGCCGTCGAACTCAGAGTAGATCGCTTCGCGCGCGCTCGTTTCCAGCACGCAGTCTTCGGCCGAGACTGCTGTAACCTTGGTGCCGATCGCGCCGGTAAAAATTCCGCTGTCGTTCTCCATCTCCGTCAACACGAGGGTTTCGAGATCGCCACGATCCGATCGAAGGCGGATAATCGCATGATCCCGGGCGGTAGGATCCAGATTGCCGGTGGGGTTGGTCAGTTCGACAAGCACGGGCGAGTTGGGGCCATAGCTCCTGCTCTCGCGGAAAAGCGATGGATCGGGTTCGGCCTGTCCGTCGCCATCGAGATCCTCAAGCGAGGGCTGGCCGTTGCTGCAGCGGGCGATCGGCAGCTTGCCTGCGAAAGAGGCCGGCAGTCGGGTGAAGCGGATCGATGCCGGAAGGCCCGCGCGGACCAGCGAAACAATGTTCGAGTCGACACGCTTGCTGGTGGTTCCGACGCTGAAGCTCAACGTCGCCTGATTCGCAATGGTCTCGGCCCTCGCCGCCGTCGCAGGGGCGACGGCGGCGAGGCCGAGTACGACCGCATGGGTCAGGAAGCGTCGTAACCTGGACAAGGCTCCGCCGCTTCCCCGCCTCACGGCCGGGATCAAGGTTCTATATTCAAGCAACTTTAGTTCAGCGTGACCCGGAAACGGGCGGTCCGGGAGGAACCGGACGCCAGCGTCGAGATGGTCGCCTTCACGTTGGTGCCATCGAACTGGCCGGCATCCGAATCGTTCGCATCGGTCACCGAGCTACCATCGATATTGCACACCCCGAGCGTGGTGGTGCCGCCGACCACCAGACTGCCCGCCACATAGGTGGTCTTCACCGGGATGGCGTCCGTGATCGCGAGACTGGATGCCGTGCCGCTGCCGCTGTTCTTCACCTGGATGCAATATTCGACGACCGCGCCGGGGATCGCCTTGGGCAGCACGGCGAGATTGAGCGGATCGCTGATCGTTATGGCCGTCTTGGTGACCTCGAGCGACGCCGAGCCTACGTCGAATTCGCCCAGGGCCGAGAAGCGGCCGTCGCGCAGGGCATCGATCGCGCCGGCTGCGTCGGCATAGACATTGTCGACGGTGGTCGCCGAGTCCGCCAAGAGCGAAGCGGCGAGATCGGCACCGAGCGAGCCGCCGGTGCTACCCGCCGCGGCAACCGCCGAAAGCACAACGCCCGCCGTGGGGCTCGTCGTCGGCAGGCCGGAGGACGGAATGTCGGCGACGAGGAACACCGTGATCGAAGCATCAGCGGCAAGTTCATCGATATACGTCGCGGTGTCGACGCCGACATCATAGCTGTTGTTATTGTTCGAATCGACGAACACACGAAGATTGTTCACGTCGAAATTGTCGCTGCGGCCTAACAGGGTCGATACCAGGTTGGATTGCTGAGCGGCGATCAGGCGGAAGTCCTGAACCGCATTCGTGTTGTTGGTGACGGTGAAGGCCACGGCGGCGTTCGTATCGCCGGCCGTGACGTTCGTTGCCTGGCCACCGACCTGCGCGACCGTCAGATTGATTTTGCGGTCGACGAGAAATGAGGCGGTGTTCGACGAGACGGGCGTCTGCGCGACGCCGCCGATCGTATAGGCGACACTAGCGCTGTTCGTCACACTGGTTCCAGCGGTCGTGCCCGACGCTGCCTGCGCCGCGCTTGACATTACCAGCGATAGCGTCGTCGCGGTGATCGCGGCGCGGTTGGAGAAGTTACGCAACATCGAAAATTACTCCGTTTTCTGAGAGGCGGTTACCGCAGCACCGCGTGGAAGGAGACTTGGCCGGCTGCCCCCGGCTGAACGGGCATGGCGATCCGCCAGCGGACGTGGACGACATCCGAAAGGCGGGCGGGGCGATTGACGCCGCCCGGGCCGGTGACGGTCAGATCGGTCAGGCGGCCGAAGCGGATGCCGTCGATCGATACTTCGGGCTCCGTGCCGGTGCCGGCCCCGCGATAGACCATCGTCGCGGGCACCGGACTGTCGAGCACGACGTCGGCGACGGGCTGGGCGCCGGTATTGCGATAGGAAAGCACGTAGACCATCGGGTCGCCGGGTATCGCCTTCGTGGCGGGGACGAATGTTCGAGTCTCGCCGCCGGCGGTCTTTGCGGCGTCGGCCTTGAGCACCCTGCTTTCGAGCGCGATGCCTGCCCGGGCCGGCGCACCGGCCAGGGCGATGACGATGCAAAGTGATGCGATGCTGCCCTTCATGATGAACTCCTTCTCATTTGATCCGAACCTGGAAGCTGACGACGTGCGTGGCGGGTGCGGAGACGCTGCCGAGCGTCACGGCCGTGCTCCGGCCATCGAAGACGCCTGCATCATCGCCGGCGGCGTCGCTGAGCCGCGCGCCATCGAGGGTCAGGCTGCCGGCGACATAGTCCGTGCCTGCGGGTATGGGGTCGGCGATCGCAGCGTCGGTCGCTGTGCCGATGCCGCCGAACCTAGCCTCGATCGAATAGGTGATGACTGCCCCGCGGAGCGGCCGGGCGCTGCCGTCAGGCGCGCGAACGCTCTGCGATTTGACGAGGCTTGCAGCGAGCGGCGTCGGGAACGGCGCCGCAACATCGGTGATCGCGCCGCCTGGAGGAACAACGACGACGTCGCCGCCGCCATCGCCACGCCCGCTACCGCCGCCGATGCCCCCGACACTATTTTGGACGCTACTATTTTCGGCCGCGACGGGAAGGATGATACGGCCACCACCAGATCGGCTCCTGCCGACCACGAATATACGGACCCTGCCGCCGGCTGCGAGCTGCGGGGTTTTGCCGCCGGGCGGGAGCAACTGGTCGGTCCCGTCCTCATAGCATTCGCTACCGTCGCTATCGCTGAAGACGCCGGTTAAAATGAAGTCGGGCGCATCGACGACGATCGGCGTGCCGGGAATGAAGGCCTCGAAGCCGTTTCCGCGATTTGTGATATCGAAGCCGACAACGATGACGCCATCGGGGTGCGGCGTCGAGCAGGTGGCCGCAGGTGTCACGGCGAAATCGATGATTTCGCCGACCCGCAGATTGACCTGGTTGGATGATCCCGTCCGGCTGGCGCCATTCAGGGAATAGTCGATTCGCGCCACATTTGTAATGATCGTCCCGGCGGGCGTCGCGGCGGAGACGGCCTGAGCAGTGACAAGCAGCGTCAAAGCGGACGCGCGCGTTACGCGCGACGCCACGGCGCCGCAAAGCGAAAGCTTCGCCATCACGTCTACTTTAGGCTGCAAGAAAACCTCTTCGAACGGCTGAAATCCACAGCGCCACGTTTGTATTGGCGAGGTTAACCAAGAAATATTTTGCGGCCGCCTGGCGACTGCAATCTAGGCTATTATATAGTCCGAAGGTCTTATTTCCGGCTGCCCATGCGACTTAAGGTTTAGGCTGAAATGCATTTGATCCAGGCCACGCCGTTCACGGCCGCACCGGGCCGAATGCCCGCGCCCTTGACCCCCCTGCCAAGCCGCCGCGTGCCGATCGGGCGGAGGCCGGCATCAAGCCTGGCCTTTGAGAGCATCCCCGCGATTTCCACGCGCCAAGTTCGTTAATATTTGCGACCGGAATTTGTCGAAAACTGCGCTTTCGGTCTTGCTTTGTCGACGCGATGGGCTACACCGATGGAGTCATTAGTCCAGAATCCTCCAGCGAATAACCCGGCCCTTCGGCCGGGTTATTCAATTCTGGCGGATGCGAATCGCTCCACCGCAGTTTGATCGTTCCTGACTCCGGATCGGATGGCTTGCTCGATCGCGAATTGGCTCTAAGCAGCGCCTATGGCGCTGTTCACCTTCTGGCATGATACCGCGACCTCGGCGCGCCCGGCTGACCAGCTGCATCGGCTGCTCGACCTCGACGCGCATATTGTTCCCACATGCCGGATGCGCCAGCGCTTCGAGACGGCGCGCGGCGTCTGGCACCTTGCCGTCCACGCGACGAACACGCATTTCTATCCGGCCCGTGCGCAGGTCTGGATCGATCCGGAAGGCGGTGCCTGCGTAATCCACGGGCTGATCTGGCGCATGGCGGGCGGCGGGCAGGCGCAGCTGCTCGGCGCGCGAGACGTGGCTGAGTTGCTCGAGCGGTCCGGTCAGACCCTGCCGACGGATGTCGGCGGCGAATATGCGGTGGCGCGGCTTCATCGCGACGGCTCCCTCACGGCCTTTTCCGATCACGCTGGTCTTCACCAGATATTTCACGGTCCGGCGGACCGGCCCGTCGTTACCAATCGTGCCAGATCGATCGCGACTCTGCTTGACGACGCGCTGCGCGATCCGGCGGGCCAACGTTGGCTTCCGGCGATCGGCTACCGCGTGGGTACCGCGACTTCCTATCGCGCTGCTACCCAGTTGGCGCAGGGCCAGCTCCTTCGCCTGACGGACGGCCGGATGTTCACCGCGGACCTGCCCGATCCCATAGTGGATATGTCCGGTGAACGCGGCTGGTCGGCTGTGGCGGAGTCAGGGCTGGACGAAGGCATCGCCCAGGCCCAGGCTGCGCTTCTGATCGGCGTGCCGGCAGATGGCCCGGTCGATCTTCCGATCACCGGGGGCAAAGATAGCCGGGCCGTTCTGGCGCTGGCGCTGGCAAGCGGCCTGCGCGATCGATTGCAGCTTTTCACCCGAGGCTATGCGGGCCATCCCGATGTTGTGGCCGGCGCGGGGATCGCGGCCGCCCTGGGCATATCCCACCGGCGCGAGGCGCCCCACGGCAGCGACGAGCCCGCCCATTGGAGCGTCGAGCGTTTTTTCGCGCAGCTCTCAGTTCAGACCTTCCAGACCGACGGGATGGTCGGCGGTTGGGATCTCATCCTCGGTGAGCGGCTTGGCGCCGAGACGGTCGTCAGCGGCCATGTCGGCGAAGTATTGAAGGCCTATTCCAAGAGGCCGCTGGAAGCGGGCCTTCTCGATCCGGTGGCGATGGTGCGGCTTCAGGCACCCTTCGATCCCATGGCGCTGCTGCTTCCCGAGGCACGCGATGAGATGGTCGCCCACCTGGCCGACGCGATGGCGCGCGAGCGTGCCGCCGGCGCGCGCGAAGCCGATCTTCCCGACCTCTTCTATTTCCGCAACCGACTGCCCAATTGGCTGGGCGCGATCCGGGGCATCAAGTCGTTCGAGCGCCAGCCGGTGGTACCGCTCGGCGCGCCGGCGCTCGTTCGTCTCGCTTTCCGGCTCACTCCGGAGGAGCGCAAACGCGAGTTGCTGCACTTCAAGATCATCGAGCGCTGTGCCCCTGAGCTCCTGCCCTTGCCCTTCGCCCAGCAACGCTGGGATGCCGCGCTGGAAGGCGCGCCGTGTACCGACCCGATCGTCGCTGGTCCCGGTGCTCCGCCGCTGTTCGGTAACTGGCAATATTCGCTGAACCACAATGCGGCGATCCGCGCAGCGCTCGCCGCTCAGATTGCGGCGCACGACGACCTTGCCCTGTGGAGTTCGATCGATCGCGATGCGCTGCTCGCTCGGCTGCGCAATCGGCGGCTGGACTATTTCGACGGGATCAGCATGCTCGGAGCGGTGACGGCATTTCTTCACGACGCAGGACTGATCCGCCCGCTCAGGCTGCGCGCTCGCGACGATGCGACGCAACCGACGGAGCCTCCCGGCGCAGCGCTGCATAGCTGGGCGTCTCCTATGATTTCTGGGCATCTGGACAGCGTCGAGGAGTGCGACGAGGGTCTGCTTTTCGGCGGCTGGGCGCATAGCAGCGATTGGCCGGCCACACAGATGGCCGTGGAAGCCAAGGTGGATGGCAAGCGGGTCGCGATCGCGGTCGCGGATCGTGAGCGGCCGGACTTGGTGCCGCACGGGATGGGGGACGGTCGCCATGGTTTTGCGCTCGCCGTACCACGCGCAGCGGTGCGCGATGGCGATGAGGTCGTGATCGGATCGTTCGACAGCGACACGGTCATCGCCCGGCTGACGGTGGGTGCATGACCCGGCCGATCCTCGTCATCGGTCAAAGCCATGTCGCGGCGATACGATCCGCCGCCAAGCTTCGTCGCGAGGCCGATCCCGATCGCCCGCGCACGCGCGTCATCCATACACTCGAGCCGCAATATGGCCCGGAGATCGAAGTTGAGGGCGACGCGCAGCGTTTCTCCGCCGCTCTGTCGACGGCAATCCGCGATCAGATCGGCCGGCATCGGCCGACCGTCGCCTCGGCGAGCGGCGGCAATGTTCACAATGGTTTCGCCTTGATCCGCCACCCCCGCCCTTTCGACTTCCTGTTGTCCAACGAGGACGGCCCGCCGCTTGACCCGGAAGCCGAGCCGCTCAGCGAGGCACTGGTTCGTGCCGTGCTTGAAGAGGCACTTGGCAGGGACTTCGTCCGGTTACGCGAAATCAAGCGCCTCGCCGGCGACTTCATCCAGCTCCAATCTCCACCGCCGCTTGCCGACAGCGTCTATATCGCCGCCGCCGCGGATGCCTATTTCCGTGACCGCGGCATTGCCTCGCATGGTGTCGCAGCGGCGGGCCTTCGCTACAAGATCTGGCGTCTCCACTCGCGGATTATCGCCGGCTATTGCGCAGAGCTCGGAGCTCGCTTCCTGCCGGTACCGCGGGAGGTTTGCGACGAACATGGTTTCCTCCACAATGATTTCGCCGGCGATGCGACACATGGCAATGCGGCCTATGGCGAAGCCGTCATCCGAGCCCTGGAGGCGATGTGAACGACCATCCCTATCGCCGGTTGCCGGAGCAGGCCTTTTGGCGCCGAGCCGTGGCCGATCAGGGGGCGTTCATCGATCCGGTCGCCGCGCCTTTTCTCAGCTTGTCCCGCCAGGACAAGGTTGCGACAGCGGGCAGCTGCTTCGCGCAGAACGTCGCCCGTTATCTGAAGACCAGCGGCTTCAACGTCCTGGTTACCGAAAGCGCCCACCCGATCGTGCCGCCGGCCATCGCCGAGCGCCATGGCTATGGTCTCTACAGCGCGCGCTACGGGAACATCTACACGGCACGCCAACTCGTCCAGCTGTTCGAACGCGCCTACGGAAGCTTCGTCCCCATTGACGACGTCTGGCGGGGAGCGAACGGCATCGGCTTCGTCGATCCGTTCCGCCCGACGATCGAACCGAACGGCTTCGCCAGCGAGGCCGAGTTATTGGCCGACCGTGCGCATCATCTGGCCAAGGTGCGCGATATGTTCGAGTTGCTCGACATATTCGTCTTCACGCTCGGCCTGACCGAAACCTGGCAGTCCCGGACGGACGGGGCGGTCTATCCCGTTTGTCCAGGGGTTTCGGGCGGGAGTTTCGATCCGGCGATGCACGAATTTCGTAACTTCCGCGTCGCCGAGGTGGCCACCGATCTCTCGGCGTTCATAGCTCACCTGCGCGGGATCAATCCATCCGCGCGCATCATCTTCACGGTTTCGCCGGTGCCGCTGGTTGCAACCGCCAGCGGCAACCATGTCCTCGCTGCCACCACCTATTCCAAGTCGGTACTGCGCGCCGCTGCGCAGGAGGTGGCCGAGGACCATGACGGCGTTTTCTACTTCCCCTCCTATGAAATGATCATGGGTGCGCCGGCCGCTTCTCGCTTCTTCGCGCCGGATCTGCGCAATGTCACCGAAGAAGGGGTGGCTCATGTCATGGGCGTCTTCCTGCGGCATGCCGCGGGTATCGAGGCGAGCGCAGCGCCGGCGCCAACTACGGCGCCGGACGCGACAATCGCCGTCGCGCGAGAATGGGTCGACGTGATGTGCGACGAGGCGATGCTCGATCCGGGCGAGGATGACGATGGCCTTTGAGAGGATAGCCGCCGAAGCCGCCTATGCGGTGACGATGAAGACCAAGAGCTCGAAATGGCCCGATCGCACGAGCGGCCGTATCGAGCTGATCTGTCTGCCGGCGATCACGCCCAGCTTCACCATTGCGCGCGACGCATCGGTGTTCACGATCGGCTCCTGCTTCGCGCGGCATATCGAATTCGCACTGGCCGAACATGGCTTGACCGTGCCGACGCTCGGCTTCCGCGTGCCGGTCGAGGAATTGTGGGCGGGGACCGGCATGCGGACCGGCATCCTCAATAAATATACGCCCTTCTCGATGCTCAACGAGGTCGAGTTCGTGCTGGGTGACAGCGACGGCTCCGAGTTTCTGATCGAGACCGGCGACGATCGTTACTGGGATGGCCAGCTCCACACCACCGAATCGGTCCCGCTCGCCCGCGCGCTCAAGCGCCGGCAGAAGATCCGCTCGCTCTATGCCGACGCGATCCGTGACAGCGCGGTCGTGATCGTCACGCTCGGCCTGATCGAGGCGTGGTGGGACGAGGAGCGCCAGCTCTACCTCAACGATACCGCTCCAAAGCCGCTGGTCGATCGCTATCCCGGGCGCTTCTTCTTCGAGCTTCTACCGATCGAGAAGGTGATCGCCGCCGTCCGCCGGCTGATCGAGCGGCTTCATGCGATGAACCCGGCGCAGAAGGTCCTGCTCACCGTATCGCCGGTACCGTTCGTCCGCTCCTTCGCGGGGAAGGACGCGGTGACCGCCAACAGCTATAGCAAATCCGCGCTCAGGGTCGCCGCCGAGATCGTTACCCGCGAGCATGACTGGGTCGATTATTATCCCTCCTACGAGAGCGTCACCAGTTCCGACCGCGCGCTCGCCTGGGAGGACGACCTCGTCCATGTTCGGCTCGACATGGTGAAAGCCAATGTCGATCGCATGGTGAAGAGCTATGTCGAAGCCGAATGACGATCGGCTAGGATTTTCGCGACCAAGCCGCTAACCGTCGCCCCGATGGGACGGCCAGAACATCATGTACGCACGGCGATCCTGGTGCTGGGCATGCATAGGAGCGGCACGTCGGCGTTGGCCCGGCTGATTGGTCATCTGGGGGCGGCGCTGCCCGCCGATGCGATCGAGGCGCATAGTGACAATGCCAAAGGCTATTGGGAGTCGGCCGCCATCGTCAAGGCCGACGATCAATTGCTGCGCGTTGCCCGATCGAGCTGGTTCGACCCCCGCGCGCTGGATCTGTCGAGGCTCGAAGGATCTGCGTTGCGATCGCGCAGGGATCGCATCTGGGAGGCGGTGACGGCAGCCTTCGGCGATGCCCCGCTTTTCGTCATCAAGGACCCGCGCCAGTGCCGCTTCGTACCGACGGTCGTCGAGACGCTGGCCGAGCATGGCGTCGCATCGCGCGCCGCGCTAATGCTGCGTGGGCCGGGCGCGATCGCGCGATCCCTCGCCAGCCGCGACGGCACGACCAGCGCCTTCGCCCATCTCCTGTGGTTGCGCCACATGATCGATGCCGAGCGGGGCAGCCGCCATCTGTTCCGCGCGATCGTCGATTTCGACAGGATGCTGGCCGACTGGCGCGGCGCCGCCGAACAGCTGTTGCCGCTGACCGGCGGTGCGATGCCCGAGGGCGAAAGGGCTGCCGAGATCGCTGCCTTTCTCGATCCGGGCCTCCGCCATCATCATGATGAGGAGATGATGATCGCGGAGCCGCTGGCCGGGCTGGTCGCCGAGCTTAAGGCCGGACTCGATGATTTGGTCGACGCCGATGATGTGCGCGGGCGCGCGGCGCTCGATGCGGTCTATGCGCGCTACGATGCCATGCATTGGCTGGAAGGCGACGTCGTTCATGACGAGCTTCGTCATCGCCGTTCCGATGGCAACGAGGAATTGCCGATCGCAGTTGGCGCGCCGATTGTTGCGGCGGTTCGGCCGCCTTCGCTGCCTGCAGCGACGCCACCTCATGCAGAGGCGGTAGCGATGATCCGCGCCAGCGGCCTGTTCGAGGAGGGCTGGTATCTGGCGACCTACCCGGACGCCCGCTCGGCTGGTATCGACGCGGTCGAGCATTATCTGACCATCGGCGCGGCGAAGGGCTACAATCCCCATCCGCTGTTCGATACCGGATTCTATGCCCGGCAAATGGCGCGTCGGCTCGCGGCCGGAGCGGAATCGTGAAGGCCGCGCTTGTCCTCCATCTTTTCTACCCCGAGATTGCCGTCGAACTGATCGATCGGGTCGCCGCTAGCGGGCCGCCGGTTGATGTCTTCGTCACCCACAGCACAGCGCTTTCGCCCGAAGTGCTGGCCGCGCTCGATCGCCTGCCGCACGTCGAGATCGTGCCGGTTGCCAATCGGGGCTGGGACATCGGACCCTTGTTCGAGCTGCTGCCGCTGCTCCGCGACCGTGGTTATGAGCTGATCGGAAAGCTTCACACCAAAAAGGGCGGATCGGGATATGCGCCCGAATGGCGCCAGCTCGCTTATGATGGGCTGATCGGGAGCGAAGCTCTGGTCGGTGACATCGTCCGGGCGTTCGCGGAGGAGCAGGCTCTCTCATTGCTCGGCCCGGCGCCGCTCTACAAATCGGTGGCAAGTCACCTGTTCCGGAATGCGGAGCTTCTGTCGGACCTTGCTCCCCGGCTCGTCGCGCCGGCCTATCCGCCGGCGGACTGGGGCTTCTTCGCCGGCACCTTCTTCTGGGCTCGCCGATCCTTGCTGGAACGGGTCGCGGCACTCGCGGATTTCGGCGAGCCCGGCGCGACGAGCCCGGAGCGGGACGGCGCGCTGGCCCATGCGATCGAACGCTTGTTCGGATTGGCGCCGCTGGCGCTCGGCGGCAAGATCGGGCTGGTTAGCGAGGGCGTGATCGGGATCGTCGACGCGCCTGGCGCCCCCTCCCATGAACCCGTGATCCAGACGCTGGTCGATCGCGCGGGGCTCGGCGTCGGACCCGTCGATCAGGAACTGGCGGCGCTGATCGACAGCCATAACCCTCTGGTCGATTATATCCGGCATGGGCGCGAGGCTGATGCGCTCGATCCCAATCTCTATTTTTCCTCGAGCTGGTATAATAGCGTCCACACCGACGTGCACGCGGCGGGGATGCATCCGCTGCAGCATTATATCGCCCACGGGGCCGCCGAAGGCCGTTCGACGGGGCCACTTTTCGATGGCGCATATTATCGGCGGACCTATCCCGATGTCGCAGGCGATCCACTGCAGCATTTCCTCGAGGTGGGGGCCGCCGAGGGTAGGGCCGCGATCCCGGTCAGTCGGCCGGCCTATGAGACATCGGACGAAAGGCCGCGGCGCTTCTATCGCTATTTCGACATCGCGCGCGAGGCGGCGTTCCTGCGCGGCATCGCCGGACTGGCTGCCGACATCCGCGAGCGCGCCGACGCGACCCTGATCAGCGTGGTCATGCCTGCCTGGAACCGCGCAGATCGCATCGCATCCGCCATCCGTTCCGTCCTCGTGCAGAGCCATCGCCATCTCGAGCTGCTGATCGTCGATGACGGCTCTACCGACGGCACTGACGAAATCGCCGCCGCCTACCTCGGCGATCCGCGCGTCCGCCTGATCCGGGGGGAGCATCATGGGGTAAGCGCCGCACGCAACCTGGGGCTGGCGGCGGCGACGGGTGAGATCGTCGCCTATCTCGACAGCGACAATAGCTGGAAGAGTTGGTTCCTCGACGTAATGGCACTGTTCATGACGGCCGAGGGCCTGGATTGCGCTTATTCCGGCATCGCACTGCGCGACGAGTTCAACCAGCTTACCGGCTATCGCGGCGACGATTTCGATTGGGACGCCTGCCTGGCCGAAAATTATGTCGACCTCAACGCCTTCTGCCATCGTCGCGCGGTCGTTGACGAGCTCGGTTCGTTCGACGCCAATTTGCGGCGCATGGTCGATTGGGACCTGATCCTCCGTTTCACCCGGGGGCGAGTGACGGGCTATGCGCCGTTCGTCGGCTGCGAATATCATGACGCGAAGAGCGATGCCGGGCGGATCACCGTCAGCGAACCGGCCGCCTTTCAGGCGCTGGTGCGGACCAAGAATCGCACAGGACTGCCCAGCGGCGCCGGCGCGCATCACCTCGCCGCGGCGCTGAAGCTCAATATCGCGATCAAGATCGCGGCGCCGCAAGAGGAGAAGGCCGCCTGGGGCGACTTCCATTTCGCCGAGAGCCTGGCAGCGTCATTCGAAAAGCTGGGCCACAAGGCGCGCATCGATTTCCGCGATCAATGGTATGGCCATTCGATCGCGAGCGAGGATCTGGTGATCGTGTTGCGCGGGCTGATCGCCTATGAACCGCGGCCGGGCCAGATGGCATTCCTGTGGAATATCAGCCACCCCGATCAGGTCGGCTTCGGCGAATATGATCGGTACAGCAGGGTCTACGCCGCCTCGGCCAGCCATGCGGCCTTGCTGAGCCACATCGTTCGACCGCCGGTATCGGTAATGCCCCAGGCGACCGATCCGGATCGGTTCCATCCTGTGGCCCCCCCGCCAAGTGCGCCCGACATCGTTTTCGTAGGCAATTCGCGTGGCGTCGATCGGGAGATCGTCAGATGGGCCATCGAAGCGGATCGACCTCCGATCATCTATGGGGCAGGTTGGGATGGGCGTGCGCCCGCAGAGCTCGTGGCGTGCGACAATATCGACAATCGCGAGCTCGGTCGGCTTTATGCTGGCGCGGGGGTGGTGCTCAACGATCATTGGCCGTCAATGCGCGCCTTCGGGCTGGTGTCGAACCGGCTTTTCGACGTCGTTGCGGCCGGGGGTAGGGCGGTGTCGGACCCCGTACCTTCGATGAACGCGCTGCTCGGCGATGCCGTGCGGCAGGTGTCGGGTCCGGTCGAGTTGCAAGTGGCCGTGGACGACCTGCTCGCCATGCCGCGCGATCCCGCCGCAGCTGGGATCCGCGCCGATCATGTGCGCGCGGAGCACAGCTTCGATGCGCGGGCGCGCGTATTCATTGGCGATGCCTTTGCGCTGCTCGGGCTCCCATCACCGGTCCCGATGCCGGTCGCTGAACTCGATGATCGCCTCAAGGTCCACATAATCGCTCGTCACAGCGCGAGCGGGCCGCAAAGCTCGGCCTATGTCCGGTTGATCGCGCCATTGACCGACGAGACTGTCGCCGGTCGGGTGCGCGTCACGCTAGGCGCGCCCGATCAGCCCGTGCCCGATTGCGACATATGCATTGTCCAGCGCACCGCGCTGGAGACGGTCGACGCAGTCGATGCGCTGATCCGCCGTCTCGGCGCGATTGGCGCGGCGCTGATCGCGGATGTCGACGATGCGTTCACCCTGATGGGCCCCGACCATCCCGAACATGTCCTCTATCGCCCATTCAATGCTGCGCTAGATAGGGTCGTCGCGGCGGCGGCCGAGACCTGGTTTTCGACAGGCGAACTCGCGACGGCCTATGCGAAGGTGGCGCCCCGCGCCGTCATCGTGCCGAACGCGATCGATCCGCGACTGTGGCGGGACTGGCGCCACGCCCGTACGGCGCCCTTCTCGGCCGACAGGATTCGGATGGTGTATATGGGCACCCATACGCACGGTCCGGATTTGGCGATGATCCGCCCGGCGCTCGATCGGCTTCATGTCGAGCATGAGGGGTCCTTCGAAGTGACGATGATAGGCGTCGATCCCGCGGTCGAGCCGGCCCCGTGGCTGCATCGCCTCCCGCCGCCTGCCGACGCCGTAAGCTATCCGCGCTTCGTCCGTTGGCTGAGGGAGCAGGGTCCGTTCGATATCGGCCTCGCTCCGCTGGTGGATACCCCATTTAATCGCTGCAAATCGGATATAAAGGCGCTCGACTACGCGGCGCTCGGCATCCTTCCGGTAGTGAGCGATGGCCCGGCTTATCGGGCAGATGCCGACTTGGGCCGCCATGCACTTTTCGTTGAGGCGGACGGCTGGTTCGCGGCGCTTGGCGCCATATTTGACGATCGCGAAGCGGCCGCCGCCGGCGCGGCGGCGATTGAATCCCATATATGGAAACGGCGGACCGTCGTGTCGTCCGCGCCGGCCTTGGTCGAGCGGCTGGAGGCCTATCGCCGTTAGCGGCGGCGATCCATGAACAATGTGCCGATTGACCGCGAAAGGCGAGCGCGGCGGAGTTGAAGGGGCAGCCGGGCGGCCGTCGCGGCAGCATGATCGGCAATTTGGGCCGGCGCGGTATCCGTCAACCTGTATCCCGGCCGCCACGGTCGGGTTTTCCTAGTTCGCCTTACACAGGACGGCTATGATCGACGATGTGGCTGCGGAAATGCGGACGTGGAGCGCCGACGGGACGTCCGATCCTTCGGGTGCCGCTTAATCGCGTCCCGCTTCTGCGCCGGTCTTGATAAAGCTGAGCGGACTGGAGGGAGGATCACCTTCGGCCGATCGCAGCAGGAAATGGAGAAGTTGATGCGGACGGAGCTGCTTGAGGCGAGTGATGCGGTTATCGAGGATGCCATCGGATATGCGCATCCCATGGTGTTGCGCGGGATATTATATCAGCTGACGGGCGATCCCGAGCTCGAGGATATCTCGCTTACGACCGCGCTGCGCGGCTATTACGAATATTACACCCCGGCGAAGGAGGTCGACGTCGTCGCGATCCGTCGAAAGGCCGTGGACTTCCTGAAACGCTATCGCGACTCCGGCGCGGGACCCATCGATATCGGGCCGCGCGAGCGGCTTCCGATCAGTCTCGCGCTGATTTTCGGGCAACCGATCGCGAAGGAGCATGAGGATTTCTTCATACAGGATCTCGCGATCGATCCTTGGGCGCGCGGCCTGAAATGGCAGCAGACGCCTGACCCCAAGCGGCTCGCCGATTTCTCCGTCACCATCATCGGTGCCGGCCTGGGTGGTCTCAACGCCGCGGCGCAGCTCAGGAAGGCGGGCATCCGCCACACGGTGATCGAGAAGAATGCCGGCGTCGGTGGCACCTGGTACGAGAACCGTTATCCGGGGGCACGGGTCGATACGCCCAGCCGGTCCTATACCAATGTCTTCGGCGTCGATTTCAACTACCCCAATCCCTATTGCGAGTGGACCGAGAACGAGCGCTACTTCAATTGGGTGGCCGATGAATTCGGCGTGCGTGAGAATATCACGTTCAACACCGAGGTGCGCTCGCTCGTCTGGGACGAGGACGAGTCCATGTGGATCATCACGATGGATGGTCCCGATGGTCGGTACGTCACGCGGTCGAACGCGGTCATCACAGCCGTCGGTTTCCTCAGCCGGCCCAACATCCCCGATCTTCCCGGCGCATCGCAGTTCGAAGGCCTGTCCTGGCACACGGCGCGCTGGCCGCAAGGAATGGACCTGAGCGACAAGCGCGTGGCGGTGATCGGCACGGGTTGTACGGGCTACCAGATGATCCCTGAGCTCGCACGGGAGGCCGCGCATCTCACGGTCTTTCAGCGCACGCCGCAGTGGGTGTTCCCGGTTCCCGGCTACACATCGCCCTTCCCGCCGCAAATTTCATGGCTCGACCGGAACCTGCCGTTCCACACCAACTTCATGCGCGCGCAGAGCGCCAACACGGCATGGTTCACCAAATTGACCACGATCGATCCGGAATTCGACGATCCTCATGCCTGCAACGCAATGAACAAGATGGCGCGAGACGTGTGCGTGAAGTTCCTCAACGACAAGATCGCGGACCCGGAACTGGCCAAGATCATGACGCCGAAACATCCGGTCTGGTCGGCGCGCGCGGTCGTCGTCGATCCTCAATACGGCATTTTCGACGCCGTCCAGCGCGATAACACGACGCTGGTCACGAGCGGGGTCAAGCAGATCAATGCCCGGGGCATCGAGGATCAGGATGGCATTCAACATGATGCCGACATCATCGTATATGCGACGGGATTCCGCGCTGCCGACTATTTCTATCCAATGGAGATACGCGGCAGGGGCGGTATGACGGTCGGCGAACTTTGGGGGCCGGATGGTCCAAAGGCCTATCGCGGCTGCATGATGCCGGGTTTCCCGAATTTCTGGTCGATCTATGGACCCAACACGAACGGCGGCCTGGGCGCCGCGGCTTTCCATGAAATGATCACCCTTTTCGCCATGAAGTGCATCGAGCAGATGTTCCTGACCGGCAAAACGACCGTGGAGGTCAAGAAAGAGCCCTATGTCGAATATAACGAACTGCTGGACCGGCTGAACCTCCAACGCGTCTGGAGCGACAAGCGGGCAGACAATTATTATTGGACTCACTCCACGCGTACAGCGGTGCAGTGTCCCTTGCCGAATACCCAGATCTGGAGCTATCTCAATCACCCGCAATTCGAGCATCTGGAGATGCAATAGCCGGTGCCCCTCTGTCGTAGCCTCGATCCCGCGCAGCACCGTATCGCAGAAGCGGCCGGTCGGACCGCGTGACCGGGCAGGATCGACGCGTAGCACCTGCTGAGGTCGATCATGCTCCGGTCGGTTTGAGGTTTCGGCGCCGTGCCGCCTAACATGACGAAGGCCCTTCCATTGCTTGTGCTGCCGTTCCTGCTCGGCGCAACGGCAGACACGCTGCGTTTTGTCCTGCCGGTTGCGTGCAGTCTTGGGCGCGACTGTGCTATTCAGAATTACGTCGACACCGACGCGTCGGCGGCAGCGAGCGATTTTCGCTGCGGCGGGCGAACCTACGACAAGCACGACGGCATCGACTTCCGGCTACGGAGCGAGGCCGAGATGACGCGCGGCGTCGCGGTCCTTGCCGCGGCCAATGGCACGGTAGTGCGCATGCGTGATGGCGTCACCGATATCTCGGTCAAGCAGGCCGGCCGCGCGGCTCCCGCCAACATCATGTGCGGCAACGGCGTAGTCATCGAACATGGCGGCGGTGTGGAGACGCAATATTGCCACATGGCCAAGGACAGCATCCTGGTTCAGCCTGGCCAAAGGGTGAGCGCGGGGACGCCCATCGGCCGTGTCGGCCTGTCGGGCAATACCGAATATCCGCATCTTCATTTCACTGTGCGCGAAGGCGGAAAGGCGATTGATCCCTTCGCCTATGGCGCGAAGCCCGGTCAGTGCGGCGGCGGACGCAGCCTGTGGGCGGCCTTAGCCGGTGTCGATGCCTATCGTGCAGGCGAAGTGCTCAACGCCGGTTTCGCGACCGGCCCCGTCTCAATGGCGCTCGTGCAGCGTTATGGATCGATGCCGGTGCCCCGACCGACCCGTGACGCACCGGCGCTGGTCGCCTTCGTACAGGCAATCGGGCTTGAGGGTGGCGATGTCCAACGCTTGACCGTGACCGCGCCCGACGGGTCGGTGATCGGCGACAATCGCGTGCAGCCGCTAGATCGCGATAAGGCGCAATGGGTCATCTTCGCCGGCAGGAAGCGGCCGCCAGCGGGCTGGGCGAGCGGGCGGTACAGCGCGCATTATACCGTTGTGCGCGCTGGCAAGGTGGCGATCGGCGACAGTTTCAGCTTGCAGCTCTGAAGTATCGCCGAGCGAGGCGGACACTCAAAGCTTACGTGCCACCAGTGTGTTACCGGCCGCAAAACCAGAACGAGCCTTTTCCGGGAGGGCTTGGAGCAATCGCCGCCAAAATGGCCCACCTGGCCTCTCGGAAATAAGCTCGATAACCGACTTGGCGTGAAATTCCGCGCGCAATTCTTCGTCCGTCAGGGCTTCAGCAATTCCGGCAAGCTGCCATTGGATAGCATGATCGGGAGTTTGGCTGGACGCAGTTACAAGCCTAATCCTCTCGAACCCGTCGTCGAAGAGACGAGCCAGCCCCTCCCGTGTTGCGTTGAAATAATGCGATGGGTAGCCATGGACCGGCACAAGGAACGGGAAGTCGATGACGATAATCCCTCCCGGCTTGAGCATTCGGGCGAACTCCGCGGCGGCCACCCAAGGCTCGGTCATATGTTCCATGACCGCGAAGCAGCCGATGCCGTCGAGGCAGGCATCCGCAATCGGGTACCGGCACGCTGGTTCAATGATGATGTCAGCGCTGATCGACGGGTAAACTTCCAGATAAAGGCAATTGTCGAACGTGCGGCCACGGCGACCGCAGCCTACGTCCAGATAAAGCCGATCCGGATTGTCCCGGACCATCTCGACGAACTCTCCGAGCCCGGGATTAGCGGACTCATCATCATAATCGTCGATGCGGTGGGCCTGCCCTCCATAAGCCACCGGGAAACTTCCTGCTTCGCGAAGGAATCGGAACGAGCCGCCTACGCCCCTTGAGGCATCGAGCAATGAGACAAAGCGCTCATATTTCGCCGCTTCCCGTGTGCCAGGAAGATTTGCGGCAGCGCGCGTCAATTGCTTGCGGCCTTCCTTGCGGCCGTGACGTTCGAAATGCTTCCATGCGTCTCCTCCCGCTGCAACGTGGCGAGCCACGTCGGGATTGGCCGCAAGGTAAAGTGCTTCGACGAAGTTAGCCTCCGTTGCCAATTCAAGATGCGCGGAGGAATGCATTCAGCGTGACATACCGCCATCTACTCGCGGAGAGCAATGGCTGGAAGAACCGCTTATCGGACCCAATGGCCGGTTGACGTCTTTACGGCCCCCAGCCAAAGCAGTGCCATCGCCCTGGCGGGGAAAAGGGAATGCGTCGGCGGATATTGTTCGTACATCAGAATTTTCCAGGACAATTTCCGCATATAGCCGACGCGTTAGTAGCGCGCGGCGATCAAGTTTATGCGCTGGGCGGAGCGACGGCGAAGGAACGGCGCGGCGTGAGGCTTTTCCGGTGGAAGAACCAAAGGGGGTCCACCACCGGCATTTTCGATGCCGCAACGCGTGCGGAAGCCGATTTGATCCGCGGCCAGGCCGCAGCGGTTGCTGCAACCGGCATCAAGAAATCAGGATTTGTGCCCGACATTATCATTGGCCATCCGGGCTGGGGCGAGACGCTTCATCTGAAGGCCATATTCCCCGAGGCGAAGCTGATCCTGTTCGCCGAGTTCTACTACAAGCATTTCGGCGCGGACGTGAACTTCGATCGGGAGTTCGAAACGCCTTCGCTCGCCGGCGCGATGCGATCGACCGGCAAAAACGCGACAGGCGTGCTTGCCTACGCAATGGCGGATCTGCTCGTCAGTCCCACCCATTTTCAGGCTTCTACATTTCCGCCCATCTTTCGCGATCGAATGACGATCCATCATGAAGGCGTGGATCTTTCGCAGGCGCGCTCCAGACCCAATGCGAGAATCGAGTTGGCGAGCGGGATCGTGCTCGATCGATCGACACCCGTCATCACCTTCATCAATCGCAATTTTGAGCGCCTGCGCGGCTTCCATATTTTTATGCGCGCCCTTCCTGAATTTCTCGAAGCCGTACCGGAGGCGCATATTCTCGCCATCGGCGCCGATGACAATGGTTATGGCGGGCCGCGGGCAGACGGCAAGACATGGCGTCAGGCGATGTTCGACGAATTGGGTGATCGCCTGGATCGGAGCCGCGTCCACTTCCTCGGCCGGGTCGAACATGCGAAGATGATCGATTGCCTGTCGATCGGTGCGGCCCACGTCTATTATACCTATCCGTTCACGCTGTCCTGGTCGCTGGTTGAGGCGATGGCCTGCGAATGCCTGATATTGGGTTCTGACACTGCGCCCGTCCGCGACGCGATCACCAATGGAGAGAACGGCGTGCTGCTCGATTTTTTCGACGTGAAGGCTCTCGCGCGCGCGATGATTGCGGCCGTGCGTGAGCCGGGACGCTATGCCGGGATGCGCAAGCAGGCTCGCGTGACGGCGCTGGCGCGCTTTGATCACAAGACGGTCGGCGTGCCGGGGTGGATCGAGCTCATTGACGACGTCGTCAATCGCTCGTCCTGCGGCAGGGATTAGCCATGCCGGCGGCGATCTACTTCGCACCCGATGCCTTCGTCCTCGATGGCAAGCAGATCATGGGGCGGCGCGTAGCGGGCGCGTCTTTCCTCCGCGCCGCCGTGGAGGGCCGAGTGGGTGAGCCACTTCTCGCCTATACGGATCGGGGCTATTTCGGCGAATTCCAGGCTGCGGTCGGCGCGTTGGACGCTGAAGCTCCCACTAGGACGATCGCTTTAGGCGACCATGCCGAGCTCGCCAGATGTGGTACGCTGTTCCGCAGTGACCCGGTTATCGGGCCAGAGGCGCGGCTTCGCCTGCGGAGCGGGCCGGCGCGCTTTAGCCTCTGCGGCGTTACCCACACGTTGATGACCTCGCATTCGATCGAAGCAATCGCCGCATTGGCGAGCGAACCGGTCATGCCGTGGGATGCGCTGATTTGCACTTCGACGGTCGCCCGCGATGTCGTGCGGTCGATCTTCGATGACGCCGCCGACTATATCGGCTGGCGTTCCGGGGTAGGTAAGCCTGTATCCCTGCCGTATCTGCCGCTGATCCCGCTGGGGCTTCACAGTAAGGACCTGGCGCCGACCCAAGGTGCGCGGCACCGGGCGCGCACGCGCTTTGCGATCGGCGAGAATGAACGCGTTGTCCTTTTCGCGGGACGCCTAGCTATCGCATCGAAGGCGCACCCGTTCCAGATGTACCAAGCGTTGCAGGCGGTGGCCGGGCAGACCGGCAAACCGGTCACGTTGATGCTCGCGGGGCAGTTTTTTAACGATAGAATCGCCGAAGAATTCGCCAATGCGGCGCGGCGCCATTGTCCTGACGTGCGATATATCGTTGCCGATGGAGCCGATGCTCAATGCTATGCTGACGCCTTTGCGGCCGCGGATATATTCCTGTCGTTGGCGGATAGTTATCAGGAGACGTTCGGGCTCACGCCGCTGGAGGGCATGGCGATGGGCTTGCCGGTCGTCGTCAGCGACTGGAACGGATATCGCGATACGGTTCGCGACGGCGTCGATGGCTTTCGGATCGCCTGCATGGCACCGGCGGAGGGAGCCGGCGCCGAGATCGCACGCGATTATGAGCTCACGAGCAACTATGATCTCTATGCTTGGCGCACCGCGACGACTGTTTCGATCGACATGAAGATGCTGATCGATCGGCTGACACTTCTGGTCGAGGATAAGGATCTTCGCCGACGCATGGGAGAGGCCGGACGGGCGAGGGCAGTGGGTGACTATGACTGGTCGGTGATCTATCCGCGGTATAAGGAGCTATGGGCGGAGCTCGCTGCAATGCGCATGCGTTCGATCAACGACGATCGGGTGCGGGATTGGCTGGGCAGGGCGCCGCGAGCCCATCCGGTCCATCGGGATCCGTTCGGCCGCTTCGCCACCTTTCCAACCGGTTCGATGACGGGAGAGACCCTGGTCCGCGCCGCACCGGGAGCGAGCGTCGAAGCCTATGACGCGCTAGTGTCGATGCCGATGTTCGGTTTCCACCGTCTTCGGCCGGATCTCATCCGCGGCCTGCTTTCGGCACCGTCCGGCGATGCCGTTGAAATCTCCGCGATCGCGCGCGAGATCGCCCGCCCCACTGCTACGGTCGTGGAATGGGTCAGTCGATTGGTCAAGATGAACTTGCTGATCGTTGAGTGAGCAAGTTACGGTGCAACAAAGTCGGTGGCGTCGATCGCTTCGGCAGAGACGCCAAGGATCTTGATCGCGGCATCGACCGTATCGGAAACGTCGAAGGTGCCCCCGCCCTGCTTATAGAACAGATAAGCATCATTGCCGATGAGGACCGCTGCGACAGTATCGACCCTGCCTTCCAGCAGGCCGTTGGCATAGTCGGCTGCGGCAAGAAAACCGGCGGTGGTTACCTGGAAACTGGCAGCCGATGATCCGACGATTACGGATGCAGCCGTCGAGAAGCCGAGCTCAATCTTATCCGCGCCGTTTTCGAAGTCCGCGATGACGTCGACGATGCCGGCGAAACTGCCGGAGGCGAGATATTGGCTGTCTTCGCTGAAGTCGAAGACGTCGTCACCCGCGCCGCCGAATAACACGTCATACCCGGTGCCGCCTGCCAGGAAATCGTCGCCGAGATCGCCCTGTAATATGTCGTTACCATCCCCGCCCAGGACGGTGTCGTTGCCTTGGCCGCCGCGCAGGACATCATTGTCCAGGCCGCCGTCGATCGAGTCGTTGCCGATATTGCCATTGACCGTATCGTGGCCGCTGCCGCCATTGATCGAGTCGTCGCCCGCTCCACCGAGGATGCGGTCACGGCCATCGCCGCCGAACAAGGTATCGTTCGCGGCATTGCCCTGGATATAGTCGTTGCCGGCCCCACCTGTGATCGAGTCCGCCCCGTCCGCGCCGCCGCTCGGAGACTGGCCATACAGGTGATCGGCGCCGTCGCCCCCCACGATCGTGTCCGCGCCGTTCCCGCCATATGCATAATCATTGCCGGAGCCCGTGGTGATCGAGTCATCGCCGGCAAAGCCGTAAACCGCGCTATCCTTCATTCCCACATGGCCAGCCAGGGTAGAGTCATTGCTGGCGGTGCCGAACAGGAGCAAGGACTCGTCGTTGAACACGATCCGATCGGCCTGGCTCGCCTCGGCCAGATTGGCGCCGGGAAAATTGAGCGTTTTGCCGTCATAGGTCAGCAACGTACCTCCGAACTGGTCTCCGGACTGCGAAACCTGGACGGACTTTGCCGACGCACCAGCCGACTGGAAGAGCAGAAAGTCGGTCGCGACGAAATTACTCGCATCCGCTTGCGCCATGACCTCGAAGATGCGGTTCGCCATCAGAAAGCTCCAGTCGTTCCATCGCCGCCTTCCTCGTCGACTCGAGCCGACGTTGATGCGTCATCCGGCATGCAGCAAAGGCCACCGTTGCTATATGACGGAATCGCTGGGTGATTTCCTTATCGTGAGTGCAAGTTTAATGGGATCGGATCGGGCGGGCGCAGCAAAAAGCCGGCTTCCCTTGAATGCCGCGGTTGTCATCTTTCCCGGTCGAGCGGACTATGAGGTGCCGATGGATGAATGAAGGCCATCCATCCGAGGGAAGGGCGATGTTGAAGAAGGTTCTCCATGTCGGCTGCGGCCAGGCTACGATCGCGACAATGACGCCCGGCTTCCAAAGCGGCTGGGAAGAGGTGCGCTTCGATATCAATCCCGAAGTCAGGCCTGACATTGTGGGCACGATCACCGATATGGCGGCAGTTCCGACCGCCAGTGTCGATGCCCTCTACTCATCGCACAATATCGAACATGTCTATGCCTATCAGGTCGGCCAGGTTCTACGCGAATTCCGGCGCGTGCTGAAACCAGATGGTTTCGTAGTTGTGGCATGTCCAGATATCGAGACGGTTGCCGGATTCGTCGCTCAAGGAAAGCTGACCGAGCCGCTTTACGTCTCGCCTTCGGGCCCGATTACCGCTTGATATACTTTACGGGCATGGCGCGGCGATACGTGGCGGAGAAGAATATATGGCGCATCGGACGGCCTTCACCGCAGGCACGCTCGTGGCTGCGATGACAGCCGCCGGTTTTCCGATGGTGGGCTCAAGGCGACGCCCGAAAAGCTCGATCTGTGGGTGCTTGGTACCAAGACGTCGGTGGATGAAGACAGGATTCGTCGCCTGATGACACTTTATCTGCCGCCGATGCACAATTGAGCAAGACCGCAAGGCGGCCGAAGCCTCTACGATTCAGTTTCGACAGCTCAGGGACTGTTGCGCCGGCCCGACACTGCGTGTGTAGGTCCGGTATGATAATCTGAAAATGAAAGGGGGCCATCTTTCGATGGCCCCCAGATTCGATACGCGCAAGCGCTGTTAGGCGTTGAGGAAACGACCGTTCGGCGCATCGGCATCAAAGAACGTCTTAGCGTCGATGCCCTGCAGCAGGATCGCGCTATCGAGATCCGTGCCAGCAGCGTCCGTGTCGTAGAACAGATAGGTGTCAGCACCAACCTGCATCGCATAGACGATCGAATTGTCGTTGCCGTCAGTGTCGTACAGCCCTTGAGCGTGCGTCAGAGCGGCCGTGTAGGTGCTGAACGTCACACCGCTGCTCTGGAAATGGATGTCAGTGAGTGTGGTGTCGATATCGATCTTATCGCCGGAGGCCATGTCGGTGATGGTGTCGACCAAGCCCTTGAGCGCACCCGACGTAGCCGCCAAGTCAGCATCTCCAGCAGCGAACACGAAGACATCATTGCCAGCGCCACCAGTAAGCAGATCAATGCCCGTTCCGCCGACCACGGTGTCGTTGCCGAGATCGCCCAGGACGAGGTCATTGTCAGCGCCGCCGCTGACGCTGTCGTCGCCTTGGCCGCCGCGAACCTCGTCGTTGCCTGCGCCGCCGTCAATGACGTCGTTGCCCTTGTTACCGTTAATGACATCGAGCCCGGCATTGCCGGTGATCGAGTCATCGCCGCCACCGCCGTTGATGCGGTCGTTCTCGGTGCCGCCAATGAGGGTGTCGTTGCCGCCGTTGCCCTGAATATAGTCGTTGCCAGCACCACCATCGATGGAGTCGGCACCATCCGCGGTACCGTCACCGGTCAGATCCAGACCGTAGAGATGGTCATTGCCAGCGCCGCCAAGAAGGGTGTCGTTGCCAAGGCCGCCGAAAAGATAGTCGGCGCCGGTGCCGCCGGTCGCGTCAACGGTGTCATCGCCCTTCAGGCCATAACCGACGGAGCCATCCGAGCCAAAGTTGGTATCGACGTCGTCAGCACCCGATGTGCCAAGAACCAGCTGCGAGTCCTTGCCTGCCTCGAACGCGCTGGAGAACGTAATATCTGCTTCGGCGAGAGAAGCCTGAGCGAATATCAACGACTTTGTGCCAAAGGTCAGCGTGGTCGTCGTGGTACCCTCGGTAACCACAACATTGCCCGGCGCAGCCGCATCATCGGTGAAAATCAGGGTGTCGGAAGACGTGAAGCCGGTGGCATCCGACTGCGACATGGTGTCAAACTTATAAGTAGCCATTAGTAACCTCCAGTTGAACCCTACCCGGGCAAGCAGTGCGCCCTTCCCCCCTTATGGACAGAAGACACCCCTTGCCGCTCGCAACCCATCCCCCGTGGCATGGTTCGACGAGCAAGCCCAGTGCATTGCTTAGCCAAGCTTTCTCAACCGTGCAACAGGCAAAAAGCGCATGACGGTCCCGATACTGTGGATATGTCCGCACGGTGTTGAGGATCGGCAACAGCCCCGTTGCTGCGGTCCGGACAAAACCGGGCGATATTTCTGCCCAATGCCAAGCTCTCGGTCACTGCTGTTAAGCGTATTCCAGCAGGTTAATCAATGACGAATAGATCAAATTTTGTATCGCCCCCGTCGCGTTGACTAAATCGACCGGCGCCATTGCTGTGGCCGCGCCGTCAGTTCGCGGACCAATCTTGAGCATCTATGCCTGTAAGATTTAAAAACTGTTGCACATCAGTCGCATAGATGTTGCGCAGCAAAGTGATGTCGTCGAGCCGAAGTCGTGACGGATAGGCAATATCCGCACCAACATGGAGCTTTCTGGGGGTGACGGCAGCGGGCGGCGGCTGGTTCAGGAACCTGCAGATGCTGGCGAGGACGGCGGCTGGATCGTCTCTGAGCCGCTCGGAGTTGAGGAACAGGCACTGTTCGCGCGGGAATAGCTCGAGCGCCCGTTCGACCTGGCCGGCATAGAAGCCACGCTCGACATAGCTGAACACGCGATGATGGCCGGGTGCCGCCGGATCGCCGGCCGCGACGCGGGCGCGGCCCTCGCGGATGCACCAGGCAAAAGGCTCGGTCTCCTTGCCCTTGGCATATTCCATCTTCCAGTGCGACCAGGCGCGCTGCACGGGATCGCGGAACAGCAGGATCAGCCGCATCGCCGGATTATAGGCGGCGATCCGTTCGAGCGCATTGGGCCAATAGCTGTAGATGGGCGTCGCCTCTCCCCACATCCTGCCATCCTGGGTGAAATGGGCGTGGTAGCAGCCGTAATTCGGTCGGCTCCAGTCGATCGTCTCATCGTCGAAGAAGTGCACCTCCTTGACGTCGGGCAACTGCAGGCCCGGCATTTCGCGCAAATATTCGAACAATGCGGAGGTGCCGCCCTTCTGCACCCCCGCAATCAGGAACTCGATCTTCCTGGCACTCATTTCTCGCGCATAGCGGTCTTCATCGAGTTGATGAAGGGCTGCAACAGATAGTACAGGATCGAGCGCGATCCGGTGACGATCGCCACCTGCGCCTGCATGCCCGGCGTCAGCCTGATATTGGCTCCCGCCCGTGCCAGCGCCTCTGGTGTCACCGTGACTTCGGCGACGAAGAAGGTTGCTCCCGTCTTCTCGTTCTGCTTCGCATCCGCCGAGACCAGCGTGACGGTGCCGTCGACCGGGGAGGTGCTGTTCGCGCTATAGGCGGTCAGCGTCACGCGCGCCGGCATGCCCAGCTTCACCTCGGCGATGTCCTTGGGCAGGACTTGCGCGTCGATCACCATCTTGGCGTTCGCCGGTACGATCTGCATCAGCGCCTGGCCGGCACCCGCCACCCCGCCCTCGGTGAACTGGGTGAGGTTGAAGACATAGCCGGTGACGGGCGCGCGGATCTCGCTTTGCTCGAGCATGGCGAGCGTCGCGCGCAGCTTGGGTTCATTGTCGGAAAGCTGATCCTCAGCGGTGCGGATGCCGTCGGCCACCTCGGTTTGGTGTTTGTCCTCGAGCTGGGCGATCTGGAGCCGGATCTCGCCGATTGACTGGCGTGCCTTCGCCATGTCGGCGGCGATCTGTCCGCGCTGGCCCTTGACGCCGACCGCGCTGCGCTCGAGCGCAAGCAGCCGGCTCTTCGGCGCATAGCCCTCACGGGATAGCGTCCGGACGTCGGAGAGCTCTTCTTGCACCAGCTTGCCCTGATCGTCGATCGCGCTCGCCTGGATGCGCATGCCGTCGATCTGGGTGGCGAGCTGTCCGGCCTGGGAGCGGAGCACCTCGGCCTGGCTGCGATAAAGCATGACGCGGGTCTGGAACAGCGTGCGCTGGGTTGCGAGCAGCGCGGCCACGCGCGGATCGGTGGCACGACTGGTCAGCTCGGGCGGGAAGATGATGTCGCCGGCGCCGCTCGCCTCGGCCCGGAACCGGGCGATATTGGCGCGGGCGCTGTCGACATTGCCTTGATAGACGTCGACGACCGAGCGGCTCTGGGTGTCGTCGAAGCGGATCAGCACCTGACCCTTGCGGACAAGCTGGCCTTCGCGGACGAGAATCTGACGGACGATGCCGCCTTCGAGCCGACGAACCTCCTTGCTGTTACTCTCGACACGCACAACGCCCGGCGCGATCACTGCACCCGAGATCGACAGGAACGCCCAGAGCAGCAGGCCGATGACGAGTATGCCGACGACGATGCTGCCGCCGATCATGGGGCGGCGCAGCGAGCGCTTGAGCTCCTGTTGCCCCTCGGGGCCGGCGGCGACATATGCCGCCGCGGCCTCGTCGCTGTCGGGCTCGATCTCGGGGCGGCCCAACATGCGCCGAAGGTCGGGGAGCAAATTCACGGTTTCACCTCCGCCAGCGCCGGCCGCTGCCCGCCCTGCAGATTTCGCATCACTTCATCGCGCGGGCCGAACTGGATCAGCTGACCGGCCCGCAGCACCATCAGCTTGTCCGCGCTCGCGAACATGCTCGGCTTGTGTGAGACGAGGATGATCGTGCTGCCACGGGCCTTGGCCCCGGCCAATGCTTCGAGCAGCGCCGTCTCGCCGTCGGCATCGAGGTTGGCGTTGGGCTCGTCGAGCACCACCACCCGCGGCTCGCCGTACAACGTTCGGGCGAGGCCGACCCGCTGCCGCTGTCCCGCCGAAAGGGAGACGCCCGATTCCCCAAGCTCGGTCTCATAGCCCTTCGGCAGGCGCAGGATCAGCTCATGCGCCCCGGCGGCCTGCGCCGCCTTCACAATATCCTCGTCCTTGGCATTGGGATTGAAGCGCGCGATATTGGCCCTGATCGTTCCGGCGAACAGCTCGGTGTCCTGCGGTTGGTAAGCGACATGCTGGCCGAAGTGGCCGCGGTCCCAGCTGTAAACGTCGGCGCCGTCGAGCCGCACCGTGCCGTTGTTGGGCTTCCAGATTCCGACCATCAGGCGGACCAGCGTCGACTTGCCGGCGCCCGAGGGCCCGACAATCCCGATCATCTCGCCGGGCTGGATCAGGAAATTGAGATTGATCAGCACCAGGCTCGGCGCACCGGCCGGAGCGAAGCTGACATTCTCGAAGGTGATTCGGCCCTTTGGTGTGGGCAGCTGCGTGGCCGGGACGGGCGGCTCCCATTTGTCGAGCACGTCCTCGAGCCGGCGATAGGCTTGATAGCCGTCGAACAGCACCTTCCACGAGCCAACCACCCGATCTATCGGTGCCAACGCGCGCGACGAGAGGATCATATTGGCGAAGAGCAGGCCGGAGCCGATCGATCCCTCGATGATCAGCCAGGCGCCGAGGCCGATGATCGCGATCTGGATGAACATGCGGACGAAGCGGAGGGCCGTCGAGTAGAAACTGCCGCGATCGCTGGCGACGACGCCCATCTGCAGCGCGGCATGCCGGAAATGCGCCCATGCCCCGCCCAGCATCGGCAGCATGCCGAGCGCCCTGACAATCTCGGCATTTCGCAGCGCGGAATCGGTGAAGGAATAGCTCTTGATCGAGGCGGCGCTCTGCTCCTTCAGCGCGGAATGGGTGGCGCGATCCTGCGCGACTGCGAGCAAGAGCACGGCGATGCCGCCGAGCAGCGTCAGCGCGCCGACCCAGGGATCGATGATGAACAAAATGCCCATGAAAATCGGGATCCAGGGCAGATCGAACAGCACTGACATCGCCCCGCCCGACAGCAGCGAACGCACCGCGTCGAGATCGCGCAGCGTCTGGGCGTTCGAGCCTCCCATGCGGCGGACGACCAGGTCGAACAGCGCCGCAAAGGTGGTGCTGGCGAGCTTGCGGTCGAACGCGACGCCGAAGTTTATCAGGACCTGGGCACGGAAATGGTCGAGGATGCCCGACAGCAGGAAGACGAACGCGGCCCCGACCGTCAGCACGATCAGCGTCGAGCCGCTATGGCTGGAAAGAACGCGGCTGTAGATCTGGTTGGTATAGATCGGCAGCGCCAGATAGAGCAGGTTGCTCGCCAGGCTGAACAGGCCCGCGAACATGAACGATGTCTTGCCCATCGCCAGAGCGTCGGCAAGCATGCTCGGCTTCTTGTCGTTCGTCTTCGACGTCATCGAGGTCTACCGATCTTCAACAGCGCGTAACGGTTGGCCGAGCCGGCCGATCCGCATCCATTTCGTGGTGGGCGGGGACGATTGTCCAGTCGTCATCGTGGCGCATCCTTGTCAGGGCCGGGTGCGCGCTCGACCTGCAGCGATGGCGGCAATTGATCCGGGCTGAGCAGCGGGCTCTGCGTGATCGGCACCATCGTCTTTTCGAGATACGCAGCGGATGGCTGCGGCGGAAGCTTGGGCGCCGTCGTCGGCTTGGGCTGATTCGCGCCGCGAAGGTCCGGCTTTCGCTTTGAGTTCGGACTGGCCGACGCGACATGATCGATCATCATCACCACCGGTTCGATCGGCAGCATGCCGCGCGAGCGCACCCGCTCGAATTCCGCATCGGGATCGGTCGCCGGGATCGCCGCGTTGACCGTGCGGGCATCGAGGCGGCCCATCGCCAGTAGCAGGTCGGCGCGCGAGACATATTCCTGGAACCGGTTGCCGAGCAGGCCGAGCTGCGAGGAGGCAAGCTCCTGTTCGGCGTTCAAGACCTCGATCGTGCTGCGCAGGCCGAACCGTTCCTCGCGCTGCATGCCGGCAAAGGCGACCTGTGCGGATTCGACCTGGCGGGTGCCGGAGACGACCGCCACCCGATTGGACGACAGCGCGCTCCAGGCGGTGACGACGTCCTGCAGTGCCTGGCGCCGTTCCGCATCGACAGCGGCCTGGTCGGCGCTGTTGTCCGCCTGTGCCTGGCGGATGCGGGAGCGGATCGCGCCGGCCTGAAACAGCTGCTGCGTGACCGTGATCGATGCGACGACATCGGTGTCGTAATCGTGCCGGTTGAAGGGGGAGAGCTGGCCGACCTTGCGGGCTTCGGCGGATATCGTTGCAGTCGGCCGTTGATTGCCGCGCTGCTCGGCGATGTTCGCGCGCGAGGCTTCTTCGGTGAAGCGAGCCCGCTCGAGCAACGCATTCTCGGCATCCGCGATGGTCAATGCTTCGTCGATCGAGTCCGGCAGGCCCGGCAGCGTCGGTAGCGGAGCGAGCTCGCCGGCAGAATTGCCGACGATGCGGAGATATTCCCCCTCGCTGATCGCAAGTTGGGACTCGGCGTTGGCGAGCTGGCTTTCGCCGGCCGCCAGGCGGAGGTCCGCCTGGGCAAGATCGGTCACCGTGACATCGGTGACCCGGCGGCGCGCACGCGTCTCGGCCATCCGATCATGCAGGACCATGACGTTCTGACGCGCCACGTCCAGCCGCTGACGGTCGCGCAGCACCGCGGCATAAGCGACGATCACTTCGCGGACTATCTGTCCCTCGGCGCGGCGCAGCGTTTCTTCGCTCGCCCGTACATTCGCGCGCGCTTCAGCCAGCGCGCCGCGCACTCGCCCCCCGGTGTAGACGGGTTGCCGAAGATTGAGCGAAAGGTCGCCCTGATTGGCGTCGGTCGACCGACCTCTAATGCGGCTAAGCGCGTCACCATATTTCGTATAGTTATATTGGGCCGTCGCACTGAGCGACAGCTGCGGGCCGTATTGGGCGCGGGTCTGAACATAGACCTCGTTCTGCGCCTTTTGACGAAAGCGCTGGGCGACGAGATCCGGATTGCTCCCATAGGCGGCGGTCACGGCATCCATCAGCGTCTCCGCCGCGGCTCCGGCCCCCCCGAACAGCAGCGCGCCCGCACTGGCCAGCAGCGCGATGCGTCGAACCGAGCGACGCGGATTCGGGCTACCAAACAAAGTGATAGTGAATGTCATCCAACCTGCCGCCCCACGATGTCGACGGCCCCATATCGCATGCTTCGTCATGCCGGATCGCCGCCATAGACCCCTTTGCGCGGCTGTCAATTGCGATACATAACTTGCTCCGGCCTTAACGGAACGCACCAAGCCCGTTGCCGACGCGCCCGATTTTCCCTGCAGGCCATTCAATGGCCACTGGGCGCCGGCCGACGTCCCCTTCTGATGTTCCTGCCTATTTCGCCGCTCCTCCTCCCGTGATAGCGGACTGCGCATGATCGGCGGGATATGGCGACGACGGGGCGTGAGCCGGGCTTTGGCGCAGGCGAACTCCGCCCGCGACGAAGGGAGATGGACGCAGGCGGCCCAACGGTATCGTCGTTATCTCCGTCGGCACCCGAACGACTTTCCGATATGGGTCCAGCTCGGCCATATGTTTGCCGAAAGCGGAGATCATCAGGCGGCCGAGCAGGCCTATGAACGGGCGCAGGCGCTGAATGCCCAGGATGCGGATCTCGCGCTGTGCCGTGGCCATCTTCGCCGCCGGCAAGGCGATGCGGAGGGGGCCTTGGCCTTTTACCGCGCGAGCTTCGAAATCGACGGCAACGACCGCGCGGCGGAGATGATCGCGCACTGCAGCCTGGAACCCGCGGACGAGGTTACCGTCGAGGCGGAGAGCGGCGGCGAAATCGGCGGATGGTTCGAGCGCGAAGTCTCCGGTACTCTGTTGCCGCTCGCCGACGAGGCCTGCTGGGTCGAATTCTGGCAGGAAGATCGGGCGGTCGGCCGCGCCAGGCCGGAGCGCGACGACGACGGGCGGCTCTCGTTCCGCGCGATCCTGGATGTCGAGCTCGGCGAAAATGGGGAGGGAGCGGAAGTGACGGCCCGCCGCATGCCCGATGGGGCACCGCTCGAGCCGTCGCCTATTCTGCTGTTCCCGCCCTCGCGTCACCCGGCGGGGCATCCGCCCGCCTGGTCGGTGCCATGCGATGTCGTGAAACCGCTGACGCTCTCGCCGGGCGGCGAGATCGCGCTGTTCCTGACCCATGTGCCGACCGGTCGGATCAGGCCGCATGTCCTGCCCTATGTTCAGGCGCTGAAGCAGCGCGATATCGGCATCGTCCTGATCGCCAGCGTCGATCGTCCGGTCGAGTTGCCGCAGGAACTGGTCGCATTGGCGGACGCGGTAATCATCCGCCGCAATGCCGGCTTCGATTTCGGAGGCTGGGCGCATGCGCTCAAGCTGTTGCCCCACCTGTATGGTGCGGCGACGCTCTACCTGGTCAATGACAGCGTTTTGCCGGCCACCGAGGGCGACCGGATCGGCGCGGTGGTCGATCGGGTGCGGCAAAGCGGCGCCGATCTGGTCGGTTTGACCGAAAGCCATGAATGGCGCTGGCATATCCAAAGCTATTTCCTCGCGATCCGGCAGCGCTTCCTGTCTTCACGCGCCTTTCACGGGCTGATGAACGACCTGCGGCTGCTGAGCCGCAAGGATCATGTCATCCGCGCCTATGAGATCCGGCTGGCCGAAATCGCCGAGCAGAGCGGGCACAGCGTCGAGACCCTGTTCCCCAGCCCGGTCGCGATCAATCCGACCCTGTTCGATTGGCGCGGGCTGATCGCGCGCGGCTTTCCCTTCGCCAAGATATTGCTGCTGCGCGGCGAATTTGAAGAAGCCGATCTGGCTGGCTGGCGCGAAACGCTCGACGGCGCCGGCTTCGATGTCGCGCTTGCCGACGCGGTGCTCGCCGCGGCGGCGGAGAAGGGGCCCGTCGACGATGGCGGCCGCCTGCTCGCGCATCCGATGGCGCGGCCCGCGCTGGCGTCGGGGCCGCTGCGCGTGGCTTTCTTCGGCCCATGGAATTACGACAATGGTCTAGGGCAGGCGAGCCGCGGGATCATCGGCGCGATCCGCCGCACCGGAACGCTGCTCAATCTCCATCCGATCAAGCCGCCTTTTCATGTCCATCGGCCGCTTTCCCCACCGGCCGACATTCTCGACTTCGAGGGCAAGGCCGACGTCGCAATCATCCATCTCAATCCCGACAGCTGGCATCTGCTGACCGAGGACCAGCGCGCGGCGATCGACGCGGCGGATCGGCGGATCGGCTATTGGGTGTGGGAAATGGGCCATCTTCCCCCAGCCTGGCGGCGCAACTTCGCCGCGGTCGACCGGATATGGGCGCCGAGCCGCTACTGTGCAGACTTGTTTGCGGGTGCTGGAGATGCCCCGGTCGACGTCGTTCCGCACGTCGTGGCCGAGCGCGCCGTCGATGGCGAGCCGTCTGATCTACGCGCGGGGCTTGGCCTCCCCGCCGATCGGCGGATCATCCTCTATGTCTTCGACGGATCGAGCTATCTCGTCCGCAAGAATCCGGCGGCGCTGGTCCGGTCCTTTTCGGCCTCCGGGCTCGCCGAGCGGGGTTGGTCGCTCGTGCTCAAGACCAAGCATCTGCACGACCGCGCGGAAGAGGGCCGCGCCTTCGCGGCGCTTGCCGAGGCAACCGACGGCGTCTTCCTGATCGACCGGCGGATGGGCGAAGGCGAGTTGTCACGGCTGATCGCATCGGCTGACATTTATGCCTCGCCACACTGCTCGGAGGGCTTCGGCTTGACGATCGCCGAAGCGATGGCACGGGGCAAGCCGGTCGTCGCCACCGATTTCGGCGGCAGCCGCGATTTCCTCGATAACGAGACGGGCTGGCCGGTGAGGGCGCACCGCTGGCGATTGGACCAGGACTTCGGCCACTATACCGAGGGAGGCGAATGGGCACGGATCGATGAGCCGGCGCTGGCGCAGGCGCTGCTCGATGCGGCGGCTGCGGTCGAGGCAGGCGATAACAGCCGGGGCGACACGGGCCGCCGACGCGTCGCCGCGACGCTTAATCAGGAGGCGATCGGCGCGGTCGTCGCGGCCAGCCTGGCCGCGGTGCGTGAGCTTCCGACCCGTCCTGGCGGCCTCCCGATCGTGACCAGTCTTGCCGCGGGCGTTCCCATCGAGATCGCCGGCTTCGGCCCAGGGCTCGATCTGGTAACGCTGGCGCCCGATCACGTCCTCGATGCGCCGCTGCCGGGCGACCTACCGACGGGCGCCGACGAGTGGATCGTGCTCGCACCCCGAGGTACGGTGCTGTCGCCGATGTTCGAGCGTGAATGGCGCGCGGCGAGCGCGGCACGGCCCGATGTCGGCATCTTCTACGGTGACGACTTGGCGGCCGGAGAGAACCGCGCGCTCGATCAATTGCGCCTCAAGCCCGACTTCGACCCGACCCTCCTCGCCGCGCAGGACCAGATCGGCGCTCCGCTGATCGTCCGCGCCTCGCTGCTGGCCGAACTCGGCCTGCGGCCCGAGGCCGGTACGGCGCTGCTCGACGATCTGCTGTTCCGCGCGCATCATGCCGGCACATCGATCGGGCGCATTACGCATGTCATGCTTGCCTATCAGGGCACCCGGCCTTGCGCCGACCCGGCGGTCCGCCGGGCCATGCTTGCCACGCAGCCGCAATTTGCCGGCTATGAATTCAGGCCGGGCCGGGCGGCCGGCAGTCTCGCGCAGTTCCGCAACTTCGCCGGCGATTTCCCGGAAGTGACGCTGGTCATCCCCACGCGGCGGAGCAAGCCCGGCGGCGGGCGGATCAGCTATGTCGAGCGACTGCTCAAGGCGATTGGCGAGGTCGACTGGCCATTGCACCGGCTGAGCGTGATCGTCGGCGACGATATTGCCGGCGAGCCCGGCTGGGCGGCGACACCCAGGGGGTATCGCCTGCATCGCATCGCGACGCCGCGAGCCGCCGGGGAGCCGTTCAACTATGCCGCCAAGATGAACCTCTTGTGGCGGGCGGCGTCGACCGAGTTGATCGTGATGATGAACGACGATCTCCAACCGGCCGATCCTGGCTGGCTGAAGGCGTTGATCGGATTCGCTGTGGACGAGAGCGTGGGCGGCGTCGGGGCGCGGCTGCTCTATGCCGATGGCCGGCTGCAGCATGCGGGAGTCGGGCCGATATGCGGGGCGGTCGCGCACGTCTGGGCCGGGCGCGAGACCAGCCGCGGCACCTATCAGGACTGGGCGCTGGTGCAGCGTCAATGGTCGATGGTGACGGGAGCGCTGTTCGCGACGCGGCGCTCGCTGCTTGAGGAAATCGACGGCTTCGACGAACGGTTCACCCTCGAATATAACGATATCGATCTGTGCCTGCGCCTCCGCTCGCTCGGCTATCGCATCATCTGCACGCCGGAGGCGGAGATGGTCCATGCCGAAAAGGCGTCGCGCGGCGAGGCGCCGGTCAAGGGCGACGAATATGCGCTTTTCCACCAGCGCTGGAGCCGCTGGCTCGATGAGGATCCGGCGTGGCATCCAGGCCTGCGCCGCGATGGTTTCGAGGTAATACCGGCCGACGATTCCGGCGCCTGGTACCGCTGATGGTCGTGCCGCTGCCGCCCGCGTTCGACGCGGCCACCTATATCGCCTATAATCCCGATCTCTGCCTCGCACCCGAAGAAGCAGCAGATCATTACGCGCGCACGGGCCGCGCCGAGGGTCGCATCGCGTCGCCGCTGGCGTTGCGGGAAAATCTGATCGCGATGATCGGTGACGGTCGGTCGGTTCTGGAGATCGGTCCCTTCTTCACACCGTTGCTGCGCGGGCCCAATATCGCCTATCTCGACATACTTGACGCGGACCAACTGCGCGCGCGAGCGGTTGAGGTCGGCGGCAACCCGGCGGATTGCCCCGCCTGGATCGATTATGTCGGCGGGCTGGAGCAGGTGCGGCGGCGCTTCGACGCGATCGTCAGCAGCCACGCGATCGAGCATCAGCCCGATCTGGTCCGGCATTTCAGCGAGATCGAGCGCATCCTCGCACCGGATGGGCTCTACTGTCTGATCGTTCCGGACAAACGTTATTGCTTCGATCATCATATCGCGGAGAGCACGATCGCCGGCGTACTTCAGGCACACCGCGACGCGCGAAGCGTCCATACGCTGGCCAGCGTCATCGAGCATGTCGCGCTGACGACGCATAATGATCCCCTGCGCCACTGGGCCGGAGATCACGGCTCCAAACGGCCGCCCGACATCGCTCAGCGAGTTCGCAACGCCGTCGCCGCCTATGACTCCGCTCAGGACGGCTATGTCGATGTTCACGCCTGGTACTTCACGCCGGACAGTTTCCGCTCGATCGTCGAGACCCTCGGCGCGCTCGGAATGACCGGGTTGGAGATCGCCGAGGTCTATGACAGCGCGCGCGACCGCAATGAATTCTGCGCGGTGCTGCGGCTCGGGCCGAGGGCGCGCGACCGGGTGGCGCAGCGCGCGCCGGGCTTCGACCTGATCGTCCTGCAGACCGCCGATGCCGACCGCTACGCGCCGATGCTTGCGATCACCGCCGCCAATGTCCGCGAATATTGCCGCCGCCATGCCCTCGGCTATGAGAGCTTCGTTGGTATCAAGCGCGGCTTCCATCCGTGGCAGGCCACGTTCAACCGCATTCCGATGCTGGAGGAACTGGCGGCGCGAGGCTTTACCGGCTGGGCGCTCTACTTGGACGCCGACGCCTATATCCAGGATCTCGACTTCGACATCGCCGCCTATCTCGCCGACAAGGGCGATTATGCCGCGATCCTTGCGACCTCCGGGGTGACCGGCGAGCCTTGGGACGTCAATGCCGGTGTTGCGCTGGTCAATCTCGGCCACCCGCTCGGCCGCGATCTGATCGCGAAATGGGCCGCCGGCTTCGCCGGGCACAGCGACGACGCACTGCGCGCGGGCGAAGAATGGTTCGGCGCCGGCAATGATCAGGATATCCTCCACGGTATTTTGCGGAACGACGCCGACATCGCCGCCGCCGTCCTGATTGAGCCGATGAGCTTCATGAACGGCCCGCATGCCCGCTTCATTCGCCAACAATTACGGACGCTGTCGCCCACCTTCGCCGCTCGGCTCGCCGACATTCGCGCCGCCGTCGAGCGGATCTTCGCGCAGGATGGCCGCGGGATGCCTGCGCAGCCTATGGCTGGCGAGGACCGCTGGCTCGGCCGCCTCGCCCATCGTGATGGGCTGCAGCCGGAGCTGGTAGCGGCGCCCGTCCCGGATGGTCTGCCGGCGCTTGGCCGGCAGGTCTGCGAAGGCTGGACAAGGTTCGATGCCGCAACCGAACTGGCCGCGCCGGCCGACTTCGCTGCGGCGCTCCGGCGCGGTGACGGCGAGGCCGTGGCCGCGCAGATCGCCAATCTAGGCGGAGTTCCACTTGGCGAAGGCTTCTTCGGCGGCGCGCGACAGCATGCGCGCGCGCGCGACCGCCGTTTTGCGGAGCGGCTCGCGCGCTGGACCTATGACAAGCTGGTGTCGCTCGCCGAGGCGGTGGGCGCGCTGCCGCTCGAGAATCCGGAGAACGGCCGGTGGGGGATCAATGCCCGGATCGCCCCGGTCGATCTGTTCGCCGGCATCCAGGCGGCAATCGGCGCCGACCTCAGCCCGCCCCCTCATGTCGGCGGCCATCTCGGCATCGATGTGGGTAGCGGCATCATCCTCCACATGCGCATGCTCGACGGGATCTATGCGGCCTGGCGATTGCGGCAACTCGCCGACATGCTCGGCCGGGCCGATGATGTCAGGATCGCGCAGATGGGCGGTGGTGCCGGGCTTACCGCCTTTTACGCACGGCGGCTCGGGCTTCGGCGCTACCAGCTGTTCGACGGCCCGGCCCTGAATGCGATCCAACGCTACGTTCTGGGCCGTGGCACCGAGATTAGCGCATCGGCCGATGGCGGCGATATTGCGACCTCCGTGCGGCCGGCGAACGATTTCGCGGCGGCCGGGATTGAATCGATCGACCTGCTTTTCGACGGCGATTCGCTGCCTGCCGTTGGAAGAATTGCCGCGCTCGGCCATCTCGCAACGGCGGCGCGGCTTGGTATCGGTCATATTCTCAGCATCAATCAGGAGGGGGAGCCGCCGGGTCAACATATCGTGTCGGCGTTGATCGCCGAAAGCGGGGGCTACCGGCTCGTCGCCCGTCATCGCCACTGGCTAAGAGCGGGCTATGTGGAGGAGCACTTCGTCCGGAATGGATGATTTTTTAGCGAGCTTGCCTACCATTCTCGCGGCCTTCGCTTCATGAAGTAAAGACGGGGACGCGGAACATTATCGGCAGAAACGGCCATGCCGGTTGAGCCAGCTTATCGAACGTAGCGAGATCCATGACGGTTACCATCATTCAGACGGCGGACGCAATTTTCTACGAGCCGATGCTGGCCGAAACGTCCAAGACTGCGCGTGCCTTCTGCATCGAGAACGGCTTCGCCTATGAGCAATATATAGGCGTCAAGCGCGGTCATATGCCGTGGCACGCATCTTACAATCGTGTCTACATGCTGAAGGAAATGCTCGACCGCGGCGTGCGGGGCTGGGTCCTCTACCTCGACGCCGACGCTTATATTCACGATATGGATTTCGATCTGGCGGAATATTTTCGCGCACGATCATCCGCTGCCGCCATCTTCGCCGGTTATGGAACATGCGAGATCGCCACCGATATCAATTCGGGCGGCTTTGCTATCAATCTTTCAGACCCAGTAGGCCAGTCGATCGTGCTTGACTGGCATCGATCCGTGGATCGTGTGCCAGATGAAGCTGTTCATGCGGCCGTCGACTGGGAGCATGACCTTGCCAACGACCAGCATCTGCTAAGCTTGATCTTGAGCCGCTATGTCGACGACCGGAAGATTACCCGTCGTATTATCTTCGAGCGCAGCAACGAGAGCTATGTGAACAACGGACCGTTCATCGCGCAGCAATTGCGTACAATGCACCGTAGTTTTCCCGAGCGGCTCGATGCCATTCGCCAGCAGGTTGCAAAGGTGCTGGAGGGGCGGCCCAAGCCGTTTGAGGGTGAAGGTCCAGGCATCTACCTGACTGCCCATCACCCGCGATGGCTCACCACCTTCGAGAACCGGACCGACTTCGGCATCGAGACGGTCGGCAGAGAAGGCCTTCTTCTCTTCGGGCCCTTCATACGGCTGAAGGCGGGGAGCCATCTTGCTAGATTGTTCGGTGCGGCTCGTACCGCCTCGCATTTGCATATCGATGTGGCGATCAATCGCGGCTTCGACGTTTTGGGCGAGAAGGATGTCCAGATTTCTGAGGGCACGCGCGGCCTTATGGTGGAAATGCCTTTCGAACTGGCGGAGTCCACGGACAGCTTAGAGTTTCGCGTATCCGTGGACGCAGCTGCGACCGTGAGCGTCCATGCTGTCCAGATCGTTACAAAAGCGGCTGCTCCGCCCGATAATCCATGACCTCCTGTGGTGCGAGGCCACCTTGGGTCAGCGGAGCGCCCTGCGAAAGCAGCTCACATGATAGGCGCTCAGATCAAGGTCGATGTCGAAGCCGTCCTCGATGAACTTACGGACCAGAGCCGAGATCGGCTGCTTGCCGGCCGCCCAATAATGGGTTTCGATCACGATTGTGTGGATCGCGCTCAGATCCGCCTGCAGCAGCAGATCGGCTTCGCCGCCTTCGATGTCGCAGACCAGAAAATTGGCGCGATGCGCTTCGATCGCGTCCTCGAGGCAGGCGGTGGGGATGTCGACGACCGCGATGATATCCGCTTCGTCGATCGTTGCGCCCAGGCGTGACGCCCAGAAGTCCTGGGATAGGGCGAAGGGCATCGTCGCCGGCGCATTGGCCATCTTCGCGCGCGCCTGGAGCACGGCGTTGACCGAGCGGATCCCGCTCAGGTCGTTGATGGCGAAGTTCCGGCGAGCGTCTTCGAGGATGTACGGATTGGCCTCATAGGTCATCACGTTCGATGGCCCGACGATCGAGGCGGCTGTCATCGACAGCACGCCTACCGCCGTCCCGATCTCGAGAACGCGGTCCTGCGGACGCAGCGATGCATAGAGGATCTTCCGCTCGGGAAGCTCATAGCCGGCACCCTCGAGTGCCTGAACGATGGGCAGGCTGTAGCGATCATGGTCGACGAACACCTGCACATCGCCAATGCTGGCCAAGCGTCCGTTGCGGCCGCCGATGGCAGCTTCGCGCTTCGCGGCAACATCTGCACACAAGGCGGCCAGGGCCGCGTCGTCCGATGGATCGGGAAGATGCCCGAAGACCTGGACCGCGCGCAGGTGGAGATGGCCGAAGCCATCCATCCGCACCCGCACATAGCGCGCCAGATTCGGGCAATCGATTGCGATCGCCGTGCCCTCGTCGCCCAGGCCCAGCACCGTTCCATCATCATGCTTGTGAATCGTGACCCAGTTCGTCTGGTCGAGGGAGGCCAGAATGCTGAACGATGTGAGCCGCTCGCCATAAGCGCGCCGGTTGAACAGGCGCACCGTGTCGATCCGATAGGAGCTGCCGAGATCGACCTGCCACCATGGCAACAGTTCCTCGCCGGTATGATTGGCATAATCCCTGTCCGGGCGGTCGATCGTCCCGTCCACCACATGGCCGGCATCGACCTGAGGCGACGTGGCCGCGGACCAGTGGCAGGCCGAGCTTTGCTGACACGGCCGGCCCCGCGCAAGATCGACGATATCCGTGTCAGCCAAGCTCTCTACCCTTGCCATTTTCGCCATGTTCGGCGGACCTTATCCCGCTCGGGCAGCGCGGCCAAGCGCGCATGCCGTGTCGATCGCAGCGCGCCGCGGGCACATGATCATGCCTGCCTCAGCCACGCCGCCAGAAGCGCCAGCCGCGCCCCTCCTGGAGAGACGAGGGCGCACCCGTTCCCGTAACTCTATGCCACGCGTGCGAATAATCCCCTTGTTGCGGCCAACGCTGGAACGGCCGGACATGGGCAGTCTTGAGCGCGATCACAGCCAAGTCGGCGGTGCCGGCGGTGTATCCGCGCTCGTTGCGGATGCCATCGGGACCCTGGTCGACAAGGTCGGTCCATTGTCCCGCGACGCCGAGCCGGGCCGAAATGAACTCGAAGCCGTTTTCAGGCTGGTAGATGCGGAAGGCCAGCTCCGGTCCGAGCTGGTAGAAACCGTGGCCGAGCCAGTTGTTGGCGGGCCACATGTGCAGGATCCGCCCACCCACCTTCAGCATTGCCATCATGTTGGAGATCGCCACCGGCACGTTGAAAATATGCTCGAGCGAACCGAATTCGATGATCGTGTCGAATTGCTGATGATGGCGCTCGGGGATCGGATCGTTGAAATCGTGAACGATTTCTGCGCCTTCATAGGCGGAAGCGTCGGCGGCGATGACCGGCGCGGCGCCAAAGCGCGGCAGCAGGTGCTCGTCGGCGAAGTGGTCGGTGCCGACGATCGACGCAAGGTCGTTTCCCAAGCCCCTGGCAACGATCGCGGCATCGGCTGCGACCCGCTCGTTGTCGGCAATGAAAATACCCTGTCGTCCCACCTGAAGCGTGCTGCCGAACGCGCCGTAGCGCCCATGCAGGTCGATCAAAGCGGTCAGCCCGGTCAGAGCTATGCCCATGCGGAAGACATCTCCTTCGTGAAATCCGCAACAGCGGTTCAGGTTGATCCTACGGGTTTCCGGAATATTTTCTGCGGAATTCCTCGCTCCGCACGAGTTCCGACGCAACGTGGCGAATGCCCTCTTTCACGCCAACATCATCGATGTGGCCCGCGTAGCCGGCAAGCCCGCCAGCGTCGGGCTCGCGCCCCAATATCCCGCGATAGAGGCTCGCCGCGATTGTGCCCGACAGCTTCGTTGCGAGCGTGCGGTCCTGCCCCAGCGCTACCGCTGTCGCTACCTCCAGCGCCCGAATACGCGCATCGAGGCTAGAGCTCAGCGAGCGGAGCAGCTGCCTTATGAAGGCGGCGTCCGGGGAATTGAGTATGGCGCCATCGTCGAAATGGACGGCCGCGCGCAGCGAAGCATCACGGTCGAGCAGCTCGAACAGCATCGACTGGTCGCTGTCGCCGTCGTCCCAAATCTCCATATCCCGCAGTCTGTCGTCGTTGATCTGTAGAAAACGATCGCGCCAACGCCGTACGATCTCGATCCCCTTGTCATGACCGAGGTTGAACGCGAGCACGCCGGCATTGATGCACCAGGGAAACGGCGCGCCGGGAATCGACGTCATGATCGCGGCGCGATCCGCAAGCGGCGTCAGCCAGCCGGCAAGGTCAAAATCGAGGTCGTGCACATAGGCGTCGGCGTCGAGATAGATCGCCCAGCCTCGGAAGCCGCGATCAACGAGTTCGACTAGCATGAACATCCGGTTGAACGTGGCATGCCAGGGAAAATATCCGCGCTTGATGCCGACATAGCTCTCATAAGCGAAGTCGCGCCGACGACAATATTCGATCACGGTTCGTGAGGTCGTGTCTAACATAGGCTTGTAGCCATAGGGGTCGGCTGTCTGGAGAAAGGTGATATACATCGCCCCCCCTCACGCGCGGTCAGGCGCGGTCTCTCCCATCATAGCGAATGCTCGCGCACACCGGCCGCGAGCAGCCAGCCGATGCCATAGGCGACCAACAGCGACAGGAAAACCGTGAGCACGATCTTGCTTCGCTGTGGATATTGCGATTTCACCGGCAGATTGGGATCGACCACGCGAACGATGTACAGCTGCTGACGGATCGCCGTCTCGCGTGCGCGCTCCAGGTTGGCGGCGGCGGCCTCGTAGCGCTTGCTCGCGAACTCCTGCCGGATCTCGAGATCCTGATAGTTGCCCAGGCGCGCGGCGATGGCGCCGCCGCCCCCCGCCAGCTTGCCGGTCTGCCCCGCGACCTGAGCCTCGAGCGCGTGGACACGCGCGGCAGTCGCGACATATTGCGGGCTGCTCGGTGAGATGATGCCCTGCATTGCGTTGAGCTGCGCGCGGGCGTTGGTCAGCTGGCCCTGCAGGGTGGCGACCAGTTCGATCTGCGCCTTGCCCGAGCCGCTCGGATCGAGATCGCCCTGGGTCTGACGGAAGCCCGTCAACCGCCCCTGGATCGTCGCCAGCTCCCGCTCGGCTTCGACCAGCGAGCGACGGGCATTGGCCAGCGCATCGTTCTGGCTGCGCCGGTTGATCATGTTGACGCGCTCCTCGCCCAGCCGAAGCAGCTGGTTGACGATCGCATAGCTGTCTTCCGGCCGGAACGATCGCACCTTGAGGACGGTGATACCGGTCTCCGGATTGCTCTGCACGTCGACCATCCGTCGGTAATATTTGAGGAGCGCCTCCGGTGTCGGTTGGGCATACCACAGGCGGGTCGCATAGTCGGCTTCCGGCCGCCGGAAGCGCGCGACGAGGTCTGACGACCTGTTCAGCGCTAGCACGGCCTGTTGAGAATCCAGATAGTCGTTGACCGCTATCGCCTCGCCGCGTGCCTGGGAAAGGCCTCCTCCCATGCCGAGCAACTGGCTGAGGCCGCCCGAGGGCATTGGCGAATTGTCGCCGGTCTTGACGATGAAGTGCGCCTCGGACTGATATTGGTCGGCGGCGAGCAGATAATAATAGACGGCAACGACGAACGTCGGAACGAGGACGATCGCCAGGAACCATTTGTTGCGACGCGCCCAGCCGACGAATTGCTCCCGCAGGTCGCGCTGCTCGGTCTGCTGGTCGCTATGGGGCTTTATGATTCCGTGCATGGATCGTCCGAATGATAGGAGAGCCGGGCCGTTCTAGTGCAGGTGTACGCGATTGCGAACCCGCCGAATGCCGACCAGGCCGGTATAGGTGAAGAAAGCGCAGCAGGCGGTAAGAAAGCCTGGATAAAGATATTTGTCGGATGCGTTCTCGAACATGCCGTAGCGCGCATATTCGAACATTCCGGCCATCGGATTCCAGACGAAGAACCAGCGCAGGCCTTCCGGAATCCAGTCAGTAGGTGCGAAAGCGCCTGAAAGCGGCATCATGAAATAGGATACCGGATGGACGAGCCGGCCGAGCGTCGGCCGATCGTGGGTGAGCGCGGTGACATTGAGGCCCAGCGCGAAGGACAGCCAGGCCAGCCAGCCGATGGCGGCAAACACATAGAGGGGGCGTGCCGGCAGATCGCCGAAGCCCAGCGCGATGTTCAACGAGATCAGAATGATGAACGAGCATATGCAACCTGCGGTTTCGAGGACGGCGCGGGCTATCGACAGGTTCAGGACCGAGATCATTCGATGGTACATCAAGGGCAGGCTGCCCTCGAGCAGGCTTTCCGCGCGGTTGAAAATGCCGCGGAAGATGATGAACAGGCAGTAGCCGACCAGCGACAGCGGCACGGGCGGCAGCGCCGAGCCGAGATGGTGCGGCTGGAAAGAGTGCAGCGCTCCGATCACCGTCGCCAGCATCAATGGCTCGCCGATCAGCCAAAGATAGCCGATATTGTTGCGGCCGTAGCGGGTGTGCAGCTCGCGCATGATCAGCGCGCCGATCACGTTGAGCTGTTGGTCGAGAGCGACCAGGAAGCTGGCGCGCGCGGTCGTCATCGGGAATTCCGGCCGATGTCGAGTTCGGCGATCAGTCCGAGCACGGTCTCGATGTGCGCCCGCCAGCCAGGTGCGGCCCAACCGCGCAGCCGCTCAAGTTGAGCTGATCGCATCTCGCTCCCGCCGCCGCCATCCGCCGCACTAAAGTCCATGATCGCCTTGATCCATGCCGGCCCGTCCAAGGGGTCGATGAAGTCGGGAACGTCGCCTCCGGCCTCCCGCAGCGCCGGTAGATCGCTGCAGATGACCGGTGTCCCGCCCAGCAACGCCTCCGTCACGGGCATCCCGAAACCCTCCGCGAAGGAAGGGCATAGCAGCGCACGGGCGCCGCGCAAGAGGGCGCTGACCTCGCGATCGGAAAGCCGAGGCAGCTCGTGAACATGACCCCGGATCGCGGTCGAGCGGTCGAGCATGTCGATGATGTTCTCATTCTCCCAGCCGCGCCGTCCCACGATGGCAAGGTGCGGCGTCCGCGCGGGGCCAAATGTCTCGAGCATCCGCCGCCAGATATTGAGCAACAACAGATGGTTCTTGCGCGGCTCGATCGTGCTGACCACGGCGAAATAGGGCCCGGCGATATCCACCTTTGCATCGCCCGGCTCTGGCAGTGGATCGCAGCCGAGATGGGCGACCCTGATCGGTGGAACCTGTCGCCGGCCATCCAGATAGCGCAGCATCGATTTCGCCGTTGCGTGGCTGTTCGCGATCAGCCCGTCGGCGAGCGCGGCCATCGTCTCGATCCGGCGGCTATGGGTATCGGCGCCGCTCGGCCGTGCATATTCCGGATATTCGATCGGGATAAGATCATGGACCAGGCAGATGAAGCGCGCATCCTCGGCGCGCAGCTTCGCGCGCACCTGCATGGGACGATCGAGATGATGGGGCGAGGCCTGGAGATAATAGCGTCGCGCGGAGCGGGTCGCGCGCGGCACGCGGCGGGGATGGAGGCGGACGAGGGAGCGGGCGGCCGACGTCAGCATCTCGCTCCGCGCCGGCGCGCCGGGATTGGACCAGCGCATTTCGGTATCGTCGAGGAAGCGGGCCACCGCTTCGGCCGGGAAACGTCCATAGAGGCCGAAAGGATTGATACCGGCGAAGCTCAGCCGATCTGGGATCAGCGCCATCAGCTGGCGCGCATAGGTCAGCTCGACACGATCGATCCCGGTGGGCAGCGGATGGAGCGCCCGCGACAGAAGCCGTGAAAGATCGAGGATGACTTCGACGCCCTCGGCAAGAGACAGCGATTCGAGGGGCGTGCCGTGCGCGGCCATGGTCGACATGGCCGCGTTCTTATCGCCAGCGGGCGCCGCCGTCACGCGTCTCCGAACGCGTCGATCGCATCCAGCCTGCGCAGCGCGACCGCTTCGACAAAATTCTGCACGCTCGCCTGGTCATCGGTCTCATGAAGAAAAAATCCGGCGACGAAGTAGGTTACGGAGACACCGTCCTCGCCTCTGCCAGCCTTGAAGCGGACATGCAGCGTGTGGGGGACGGGCGAGGCAGGAAGCTCGAAGGTGATCCACTTTTCCACGCGCGCCTCGATAAGGCCGTCCATCTCGGCATCGCCTGCCTGCATCGACCATAGGGCTTCGCGATGGTCATCGCCGACCAGCTTGAACAGCATCCGCACCGGACCGTGCGCTTCGGATATGGGGATTTGCAAGTCCGCGCCATCATGATGGATCCGGCAGCCACGCTCCTCCGGCCAGGACCAGCCGAGATTGGAACGAAAACTTTCACCCGTGCGCATCCCCCGCCAGATGCGTGTCGATCCATTGCGGCCGATCCCGTGCCAGCATCCGATCCGCGCCGCGGGCGGGTGCGGCATCACGACCGCCGCGTCGCGTGACGCGAAGCGGTCGAGTTCGCGCCCGATCTGGCGCGCCAGATCCTTCCAGCCGCGCGGTCTGAATTCGGTCAGGATGTGGGCTTCCGCCGCACGACGATAATCGGCATCGACGATCAGTCGCTCGGCCCCGTCCGCCAGCGCGCGCGAAGAGCCTGCCTCGACATATATAGCGAATGCTCCGCCCGCTTCGGGCAGCGAGGCCCCGTCCGAGATCAGCGGCACCTTGCCGTGGCAAAGCGATTCGGTCACCGGCAAGCCCCAGCCTTCGTAGAGGCTGGGATAGATGGTGAAGAGGCAGGTGCGGTAGAGCAGCGAAAGCTCTTCGTCAGCAAGGCGTGTCAGCATCTTGACCTTGGCGGCGATCACCGGATCAGTGGCGGCGCGATCATAGACACGGTCGTTCAGCCAGCCGCGATTGCCGACGCAGACCAGATCGGGGACAGCGTCGGCGCCCAGCCGCTGAACGAGATCGGCCCAGGCATCGAAGGCGACCAGGTGGCCCTTGCGCGACTCGATGGTCGAGACGAACAGCACGAAGCGGCCGGCCTGCAGGTTCCAGCGATCGAGCTCCCGGTCGGGTAGCGCGATCTGCCCCTCGCGCCGGAAATCGGCATCGAGCGGCACCACCGCGACATTGTCCGGGTCGACGATGTGGCCGAGCGTTTCGGCGACGGCGAGCAGGTCCTTCTTGGTCGCTTCCGAATTGACCAGGAAATGATCGGCAAGATCGAACACGCCGATGACCCAGCTGATGAAGTCCTGCGTCAGCCCTCGGACGCAATGTTCGGGGGCCATGACGGGGATCATGTCGTGCACGAACGGGATGTAGCGGATGCCGCGGGTCAGCTTGGCATGGCGGACGAACAGAAAATAATTCTGCAACCACCAGCTGGTGCCCAGATTCACAAGCGCGGCGCCATGGGGGAATTCGAAGGGCACGGTCAACGACAGGAACAGCCGCAGGCCGGCCACCGCTTCTGCCCACGCCGGTTCGGCTGGATCGCCTCCCGACGTGCTCAATTTCACGATCGCCTGCACCCTTGTCAGCGGCAGCTCTAGCCACTCGTCGCGGCCATCGATGAAACAGCAAAGTCGGACGTCGCGACCGCCTCCCTCGCTCAGCGCACCCTGGATCGTCTCTATCTGGACGCGCTGGATACCGGTCGGCAGTCTGGCGCGATTATAATAGGCGATCAGATCCGATATATCGAAGACCAGTGCGGGACCCGCTGGCGCGACGTCGTCCGCCGGGGCCAGCTCTTCGATCACGATGCGGCGCAGTTCGGTGAGCAGCGGCACTTCCGCCTTGCCGCGCGGCATCGCGGCCAGTGCCTCGCGCAGCATGGCGAGAAGACGGTCGCGATCATGCTCGCCGAGCGTGGCGAGCAGGACGAGCAGCTCATCGCTCTCGCTCTGCGAGCGTTCGCCGGCGGCAAGCGCCTGGAGGAGGGCGCGGACCGCATCCTCGTGGCGACCCAATCTTTTGCAGACATGGGCCAGAAAGATGAACGCCTCGGAAAGATCGGGTCGCAGCGCCGCCGCGCGGCGATAGGCATCGAGGGCCTGGTCGAGGATCTCGGCTTCCTTCAGGGCATGTCCGAGCTGAATCCAGATGTGGAACAGATCGGGCTGTTCCTCCACCGCGGCCCGGTAGGCGGCGGCAGCGGCAGGCCAATCGCGTCGCGCCCTCGCTGCGTCGCCGCGGCGCACATAGATCCGCGCCGGCGAGTCGCTTTGGTTGCCCAGCAACATGGACAGACGACGGAACAGGCGGAAATAGCGCCGCATATCAGCGGGGCAGAGCGCGAAGGAGCTCCGCGAGCGCAGTGCCAAATACAAGGAACATCGGGAAAATCATCCAGTGTGGCGCCAACCGCTGCTCCGTACTGGAGGCGCGAATGGGCCGCAACCTCTTCAGATGCGATGGCACTGGACAGCGCCACCCGCTCCCTGCAATCCCTGCTCCGCAGCTTGGGAGCATTGCATGCCAGTGAAGTTGATCCACACCCGCCGGTTCGGCGATGACCGCGGCTGGTTTTCGGAAACCTATCATCGGCCGCGCTGGGCCGATCAGGGGGTCGATTGCGAGTTCGTGCAGGACAATCACAGCTTTTCGGCCCATGCGGGTACGATCCGGGGCATCCATTTCCAGACCGCACCGTTCGCCCAGGCGAAATTGGTGCGCTGCACACGCGGCCGGATCATGGACTATGCGGTGGACCTCAGGGCCGGGTCGCCGACCTATGGGCGCCACGTCGCCGCCGAGCTCAGCGCCGAGAATGGCGACCAGCTTTATGTGCCGGTCGGCTTCGGCCATGCCTTCGTGACGCTCGAGCCCAACACCGAGGTCATGTACAAGGTGTCGGCAGTCTATGCTCCGGAAAGCGACGGGGGCATCCGCTGGGACTGTCCCGACATAGCGATCGTCTGGCCGCTGCCGGCGGAGGGGCCGACGCTGTCCGCCAAGGATGCCGCGTTGCCGACGCTCGCCGACTGGGTTAGCCCGTTCGCCTATGACGGCGAGCCGCTCGGCACGCTGTGAACGGAGGACAGATGCGTATTTTGGTAACCGGCGGCGCGGGATTCATCGGATCGGCGCTGGTCCGTCATCTTATCGGCGAAACATCCCATGAGGTGTTGAACCTCGACAAGCTCACTTATGCCGGTCTGCTAAGTTCGTTGGCGCCGATCGACGGCAACCCTCGCTACCGCTTCGTCAAGGGTGACATTTGCGACGCCGCGCTGGTCGCGCGCCTGCTCGCCGAATTCCAGCCGGACATCATCGCCCATCTTGCAGCCGAGAGCCACGTCGACCGGTCGATCGATGGCCCCGGCGAGTTCGTCCAGACCAATCTCGTCGGAACGTTCACCATGCTCAACCAGGCGCTCGGTTATTGGCGCGGGTTGAATGACGAGAGGCGGGCGGCGTTCCGTTTCCACCATATTTCGACCGATGAGGTATTCGGTTCGCTCGGCGACGAGGGCTTCTTTACCGAGACCACGCCTTATGATCCGCGCTCGCCCTATTCGGCGTCTAAGGCCGGATCGGACCATCTGGTCCGTGCCTGGGGGCACACTTATGGGTTGCCGGTGCTCGTCACCAATTGCTCGAACAATTACGGGCCTTATCATTTCCCGGAGAAATTGATCCCGCTGATCATCATCCGCGCGCTGGCAGGCGAGCCGCTGCCGGTCTACGGCGACGGCAGCAATGTTCGTGACTGGCTCTATGTGGAGGATCACGCCCGGGCGCTGCGGGCGGTATTCGAGCGCGGGCACCCCGGAGAGACCTACAATGTCGGCGGCAATTCGGAACGGCGGAACCTCGAAGTCGTCGAGACGATTTGCGCGACCCTCGACCGGCTGAGCCCCCGCACCGACGGCAAGCCTTATTCGAGCCAGATCACCTTCGTCGCCGATCGACCAGGCCATGATCATCGCTACGCGATCGATGCTTCGAAGATCCGCGCCGAACTTGGCTGGGAACCGCAGGCCCGCTTCGAGGACGGCATCGAGCGGACCGTTGCCTGGTACCTGGAAAACCGCGACTGGTGGGGCGATATCCTCGCCGGCCGCTACGACACGGGCCGGCTCGGCTTGGCGAGCAAGGGCTGACCATGGCACATATCCTCGTTACCGGCGGACAGGGTCAGGTCGGTCGCGAGCTCGCTCGGATCGACTGGCCTGCCGGCGTGGCGCTCCATCTGCCGGAGCGGAACGAACTCGACCTGACGTCGCGGCGCGCAGTCGAAGCCTTCCTTGCCGCGGGCAGCTATGACGCGATCATCAATTGCGCGGCGTTCACCGCGGTAGACAAGGCCGAATCGACGCCGGAGGAAGCCTTTCTGATCAACGGCCAGGCGCCCGGCTGGCTTGCGGCATCGGCAATCCCGCTGATCCAGGTCTCGACCGACTATGTCTTCGACGGATCCAAGCCCGCGCCCTATGTCGAGGACGATCCTGTCGCGCCGCTTGGCGTTTACGGCCAGTCCAAGCTGGAAGGCGAGCGTGCGGTGCTAAGCGGGCGGTCCCGTGCGATTGTCCTGCGCACCGCCTGGGTTCTTTCCCCCCACCGCGGCAATTTCCTTAAGACGATGTTGCGGCTGGCGGGGCAGCAGGACAAGCTGCGCGTCGTCGAAGACCAGCATGGCTGTCCGACCTCGGCGCGCGACATCGCGTCCGCGCTTGCGGCGATCGTCCAGCGGCTGATCGCCGATCGCGATGCGCCGACCGGCGTCTATCACTTCGTCAATGGCGGAGAAGCGAGCTGGTGCGATCTCGCGCGCGAGATCTTCGCGATCAGTGCCGCGGCCGGGGGACCTTCGGCCGATGTCGAGGGTATCGGCACCGCCGACTATCCGACCGCCGCCCGCCGTCCCGCCAATTCGCGGCTGTCGACCGCGAAGATCAGCGCCGATTTTGGCATCATGCCGCGTGACTGGCGTCTCGCGGTGCGAGAGATTATGGAAGAGCTGGGGCGTACCGGCGGTCTTGGGGGCACGAGCAAGTGAAGGGTATCATATTGGCCGGCGGCTCGGGCACCCGGCTCCACCCTATGACGGTCGTCACATCGAAACAGATGATGCCGGTCTACGACAAGCCCATGATCTACTACCCGTTGTCGACGCTGATGCTGGCGGGCATCCGCGAGGTGCTCGTCATCTCGACGCCGCGCGACACGCCCGGTTTCAATGCCCTGCTCGGCGATGGCAGCCAATGGGGCATGACGATCGACTATGCCGTGCAGCCGAGCCCCGACGGACTCGCGCAGGCCTATATCATCGGCGCGGATTTCGTCGGCGACGGACCATCGGCACTCATCCTCGGCGACAATATCTTCTATGGCCATGGTTCGACCGAGCTGTTCCACCGGGCGACGCAGCGGCGCAGCGGCGCGACCGTCTTCGCCTATCATGTCACCGATCCAGAGCGCTATGGCGTGGTGGCGTTCGACCAGGCGATGCGTGCGATATCGATCGAGGAGAAGCCCGAGAAGCCGCAGTCCAACTGGGCGGTGACCGGCCTCTATTTCTATGACGCGGACGTGGTCGGCATCGCCCGATCGCTCAAGCCGTCGCCGCGCGGAGAGCTTGAGATCACCGACGTCAACAAGGCCTATCTCGCCGCGGGCAAGCTGTCGGTCGAGCTGATGGGGCGCGGCTATGCATGGCTCG